>Ga0209805_1001108_pt1 | contig 16524 bp, 17 predicted proteins | sample GraSoiAngelo_148_FD_185905 | JGI IMG/M metagenome (GOLD analysis project Ga0209805, IMG submission 185905) | Grasslands soil microbial communities from the Angelo Coastal Reserve, California, USA - 14_1009_09_20cm (SPAdes) (version 2) | ecosystem: Environmental > Terrestrial > Soil > Grasslands ... | reverse complement strand
ATGCGATCGGGTGGTGCGTGCCCATGCTGCCGCCCGTGTACGTCGACTCATCCACTTCGGCCAGGACGCGGACGCCGGATGGCTGCGCGCGGAAGTCGTACCACTCGTCCGTGCGCGTCCACGTCTGGACAGGCGCGACGTCGCCGGATGAGCGCGATCGATGACGTGGACGGTAGCGGTTTGCACGGCGGGGTGTCGCGCAAACCATGTGCCCAACAGTTCGCCGTAGAACGGCCATTCGTACTCGGTGTCGGCGGCAGCGTGAACGCCGAGGAAGCCGCCGCCCGCGCGTATCCAGCGCTCGAGCGCCGAGCGCTGGTCGTCGTTCAGCACCGTGCCCGAGGTGTTGAGAAAGACGACGGCCTTCACACCCGCCAGGCGCGTCTCGTTGAAGACCGCGGGGTCCTCAGTGGCGTCGACGGTGTACCGCGCGTGCGCTCCCAACTCGCGAATCGCGACGATGCCAGCCGGAATGGACGCGTGCCTGAATCCCGTGGTCCGCGTGAAAACCAGCACGTTGCTCGCGGGCGACTGGCTCGCGCACCCGAACGCAGAGACAAGCACCGCGACCATCGCCACCGCGCGCATGACTCACTTCCCGTTGCTGTTTCCCGCCATCGTACACCTCACGCCCCCTTGCGGCTGTAGAGTTTGCTGTACGCGTCAGATTTCCATCGGGGCCGCGTGGACGTGTTCAACAGCGCCTTCGTCGGCGTCCACGTTCCTGGCGCTTTCACGGATTCCGATCTTCCTGCCGGATACGCGCCGTTCGGGATCCAGAACATCGGCGGAACGATCTACGTGACGTACGCGTTGCAGGACGCCGACGCGCACGACGACGTGGCCGGAGTGGGCCACGGCTTCGTCGATGCCTACGAGTCCAAGGACACGCTCTTCTTCACTGCCGGCCCGGGTGACGAGCGCCACGGGCTCTTCGGGACGATCGTCCGCTCCGCCTCCCGGTAAGTGATCCGGGACGCGAGCTGTAGCCGGCGCCCTACGGCGTCACCGTGATCGTGCCGATGAAGCCGGGAAACGCCGACGGCGGGTGAATGCTGCAGTGATACGGGAAGGTGCCCGGCGTATTGAAGGTGAATTGAAAGGTTTGGCCGGCCGTTCCCGTTCCTCCGCCGTAGCCACCACCTCCGCCGGGTGGGGACAGGATGCCGCTCGTCCAGACGCCGGAGTCGCTCACGGTGGTGTGCCCCATTGGTCCGGCGTTGGTCCACGTCACCGTCGTCCCGGCTTTGATCTCGAGCGTGGACGGCGTGAACTGGAAATCACTGATTGTGACGCCCGCCGGGTTCGCGGGCATTTGAGAACCTGACGAGCTCGACGAGCCGCCGCAAGCTGCCGCGGCTGCCAACCCTGCCAGCATGACAAACCACTTCGAACGCATTGGACTCCTCCGGTCGCAGTCTTTCCCTCGAACCAGTGGACGCGATCTGTGCCGTGCTTTATTCCCGGCCCAGATCACCGCACGTCGGAATCGTTCCAACGCTGTCCAAAGGCTCGAGCTGCGGGCGGTGAGTCACTTGACCTTGACCTAGCTCTTGCTGAGCGTATCGCTGGCTACGGTTTGCAACAGAAGGCCCTCAGGTCCTCCTCCCGGATCCGGATGCTCGCGCCGACGCGGGAAGTGCGAGCCGGCCAGCGGTGCAGAGTCGGTACACCGTGGCGGTGCAGACGCGCAGTCGCGCCGCGACTTCCTTCACGGTCAGTGAAGTCGAGAAATCCGGAAGCAAGGGGGAAGCAAAATTCATCGAAAACGGTGCGTCAAAAGATACTCGTTGGACGACTGCGCCTTCGTCGATTCCCAAGCTGAGGGTCGCCGGTTCGAATCCGGTTTCCCGCTCCAGTTCAAGCTCCTGAGAGACTTGGTCGTTTAAGTCCAGCGTTTGGGTCGGACCTTCGTCGTTTGCGCTTGTAGCCAGCACGGCGCGATGCGGCCCGGCTCAGGGCGTCCTGCGGCGGACCACGCCGGGCAGGAACGTGAACTGCCAATCGCTGTAGGCGATCGCATTCGCGAAGTCCTGGTCGGCTTCATCGAAGTGGCCGGTCTTGAGCGGCGCACGTTTGGAGCTGCTCGCGACGCCCATGATTCCGCCGTTCGGCGCCGGCACGAGCACCCAGTCGACCGCGTTCGTCATCGGGTCCGGGTACAGGCGCCTGAGATGGCGGACCTGAACCGGGGCGTCCGGCGCGGCACCGAGCAGCTCCTCCAGCGTCTGCGGATAGACTCGCTTCTGCCTCCAGTAGCGCCCGATCGCCGCACGGTACTCGTGCCCGACCCACAGGAGCTGCGTCTCGCGCTCGCGCTGCCCGGCCGTAGCCGCGACCTCGCCCGCGGCCGCTAGCATGAGGCCGATCAACACGACGAGGGCGAGCAGCCCGACGTAGGTGAAGCCGCCGGCGCTGCGCCGTGCCCGCTCACCACGCGACATAGGCGACTCCGTTCTCGCCCATCCCCTCGGCGCCGCTCCTGACGTCCTTGACGCCGTTGTCCTCGGGGTCGTCCGCGTTCACGACGATCCACTTGTCGGCGGTCTTGACGATCGGATCGACCGGGATGCTGCGCAGGTAGTGCTTCTCGACCAGCACCGCGAGCGTCTGAGGATACTTGCCGGTGTCGCCGTAGAACTTGTCGATCGATTCGCGCAGCGTCGTCAGGTCCTGCTTCAGGACCGCTTCCCTGGAGCGCTCGAGCGAGCGGAAGTAGCGTGGCACCGCGATGGTGAGCAAGGTCGCGATGATCGCCATCACGACGAGCAGCTCGACCAGCGTGAAGCCGCGGCGTCTACCAGTCACGGTACGGCACTCCGTTGAGCCCGGTGCGCGACGAGCGCGAGTGCACATCGTAGATGTCATCCCCCGGCTGCGGATCGTCCGGCGGGCTCGCGTAGGACCGCAGCCCCCAGGTGACCGCGGCCGGCGTCGTCGCGTCCGGCCAGAAAGGATCGCGCGGCACGCGTCGCAGGAAGTAGATCTTGACGCCCTCCTTGGCGCTGGCCGCATCGTCGACCCCGTCGACCAGCGACTGCAGATCGGGCGGATACCCACTCTTGTCGAGCTCCTTCTTGATGCGGCCGCTGTCCGAGGCGCGCTTGTAAGCGTCGATCGCGGCCCGGATCGTGCGCAGCGAGGCGCGCAGCTCGCTCTCGCGTTCGCGCTGGTACACCAGCTGCGCCGACGGGACGGCGGCGGTCGCCAGGAGCGAGATGATCCCCACCGTGATCACTAGCTCGATGATCGTGAAGCCGCGGTTGCGCATCGCTCGGTCACCGGGCCACGGCGATCTTGAGCGGCGTCGCCTGGGTCGCGGCCACCGCGACGCCATCCTCGCCGACCAGCACGACCTGCGTCGCGATCGCGATCGCCGGCCGGGCCGCGACTACTCGGAAACGCAGGTTGAGCAGGGTGCCGCCCCCGGAGACCGGGGCACCCTCGCTGCCAGCGAGCTCGAGCTGCACCCCGCCCGGCTTCGTTTCGACCTTGGGTGTCTCGCCGGACGGCGCGAGGTCGCCGGGCTCGGCGCTGACGAGCTGCAACGCCGAGGCGTCGAACCCTACCTGCGTACGGATGCGTCCGAGCGGCGAGGTCGAGGCGAGCTTGACCGACACGCTGACCTCGTCACCGACCTTGGCCGTCTCGGGACCCTCGATCGTGACTTGCGGCCTGCTGTCGGCGGCGGCGCCCTGCGCGACTGCAGTCGCGTCCGCCGCGGCGGTGTCCGCTGGCTTGCTCGCTGCTGCCTTCGCATCCGGCGGCGCGGCCGCGGCCGCGTCCGCGGCCGGGGGCTTGCGCGCCGCCGCCTCGATGCGCGACGGCACGGCACGCGGACCGCTCGACACCGGCGCGGCAGGGGCGTTGCCCACGGCACTGCCCGCGCCGAACGACACGCCGCCCGGCACGACCGGCACGGCGCCGGACCCCGCCGGCGCCGACCCGGCGGCAGCGCCGCTCGCGAACGGCCCCGAGCGCGTCTGAGACTCGGTACCGTACCAGAATTCGGTGGTCTCGCTCGACGGACGCGGCTGCGTGCGGATGAGCCGCGGCGTGATCGACAGCACGATCTCGTTCTTGTCGCGGGTCGTGCCGTTCGAGCCGAACAGCCGGCCGAGGATCGGCAGGTCGCCGAGTCCCGGGATGTGCGACGAGTTGCGCTGGTCGGTATCCTGGATCAGCCCCGCGAGCACCTGCGTCTCGCCGTCCTTGAGCTCGAGCAGCGTGCTCGCATTGCGGGTGCCGATCTCGTAGGCGAGCGTCGTGCCGCCGTTGCCGATCGGCACGCTGATCTGCTTGATGATCGAGCTGACCTCGAGCGAGATCTTGATCGCGACGTTGCCGTCGTTGTGGATGGTCGGCTGGACTTCCAGCGTCAGGCCCGCGTCGATGTACTGCACGTTGCTGGTCGAGAACGCGCCACCGACCGTGGCGCTCGTGCCGGAGGTCACGACCGGCAGGCGGTTGCCGACCAGGATCTTGGCCTTCTCCCTGTTGCGCGCCCGGATCCGCGGACTCGACAGCACGTTGGTGACGCCGACTTGCTTCAAGAGGTCGACGCTGACCCCGAGCGAGGAGACGGAGATCGTGTTTTTGTTCTGCTTGGCGATGTCCCCCAGCACCAGGCCCGTCGTGCCGGCGCCTTCGCTGTTGGGCGGCTTTGTCAGCGAGAAACTGACGTTGCTCGGGTAGTTGATGCCGAGCTGCTCGAGGAGGCTGTGCGTGATCTCGAGGACCTCGACCTCCATGATCACTTCCGGTTCCGGCACGTCGAGCGAGGCCACGAGCTTCTCGGCCATGCGCACGTGCTCGGGCGTGTCGCGCATGACGAGCGTGCTCGAGTGCTCGTCGACGAACAGCGTCTTCGTGCCGAGCACGGTCTTCAGCAGCGACTCGGCGTCCTTCGGCGCCGCGTTCGTCAGGTAGAACGTGTGGACGATCTCGTCTCGGTATTCCTTCTGCTTGGCCGCCGTGTTCGGGTAGATCAGTGCAATGTTCTCCGACAGCACCTGACGGCCGAGCTGGTTCTGCGCCAGGATCAGGTCGATCGCCTGCTCGACCGGCACCTGGTTGACGAAGATCGTCGTCTTGCCCTCGCTCTTGACGTCCTTGTCGAAGATGAAATTGAGGCCGGTCTGGCGCGCCAGGGCCTCGAACACCATCTTGGTCGGCGCGTCGCGGAACTGCAGCGACACCGGCCGCTCGTCGCGGGTCTTCAGGCGCAGCACGGCCGACGTCGGGCCGCGCGCGAGCTCGATCCTCGACAGCAATGCAGTCGCCGCCGCGAAGCCCGGATCCTCGGCCAGCACGGCGTGCACCTCGAGCTCGGCCGCGTCGATCTGCTTCGCCGCGAACAGCTGCTCAGCCTTGGCGGTGCGTTCCGCGTGCCGCCGGTCGGCCTGCACGCCCTTGAGGCCGCGCAGCGCCCGGTCGTTGCCCGGCTCGAGCGTCAGCACGCGCCGATAGCTCGTCGCGGCGCTCTCGCGGTCCCCGTTCGCGCGCGCCCTGTCGGCGGCGGTGATCAGCTGCTGCACGGCCGCTTCAAGGCGCAGGCGCAGCTCGAGGCGGAGCTCCAGGTTCGAGGGGTCATTCCTGACAGCCTCTTCGAGATTCGCGATGGCTTCCTCATAGGCGCCTTGCTCGAATGCCTTGACACTCTCGCGGCGCAGGCGTTCGGTGGCGCAGCCCGCGATCAGGGCGGACAGCAGCAGGACACACAGTCGTCGGGCAAACGGTCTCAATGGGAGACTCCGGCCGCGAGGGTCTGGCGGATGTTGAGCGGCAGATAGACGAACACGAGTTGGCCGCCGGCGGCGCTCTCGAACTGGTAGACGCCGTCGAGCTGGTCGCCGACGCGGGCGTCGATCATGCGGTCGCCGTGCGCCAGGAAGAACACCGGGGGGTGGCCCTCGGGGGCAAAGCTGCCGATGAAAGTGTATGGGAACGGCGGCGCCGTGGGTTCGGGCGGCGGTGGCAGCGGTGCCGGCGGCGGCGCCGGCGGCAGCACGTACCAGGAGTGCTGCGCAAAGAGCGCCGCCGAACGCGTGGGCGGGACGACCCGATCCGATGCGGGGCGCGCCTCCGACGCGCGCGCTGACGCCTGCCCCCCGGGCGCGGCCGTCGCGGGCCCGGCTCCCGGCAGGCCGATCGTGCCGGTTGCGACCGTGTAGACGGTCATCCGGATCTGCGCTTCGACGCTGCCGTCAGCGATCGCCTTTCGGTCGAGCACGAGGTCGCTGAGGGCGACCGCCGGCATCGTCGCCAGCGTCGCATCGATGAACGCGCGGATCTGCGGGTAGGGCCCAGTGACCGGGAACGCGATCTGGTAGCGGACCACGCCGCTGCTCCTCGTCGCGTTGATCTCGTATTTGCCAGTATCGAGCGCGAGCCGCGCCTGCGTGGCCTTGTTGAACAGCTGGCGCAGGATCGCCGGCATCTCGGTTCGAGCCGGCAGCGCGCGCACCGCGGTGGCGGGATCGGCGACCTTGTCCGCGGCCGCCGTTCGCGCCTCCGGCTGCGCGGCCGCGAGGTCGGCGCGCAGCGCCTCTATGTCGGCCGCGACCTTGAGATGTGTCGACAACAGGAACATCGCCGCCGCGAGCAGCAGCCCGATGCCGACGAGCCCCGGCCGACCGGTGCGGCTGATCGTCCAGGCGGCGCGCGGCAGCCACTCGTTGCTGAGCCGGACCGAGAGCCGGCGGGCGAGCGTGGGCGCATCCGCACGGCCCCGGATCGCGGGCAGGCGCGCGGGGGCGCCCGGCGTAGTCACGGTCAGTGTCCTCGCGAGCTCGGGCGCGGCACTCATGTTCGCCACTCCGCCGAGAGCTTGATGCGCAGCGGGTGCTCGGGATCGTCCTTGCGCAGCTCGTGGCTCTCGAGCATCGGGTAGCGCAGCACCGCGCTCTTCTGCAGACGCTTGAGGTAGGCGAGCGCGTCGGGCAGGGCGCGCACCTCGGCCGTGATCCGCACCAGTTGCTTGCCGGGGTCGGGCTCGACGCGCAGCAGCGAGACGGTGGCCGCGCCGTCGTGGCTGGCGGCCTCGAGCTCGGCGAGCAGCCGGGTCCAGGGAATGCTGAGCTCGCGCTCGACCGTCGCGGCCTCCGCGGCGCTCTTGAGCGACTCGGGAGTCGGCGCGCTGTGGCGCGGCTGCGGCCTCGCACCGAGCGCAGCGTCGAGTCGGCTGCGCTCGGCGAGGTTGCGGTCGAAGGCCAGCCCGAGCGCGATCGCGGCTGCGAGGCCGACGGCGCACAGCGCCGCGCCCGCGAGCGGCGCCTGGTGCACCGGGGCGACGAAGTCGAGCTTGACCGGACGCGGCAGCTTCTTCATGAGGACATCCTCTGCAGCAGCGCGAGCTCGTGCGCCTGGGCGCCGTCGCCGGCGCCTTCCTCCAACCACTCGAGCCCGGCGATCGCGCCCGCGCCACGGCGCATCCAGGCCGGCGCATCCACGAACATGCGGCCGGGCGCGCCGGCAGCCGCGGTCAGCCTGGCGAAGGCCTGCAGCCGTTCGAGCTCTGCGCTCCAGTCCGGCGACAGGCGCGCCATGTGGACCCGGTCCCACGCGCCGTTGCTCAGGTGCACGGCGGACAGCGACCCGTCATCCACCCTGACGAACCAGGTGTCGTCCGCCGGCAGCCGGTGGCGCCAGGCGTTGAAGGCGACGATCAGCTGCGGCTGCAGCGAGACGAGCGCGAGCCGCGCCGGGGCGAGCGTGTCCTCGAGCGCGCTTCGAAGCGTCGCCGGCATCGCGCAGGCGACGTAGGAATGACCGGGCGGGGTATCGGCCAACGACACGGCCCAGTCCGCCACGGCCTCGCCGTAGGTATCGCCGAGCACGAAGCGGGCATGCGTGAGGCGACCTTTGGCGTCGAGCCGGGTTGCCGGCCACGGGACGATGCCATAGCGCGCCCAGGAGTGATCGGCCACCACGGCCCGGGCAGCGGCGCCGTGCCAGGTCGGTTCGATCAGCACGTCGGCCAGGCGCGCGAGAACGGGGCCGATGTCGCCGAACGTGCCGGCCGAGACGGCGAGCTCGGTCGCGGCGACGACGCGCGGCTTGAGCCCGCGGGCGCGGCGCACGAGCGCGAGCTTGCGCGGCGCGAGGTAGATCGCGATCTCATCACGCCAGAGCAGTGACACGGTTGGCCTCCAGAAGGGTGGTAACGCCGTGCTGCACCAGCTCGAGTGCGGCGCTGCGGAGGAGTTTCGAGCCGCCCGCCAGGGCGAGCTCCTTGAGGCGGCGTGCCGGCGCGCGCGCCACGATTGCCTCGCGCAACTCGTCGTTCAGGACGAGCAGCTCGCCGATCGCGCGGCGGCCCTTGTAGCCGGTGCCGCGGCACTGGGCGCAGCCGCGGCCGGTACGGAATCTCCAGTCCGAGACCGCCGGCAGCAGCAGGCCCGACTGGCTGATGACTTCGTGCGATGGCTGTACCGGCTCTGCGCATTGCTCGCAGACGATGCGCACCAGGCGTTGCGCGAGGATGCCGTTCAGGGCCGAGACCAAGGCGTAGGCGTCGACCTGCATATGCGAGAACCGGCCGAGCACGTCGAAGACGTTGTTGGCGTGAACGGTCGTGAACACGAGGTGGCCGGTCAGCGCCGACTGGATCGCGATCTGCGCGGTCTCCGGATCGCGGATCTCGCCGACCATGATCTTGTCCGGGTCGTGGCGCAAGATCGACCGGAGGCCGCGCGCGAAGGTCAGGCCCTTCTTCTCGTTGACCGGGATCTGCAGCACGCCGGGCAGCTGGTACTCGACCGGATCCTCGATGGTGACGATCTTGTCGCGGCCGGTGTTGGTCTCGGAGATCGCGGCATAGAGCGTCGTCGTCTTGCCGCTGCCGGTCGGGCCGGTCACGAGCAGCATGCCGTAGGGCAGCTCCGACAGGCGCCGCAGGCGCTTGACCACGTCCGCCTCGAAGCCGAGCGCATCGAGCCGCAGGCCCTGCAGCTCGTCGGTCAGCGCCTGCTTGTCGAGGATGCGCAGCACCGCGTCCTCACCGTGCACGCTCGGCATCACCGAGACGCGGAAGTCGATCGGCCGGCCCTTGAGCCCCAGCCTGAAGCGGCCGTCCTGCGGCACGCGCCGCTCGGCGATGTCGAGCTCGCTCATGACCTTGACGCGCGAGATCACCTGCTCGCAGAGATCCGTGCCGCCGAGCGTGACGATGTGCACGAGCACGCCGTCGAGGCGGTAGCGGACCGCGAGGCCGCCCGGACGCGTCTCGAGGTGGATGTCGCTGGCGCCTGCCTTGAGGGCGTCGTAGACGGTCGAGTGCACGAACTTGACGACCGGGCTCGAGTCGGCGCTGATCGAGGCGAGCGACAGATTCTCGATGTCGGCATCGACGAGCTTCTCGCCGTCGCTCGTCACCGCCGCGACGTCCATTGCGCGCAGGTCCTGCTCGAACTTCGCGACGTAGGCCTTGATCTCGTCCGGCGCGGCGAGGTGCCAAGACAGGTTCTGCGCGATCTTGAGCTCGAGCCAGCCGCGCAGCGTCAGATCGAACGGGTTGCCGATGACGGCGAGGTACTCGGCGCCGCGCTTGACGACCACGCAACCGCGCTGGGCCGCGTCGGTGGGCCCGAGCAGGTCGAAGGCGGGCGCGAGCGCCATCAGCGCCGCGCTCTCGAGCACGGGATAGCGCAGAGCAGCGCCGAGCGCGCGGGCCAGCGCGTCGCCGTCCAGGCCGCTGGTCTCGGCGAGTACCGCGACCGGCGAGCGGCCGGTCGCAGCGGCGCTCGCGACCGCCGCGCGCAGTGCATCCTCCGCCAACGACGGCGGCACCGGCGGCGGGGCCGGCTGCGGCTGCACGGCGTCCAGGTCGTCCACAACCTCCACGGCGTCCAGCGCGTCCACAACCTCCACGGCGTCCAGCGCGTCCACAATCTCCACGGCGTCCAGGGCGTCCACAATCTCCACGGCGTCCAGGGGGTCGATAGCCTCCACGGCGTCCAGCGCGTCCAGGATCGCGCCCCTTTGCGGCTGCCGGCCAGCCCGGAAATCGGGGGGATGAGCCGCGAGCTCGGCAGGCGCTTCGGAACGTTCAGTGAGCCGATCGAGCTCTTCGCGGACCCTGCTGAGATCGATCAGGGTGTTGGCCGCCTTGGGCTCGCGCGCCGCGCTCATCGGATGCTCCCGGCAAGCTCGAAGATCGGGAAGTACATGAGCACGACGATCAAGCCGATCACGAGGCCGATGACCGTCATCATGGCCGGCTCGATCAGGCGCGTGGCGACGTCGACGAAGCGCGACAGCTCCTCGTCGTAGAACGCCGCGATCCGCTCCATCATCTCGCCCATGTTGCCGCTGCGTTCGCCGACCCGCAGCATCCGCTCGGCGACCGGCGTGGTCAGGCCCTGGGCGGCGAGCGCGTCGGTCAGCGAGCGTCCCTCGCTCACCGCACGCGTGGCGGCCGCGAGCTGCGGCCGTGCTGCCGCGGCCAGCAGGCCGCGCGTCATCTCGAACGCGGTCACGACCGGCAGGCCGCCGCGCAGCAGCATGCCGACCGTGCGGTACAGGCGCGCGAGCTGGTAGAGCTCGATCTGGTGGCCGACCATCGGGATGCGCGCGGACAGGCGGCCGACCGCGGCGCGAAAGCCGGACCGCAGCACGCCGTAGCCGGCGAGCGCGACGCAGGCGAGAAAGCCGGCCAGCACCGCGAGGCCGTGCGCGTCGAGCAGCCGCCCCCATTGCATCAGCATCTTCGAGGCGAACGGCAGCTCGCCGCCGATGTCCTCGTAGATACCCGAGAACCGCGGCACGACGTAGGCGACCAGGAACAGCACGACCAGCGAGCCGGCCGCGAGCAGCACGGCCGGGTAGATGGAGGCGTTGATCAGCCGCTTCTTCAATAGATCTATCTGCTGCTGGTAGGCGACGAAGCGCCTGAGCGCCTCGGCGATCGAGCCGGTGCGCTCGCTCGCGCGCACGGTCGCAACATACAGCGTCGGGAAACTGCTCGGGAACTCACCGAGCGCGACCGACAGGCTCTGCCCCTCGTACAGGCGCCGGCGCAAGCCCTCGAGCAGGTGGCGGACCGACTCGTCGCGCTCTTTCTCGGTCAAGGCGTCGATCGCCTCGACGAGCGACAGGCCGGCCTCGAGCAGCGCGACGAGCTCGTTGCTGAACGCTACCAGTGACAGGCGCGCGCGCCGCCAGCCCCTCAGGCGCGCCGCCTGGATCGCGAGCACGCGCAGGCCGCGTGCGAGCGCCTGGCGGTGCGCGTCGGCCTCGTCGAGTGCGTCCATCTCGTGAATCGCGACTCCCTGGCCACCATCAAGAGTGGTGATACGAAAGCGCATGCGTTACCAGTTCGTGATGTCGGCGTCTTCGCCGGTGCCGCCCGCGCGGCCGTCCTTGCCGAAGGAAAGCAGGTCGAAATCGCCACCGTGCGTGCCGGGCTGCTGGTAGACGTAGGGCCGGCCCCAGGGGTCGGCGGGTACGCCCTTCTTGAGGTAGGGCCCGGCCCAGCTCGGCTCGGTGCTCGGCTGCACGACGAGCGCCTGCAGCCCCTCCTCGCTCGTCGGATAGTGCCCGACGTCGAGCCGGAACGAGTCGAGCGCCTTGTCGAGCGCGTCGATCTGCGCGCGCGCGACCTTGACCTGGGACTTGCCGACCTGCGCGAAGTAGCGCGGCGCGACGAAGCCCGCCAGCAGGCCGATGAGGACCATGACGACGAGCAGCTCGAGCAGCGTGAAGCCGCTTGCCAGGCCGGGCCGGGATTTCAGCCGTTCTTTGTCTGTGCTTCCCGGGCCATGCGCTCCGCGGACCCTCAACGCGGGGTTCCAGCTCTCCGCGAGCTTCGAGATCACCTCGACGACGCGCCGAACCACTGGTGGCTTCCCCCCTCGCTCGGCGGCAAGCCGGCGACCGCCGGGTCGTCACAATGGACCCGTACTACGGCAGCGGCACTGTACTATACCTCGCCACCAGGACCTATACCTCGGCACCAAGACCCGAGCCGACCTACGTTCCGGCAGCCCTCGCTTCTTCGTGGGCACGCGCATGGGGGGCAGGCGATTCCCCGGTCGGCTCGGGTAGGCGCCGTCCTTACGGGACCTCGCTGTCGCCGTCGATCCTGCCGAACTCGCTGCTGATTTTTGACGTCGAGGTCGCCCGATAGAAGGCCGGCCGACGGGCCAGGGCCCGTCCGTGATCAGGGCGCCAGCCAGTCCTGGTCCACCACGAGCCGCCCACCCTTGGCCTCGCCAAGGTGGACGACATAGCCACCCTTGGACGCGAAACGCTGGCGGGTGGCAAGGGTCAATCTCGGGTAGTAGCCCGTGATGATCCGGTGAGCGAGATCGCTTTCCATCCGTTCAACGAGGAAATCGCGGACGAAGTTGTCGGCCATGTGCGTCAGCGTCTCGGACAGCAGGCCCAGGGCCAGGTACGTGTCGATCTGCACCTGCTCGGCCACCAGGGGAATGTGACGTCCGACGATCCAAGCGAGCGCATAGTCGACACGCACGCGGCGACGATCCGGCAAGTCGAATGGATAGGCCATGCGCGCCTGGGCCTTCCACGCCTTTGGCAGCGGGGCCCGCTCCAGCCCGGCCATCAGTCCCGACAGGTAGATGCGGACGCCTTCGGGCAGCGAGCCGGGCAGTGCGGCCACGTCAGGACCGCGTAGCCACAGCACCATCGCGCCGGCACTGGCGGCGCGGCGCGCGGCCTCGGTCACGGCCGAGGCCGGTGCGTCCGCCGGCAGCACGCGGCTGGACACCGCGACCCCGCGCGCGCGCAGGAAGGCGGCAAGCTTCGATGCGCCCGCTTCGCCGCTGTCGGCCGCCCGATAAATCTGGACGACGCGCGAGGCCGGCGAACCACCCGCGGCGTCGAGCAGGTGCTTGCCGATCAGGTCGGCCTCGAGCAGCACACCGCGCGAGAAGTAGATCGAATAGAAGTCCTGGTCGGCCCCTTCCGGAGGCGCCTCGACGTTGGGAAAGAGGCATGGCAGCGCCGCGCGCTCGCAGAACGCGTGCACCGGCGCCCAGCTCCTTCCACCCAGGCCGGAGATCACCGCGAACACGGGCTCGGCCGCCAGCCATCGTTCGAGCTGCCGCTGCCACGTCGACTCCGCGCCGGTCAACTCCCACACATGCAGCTGCCAGCCGCGATGGACCATGAACATCGAGCGGCCCAGGGCGGTCTTGCCCGACGCCTGCATGCGCGGCGCCGGCACCATCTGGCGGATGTTGCGGTCGGAGAAGAACTGCCGCATCACGTCGAGCATGCCGGCGCGCTTCACCGGGTCGGCATCCGGCGTGATCACGGTGGCGAGGTGCAGCGTCGTCTCGGTGACGCCGGGCACGCGTCGCTGATCGAGCGCCTTCAGATATGCGATGAGCGAGGCCATGTCGGCGTCGCCGAGCGCGTAGTTCGGCATCAGGTAGCTGAGCGCCTTGCCCTGCGAGTCGACGCCTTCGCGGATCGCCCGCGCCAGCAGCGCATCGGTGTAGGGCTCGCGTTCGCCCCGCACGCCCTCGACATACGGGATGTCGCGGTCGCCGCCGTCCTTGGGCAGCGGACGGTACAGATAGCGGCCGGTGATCGGCGGGACGACGGCGCGGCCTTCGCGGCCGCCGAAGCCGCTGCGCCGGTGGCAGTTGACGCAGGCGGCGGCCGCACCCAGCGCCGTCTCGGCGCCCTCACGCCGCGCCTCGAGCGGCGCACCCGAGCCGGTCACGCCGCGCCGGTAGATGGCCTCGCCGGCGTCGGCCACGGCCTCGGCGCCAAGCGCTCTCGCGGGCGCCGCCAACGCCGCCAGCGTGAGGCTCGCGGCAAGCAGGCGCTGCAGGAGCCCGAGCATGTCTACTGCGCTGGTCGCGCCGGGTTGTCTTTGGCCGCGCCGCGCGTGTCGACGGTCACACCTCTGCGCCGGACCGTCGCCGATCCCGGCTTTGCGAACGCGCGGTCGTCCAGGCGAGGATTGAGAGCCACCTGCTCGATCACCAGCTTGTCGCGCGTCTTGCCATCGGCCGTGCCGGTTTCGATGGTGAACGGCAATTGCAGCCCCTCGACCGCGCGGTAGTCAGCAAAGTACACCGACGTCACGGCCGGCCGACCCTGGGCGTTCACGAACTCGCGGTCGTAGCGCAGCTCGAAGAAGGTCTCGGCGTCGATCCACACGCGGTACGAGCTACCCGAAGCGAGCCGCAGGCCAAGCACGTAGGCCTTGTGGCCCTCGAGTTCTTGAAGTCCGGCGAGCGAAATCGTCGCGCCCCTTGCGGCATGGTCCATCAGCGGGCCGTCGATGATCGGGGCGCCGCGTGCGAACTTCAGCTCGTCGGCCGTGAACGGCTGCACCTCGGGCCGGCCCGTGCTGCTGGCGCGCATCTTCCAGCCGTCGGTCCCGTCGAAGACCCGAACCGCCTTCTGACCGTCGACCGTGATCTCGAATCGCGTGCGGTCGGGGCGCTTCTGCTCGAGCACGAACGGCACCCGCCCGCCCCGGTTTGGGCTCTCGACGCGGCCGGTCCAGGCCATGGTCTCGATCTTGCGCCAGGCCTCCAGGCCGCCGCGCGCGGCTGCATTCCTCTCGAGGACCTGGGCCGCCGTCAGGGTCTGCGCCGTGGCCGGCTCAGCGGCGAACGCCGCTGCTGCGGCAGATGCGGCCAGGGCCCAGGCTGCGAAGCGCCTCATCGACATGGCGGGTGGGGACCTACCGCGCGGCCTGCTTGAGCTGCGGCTTTGCGAACAGGGTGTCGTCCAGCGGCGGATTGATCTTGATCGTCTGGATCGTCATCTTGTGCGAGCCTTTGACGCTTTCGACCACGGTCTCGATCGTGTGCGGGAACTGCAGCCCGCCCACCGGCTTGAAATCGCGGGAGAAGATAGCCACCTTGCGCATGCGCCCGTCCATGCGGCGCGGCTCGCCGTCGATCTTCGTCTCGAGGAAGCTCTTCGCATCGATCCACAGGTGGACCTGCTCGCCGCCCTTCACCGTCAGCTTGAGCTTGTAGGTGTTCCTGCCTTCGACGACCTCCGTGCCCGCGAGCTCGACCTTCGTTCCCTTCCTCTCGAAGTCGACCAGCGGGCCGTCGAGCTCGGTCGCCGCCGCGGCCGACCGGGCCTCGGCCGCGGTGTAGTTCTCGACCTCGTTGCGGTTGAGGTACGGCCGCAGCTTCCAGCCTTGGTTGCCGTCCCACACCTGCACCGCCGTCTGCTCCTGGAACTTGATCTCCAGGCGGCTCTTCTGCGGGCGTTTCATGCTCATCACGAACGGCAGCTTCGCATCCTGCTTCCCGCCGGCGTCCATCTCGCCAGACATCGTCAGGCTGTTCACCGCGCGCCATGCCGCCAGGCCGCCGCGGGCCGCGATGTTCCTGTCGACGATCCTGGCCACCGGTAGCGCGGGCGGCGGCGCGATCTTCTTCGCACCCCTCGCCTTCGTCGGCGGGGCCGCCTGGGCCGCGGGCACCGCTTTCGCGGGCGGCGCGGCCTTCGCCGCCGGCGCCACGTCGGCCGCCATGGCCACCGCGGTGGCCATCGAGGCCAGGCCGCACAGGATCGAGATGCTTCGCTTCATGGTTGCATGACTCCTTGGGCAGCGACTGCTGTCGCTATCCCTCCACCACCAAGCCTTCGGCGCGAAAGGCGCCGATCATCACGTTGACGCGGTCCCCGGGCTTGATCAGGTTGCCCTTGTTGGAAAACACCATCCAGTACTCCTGGCCGGCCTGGGGCGTGGCGGCCTGGCGTAGCTGGCCGACCTTGTCCATCACCGGAACCTGAAGCAATGCTCGGCTTCTCTGCCCAAGCAGGTACGGCGTCGCCTTCTTGTCGGCGAGAAGTTTGGCCCGCTCGGGGTCGGCCACGCGGTAGCTGAAGCGGATCAGGTTGCCCGAGGAGGTGTAGCTCACCTTGAGCTTATCCACGCCCCATACGGCGACGTAGTATTTCTTCGCCTTCTCGGTCACTTTCACCTGGCGCAACGACAAGGCCTTGCGCTGCGCCTGCGGCGCTGCCGCCTTGCCGGCGGCCGGGCCGGATTGCGCCCATGCCGCGGATGCGAGACTGCACAGCGCAACCAGTGCGGCGAGCGCTGTCGTGCCGGTGCACACGACCGATCGTTCCATCATCGCCTCAGCGTACTCGAAATCGGCGCTCACGTCTTTGCCAACGTCGCCTGCGTCACTCGGCTGAGGGGGCAAATCATCGCGGGGGCACGCGGCTGATTGCGCGCCGCGTCCGCTGCATCGAAGGGGGCACCGCAGGCGCATGCCCGGCGCCCGACGCCGCCTGGGCCTGGCGCCGCGCCGCCAAGGCGTAGGGCGAAACCCGAGGCTGTGCGTCGGCGGAGGAGGACGCGGCCGACGCGGCCGGGGCCGCCGCCATCGCGCTTGTCGGCGCCGGGGTCGCGCAGATGGCATCGGCCGGCAGCAACAGGATGCCGACCAAACCCGCGAGCGCCATCGATCCAACCATGCTTGTGTTCCCCCATTCTGGCGCAGCGCCCAGCTACTTGCGCTTGCCGGCGTTCATCCACGATTCCACATCGCCACCGGCCGTGCCGAC
>Ga0209805_1001104_pt1 | contig 16538 bp, 14 predicted proteins | sample GraSoiAngelo_148_FD_185905 | JGI IMG/M metagenome (GOLD analysis project Ga0209805, IMG submission 185905) | Grasslands soil microbial communities from the Angelo Coastal Reserve, California, USA - 14_1009_09_20cm (SPAdes) (version 2) | ecosystem: Environmental > Terrestrial > Soil > Grasslands ... | reverse complement strand
GTTGAGGCTCGAAGTGCGGAAGATGTTCTTGCCGCGGCCCGGACACCATTTTTATACCCGCAGGAATGACACGCAGTCCAGAACCAAAGTTCTGAAATCGTCTCTCAGGACGCGCCAGTTCTTTTCTCTCTTCCCTTCAGGCATTTGCAACTGAGGGCGTCCTGGCATTTTCGAACCTTGCAATTACCTTCATATTCTGTCATAAAATGAAACCATGGCAATGACATCACTGAACATCTCGCTTCCGGAGAATCTCAAGGCCTATGTTGAAGGCCAAGTGTCTTCGGGTGATTGGGGCACCCCCAGTGAATACATTCGGGAGCTGATCCGTCAGGACAAAGCACGCCGGATGGCCAATCTCGAACAGGAACTGCTCGCGGCGGCGAAAGGGCCAAAGATCGAGCTTTCGATTTCCGAGATCCGCAAGAAAGGTCTAGTCACAGCGCTACGCGAACGGGCTCGGCGCGCGTGAGAGCGCATCGGATTGTCTTCAGCGACGCGGAGCAGTCTGATTGGTACGCTGAGAAAGCAGGTCGCAGTTTGGCGAAACGTTGGGAAGCCGGCGTCACTTCAACACTGCTGCAAATCCCAAGCGACCGGGAGTCGGCTCACCCTGCGAGTTCGGCGCAGAAGAGCTTGGCGGCACGCATCGCATATCCGTCGCCGGATTTCCCAAATATCTGATCTTTTACCAAGCGCGCGAAGGCGAGATTCTCATCCTGCGCGTTGTTCACGGCGCTCGTGACCTTGAGAGCTTGTTTTCCGAAGGCGGGTCGCCCAAGTCATAATTGCACAAAGGAAGCCGGGTCGGGGCCAATCAGCGTTCTGAAATCCGTCTCTCAGGGCGCGCCAGTTTTCACTTATGCGTTCCCGCAAAGATCAGGTCTAAGGCTTTCCGTGATATTTGGCTGCATTTTTGCCTATTCACGGCTCACCATAAACTCCCAGTGATCGGGCAACTGTTGCGAGGTGCCGGTCGGCAGTCCAGAGCAGTACATTTTCCAATCTTGCCGACGCCAGCAGATGTACATCGACCCAGCCGACGCCCCGACCCATGAGGCGATGTCGCTCGACGAATGTCATCACTTCCTCATTGTCCACGACCGGAACAGTTGGCAATCTTCGGAGCAACTGCAAGATCTCAGAGCGGCGGCTTATCGAACCACATGCCAATTCGCCGATGACAAAGGGATGGCACTGGACTTGGGCACGATGGAGAAGCGAGACGAGCCCGAGCTGGCCATGGCGCAAATGCTCCACCCAGATCGACGTGTCAACGAGCATCAGCGGTTGGCGATAGGCACGTGAGGACGACGTCGCCGGATTTTCCTCAGACGCGGCTCACTGCCGCCTAGCGCCGCCAGCCTCTTAGCACTCTCACGGGCGATAAGGGCTTCCAGTCCGGCGTGAACGACAGCCGTTTTCTCCGTGATACCGCTGAGCCGTGCCGCTTGCTTCAGCAGGTCATCGTTGATGTTGAGAGTCGTACGCATATGCATCAGTATGCATAAATCAGGCATACGATTTCAAGGGGGGACAATGGCGGACCAAGCGTAGGCTGCGCCACTTTCCTCCGCAAGCTCTCCAAGCTGGGGCTGTGTCAGTCGCAAATTCACTCACTCCTGACGCCGCCAAGGCGCTGCCGGGCGACCTAGCTCACTTTTGCTTGAACGGAATCACGGCGCTCGGACGGGCGCCTTCCTGTGTTCTTGCTGTTTCATGGCCTGATTCAGCCAGTCGCAAGAAGCGCGGAGACACGTTCCAGCGATGACCGTCGTCTGTGATGACGGTGACCGACTTTTTGTTATAGCGAGTCAGGATTCCGAACACAGGAAGTCCACCCTGAGGCTCGAACGTAACGCGATCTCCGATCCGGAATTGCAGCATGGCTTTGTGGGCCTGCACTTGACTTAATAGTCTGAGGCGCTGCACGATGCGATGATTCAAGTCTATGAGTTCAGCTTCGGACAGATGATCTATGCTGATGCGATTCATGTTCCTTTGCCGGAGGCGAAAACTTTTGCGCTGGCCGCATAATTCTGCACGGTTCTCTTGGACAAGCTGGATCATAAGCCAGAATCGAGATGGTCGAAACCGGTGAAATTTCCTCCAACGCGAGGGTTCTAAAATCGTCCTCTAGGGCGCGCCATTCCTACATTTTTCACTCGCTCAAAGATCACGTCGTAGGGCTTTCTGCAAGTAGGCGTGATATTTACGGCGTTGATCTTGCAGTTCGAAAAAGCACTTGTTTGAGCAATTTCGCCTGTCAGCAGGAGTTTGCTTAACATAAGAAAAATACGCCTTATTCGCGAGTTCTAAAATCCGAAAGGCCGTGAGCGTGGTGATCGCGGGGTTGGTCCCGTTTATGGGCATGATACTGGTGCTTCTCCTGGTCCGAAATACTCATGCGACCGACGAAGGGGCGTTTCGGAGAACTCGAGGAGTTGGCAGGCCCGGCCATCTTCCCTTGCCTCCGACGCCGCCAGTTTCGTGACCGGAATGCTTTATGGGTGGGGCATGTTTCTCAACTCCGGTGCAATGGCGAACGCCCGCTCGAACTCCGCGCGTGACTCCGCCTCCTCTCCTTGCTGATGGAGAGCCAATGCAAGATTGTAGTGCGCTTCCGCGTAGCTCGGCTTGAGGCGCAAAGCCTGGACAAACTCCGCTTGGGCCTTGCGGAGTTCGCCCGCCTGCAACAGGACTAGCCCGAGATTGTTGTGACCTTCCGCGAAATTCGGATCGCGGCGGACGAGATCCTGCAAGACATTGGCCGCACCAGCATTATCAGAGTTTCGGCTAAGGACCAATCCCAATTGGATCCGGGCATCGGTGTAATTAGGATCGAGACTGATGGCTTCCTGTAGCTCGCGCGCGGCCTCGTCCAGGCGCTCCGATTGCGCCAGCGCGAGGCCTAGGTTGTAATGCGCCTCCGCCAGATCAGGATCGGACATCACCGCCTGGCGGAACTCCTCGACTGCGCGGGTGCGGTCGTTTTGGTTCCAATAGAGCAGGCCGAGACCGGAGTGGGCCGGTGCGTAGTCGGGTTTGAGTTCGAGCGCTCTTTCAAAGGCCGCCAGAGAGCGCGCATCATCATGTTTGCGCCCCCAGGTGACGCCCAGATAGTAATGGCCAGTGGGCAATTCGGGAGCTTGGTCGATAGCCCTTTGAAAAAACACCAGCGCATCGTCGAGCTTTTGCCGCTTGAGTGCGTCGACTCCCTGCAAGGTAAGAGATTTTGCTTGTGCCAGATGAAAACGGAACTCATGCAGTTGATTCTGCTCGTTGATCTCTTTTCCCCCGACGCTAATTTGGCCCTGAGCACGCAGGGCAAGGCCCAAGTTGTAGTGCGCCTTTTCGAAATCGGGTTTGAGATCGATCGCGCGGCGGAAGGCAGCAATCGCGCCCGGCAAATCGCCCGTAGCCTTGAGTTCCATGCCGAGATTAAATTGCGCCTCGGAATCTTTGGAATTGATTTCGACGGCTTTGCGGAACTCAGTAAGCGCCTCAGCGCGATGGCCCTGGCGGCGCAGCGCCACTCCCAGCATCAAATGTGCCGACTCAGACTGTGGGTTGACCCGCAGAACGTGGCGAAACTCGGCGGCGGCGCCATCCAGGTTCCCGAGCTGCCCTTCGACTAACCCCAGCTCAAAATGCATCGCCGCCGAGGACTTTAACTCGAGAGCCCGCCGTAATTCTCGCTCCGCGGCCGAGAAATCGTTCTGTTCCGAATAAACACGAGCCAGGAAGCGACGCGCCGCGGCATGGTTGGGATCTAGCTCTACCGCAGTGCGCAGCTCCTTCAAAGCGGCGGCCTGGTCATGCAGATCGTAGCGGGTTGCGCCTAAACCATAGTGCGCGTCGGCCCATTTAGGTTTGAGCCGCAGGCTGGCCTCGAACTCTTCGGCGGCTTGCCGCGCGTCGCCCTTGTACTTCAGTGCGAGCGCCAGATTGTAATGCGCGAGCGCATCGTTGGGTACGAGGGCCAGCGCCTTGTGGTAATTGGCGATCGCCTCGTCCCATGATTTTTTGCGGGAGAGTTCGATCGCCCGTTGCCGATAACTCTCAGCAGTCTGCCCCGAAGAAGGCGCTGCAAAAAGGAGAGCCAGAACCAGCAGAAACATGATTATGCACAGCTTACCAGAGTGAAGGTGCGCCTCTACTGCCAAGGCCTTGAACTCCCACTCGGAGCAAGCGCGCTAGCTTTCCAAAGAGGACAGGCATGTTCACCTGTCCTACTTGAAGCCATGCACTTTAAAAGTAGAATTTCGCGCTGATCTGCCCGATGCGGGGATCGCGCGCCGAGGTCACGACACCAAATTGGTCGCTGCTGAAATTACCGTTTGGGTTGTAGAACTGAGCATGATTGAAAATATTGAAGAATTCAATCCGCAGCTCAAGGGCCGTGGATTCGGTAATCCCCGTCCTCTTCATCAGACCCACATCGAAGTTGTTGATTCCGGGACCGTGGAAGAACTGGCGATTGGCATTGCCGAAGCCCCCCAAGGGACCTGAATCGAACGCATCTGGGAGGAAGAATGTGTTGGGGCCATTGGGTCCCGGTTTGCGCGGGTCCTGGATGTGGACCGGCCCCACGACGTCGGGCACGTCAGTGTTGGAGCTACCGGTTAGCGAATAATCTCCGCTTTGCCTGAGCCCAACCGGCAAGCCACCGGTAAAACGGGTAATGCCGGTGAGGTTCCAGCCCTGGGTGAGACGCTTGGGCAGGCTGGCGAAGGCCCGGTCGAACGGAATGGCCCAGTTGTAACTGAACACGAAGTTGTGGGTAACATCGAACGACGACAGCGAGCGAGTGAGCCGTGGATTAGAGAAGTTGACCCATTGCCCGAAGCCGGAAGAATTGTCGATTGCCTTGGCGAAGGTATAGGCCGCGAGGAACGTCAAATTCGCCGCCTTACGCTCCAGTGTTACCTGGGCAGCGTTGTAATTCGAATTGGCGATATTAGCGGTGAAGCTGTTGTTCTGGCTGAAGATGAGGCTCTGGTACTGCTGGCTGTAGTTGTCGCCGAGATGGTCGCGCGTCCCGTGGACTAGGGTGCCGTCCGGCAAGACATAGTCCGCGTTCTCGCCATTGCGATCGCAGGCAGGTGTGGCGCTCATTTGGTCGAGCCGCCGAGCCCCCATTTGGTTGAGCCGCAGACAGAGCGCCGGGTCACCCGGATTGGCATCGTACTGCGAAATCAAACGGTGGCCTTGGGTTCCTACATAAGCCAAGGTCAACACGGTGGACTTGGTCAGCTCCCGCTCGATGGAGAAATCATAGTGTTCCGCATAGGGAAGCCGGTTGTGAATGTCGTACCCTGGCGAATATGAGATAGGCAAATAGACACCGTAGTTAAGGGTCTTGTTCGCCGGGCTGCCGGGCGTTGGGAAAGTAAAGGGGAAACGCTGCCCCTGCGGGCTTCCGTCGGAACGGTTCCGGTAGGGTTCGTCGAACATGGTCGGGTTGGGCGCCTGCCAATAGAGGCCAAAAGGTGCATCGCCGACCTCATAGAAAAGGTTCAGGTCCTCGATCGAGGTGTAGTAAACACCGTAGGCAGCCCGAATGCTGCTCTTGCCATGGCCGCCAAACACCTTGCCCAATACTCCATCGCTAAAGCTCGGCGAATAAGCGATTCCCACACGCGGAGCAAAGTTGTTATAGCGAGTCGGCGCCAAGGTGCTGGGAATGCCGGGATCTCCCGGAACCACCCAACTTGGCGGAGCGGTCGGGAACTGCGTTGATTGCAGACCCGGCACAATGGTTTCAATCTTGCCCTGGGTGTCATACCACGGCATGCTGACTTCCCAGCGCAAGCCCAGGTTCAAAGTGACATTCGGCCTGACCTTATAGGTGTCCTCGACGTACGCGCCACCATAACGGGTGCGGGAATCCAGGAATTGCTGGCTGCACTGGTTGAAGCCGACGGGCGCACCGATCAAGAAATCGGCGAAGTCGGTACCAGTCTCGCTGCCGTCAAAGGTGAAGTCGCCATTGGGGGCGCAGGTATTGCGCTCATTGATTTGCAGGTAGCGAAACTCACCGCCGATCTTAAGGGTATGCAAGCCGACTACCTTCGAGAGACCTTCGGAGAAGTGCCAGGTATTGTTTGGCTGAAAAGTCGTGAGGGTGGGAACGCCGACGCTGAACGTATTGAAATAGACTGGTGGCACGGTTTCTGGGAATCCCGTCGGTCCGGACGCGTTAATGCCCAGAGTCGCTGCGCCCGTAACGAAACCAAGGTCGGACAGTTTGGCGAAGCTGCTTGCTGGCTTGTTCGTCACAGTGGCAGTGCGGAAGAAGCTCACGCGCAGTTGGTTGACGGCGGTCGGGCCAAACGTCTTCGTATTGTTCATCACGAACTGCTGAGCGCGAGAGGGAGTGACGCTGGCAAAGCCTGACACGGGGTTGGATACGGTGGTATTCAGCGCACTCAGTACCGTGGAGTCGTCGTAGTGATAATAAAATGACCAGTTGCCGGTCTTCTGGTTGATTAAGTCGATGCGTTGTCCGGCTTTGTCATCACGCACTCTGTTCCGTTGCGAGGCGTCCGCGTAAAGACCGTTAACCTTATCCAGATTGGGCAGCGGAATGTACGGCAGTATTGCGATGGCCGGCTTGGCAAAAGCCGCGGTTGGGATCACGCCCCCCGGAAACACGCATTGGGCCGTGGTGGTGCAAGGCCCCCCGTCCCGGGCGAATGCATATAATTCCCCATCGCTGCTGACCGGATAGCCCAGCCGGTTTGTCAATACTTGTGCCCAATAGGGTCCTTTGACCGCCAAAGGTGTGCCTTTGGCATCAAGAAAGGCATCCGTGCCGAATATACCGTGTCGTTGCGCATCTGTGGGGAGTTGCAGTTGCCCCGTACCCGCGCCGACAACTTCGCGAGTGCCTTGATAGTCTGTGAACCAGAAGATGTGGTTCTTCCAGAGCGGGCCGCCCACCGCATAGCCGAACTGGTTGCGGCGCAATTCTGCCTTGAGGGGATCGAAATAATTGCGGGAGTCGAATTTGTCGTTGCGGATGAACTCGAACCCATCCCCGTGAATGCGGTTGGTGCCGGACTTGGTGATCGCGTTCATCACAGAACCGCTGAATTTTCCGTATTCGGCATCAAAGCTGTTGGTGATCAGCCGGAATTCTTCGATGGAGTCGAGGTTGGGGATCAACCCGGCGCCCAGGTTGCGTCCCTCGCTGACATCGCCGCCATTCACCAGGAAGGCATTTGAGGTCTCCCTCTGGCCATTTACGGAAAGATTGCCGGCTGACAACGTCCCCGAGACCGGACGGTCCTGCTGCATAGAACTGGACGTGACCGGGACAACTCCCGCCTGCAGCCCCAGAAGGTCGATGTAGCTCCGACCGTTCAGCGGGAGCGAAAGCATTTTTTTCGAGTCGACCACATCGCCTAACTGGGTGCTCTCCGCCTCCACCTGGACGGCGTTGGCGGAAACGCTCACCTGCTCCTGCACACTGCCAACCTGCAGGCTCACGTCAAAGCGCAATTGGTCATTTACTTTTAAATCGATATCAGTTGCGGTGAACACAGCGAATCCAGGCGCCGTGGCGGTCAGCTTATAGTTCCCGACCGGCAACGCCAGGATGCGGTAAGAACCGTCGGGCGCCGAAGTGGCTTCCTGTCTGAGATTGGTTTGGACGTTCGTGACTACGACGTGTGCGCCGCCAACCACAGCCCCCGATCGGTCCCGAACTACGCCGAGAATCGAGCCGGTTACGTCGGCGCGCAGGGTGCTTGCGCTCAAGAGAGTTACAAACAGCAGCAGAAGAGTGGACGTTACATGTTTATAGCGGTCCATGGCGCCCCCCACCCCAGAATTCGCAATACACTCTCATGAAATCCACAGATAATCAAGCAGATAGCCGTCGACTTTAACACAATTGGAATCAGCGCTCTTCGTCACGGGCTGCGGCGGGGCTGCGATGAGCGACACCTGATCCAGGTCAGGATAGTGGTCTTCTTTGCCGGCTTTGCGCCCGGCAGGAGCAATCTGCTGAATGGAGTGCGCGCGGGCAGCACAGGGCCGAAGTATTGGACATACACTTGATCGAAGTCCGCAAGATCGTGTAAATCGTCGAGGTACACGTTGGTAGACACAACCTGGTCGAAATTCATCCCAGCTTCATCAAGATTGTCGAGGAGGTTGCGCATCACCTGCCGGAGTTGATGTTTCGTTGTTGTGGCATGTTCGCCGCCGTGAGGCCCCCGGATGAACCCACTCTTCGCCGAACAGAACAAAGTGTCGCCAGCAAAAAGCGCGGACTGGCTAAGGGCTGGGAGGCATGTTTTTCAGGCGTATTGCTTGCCGCTGTTTCAGATCACGCACCGCCACACCGGTGTACTCGATGTGGGCGCCGGCGGGCGAGTACGCTTGCTAACTCGATCGTGGCTCGGGCTGGGATGTTGCTGAAGTCAAACCGCCCAGGCGTAGCGCTCATTCATCACCCCCATAGGTATATCAACGGTTAGAATTAAGTTAAGGATTGACAAAACCATGTGGCTGAGCTCGAGGCTGGCCCCCTTCACCACACTGTATGCGGTCGAGCGCGAGGTCCACTTGCATGGCCGGATCATCCGGAACCTTGCCGCTCTGCGGGTCGCTGCCGAACATGCCGGAAACAAGCAAGCGATAATGGGGGGAATGCCCGCCGCGGCAGAATCATCTGATTTGGCAGTTAGGGGATAGATTGCCTGCCTGTCGGCCAGATTGCGCACGGCAATTGCATTCATCTCGATGGGCGCTCGGAAAGCCTGGCGACGCCCAGCACCGCCCGCGCCGGCACGGACTTGCCGAAAACCTGGCGAAAACTCAGTTCATTTCGTCATACTTGCCGACGTGTTGCAGATTCACCTGGGTGTAGACCACATGCTCCGAGCTCAGACCCGCGGCCTGGACCACCGATCGGACATTCTTAAGCGCCTGACGGCACTGTTCCGCAAAGCTCGCCGGCAAACTGCCGTCGGGCTGGCGAGGGCCTTGCCCGGAAATGTAAACGTAATCTCCCGCACCGAGCGTGCGAATAGACGCGGTTCGCCTGTACCTGGACGGGAACTACAGGGCGCACTTGCGCCCAGGCTCCCATTGCGGAAAGCAGCAGGCCGACCCACAGCAATCGCACTCGAAACCCTCCCATCCGTTCTGACCTATGCGGCGGATGTCTTCTTTTGCGCGGCCCGCAGAATAGCTTTTAATCTCTGTCCCACAATCATTTCTTCTCCCGGTTTGATGGTCATGGAAACCAGTTCAATGTGGTCGGGCGCCTTGCGTTCCTTCGCCGTTGGATTACGCTCGCGAACCGCCGTCACCAGGCTTGGATTATCAATGCCGAGCACCTCGATGACCGGGTCGCCCGCGCGCAACTGCTGCACACAATCAGCCAGGCTGTAGCCCCAGGCCTGCTGATCCCAGGAAACTTTCAGCGTGGGATAACGGTTTCCATCCTCGGGAATGTAGGTCTCGGTCTTCACGCCGGGTACGGTCTCGACCAACCTGCGGATGCGATTGATGCGGCCATTCCATTCGGCATAAAGCTTTTTCTCGTCCAGTTTGAGCCAGGTCTCGAGCGCGGTCAGGCAACCGATGATTTCTTCTTTCCCAACCTTCATGGGGCGGCACACTGCGCCTTCTCGTGGAGCGGAATTCAGCAGGGCAGCTTCGATCAGGTCCTTTCGCCCGAGGAGGACACCGCTGCACTGAGGCCCGCACAAGCCCTTGCCTCCCGAAAAGCAGTACAGGTCAATTCCCATCTTGGCGTAGAGCTTGGCGTTGTCGACCGGAGGTATGCCGGCAGCATCATCCAGTAGCATAGGCACCTTCCGGTCTTTCGCAGTCTGCAGCTCCCGCTGCAGCTTCTCCCCGAGGGCGGTGGTGTAGATCATGGCCGTGTTTTCATTGATCGCGTTAGCAAGCTCTTCCGGGGAATACGCAAGCACCAACTTCGCACCGGTGAGCCGAATAGCGCTGTCGAATGCGCTCCTGCCGCCCATCATGATCACTTCGTGTTTCAGGCCGGTTGCGTCGGGAAGCTGCCAAATATTTTTATCATCGGTCCCAGCCATGCATCCGGCCGTTGCTGCGGCCATCGCACCGGCGGCCCCTGAGGTAATGATGCCGGACTCAGCGCCTGTCAGTTCCGACAAACGCCGGCCCACGGCGCGTTGAAGATCGAGCATATTTACGAAGTGTTGCGCCGCTTCCAGCTGAGCTTGGCGAACTTCGGGGAATTCCAAAGACCCGCTCAAGTAAGTCCATGTGCCCCGGCAATTGATGATCGTTTTGACTCCCAGCCGATTATAGACATTCCGCCGCCGGTCCCTGCCTATTGCCGAGGCGGCTTGCGCGTAGAGATCGCGGGCCGCGATTTGCCCCAGCAGCGGCGCAGCAGCCGCCAGTTTCATGAAGGATCGCCGGCTGGAATTCCGAATAGGCATTCCAATACCTCCTCTGGCGTTTGAGCTACCGCGGCAACTTAGTACCAATTCTGCCGAATCTAATCGTCCTCGTCGGGCACGGGAATCCGCGCTCTCACAGCGAGGATGTGGGCCTTGGCACCGGGTTTGTTCTGATTGTAGAACCCCACGGTGCAGTTGGGACGGAAGTAATAAGCATCTCCCGTTTTGGCGGGATAACGGCCTTCGACGCCGTCCAGGCCACTACCCGCCACCATTTCGCCTTGGCCGTCCATAACCAGGTAGATCTCTTCGGCAGTCTCATGATGATGCGGGAAGTTTGTGCTTCCCGGAGCAAAGTCAATCCAGAAGAGACTGGTCACGACATATGCCTGGTCGATTGCATCGCGCGTTGCCGTGCGCGAGCCGAGCAGGAGCCGGTACAGAACTGATGTGGGATGGCCCTCGACCGTTTCTTCTTTCACGTCGTTCAGATTGACGATCTTCGGCGTTGGTGTTGCGACAATTGAAATTCGCGGCGGGATCTTGAAACTCATGACTAGCACACGCAAAGCCTGCTGTGAACTGTTCACGATCGAGTGCCTAATACCTGGAGCCAGATACGTGAAATCATTCGTCCGCATCGCATACGCCTGATCCGCGTAGTGAAGAACGGCATTGCCTTCAAGCACGAAATAAATCTCCTCCTGTCGTTCGTAGAGCTCCGCCCGGCAGTTGCCGTTGGCACCGACTGCAAGTTCCCCGAACCGGGTAACAGTCCGCAAGATTCGGCCATCCGAGTCGCCTTCGCCGAATATTGCTTTGTAACTGCAAGTCCCAGGCGGCAGGTCTCCTTCTGCCTTACTTGCAAAAGGAATCGACCGGCGAAGCCACGTAGGATCGACTTTACGATCTTGAGCCAGCAGTCCAGGCGCGAGCAGCAACAACAGCAGCAGATTCTTCAACTTTGTTTTTACGCAGGAGCGATTCACGGCGCCTCGCGGCCACGCTCGTATATCACAGAATATGCTTGACGCAAATCGAAATCTTTCGTTTTTTATTTCGATCCTAAGAGGCTGCCGGCAACGGATGAGAGATGCGCGGCCGTGCTATGCTCGACGCCCAGCCGTGGGGAGAGGCGCAACTATGGGATTGCGGTGTCCTGTGGTGAGTCTAGTGCGAGCCTTTGCTCTGATTTGTATCTTTGGAGCCATGGAATCAACACTGGTTGATGCCGAGACCATGGTTCAATCAAGCCGACCTGTGACTTCCGAATGCCGCATTCAAGCGGTCGATTACAAAGGTTGGGACGCGCAACAACTCTCTAACCAATGGGTGCAGCTTATGGTGGTGCCGCAGAATGGCGGGCGATTAATGCAGGTGAGTTTCGCCGGACATTCCTACTTGTTTGTCAATCGCAAGTATGCCGGCAAATATCTGCCGCCAACGCCGGGTAAATGGTTCAATTACGGAGGGGACAAACTCTGGCTCTTACCCGAGGGCAACAACGACGAACAACACTGGGCGGGCGGGTCGGACATCGTTGATGACGGGCCCTACTCCTTTCGAAAAATTTCGGAGGGCCAAGAATGCGGGATCGAACTTACGGGCCCATCCGATCCCCAAACTGGTGTGCAGTTTGTACGCACGATTGGCCTGCATGCCGATTCCCCGCGCATCCGTTTTGACGCATCCATGAAGAACGTGACTGGTCATACCATCGAGTGGTCGATGCAGTCCGTCTCGCAGTACGATACGAGCGAGTCCGGTGCGCAGTCGAAAATTAACCGCAATTTCTGGACTTTTACTCCCGCTAACAAGGCCAGCAGTTATCTCAATCGCTATCACGTCCGCTTCGGGCCGGCAGAAAATCCTGCAGCATCGGTGAGGGACGACGGGCTGTTCGCCTTGCATTATGTGCACATCGCCGCGGAGTTGTGGCTCGATTCGACCGACGGTTGGCTGGCTGTAGTGGATGCCAATACGCAATACGCGATGGTCGAGCGCTTTCGGTATGAAGAAAATAAATCCTATCCAGGCAAAGCTTCTGTCATTTTTTGGACCAACGGGCGTGAAATAAAGTTGAACGCCGATGGCGAAGCCGCCCTAAGCGAAGGCGAAGACGAACAGCTTCCTTACTATCTGGAAGCTGAACTTAACAGCCCACTGTGCCGCTTGAATCCCGGTGAGGCCTGCAGCATGCAGACCGATTGGTTTCCAACGCGGGTAGGGGAAGAATTCCATGGCGTTACGGACGCGGGCATCGTAACCCGCCCCCTGCAAGCAACTCGTCTTCACAATGGCCAGATCAAGCTGTCAGGTTCATTTGGAGTGTTCTTTCCGGGACGCTTGGTGGCGCACTTTTACGACGCTCACGGTTCCGGTCTAGGAAATACGCCCGTCGCAGATGTGAATCCGAGCGATCTCGCTTCGCTTGCGGTGGAACTAACTCCCTCCGGAAACCCAACCCGCGTCTCTCTTCACCTGGAAGATGGGAAAGGGCTCGACCGCGGTTCTCTTCAGGAAATTCGAGTGAGTTCCGGGGAGAATCGCTGAGATGAACTTGGGCCCTAAGTGGTGTCTGGTTTTCCTGGCCGCAGCCAGTGCCCTCGCCGGATTGCCCACTGCAGCGGACAAGGGGCAATCTCCTGTGACTGCCGTTCCAGGTGTGAGTGAGGAAGACTTGCTGGTAAACCCGGTCGGCGCTAATTGGCCTTCGTACAATGGCGACTATAGCGGGCGCCGCTACAGCAGTTTGCATGAAATCAATACCGCCAATGTTGCCGGGCTCCGAGCCGCATGGGTGTTCCATCCTGGCAACTCGCAGCTGATTGAAGCCACGCCTGTCGTCGTCCACGGCATTATGTACCTCACTTCGGCCAACGACGCATTCGCTCTTGACGCGCGATCAGGACGCGTCTTGTGGCACCACCGACGGCCACTAAGCTCAGGGCTGCTCGACGATGCCGCAGCTCACAAGAATCGGGGCGTTGCCGTCTGGAAAAACTTTGTCTACATGGAGACCGACGATGCCCACCTGCTCTGCCTCGATGCTCGCTCGGGAGGCTTGCGATGGGATATTGAATACGCCGACAAGACCAAGCACTACGGCGCAACCAGCGCGCCTCTTGTGATGAAAGGCTTAGTCGTTGTCGGCACCTCGGGAGGAGATTCTGGTGTACGCGGGTTTCTCGCCGCCTTCGATCCGGCCACGGGAAAGGAGAAATGGCGCCTCTGGACGATTCCCGCCCCGGGCGAATTCGGCTCGTCCAGTTGGCCCGGGGATTCCTACCTGCACGGAGGTGGGACCACCTGGATGCCCGGTACTTATGATCCCGAGCTCGACACTTTGTATTGGACCACCAGCAATGCCGCCCCTGATTTTGTCGGCGATTCCCGCCCCGGCGACGACCTGTATACGGCCTCTGTACTGGCTATCGACCCGAACACGGGAAAGTTGAAGTGGTATTTCCAGTTCACGCCCCACGATTTGTACGACTACGACGCGAATGAAACACCTGTTCTCGTCGATATGCGCGAGAAGGGGCAAGTTCGTCGCGTGCTGGTGCAGGCCAACCGCAACGGCTTTCTCTATGTCCTGGATCGCACCGACGGCAGGTTTTTGCAGGCGACACGCTTCGTCGAAAAACTTAATTGGGCCAAGGCTGTGGACGTAACCGGTCGCCCCATACTGTCGGGCCGAATTCCCACCGCACAAGGCACGTATATCTGCCCCGGAATCGACGGGGCCACAAACTGGTTTTCTCCCTCCTACAATCCCGACACTGGCTTCTTCTATGTAATGGCTCTGGAGAGCTGCAATTTATTGTTCTCCAACCCCAAACCGTTTACCCCGGGTGAGACTTATTACGGCACAGGCACGAAGCTCCCTCCCGATGAGCATGCCCAGAAAATTCTGCTGGCACTCTCCTTGCCGGATGGGAAGGTGGTTTGGCGCTACCCGCAAGTGGGCCACGCCCGTTCCTGGGGAGGAACTCTGACCACTGCCGGAGGGCTGGTGTTCTTCGGGGACGATGCCGGTTCTTTCGAGGCGGTGGATGCCAGCAACGGTCGTACTCTCTGGCATTTTTCCACGGGTCAGAGGTTTCGAGCGTCGCCGATGAGTTATGCGGTGGATGGCGTCCAATACGTGGCTATCTCGGCTGAAAGTGACCTCTTCAGCTTCAGCTTCTCGCTTCCGGATTAATCATCATCAATCGTACGCAGTGCAACGCGTTCGACGGCGCGGAAGCGCTTGCTGCGACGTTAAACTTCCCCAGTTGTAGACCTGCGCTTCTGCTTGCGATGGATTCTGTAAATATCTCGTTCCCATGCAGCCTATTGAAGACAGCAAGCTCCCGAATTGGCTCATTGGCGTTGCAGTCCTTGTTTGCGTTGGTCAGCTTTTGTGGTTCGGATTGGTTCGGATCAACGTGCTTCAACCGAATCGACTATGACGGCATGGCTTACACGGACGTTGCTCGCCAGGTCAGCCGAGGCGAGTTTCACTCTTCTATCAATGCTTTTCGCAGCCCACTCTTCTCATGGATCATCGCACTCGCCTTGTGTTCTTTTGGCCGAGACGCGGCTTGCCGCATCTTTGCGCGTCTCTACGGGAGAGGCCGGGCACGGTCTCTAAAATTAACGTCACCACTATCACTATCCTTCTGGCTGATTTCATCCTTGACGAATTAGAATGGACAGCCTATTGGGGCGTTCAGGTTTTTCCTCGCAGGGTTCGCGAATCGTTTTGTTCAAATCCCGGTACCGGGACGGCGAGGTGTGCCGGAACCAGTACATGGTTTTACTGATTGCCTAACGGCGCGCGAGAACTTACTGTCGACATTCCTGACAAGCCTTACTTTAGCGATTTAGTCATCATTTTGGCAAAAGATGGTACAAGGATAGCCAGGTGTAAACCAGCGGGAAAACGCTTCCCAGTCGACACGGACTGAAGAGATCGCGGTCGTCTTATGACCACAATATCGATGGGGCCTTGAACTATGACTACGTTGCCGAAAATCGCCGCGCGATACGACACCCTGCTGGAAGTGAACAGAGTGGCGATCACACAAGACGCACCGGAGAACATTTTTGAAGGAATGTGCGGAGCACTCAAGAGAGTGTTCCCCTACGATCGGGCTGGGTTGATGCTGTATCAGCCGGAAGTAGATGCGCTGAAAATCGTCGCTCTGCATGGCGGCGTGCCGGGCAGTTTTTTTCAGATTGGCAGATTGCTCGGAACCAGACAAAGTCCGCACGGACAAGCCTTCTTGAGCCAGAGAATCGTGCTGCGAAGGAATATCGAGACGGAGCGGCAGTTCGCAGTGGAGGAGCAAACCCTCGCCGACGGCCTGCGTTCCTATTGCGCGGTCCCCCTCGTGGCGCGAGGAAATAGCATCGGAGTGGTCAGCGTTGTCAGCTTCCGAAAAAACCAGTTCTCCGAGCCGCAAGCCAAATTCCTGCGGGAAGCCTGCGACCAGATCGTGTTGGCGGTGAAAACGTTTCTGCCTTACTGTGACAAACACCTCCGCTCCCGGATGGTTTGTCCAAAATGTATCGCGTCCGCCGGCGGGAGAATCACGACGGCAAAGTACCGGGAGCAACTGTCAGCTTGGGGAAAGCAAGGCGGACGAGGAAGGAGAAAGCCGCCAGGCTAATTCTACGGCCTACGGTGTGCCAGTCGCAGAGCTGCCACGCTGGTCTTTCCATTCAAGCGCAAAGATCGCAGAGACCCGAGAGGAAAAAGAAACCTAAGTCGCTCGGTAGTGAGTGACAAAGCCAGCCGGTGACTTTAAAAAAGTGGCGTGGACGGAAAAAATAATCGCAGGGTTCTAACATTTTTAAGCTAGTATGCGGGTGATCCCTCCCCCTAATGATCACCGTCGCGATCTGCAATGTTTCCAGAATATTCAGTCGCGGCGGTGTTTCGTTTTTCCGAATAAATTTCGACCCTGACGCTCGCATCGGCTGCCAAAGACAAATCAATTAAGGGACCAGCATCAGGATGACGAAGACCTATTTCAGGCTTATCGATGTCTCCCAAGAAGAACACGGCGAGAAAGTCGCACCCGCGTTTGCCAGCCTGGCAGCCGCGCAGAAGTATCGCGCCGACATTCTCAAGGATCC
>Ga0209805_1001103_pt1 | contig 16540 bp, 14 predicted proteins | sample GraSoiAngelo_148_FD_185905 | JGI IMG/M metagenome (GOLD analysis project Ga0209805, IMG submission 185905) | Grasslands soil microbial communities from the Angelo Coastal Reserve, California, USA - 14_1009_09_20cm (SPAdes) (version 2) | ecosystem: Environmental > Terrestrial > Soil > Grasslands ... | reverse complement strand
TCGACGACGCGCCACGTCCCGCGGTCGTGTATTTCCATGGCGGGCCGGAGGGCCAATCGCGAGGCGGATACCTACCGGCCGCGCAGCTGCTGACCTCGATCGGGATCAACGTCATGCTCCCCAACGTTCGCGGCTCGACCGGCTACGGGATTCGCTACCAGAGCCTGGACGACAGGACGCTGCGCTGGGACTCGGTCAAGGACGGATGCGAGGCGGCGCGCACCCTCAAGCGCTCGAGCTTGGCGACCCGCACGGCCGCCATTGGCGGCTCGTACGGCGGATTCATGACCCTGGCCGTTCTGGTCGAGGACCCAGAGCTGTGGGACGCGGGGGTCGACACGGTCGGGATCGCCGACTGGCACACGTTCTTCCAGAACATGCCGCCGTGGCGTGGCGTGCTGAGGATGAACGAGTACGGCGACCCCAACGGACCCGAGTCCGAGTTTCTACGCGAGATCAGCCCGATCCACCGCGCGGGCACGATCAAGGCGCCGTTGCTGGTGATCCATGGCCGGAACGACCCGCGGGTGCCGGTCGGGGAAAGCATCCAGATCGCGGAAGCGGTCGCGCAGTCGGAGCTGCTGATCTTCGAGGACGAGGGTCACGGAGTTGCGACCCTGCCGAATCAGGTCACTGCAAACAGCAAGATGCTGGAGTTCCTGGCCGCCCACCTGCTGTGAACGCGCGCGGGCATGCACTCGCGGGGTTTCACCGCCGATGTTGGAGCCGCTGTTGGAGCCGCTGTTGACGCCCATTGGAGCCGCCGACAGGAATCGAACCCGTAACCTGCTGTTTACAAAACAGCTGCTCTGCCAATTGAGCTACGGCGGCGCTCCAATGATTTTGCCCATTTCGCGTTATCCGCATCGAGCTCACAGATGCTGGACCGAAAGAACGCCCGCCTGATGGACCTGATCAACAGCCAGCTCGCCCGACCGACCGGCAAGCAGGGCGCCGAGGCGTTCCGTCCCCTTGGCTGGATGATCCGCGGCATCGACACCTGGGAATCCAAGCAGCCGCAGGCTCTGGAAGACCTCCGCGCCCACGCCCACCAGGGCGTCGTCGACCTCTACGACTTCCTGGTCGAGCAGCCTGCCACCTTCAGCTGCTCCCCCGAGGAGTTCATCCTCGGCTACCGGCCGGCCGTGGAGGCGGCGGTGCCGCCGGAACATGTCGCCGCCCTGGAGGCCTGGTACCGCGGAGTCGGGACGGTGTTCAGATGGCTTGACGTCCCCCGCGGAGAGGCCCTCGACGCGGCGACCGCCGACCGCTTCCGGCAGGAGGTAGGGCGCGCGTTGACCGGTGTCGCGGACGTCCTGCTGCCCGCCCAAGAGGCCTGGAGCCGGATTCGCGCCCGCCTCGGCTGAAGCGATTTGTAAATCCCTTCGTTATTCGCTCAATTCGCTCTTGGGCCTGGCTACGATTTCCCAACTCGCGGTGTGACCGTGAAGGTGTGTCGTCGGAGTTAGTAAGAGGGTGTGTATGCGGTTTCGTCTTTCGCTCGCCGCCGTGGTCGCCGCCGTCAGCGCCCTTCTGTTCTCCGCGACCGGCCTCGCCGCCGACCCGTCCCCGCACCCGATTGGCGACGGGGACCTCAACGCCACCTCGAAGAGGTTCGAGGAGACCGCTCCACAAAACACCGCGCGGACGATCCGGCACTGGGTCGGCCAGACCACCAACCCTGTGAACGGGGTGACCTACACCTACAGCATCGTCGGCGCCAACCCCAACTCTGAAGAAGGTTCGGCCACCATCGGGGTCGACATAGTCCCGGTCAACCTCACCATCGCGGGAATGTCATTCGACGGATCCGCGAGCGTGGCGGGGGTCCTGGCATCGCCCCTGTTCAAGGAGGGCAACTACTCGACCACCGCAGCCGCCAGCACCTCGACTGGCGCAAAGGGTGCGGGGGGAAGCCTCTCCGCCGGCAACAATGACGTCCAGCTCCTGGATGCCGAGATGCGCTCGGAGTTCAACGAAGTAGGGACCGCCTATCACCTCGTCCTCAAGCGCCCTGAGGTCCACGCCCCGATCACGATCGCGGTTCCGGCTGCAGTCGGGACCACCCTGACGAGCCCGGGCGGAGTCACCATCGGCGATGTCGACGTGACGTGGCTTCAACCACAGGTCGAGGCCCTGACCGCGCAGCTCCGCTACCTCAAACCCAATCGGCTGGCCATCTTCCTGACCAAGGACGTGCTGGCCTACGCGGACCACAATCAGATGCACTGCTGCGTGCTCGGCGCCCACGGTTCGATCGACACGACAAACGCTGCACAGGGAGCGGAGCAGGACGGCCGCCAGCGCGTTCAGACCTTCGTCTGGTCATCGTGGCTGACCGCCGGCTTCTACAACCCGCGAAACCGCTGGGCGAGGCAGGACATCCACGGTCTGAGCCACGAGCTCTCCGAGTGGGCCAACGACCCCTTCGGCACGAACACCGTCCAGCCATGGTTCTCGCCGGCCGCGCCGCAGTACGGATGCAACAACCTCCTCGAGACGGGCGACCCGGTGCTTGGCATCGGCTTCTCGCAGGGTACGAACACCTTCGACCAGAACCCCTACAGCGACGGGACCTACCACCCGGAGGACGAAGCCTTCCTGCCGTGGTTCATGCGCTCCAGCCCGAACACGACCTCGGAGCCGGCGCAGGGCTCGGCCAACGGCCGCTACACGTTCATGGGCGCCTTGAATCCGTTCGCGTTCTTTCACCAGCCGCCACCCGGCTGCTAAATCGCAGGTTGGGAAGAGGGCGTATCCGCCCATCGGAGGGGCCCGGGCGACCGGGCCTCTCTTTATTCTTGGCGGGACTTGATCGAGCCCAAAGACGTCGTGATCGCCATCCTCGGCGCCTCGGCCGCGCTGGCCGGTTTCGTCCTGGTCTTTCTCGGCATCATGATCACGTCCTACCAGTCGTACTCGGGTGGAGTCCCGGACGAGGTGGTCCAGCCGTACCGGGCGATCGGCAGCGCGCTGCTCGGCACGTTCGGACTCAGCCTGGTCACTGTGGCGATCTGTCTCCTCTGGTTGATCAACGGCAGCTCGCCCGGCCTGTATGGCTGGGCGATCGGCCTGTTCGCCGTGCAGCTGGTGGCTGTGTTCGCCTCCGCCGCCACGGCCACGCGGATGGTGCTGTGGCGCTGACCCAGAAGAAGCTCCAGGACCTCAAAGACGCGAGCCTGACCTCGCTCCTCCAGGACGACTCCGCCGGCTGGAAGGCGAAGGCGAGACACGCGTACATTGCGACTCACGGCTTCATCAAGGAGATCCGGCCGGACGACGTCATCCCGCTGCTGATCGCCGAACTCGAGGTGACGCCGGAGTTCAGAAACTATCTGGCAAAAAAGAAGCTGAAACAGAAATACTGGTCGGAGTGGTTCGCGGAATTGATCATCGATCGTTATTGGTCGGACTTGAAGGGAGGCTGAAGTTGGCAAAGGAATCGTCTGATCTGGCCAAGAAGTACATCGACGCCGCCGTGCGGGGCCGCTCCAAGCCGCCGAGCAAGGCAGCCTACGCCCGCGCCGTCCGGCTGGCAAGGCAGGCGATCGAAGAGCTCACGCATGTGGCGCGCCGCGCGGGGTCAGCGAGCCGCTAGCTTTTTATCCTCCCCATTCATGGGGAGACGGCTGGCTCGCGTCTCGTGCTGTGGTGTAGGTGCTCCGCATCGTCGAGCGTGAACCTTCGGCCCCATGTTCAGGATATCGCGAGGGAGGGGGCTTGCGGCAAGCCCCGGGTCGTGCCGCATGATCGCCGGCTGAGGCCAGAAACTTCGGCAATGGGGGTCGTGAGATGGGTGTGTGGTTGACGGTCTACGGGGCGACCGGCGCCGGGGAGCGGCGATGACCAAACATGCCGTGGTGGTAGCGGGCGGCGGGCCGACGGGGCTGATGCTGGCGGGCGAGCTGGCGCTGGCCGGCATCGACGTCGCCATCGTCGAGCGGCGCGCCAGCCAGGATCTCACCGGCTCGCGCTCACGCGGTCTGCATTCACGCACCATCGAGGTTCTCGATCAGCGCGGAATCGCCGAACGGTTCCTGTCGGAGGGGCAGGTGGCGCAGGTCGCGGGGTTCGCCGGCACCCGCCTGGACATCAGCGACTTTCCCACCCGACACCCATACGGGCTTGCGCTGTTGCAGAAAGACTTCGAGTGCATCCTGGCCGGCTGGGTCGACGAGCTTGCGGTGCCGATCCGTCGCGAACGCGAGGTGACCGGGTTCGCGCAGGACGCTGGCGGCGTCGACGTGCAGCTGTCCGACGGCACGACCCTGCGGTCGGATTACCTCGTCGGGTGCGACGGAGGGCGCAGCGTGGTCCGCAAGGCGGCCGGCATCGAGTTCCCCGGATGGGAGCCGACGACGAGCACCCTGATCGCCGAGGTCCAGCTGGCCGAGGAGCCGAAGTGGGGCGTCCACGACAACGCCCTCGGTCGCCACGCCTTCAGCAAGCTGGAGGGTGGGCTGGTGGGGGTACTGGTGACCGAAGAGCACGTCAACACCGCCAGCGAGGCCACCCTGGGCGAGCTGAGCCAGGCGCTCATCGCCGTCTGGGGTACCGACTACGGGGTGCACAGCCCCACCTCGATCTCCCGCTTCACCGACATGGCGCGACAGGCCGCCGCCTACCGCGCCGGTCGCGTCCTGCTCGCCGGCGACGCCGCACATGTCCACTACCCGGTGGGTGGACAGGGTCTCAACACCGGTGTGCAGGATGCGGTGAACCTGGGGTGGAAGCTGGCCCAGATCGTCAACGGGACATCACCGGACAGCCTCCTGGACACCTACCATGCCGAGCGCCACCCGGTCGCCGCCCGCGTGCTGCGCAACACGATCGCGCAGACCTTACTTATCAACCCAAGCGACTACGTCAGGACATTGGGCGACATCATCACCGAGCTCCTCACCATGGAAGAGCCCCGCAGGCGATTCGCCGCGATGATCTCTGGACTGGACATCCACTACGACCTCGGAGAGGGCCACCCGCTGCTCGGGCGGCGCATGCCCGACCTCGACCTGCACACCGCGGACGGTCCCACGCGCGTATTCATCCTGCTGCACGACGCCCGGCCTGTGCTCCTCAACCTCGGTGAGCCCGGCGGCTTCGACATTTCTCCGTGGGCGAATCGGGTGCGGTTGGTCGACGCCACGCACGAGGGCGTGTGGGAGCTCCCGGTCCTGGGCGAGATCGCTGCGCCCCCGGCAGTGTTGATCCGACCCGACGGGCATGTCGCCTGGGCGGGAGACCTCACGGACCCAGAGCTGCCTCGAGCACTTGCGACCTGGTTCGGAGTGGGCACTCCGAATTCAATTGAGGGCGGAGTTACAACTCCGCCCTCACCTGGGCCGCGGCCTGGGTGAGGGCGGTGAGCTTGCCGAAAGCCTTTTCGCGCGGCAGGTACTTCATGCCGCAATCAGGCGCCACGACAAGGCGCTCGGCATCGACGAATCGCAACGCGTTCTTGATTCTCCCCACGACCGTCTCGACCTCCTCGACCGGGCTCTCGTCGGAGAGGTCGATCACCCCGACGACGAGGGTCTTCTCACGGAAAGACTTAAGTACCCCGAGATCGACCTTCTGCTGCGCCGACTCCAACGAGATCTGGCGCGCCGTTGTGTCGGCCAGCTGCTCCAGGAAGGGATATCCGTTGGGCCGGTTGTGGACGATGTGGGCGTAACCGAAGCAGGTGTGCAGCGCCGTGTTGCCATTGATCCCTTCGAGTGCGCGGTTGATGGCCCTGATCGCAAAACGCGCAGCCTTCTCGGCGCGCGCCTGCAGGTAAGGCTCGTCGAGCTGCACGACATCGGCCCCGGCGGCGAACAGGTCGCGCACCTCTTCGTTGACCGCGGCGGCGAGCGCCATGGCCAGAGCCTCCTCGTCGTGATAGTGGTCGTCCTGGGCCTGCTGCGACATGGTGAAGGGGCCCGGCAGCGTCGCCTTGATGGGGTGGTCGGTGTGGGCGCGGAGAAATTCGACGTCGCGTTTCTCGACGGGCCGCCGGCGGCGGATGGACCCGACGACTCGCGGCACGGGATTGGGATGCCCGGTCCGGTCGAGCGCAGTGCCTGGATTGTCGAGGTCCATGCCCTCGAGTGCCGTGGCGAAACGGTTGGAGTAGCTCTCGCGCCGCACCTCGCCATCCGTGATGATGTCGATCCCGGCGCGCTCCATGTCGCGGATCGCGACGATCGTCGCGTCGTCCTGCGCCTGCTCGAGGAGATCCGGCGCGACACGCCAGATCTCGAGCGCGCGTGTGCGCGGCGGCAGGCGGCTGCCGAGCATCTGCCGGTCGACCAGCCACTCCGGCTGGGGATAGCTGCCGACCACAGTCGTCGGCAAGATTGAGACCACCTCGGCAAGGTTAATCTGTGCCTCGAGATGGCAACGAACCGATTGCCGGGCGACAACTGCGAGCGGGATTGGATCTGGGAGCGCGAGATCGAAGCCGCGCCGTGGGAGGAGACAAGGCGCCTTTCGGTCGCGGCTTGGGAGCGCCAGTACCGGCGCATCCGGGAGTCATCGCCCTTCTACGCGCGCAAGTTCCGCGAGGCGGGAGCCGGCAACTCGTTTGTCAGCCTCGCCGACCTGAGCCAGCTGCCCTTCACCACCAAGCAGGAGCTGAAGGAGGCGCTGGACGAGGACCCCCCTTTCGGCAGCAACCTGTGCGTCTCGCCGGACCAGGTCAAGCGCGTGTATCAGACGAGCGGGACGTCTGGATCGCCAAGCGTGCTCGCGCTGACCCGCGGTGACATGGAGACCTGGACGATCATGGGCACCCGCACTTACTACGCGACCGGCATCCACGACCACAGCAGCGTGCTGACAACGTTCGGCGCGGGTCCGTTCGTCGCCGGACACACGCACTTCGTGCTGCTCCGCATCGGGTCACGTTCCGTTCCCGTCGCGCCGGGAGACACCGAGCGCGTCATATTCGGCCTGCGCTCGGGCCTCGCCGACACGCTGCTGTCGACCGCGTCCTTCGCACAATTTCTAGCGAACCGCCTCGAGCAAACAGACGCTGAGCCCAGCGCGATTCCGCTGACCCACGTCGTCACCGGTGGCGAGCCAGGCGGTGGCATCCCGTCCATCCGCGACCACATCCAGCGCGTGCTCGGCGTCACCGTGACCGAGGTGATGGGGATCGGCGACATCGCACCGTCGCTGTTCGGCGAGTGCACGCATCAGCAGGGCATGCACTTCTGTGGCGGAGGCCACGTCTGGGTCGAGCTGATCGACCCCGAGTCTCGCGAACCGATAGAGATCGAAACGGGCGCGGAAGGAGAGCTCGCCTACACGACGCTGACGCGCGAGGCAATGCCGGTGGTGCGATTCCTGGGCGGCGACATCGTCCGCATCGAAGGCACGGAGTGCGAGTGCGGGCGGACAAGCTTTCGACAGCGCGTGCTCGGCCGCCGCGACGACATGTTCATCGTCCGCGGAGTGAACGTGTATCCGGCCGCGATCCTGTCTGTGGTCGGCGATTTCCGGCCGCGCGTGACGGGCCGCGCGCGGGTGATCCGCGAGGGGCCTGAGACGTCGATCGAGCCGCCGATCCCGGTCGAGGTCGAGATTGCTGAGCGCCACGAATCTGACGCGGCTCTGGTGACCGAGATCGAGAACGCAATCCACGCCAAGCTGATGTTCCGGAGCAAGGTCGAGCTGGTTCCGGAGTCCGAGTTCGGCGAGGCCGGATACAAGACGCGGCTCACCGTCCGGCGATGACGCGCAAGCTGAAATCCGGGCTCGGCCGCAGCACGGCCGACCAGATCTTCGTCCGCGGCCACGACCTGACCGAGGAGCTCATCGGCAAGGTCTCGCTGGGCGACTTCGCCTTCCTCGAGCTGATGGCCCGCCTGCCGACGCCCCAGGAGTCGGTCATGTTCAACGCGCTGGTGGTGACGCTGGTCGAGCACGGTCTTACCCCGAGCACGATCGCTGCCCGCATGACCTATTTCGGCGCGCCGGAGGCGCTGCAGGCGGCCGTCGCGGCCGGCCTCCTCGGCATGGGCGACCGCTTCGGCGGCTCGATCGAGCAGGCGGCGCGCATCCTCCAGGAGGCGCCGGCCGGTGACGACCTTCAGGCAACAGCGCGCGGGATCGTGCAGGACTACCAGGCCAGGAAGGAGATCATCCCGGGCCTCGGCCACCCGATTCACAAGCCCGCCGACCCGCGCACGACGAAGCTCTTCGCGCTGGCGGCGGAGACCGGCTTTTCGGGCCGCCATGTGAGTCTTATGGAGCACCTCTCGACGGAGGCCTCGGCGCTGTACGGCCGCGCCCTGCCAGTCAACGCCACGGGCGCGATCGCCGCCATCGCCAGCGAGATGGAGATCCCCTGGCGCGTCACCCGCGGGCTGGCCGTGATGGCCCGCGCGATCGGACTTGTGGCCCACGTTCAGGAGGAGATGGAAGACCCCATGGCGGCCGAAATCTGGGCGCGTGCGGAGGACGAGGCCTCGAGGTGACAGCGGTTCCAGGCGGGCCTAATATGGGGGTGCACGGAATAATCGGAACGGAGGGCTGATGGCCGCCGGCATCCCAGGCATTCACCACGTGACGTGCATCACCGGCGACGTGCAGAAGTGCGTCGACTTCTACGTCAGCGTGCTCGGGCTGCGCTTCATCAAGAAGAGCATCAACCAGGATCTTCCCGACACCTACCACATCTATTTCGGCGACTACCTGGGCACGCCGGGGACGGCGATGACCTTCTTCGGCTGGCCGACGTGGCCCGATCGGCGGACCGGGACCGGCCAGGTCACCACGGTATCGTTCGCGGTCCCGCACGCCTCCCTGGACTTCTGGGCCGCCCGGCTGAAGAAGGTCGGGGTGGAGCACACGAAGGTGCGCAGGTTCGACATCGACGCGCTCGTTCTGCGCGACGCAGACGGTATCGAGCTCGAGCTGGTCGGTCAGGCGTCAGACGAACGTTTCGTGCCGTGGAGGGAAGCGCCAGTCGCGCAGGAGCATGCGATCCGCGGCTTTCATTCGGTGACCCTGACGCTGGCCGAGACCGCGGCGACGTTGAAGCTCCTCACGTCGACGATGGGTTTCCGCCAGGCCGGCAAGGAAGGCAACCGCACCCGCTTCGAAACAGGCGGCGGCGGGCTGCACGCGGTGCTCGACGTCGTCGATTCGCCTGAAGGACCGGCGGGTGAAGAGTCGATCGGCACCGTGCACCACGTCGCATGGCGGACGGAGGACGCGGCGTCCCAGATCTCGTGGCGCGAGCTGCTGTTGCGCGCGGGCCGCAACGTGACGGCGGTGATCGATCGCTGGTACTTCAAGTCGATCTACTACCGCGAGCCGGGCGGTGTGCTGTTCGAGATCGCCACCGACGGCCCGGGGTTCACGGTCGACGAATCGCCGGAGAAGCTCGGCACCAAGCTGAGCCTGCCGCCCTGGTTCCAGGTGCGGAGGGACCGTCTCGACGAGACTCTGCCGCCGATTGTCGTGCCGACCACGGCGACGACCGGCGCCCACTAGCCGCCTGTGGTCTGTACCTCTGGAGGGGTGTTTTGATGAGCAGCACGGCAGTGATCGCCCCGGTGAACCCGATGGCAGCGGAAGGCAAGGAAACGGTCATGCAGGTCATGCGCCGTGACCGGGAGAACTTCACGCGTTTGGTCTCGGATCCGAAGAACTGGAACGTCGACACGCGATGCACCGGCTGGCAGACGCGTGACCTGGTCGGCCACATGATCGACGTGATGGAGGGTTATTTCAAGAATTGGGACGCGGCGCGGTCAGGCAAGGATGGAACGGCGCTCGGCTTGCCGGTGATGGGGGAGACCCTGAACGACCACGCGCTCGAGTTCCGCAAGCTCTCTCGTGATGAAGCGCTCGACCGCTTCAAGAAAGACGCGCAGAAGCTCGACAAGCTACTCGAGGAGCTAACGCCACAAGAGTGGACCAGCTTCATCGTCTACCACCCGTTCGCGGGCCCGGTGCCGGCAGGCTTCTACGGCACTTTCCAGATCATGGACTACGGCGTCCACCCATATGACATCGAGTACGGCCTGGGCAACAAGCTGGCGACGATCGATGAGGCATCGGCCGGCTTGATCCTGCCGTTCGCGTTCATCTTCTGGATGTACACGGTCGACCAGGACGTGGCGAAAGGTCAGAAGTTCACGTATGGAATCCAGGTCGATGGACCCTGGGGCGGCAAGTGGCGGGCGACCGTCAAGGACGGCGCGTGGTCGTCTGAAGCCGAGAGCGGCAACTTCGAGGGCTGCGACGCGCTGATCCACTTCAACAACGCAGCCGAGGCCGTGCTCACGTTCTTCCAGCGCTTCCCGGGCGGATCTGCAATCGGCGACGAAGACGTGATCAACACGATCCGCAAGCTGCACTTCCGCTTCTGATCCGAAGCACCATCTGGGCGGCGGACCTGGCGCATCCGGGTCCGCCGCCTGTTTTTCCCGTCGAAGAGGTTGATCGCTCCCACATAGACGTGGTTGCCGCCGCAATGGGTGCGGAAGGAGACCTCGCCGAGACTCGCCTTGCCCGTGGCTGCCGCTGTTTTGCGATCTGGGTCGACGGCGCCCTCGGTGGCTATGGGTGGCTTTCGACTGGTCCCGAGTGGATCGGAGAGCTCCAGCTCGAGATCAGCCCCCGGCCGGGCGAGGCGTACATCTGGAACTGCGTCACGGTGCCGGCGCAGCGACGAAAGGGCATCTTCCGGTCCCTTTTGCTTGGCATTTCTGAGCATATGCGTAAGGAGGGGCTGCAACGGCTCTGGATAGGGAGCGTCGACATCCCGGCCGAAACAGCGCTCGGGCCAGCAGGCTTTACCCCGGTCCTGCATTTCACCGTCCTGCACCTGGCGGCACTCCACCTGACGAGAGTCACCGGGGGAGATCCGTCGCTGGCCAAGGAGCGAACGGATGTCCTGGCAGTCCAACCAGGCCTCAGCATTCGACCCACACGCCGGCGTCGTCACTAGAGAGAAACGGACCGGTTGTGGAAGCTAACTTTTCTTCAGGAAAACTCGTGCTTTATCCACATTTCATCATTCCTTAACGTGGGGTAGACTCTTTCAGGCTTCGTTCTGGGGCAGTCATCACCGCCATCTGATACCTCTTCGAAAGGCCGATGTATGCGGGCCTGGGGAGGACTCGAGTGGGTAAGCCGCTCAAACGACGCCAGCTAATACGTCGACTGACGTCAGCTAACCCAGGGGGCAACGCCGAAACGGATGGCAGTAGAGACAGCAATCCCGAGATCGACGTCTGGCGGCCCTCGGGAGGCGCCGCAACTGTCCACTGCCGTTTCGGCGATGGACAGGATCGAGATCGATGGCAAGCAGTTCATGGCCGGCGACCGGCGATTTCAATTTCGCGGCGTAACCTACGGAACTTTCGCCAGGCGCGCCGACGGAGCGCTGTTCCCCGAATCTGACCAGCTCGTCGCGGACCTCGAGGCCATCTCGACCGCGGGTTTCAACGTCATCCGCACGTACACGCCGCCGCCGGACGACATGATCGACATGGCCGGCAACCTGGGTCTCCGGATCCTGGCCGGCGTCGACTATCGCGATTGGCGCTATCTGCTGGGAAGCAGATCGGCGGACGTCAAATCCATCCGCCGAGAAGCGCGCGACGCTGTCACCACGTTTGCGAAACGGGTTGCTGGCAACCCGGTGGTGCTCGGCATCTCGGTCGGCAACGAGGTGCCCGCGGACGTGATCCGCTGGGTGGGTACAAAGCCGGTCAGCACGATGCTGTCCGAGCTCTGTGCGCTCGTCCACGACATCGATCCTCAAATGCTGGTGACCTATGCGAACTATCCGACGGCGGAGTATTTGCGGGGCGACGACTCGGACTTCATCACCTTCAACGTGTTCCTCGAGTCACGCCCGGCCTTTCATCGCTATCTGACCAAGCTTCAGCACGCGGCCGGCGCCCGGCCGCTCGTGCTCGGCGAGGTCGGACTGGACAGCGCGGGAACGGCTGAAGGCGAGGACCGTCAAGCCGAGGCCCTCGATTGGCAGCTCGAGGTTGCGATGCAGCGCGGCGTCGCCGGATGCTGCGTCTTCTCGTGGACGGACGCGTGGAGCGTGGGCGGCCAAACCGTCGAGGGCTGGCACTTCGGCCTTACGCGTCGCGACCGATCGCCGAAGCCGGCCCTCCAGGTGGCCGAGGAGTGGAACCGGCACGACGTTCGCGACCTGAAGCGCGATTGGCCCTCGATGAGCGTGGTCATCTGCGCGCACAACGCGGAGGCGACGATCGATGAGTGCCTCGAGCACACCTGTGCGCTCGACTATCCAAACCTGGAGATCCTGGTCGTCGACGATGGCTCGACGGATGCCACCGCGCATCTCGCGCGCGAACATCGCCGCGCGCGTCTTCTATCCATCAACCACTCCGGCCTCGGGGCGGCGAGAAACGAAGGCCTGCGCGCGACCTCGGGTGACATCGTGGCTTTTCTCGACAGCGACGCGTATCCGACGCCCGAGTGGCCGTACTACCTCGCGCTGGCTCTCGAGAAGGACGACATCGTCGGCGTGGGCGGGCCAAACGAATGCCCGCCGGGCGATCCGCCAAGAGCGCATGAGATCGCGTCGGCCCCGGGCGGCCCCATTCACGTGCTGCTGTCGGACGACCTGGCCGAGCACATTCCCGGATGCAACATGGCGTTCAGGCGCTCGGCGCTGGACGAGCTGGGCGGCTTCGATCCCATCTACACGGTCGCGGGCGACGACGTCGATTTTTGCTGGCGCGTCCTCGACCGCGACTGGGAGATCGCCTTCCATCCCGCCGCGCTGGTCTGGCATCACCCTCGATCCGCCCTGAAGGCGTACCTGCGGCAGCAGTGGGGCTACGGGGCAAGCGAGGCCCTGGTCCAGGCCCGCCATCCCGACCGGTTCTCGATGGTCGGTTCGGCCCGGTGGCGCGGCCGGATCTATTCCGCGGCGCCGCTCCGTGCGTGGCGAGAACGCATCTACCGCGGGCTCTACGGCGCGGCTCCGTACCAGTCGGTTTACCGAGGTGGGGGAGAGATGCGCGACATCGCCCACCAGCTCGGGGTCCCCCTGGCAGCGCTTGCATTGCTCCTGACACCGGCAGTGTTGTTCGAGCACGCGCTCGTGGCGGTGCCGGTGACCGGCGTGATGTTCCTGCTCGCGCTCGGTCTGTCGGACTTCTCGCGGATCTCTGTGCCGGCGGACATTCGCAAGGACCCATTGCGTTTTCGGCTCAACCTGACCCTCCTGAACCTCCTGCAGCCCGTAGCGCGGGCCTGGGGGAGAGTCCGCAATCGCGCGCTGGCCCGGCGCAGCGCGATCGTCGCGCTGCCGATTCCCGGCCCGATCCAGAATCTGGCGCGCGGAATCTTTCTGTTTCCGGAGAAGAGGCCGCGGCCGGAGCTGGCCGAAAACATCGTGCAGCTCCTGCGTCGCGGTGGGATGCGAGTCGTGCCTCCGACAGGCTGGGAATCGTATGACGCACTTGTCATGGCAAGCGCGCTGGTCGGCGCGGAGGTGGTCACCAGCGCCCACCCGCCGGGCTGGGTGCAGCTTCGGGTCCGCAGCTACCTGCGCTGGAAGCCCGCGCTGGCTGTGGCCGCGATCATCGCCGTGTCGGCTGTCATGGATCCAAGGCTCGCCGCGGCGCTCGGAGCCGTCTGCGCAGCCAACCTGTTGCTCGGCGCCTGGCGTACAGGACCGGGGATTCGCCGAGCGTTGAGGTCGGGGAGCGCGTTGCCATGACGCGCGGTGCCTGGACGCTCTGGCGTCTTATCCCGAGACTTTTCCCATACCTCGGGCGGTACAAGGGACTGGCGGTCGTGTCCATTCTTCTCACGGCCCTCGCCGTAGTCGTGGGCCTGGCGGAGCCGTGGCCCCTGGCGTTCATGGTGGACAACGTCGTTGGCAACAAGCGGCCACCGGCAGTCGTCATTTCCGTGGTCGGGCACCAGGACCGTTTCACGTTGCTCGTGCTTGCAGCTCTGGCGGGACTCGTGCTTGTCGTGATGAGGAACGCAATGTCGGTGCTGCACGAATACGTCAACACGAAGCTGCACCAGCGCCTCGTGCTCGACTTTCGAAGCGACCTGTTCGAGCACGCTCAGAAGCTCTCGGTCAGCTATCACGACGCGACGCCGACCGGACAGTTGATGAACCAGATCAATATGGCGCCGGACGCGGCGGGCGGGCTGTTGGTCGGCATACCTCCACTCGTCCAGAGCGCCGTGACACTGGTCGGAATGTTCATCATCGCGATGAAGCTCGACCCCGTGCTGGCCCTGCTTGCGCTCACGGTCGTCCCGGTCATCTATTACTCCGTCGGCGTTTACAGCGCCCGGATCGTGCCGCGCCTCCAGTACGTGCGTGGCCTCGAATGGCAGACCATGTCCATCGTCTTCGAGGCCATGGCGATGCTACGTGTGATCGCGGCCTTCGCACGCGAGCCGCATGAATTCCGGCGGTTCCGGACCCAGGGCGAAACCGCCGCTAATGCACGCGTGAGACTGACGGTGCGTCAAACGCTGTTCTCACTGGTGGTCAACACATGGACCGCGGCCGGCACGGCTCTGGTTCTCGGAATGGGCGCCTTTCATGTCCTGAACAACCAGCTCAGCATCGGCGAGCTGCTCGTCTTTCTGGCGTACATCGCAGCGGTCTATGGACCGCTCGAGACGATCAGCTCTTCCATCAGCTCCATGCAGCAGCAGCTCGTGGGACTGCAAGGAGCGTTCTACCTCCTTGACGCAGAACCTGACATCAAGGATGGCCCTGACGCGATCGAGCTGCGGCGAGCCTGGGGCGCGATCACCTTTGATCACGTCGATTTCAACTACGCGGGCCGGCGCGAGACCCTCAAGGACATCACCTTCGCCATCTCGCCCGGCCAAAGGGTCGCTCTCGTGGGCCCGACCGGCGCCGGCAAGACAACTCTGGTCAGCCTGATCAAGCGATTCCACGACGCAGCGGCAGGAAGTGTGTACGTCGATGGCATCGACGTCAAGAATCTGAAGGTCAGGTCTCTTCGCGAACAGGTGAGCGTCGTCCTCCAGAATCCCGAGCTGTTTTCGGGCTCGATCATCGACAACATCCGATACGGAAAGTTGGACGCGACTACGCCGGAGATCATCGAGGCGGCGAAGTCTGCGAACGCGCACGACTTCATCGAGCGGCTGCCACAAAAGTACGAAACCATGCTCGGCGAGGGTGGAGCGCAGATATCGGCAGGTGAAAGGCAACGGATATGTATCGCTCGCGCTTTCCTGAAAGACGCGCCCATCCTCATCCTCGACGAACCAACCTCCTCCATCGATTCCAGGACCGAAGCGGTCATTCTCGACGCGCTCGATCGGCTTTCCGCAAGTCGGACGACGTTTGTCATCGCTCACCGGCTCTCCACCATCCGGCACGCCGATCTGATCCTCGTGCTCGACCAGGGGCAGCTTGTGGAGCGAGGCACACACGAGGAGCTGCTCACGACGAACGGCCTCTACCGGCAGCTGTATGACGTGCAGATGGGGGTGGACCTCATCGAGCGACTGTCGCGACGGGTCATCTCGGTGGAGCCGGCGGCTTCGGCCGAGCATCGGGCCGACGACACTCGTGCCCTGGTGGTGAACGTGCAGAGAGCGCTTGCCGCAGCCCTCAACGGCACCGTCGCTCATGAATCCCTTGGACATGCGGCAGCTCTGCTGGTCCAGTCCGTGGAACCGATGCTGGACCAGAACAACCCGTATGCCGCTCGTGTACTGGCTGCACTTCGGTCCAGCAACCCGCTGGGCGACCCCATTGTCGCCGGGGCGTTCGGAGACGCCCTTTTGGAATTGCAAGACCTGGCCGAGGATCTTGGCGTCGGCGCGAGGGAGGCGTTGGCCTGATGGGCAGGCCGCAGATTGTCGTGCTCGGGATGATGACCAAGATCCCGGTCGCCGGCGTGGTCTGGCAAACGCTGCACTACCTCGTGGGTTTCGAGCGCCTCGGCTACGAGACCTACTACGTCGAGGCTCACGCGCGGACCCCTTCAATGTTGATGGAGCATCCTGAAGACGATGGCTCGGGCCGAGCGGCAGCCTTCATCGCGGGCGCCTTAGAGCGATTCGGCTTTGGCGGTAGATGGGCCTATCAAGCACTGCACCAGGATGGTCGCTGTTACGGCTTGAGTGAACGTCGGCTGAATGGTTTGTATCAGAACGCGGCTTTGATCATTAACCTCCACGGGGGAACCGAGCCTAGGACCGAGCATGTGGCCACAGACCGCTTGGTCTATCTAGAGACCGACCCGGTCGAAGTTGAAGTTCAACTCGCGGCCGGACGGCAGGACACGATTGACTTCCTCAAGCCTCACTGTGCATATTTCACGTTCGCCCAAAACTATGGGAGACCCGACTGCCTCCTTCCTCTCTCAGCCCAGTTCCGTTTGCAACCGACCCGCCAGCCCGTGGTCCTTGATTTCTGGCAAGCGCGAACTGATCGGCCCAACGAGCTGTACACGACGATCGGCAATTGGCGTCAGCAATGGCGCGAGGTTCAGATCGGGGAGGAGACATACAGCTGGAGCAAGGATCATGAATTTCT
>Ga0209805_1001102_pt1 | contig 16559 bp, 10 predicted proteins | sample GraSoiAngelo_148_FD_185905 | JGI IMG/M metagenome (GOLD analysis project Ga0209805, IMG submission 185905) | Grasslands soil microbial communities from the Angelo Coastal Reserve, California, USA - 14_1009_09_20cm (SPAdes) (version 2) | ecosystem: Environmental > Terrestrial > Soil > Grasslands ... | reverse complement strand
GCGCGATCGCCATATCGGCCTTGGCGCACACCATCTCCAACTTGCCGAGCAGGTCGTCGAAGAACGGCCAGGCCGTGGCCATGCGGCGCAGCACCCCGAGTCCACCAGGCTCGGCGGCGACGGCTTCGAGCGCCGTCCCCACCCCTAGCCATCCCGGGAGCATGAGTCGCGTCTGGGTCCAGCCGAACACCCAGGGAATCGCCCGGATCTCCTCGATCGTCTGCTCGCCCGGGCCCCGGTAGGCCGGGCGCGATCCGAACCGGACATGGGCGAGCTCCCGCACGGGAGTGGTCTCGAGGAACAGTTTGAACAGATCGCCGCTGCCGTACACCAACGCCCGATACGGCGGTAACGCCTTCGCCGCCAGGCGGTCCATGACCTCCCGGAAGCGCGCTTCCTCGCCCGGCTCGAGCTCGCTGCGCCAGTCCTCGAACCGGTGCAGCAACACCCCGCTCAACATCAGCTCGAGGCTCCGCTCCGCGATGGATGGGAGCCCGAAGTTCTGCGAGACGATCTCGCCCTGCTCAGTGATCTTGATGCCGCCCTGTACCGTGCCCGGAGGCAGCGCGGTGAGGGCGCGCGCCACGGGCGAGCCGCCGCCCCGTCCGACCGTGCCGCCGCGCCCGTGGAACAGGGTCCACGACACGCCGGCGTCGGCGCAGGTGCGCGCTACCTCCTCCTGTACGCGGTACAGCGCCCATGCCGACGGGAGCAGCCCCGCGTCCTTGGCGGAATCGGAGTAGCCGAGCATCACTTCCTGATGCCGCCCGCGCGCCTCGAGCTGCCGTCGCCAGATCGGATCGTCCAGGAGCGAGCGCACGACGGCGGGGGCGTGCTCGAGGTCCTCGAGGGTTTCGAACAGCGGCACGATGTCGATGCGCGAGAGCGGGGGCTCCCCCGCCAGGTCCACCAGCCCCCCCTCGCGGGCCAGCAGCAGCACACGCAGCAGGTCATCGGCGGACCGGGTGCGCGACACGATGTACGTCGAGGCCGCGGCCGCTCCGATCTCGTCCTGGATCGCCCGCATGACGCGAAAGACCTGCAGCGCTGCGTCGGTCGGCTCCGCGAGCGGGACGTGGGGCGCGTGCAACGGCCTGCGGCCGGCGAGCTCGCGGCGCAGCGCCGCACCGTCCAGCTCGCCCAGCCCGACGGCCGCGGTGAGATCGTGGAGGGCGCGCGTGTGGACGGCGGCGTCCTCCCGGAGATCGAGGCGATACCCGTGAAACCCGTGGGCCCGCACCTGTGCCAGGAGGGGCTCCACCAGCGTGCGCCGCGCATGCGCCGCTCCGACGGTGTCGAGGGCATCGGCGAGCAGGGCGAGGTCGCGTTCCAGCTCCTGCGCCGTGCGGTAGCCGGGCGGATCGGCCCCGACGCGCGCCCGCATGAAGCTGACTTTCAGGCGGAGCGGCTCATCCGCGTTGCGGCGGCGGTTCTGCTCCCACACCGCGGGAAGCTCGGCGCGGTCACGCTCGAGCGACGCCCGCAACTCGGGCGAGACGGTCGCGAGCCGCTCGGACACGGAGAGCCGCGCCGCCAGGTCCGCCAGCGCTTTCGCGTAGTGGTCGAGCACCGCCCGCCGGGCGCGCCGGGCCGCGGCCAGCGTGATCTCCGCGGTGACGAACGGGTTCCCGTCGCGATCGCCCCCGACCCAGCTCCCCAGGGTGAGCGGCGTCACCGGAGCGGGGCCGAACCCGCGGCCGAACTCGTCCTCGAACGCTTCCACGAGCCGCTCGCGCACCCGCGACGCCGCTTCCAGGAGGCGATCCTCCAGATACCACAGCGCGTTCGACACCTCGTCCATGACCGACGGGCGGTCGCGCCGAATTTCCTCGGTGAGCCACAAGAGCTCCACCTCGCCCTCCAGGTGCCGCTCGATCGCCCGACGCTGGGGCTCCGGTGCGCCGTCCCGCGTGAGTAACCCCTCCGCCAGGCGCGCCTGCAGATCGAGGATGGTGCGGCGCGCGGACTCCGTGGGATGCGCGGTGAGGACCGGGCGTACATCGAGCGACGCCAGGGCGCGGGCCACCTCTTCGGCTCCGCGGCCGGCTTCGCGCAGGCGGCGCAGCGACCAGCGCACCGATCCGCGCTGTGCCGCCGCGAGGTCGTCCTGCCGCGACCGCCGCACCCGGTGGGCTTGCTCCGCCGCGTTGATCAGGATGAAGAACACCGTGAAGGCCCGGGCCGTGAGCCGCGCGGTCTCGGGGTCGAGCGAGCGGGTGCGGGCGAGCAGCGCGTCCAAATCGGGTGCCCCGGCGACGCCGAGCCGGCGGGCCCGACAGGCCCGTCGCAGCTCCTCGACCGCGCGGAATGTTTCTTCCCCCGCCAGCCGGCCGACCACCCGTCCCAGCGTCGCCGCGAGCCAGCGCACGTCCTGACGCAGCGGGCCGTCCTGCGCCCGCGCCACGGGGGGTGGGAGGGGAACGGCCGCGGTCAGGTGAGTCGTCGTCATCGCTAGACTCGGCGTAGCTTCCAGCGCCCGCGCTTGAACAGCACGACGCTCACGAGCGCCAGTGTCGAGTAGGCCACGGTGATGGCGAGGAACACGCCTTGGGGCCCGAGCCCCCACACCCGGGCGAGGACATAGGCGAGCGGAATCTCCCACAGCCAGAAGCAGCCCAGGTTGATGAACGTCGGCGTCCAGGTGTCACCCGCACCGTTGAACGCCTGGGTGAGCACCATGCCGAGCGCGTAGAACACGAAGCCGAAGCTCATGGTGCGGAGCCCCAGGGCGCCGGCCGGCCATGCCACCGGGTCCTGGGTGAACAATCCCACGATCGGGCCGGCGAGCAGGATGAACAGCACGCCCACGGTGCCGAGCACCGCCATGTTATAGCCTCCGGCGAGCCACGCAGCCCGCTCGGCGCGCTCCGGCTTGCCGGCGCCCAGGGACTGGCCCACCATGGTGGCGGCGGCATTCGACAGGCCCCACGACGGGAGCAGCGCGAAGATCAGGATCCGGATCGCGATGGTGTAGCCCGCGAGGGCGGCGCTGCCGAAGCTGGACATGATCCGCACCAGCCCGATATAGCTCGCGGTCCCCACGAGCACCTGGAACGTCCCCGAACCCGAGAGCCGCAGCAACATGGCCATCACGGCGGGGCGGAGGGCCAGGTGGGCGCGCCGGACGGCCACGCGCGCGTCGCCCCGCGTCAGGCGATAGAGCTGGTACAGCACGCCCGTGCCGCGGCCGATCGTGGTGGCCACGGCCGCCCCCGTGACCCCCAGCCGGGGAAAGGGCCCGAGCCCGAAGATCAGACACGGACCGAGGAGGATGTTGATCGAGTTGGCGAGCCACAGGACCCGCATGGCGATCGCGGCGTCGCCTGCTCCCCGGAAGATCGCGTTGATGAGGAAGAGCAGCAGCACCGTCGCGCTGCCGCCCAGCATCGTCCGGGTGTATCCCGTACCGATGGCGGTCACGGCGGGCGAGGCCCCCATGACGGCGAGCAACCGCGGGGCGAGCGTGATCCCCAGGCTTGCAACGAGCGCGGCGACCACGAGCCCAAGGGCGATCCCCTGCACGGCGGCTTCGGAGGCGGCGTCGGGACGCCGCTCGCCGATGCGGCGCGCCACGACTGCCGCGACTCCGATCGAGAGTCCCATGGCGGCGGTGTACACCAGGGTCAGAATCGATTCCGTGAGGCCGACCGTAGCGACCGCGTCGGGACCGAGACGCGAGACCCAGAATACATCGACCACGGCGAAGATCGACTCCATCCCCATTTCCAGCACCATCGGGATGGCCAGCAGCACGATTCCCCGGCCCAGCGACCCCGACGTGTAGTCGTGCGGGATGCCGCGGACGGCATCGCGCACCACGGTCCACCAGTCGCCAGGCCGCCCGGCGCTTGCGGCAAGGGTCTGTTCCGTCACGTGGCACTCCTTTGGGGAGCGGCGTCGTGGCAATGTAGCACACGAGCGGCGTAGATTGGGGACGTGAGCGTCACCTGGAACGTGCTGGCGGCCCTGCTCGCGCTGGTCCTCGGGATCGGGATCGGGTTGCTACTGGCGCTCGTCTATTTCCAGCGGTGGCGAGCCCGGTACACGGACGCCATCCGGCAGGATGCCATTCAACGCAGCCACGCCGTGACCGTCGGCAAGGTGCACGAGCAGCTGATCCCGTACCTGCCCGAGTTCCAATTCAACCCGAAGGACGCACGCTTTCTCGGCACGCCGGTCGACCTCGTCGTGTTTGACGGGTTGGACGAAGGCCAGCTGCGTCGCGTCGTGTTCATCGAAGTCAAGACGGGAGGAGCGACGCTGAACGTCCGGGAGCGGCAGGTCCGCGACGCCGTGCAAGCCCGACAGGTGGACTGGATCGAGCTGCGGGTCGCACGTGGGGGCGAGTGAGGCGCGCGTCGCGTGCTGCCGTATCTCCTAGAACTGGTCGCCCGGCTCGGCCACTGGAGCTACGTCATCATTTTCGTCGCGGCGGCCCTCGAGTCCGCCGCATTCGCGGGTCTCCTGGTCCCGGGCGAAAGTCTGGTGCTCGCGTCCGGATTCTTCGCGCATCAGGGTGTGCTCGATCTTGACGCCGTGATCGCCGCCGCGGCGGTCGGCGCCACGCTGGGCGACAACATCGGTTACCAGCTCGGCAACCGGCTGGGGCGTGCCTGGCTGCTCCGCTTCGGGTCCCGCCTCGGGTTGCGGGAGGAGCACCTCGTCCGCGCGGACGCCTTCTTTGCCGGCCAAGGCGGGAAGGCGGTCCTGGTGGGCCGGTTCATCGGGTTTGCACGTGCGCTGGTGCCCTTCGTGGCCGGCGCCTCCCGCATGCCCTATCGGATTTTCCTCGTCTACAACGCGCTGGGCGCCGTCCTCTGGACCGTCACCTTCGTCCTGCTCGGCTATTTCCTCGGTGCCAGTTGGCAGATGGCGGAGCACTGGATCGGCCGCACCAGCACGGTCGTCGCCGGAGCGATCGCGCTCGCGGCGCTGGTGAGCTGGATTTGGCGGCGCCGCGCTCGCGTCAAGGCCGAATGGCGCTGCTGAGAGCGCTCCTCGGCGCTACGCTCACCCTCGCCCAGGTCACTACCGTCGCGGCCCAGGCCGGCCGACTCTTCACCCGCGCCGATACGCTGCGGGGCTCGTTCACGACGCCGGGACGCGCATGGTGGGACGTCGTGTTCTACGACCTCCACGTGGCCGTTCATCCCGCGGACAGCAGTATCCGCGGATACGACGGCATCGCCTACCGGGTTCTCACGCCGGGCCGCGAACTGCAGGTCGACCTGATGGCGCCGCTCGAGGTCGACAGTATGGAGCAAGACGGGCGGGCGGTGATGTTCCGCCGGGAAGGAAACGCCTATTTCGCGAACCTGCCTACCCGCCAGCGGGCGGGCGACCGTCGCACGATCACGGTCTATTACCACGGCAAGCCGCGGGTGGCAGAGCGGCCTCCCTGGCAGGGCGGCTTCACCTGGACCACGGACAGCCTGGGCCGCCCGTGGATCGTCACGACCGATCAGGGCATGGGTGCGAGCGTGTGGTGGCCCAACAAGGACACGCAGGCGGACGAGCCCGACAGCCAGCGCGTGGCGCTCACCGTGCCCGATCCGTTGATCGACGTCTCCAACGGGCGGCTGCGCCGCGTCACGCACCACGCGGACGGCACGACGACCTACGAGTGGTTCGTGGTCAACCCGATCAACAACTACGCCATCGCCGTCGGCGCGGGGAGCTACGAGCACTACGGTGACCTGTTCCAGGGAGAGGACGGACCACTCACGCTCGACTTCTGGCCCCTCCGCTATCACCTCGACGCCGCGAAGCGGCAGTTCGTCCAGGCCACCACGATGCTCCGGTGTTTCGAGCACTGGTTCGGTCCGTATCCGTGGTACGAGGACGGGTACAAACTGGTCGAAGTGCCGCACCCCGGGATGGAGCACCAGAGCGCCGTCGCCTACGGCAACTGGTACGCGAACGGCTACCGCGGGCGCGACGGCTCGGGCACCGGCCTCGGCTTGAAGTGGGACTTCATCATCGTGCACGAAAGCGCTCACGAGTGGTTCGGCAACAACATCACCACGAAGGACCTCGCCGACATGTGGGTGCACGAGAGCTTCGCCAACTACGCCGAGGGGCTGTACACCGAGTGCCTCTTCGGAAAGCAGGCCGGCGCCGACTACACGATCGGCACCCGTCGCAGCATCCGTAACGACCGGCCGATCATCCCGGCGTACGGCGTGAACGATCAGGGCTCCGGCGACATGTACCCCAAGGGCGGGAACATGCTGCACACCATCCGGCAGATTGTCGACGACGACGACAAGTGGCGGGCGATCCTGCGCGGGCTCAATCGGACGTTCTGGCACCAGACGGTGATGGGCAAACAGGTGGAAGATTACATCAGCGCGCACGCGGGAACCGATCTGACCAAGGTCTTCGATCAGTACCTGCGCACCACCCAGGTGCCTGTGCTGGAATACCGCATCGAGGGAGGGGTGTTGTCGTATCGCTGGACGGACGTCGTCCCCGGGTTCGACATGTCGCTCAAAGTCAGCCTGTCGCCGGATACCTTCAGCGTGGTACACCCGACGGGGGAGTGGCAGACCGTGCCGCTACGGCTCGGGACGCCGGCCGATTTCAAGGCAGACGCGAACTACTATGTCATCACCCGCAACGTGACGGCGTCACCTAACGTGACGAAGTAGGATTGGACCACCCCCCCCTCTGGACGCCGTCGCCCGACCGGGTGGCCCGCGCAAACCTGACCGCCTTCATCGCAACAGTGCGTCGGGAGTATGGGGCGGACGTCGCCGACTATCCCTCGTTGTACCGCTGGTCGATCACATCGCCGGAGCGGTTCTGGCCTGCCGTGTGGCGCTTCTGCGGCGTGATTGCGGCAGAGCGGGACGGAGGAGCCGAGCCGTGGGACGAGGTTGGAGTGGGGCTGGACCGCATGGCCCCGCCCGACCCAGTGCGGGGGCCAAGCTGGTTCCCGGGCGCGCGCCTGAACTTCGCCGAAAACCTGCTGCGGCGGCGCGACGCACACCCGGCGCTCGTGGCATGGAATGAGTCCGGGACGCGGCGCGAGCTGAGTTACCGCGCGCTCCACGCCGCGACGGCTCGGGTCGCGGCGGCGCTGCGCGCGGCAGGCCTCCGGCCGGGAGATCGCGTGGCGGGGTTCATGCCGAACATCCCCGAGACGGTGATCGCGATGCTCGCGGCCACGAGCCTCGGCGCCATCTGGTCGTCCTGCTCGCCGGACTTCGGCACGGCGGGCGTCGTGGACCGCTTCGGCCAGATCGCGCCACGCATCCTGTTCTGTGCCGACGGGTGTCGCTACGGCGGAAAGGAGATCGACTGCCTCGGGCGCGTCGCCGACATCGCCGGGCGGATCCCGGCGATCGAGCAGGTGGTGGTCATTCCGTACCTCGCGGAGCGGCCCCCGATCCACAAGATCCGGGGCGCTGTGCTGTGGGACGAGTGGCTGGGGCCGCCGGCGCGGGAGGCTACGCTCGAATTCGAGCGGTTCCCGTTCAACCATCCGGTCTACATCCTCTATTCGTCGGGCACGACGGGACTCCCGAAGTGCATGGTGCACGGCGCCGGGGGCACGCTGCTGCAGCACCAAAAGGAGCACGTGTTGCACGTCGATCTGAAGCAGGAGGACCTGCTCTGCTACATCACCACGTGCGGGTGGATGATGTGGAACTGGCTCGTGAGCGCCCTGGCCGTGCATGCTACGGTGGTGCTGTACGACGGTGCGCCCTTCGCCCCGCGCCCGGATGCCCTGTGGAGCACGTCAGCGTCTTCGGCACGAGCGCGAAGTACCTGGCGCTTGCCGAGAAGGAAGGGCTGGTGCCGGCAGAGACCCACGACCTGTCCGCGCTCCGGACCATCCTGTCCACCGGCAGCCCGCTTGCCGGCCACAGCTACGACTACGTGTACGGTAGGATCAAGCGGGATGTGCACCTGTGCAACATCAGTGGCGGCACGGAGATCATCTCCTGCTTCGCGATCGGCAACCCGACTGAGCCGGTGTGGCGCGACGAGCTGCAGGCGCCCGGCCTCGGCATGGCCGTGCAGGTGTTCGACCCGCGCGGTGCGCCCCTCGTGGGCACGGCCGGCGAGCTGGTCTGCACGAAGCCGTTTCCCAGCATGCCGATGGCGTTCTGGAACGATGCCGACGGGGCGAAATACCGCGCCGCGTATTTCGAGCGCTACCCCGGAGCGTGGCGGCACGGCGACTGGGCCCAAGTCACCGAGCACGGCGGGCTGATCATTCACGGGCGCAGCGACGCGACGCTCAACCCCGGCGGCGTCCGTATCGGTACGGCCGAGATTTACCGCCAGGTGGACGAGCTGCCGGAGGTGCTCGAGAGCCTGGCGATCGGGCAGCGCATCGGCTCCCCCGCGGGCGCGGACGAGCGGATCGTCCTGTTCGTCCGCCTGCGCGACGGTCTCGCCCTGGACGAGGCGTTGCGGGAGCGCATCCGGCGCTGCATCCGCGAGAACGCCAGCCCGCACCACGTGCCGCGCCGGATCGTGCAGGTCGCCGACATCCCGCGCACCATCAGCGGGAAGATCAGCGAGCTCGCCGTGCGCGCGGTCGTCCACGGGCTGCCGGTCGAGAATCGCGAGGCGCTCGCCAATCCGCAGGCGCTCGAGCTGTACCGCGGCCTGGCGGATCTTGCTTGACACCGGCCGCAGCGCGGTCCAATCTCCCGGCAAACATCAGGTACTCCTCATGACACGCTTCAACGCCGAGCAGCTCGCGTTCGCCCGTTCACAGAGTCGCTACCTCGGCCGGGCCGAGGCCATCGCATTCCTGAAGCGGATGGACATCAAGATGAGCGTGGGGCACTGGTCGGCGGGCGACTTTTGCGACCGCTTTGCGCCGCCCGGCTACCACTCCGACGATACGAGCTTCAAGGGCGACTTCGAAGCGCAGTGCAAGCGCACACACGCCGCCGGCATCGACGCGATCGAGATCCACCAGAGCGTGTTCGAGAAGACGCTGAACGGCGACATCGATTGGCCGGCGCTGGAGCGCGCGCGCGACGGCTACCTGCGCGACCTGGGCATGCGGATTACGGCGTGCAACGTCAACACCTGGACGAATCCGCGCTTTCGGCTGGGAGGACCGTGCAACCCGAACCCCGCGTTGCGCCGCGCCGCCACCGACGAGATCCTGAAGGCGGTCGAGATCGCGCAGGCCTTGAAGCTCCCCATCGTCAGCGTGTGGCCGGGCTCCGACGGCGCCGACTACCACTTTCAGATCGACTACCAGCAGGGGCTCGAATGGTTCACCGAGGCGCTCGTGACGGCCAACCGGGAATGCCTCAAGGCGGGGATCAAGCTCGCCATCGAGCCCAAGCCCTACGAGCCGCGGGAGCTGTACATGATCATTCCCACGGCCGCGTCGGCGATCCTCGTAGCCCAGCGGGTGAATCAGCTCTGCGGCGGCACGAACTGCGGCCTCACGATCGACTACGGCCACCAGAAGATGGAGGGCACGACCGCCTCCACGGCGTGCGACCTGGCGGCGTACGCGGGCGTCCCGGTTCACAAGTTCGACATCAACGACGCGCGCCAGGGTCGCAACGATCAGGATTGCATGTTCGGGACGCTGTCGATTCCCGAATCGGTGGAGTACCTGTTCACCACGTTCGTGCGCGAGTACGGCGGCTACTACAGCCAGGACCAGTTCACGTACCGGGACGACCCCACACGGGCGATGGAGCGGAGCATGGTCAACTTCGCGAACCTGGCGCTCAAAGCCGTCCGCGTCTTCGAGCAGCGGGCGGCGCTGGACCGGGCGCGCGCGGCGGGCACCGGCCCCGACGTGCTGGACGTCGTGAGTCCGATTCTGGTCGGCTGAGTCGTGCGGCCTGCGTTCACGATCGGCCTCGATTACGGGACCAATTCCGTGCGGGCCGTGGTCGTGGACTGCTCGGACGGCCGCGCGCTCGGCACCGCGGTGGTCGACTACCCGTCCGGCACCGAAGGCGTCCTGCTCGATCCGCGAGACCCGCACCTCGCCCGCCAGAATCCCGCCGATTACCTGGTGGGCCTCACGGCGTCGGTGCGCGGCGCATTGGCGCAGGCGGACACGCAGGCGGGCTTCGCGCGCCACCGCGTCATCGGTATCGGTGTCGACACGACGGGCTCGACGCCGCTTCCGGTGGACGCCGGCAACCGGCCGCTCGCCCTTGACCCGCGCTGGCGTGACTCGCTGGCGGCGCAGGCGTGGCTGTGGAAAGACCACACCGCGGCCGAGGAGGCGGCGGCCATCACGGAGACCGCCCGGCGCTGCGCGCCCGAGTACCTGTCGCCGATCGGCGGCACGTATTCGTCGGAATGGTTCTGGTCCAAGATCTGGCACTGCCGCAAGGTGGCGCCCGACGTGTTCGAGGCGGCGGCGAGCTGGGTGGAGCTGGCCGATTTTGTGCCCGCCGTGCTGGCGGGAGTCACGCACCCCGGTGACATCGTGCGCGGCGTGTGCGCGGCAGGCCATAAGGCGCTGTACTCGGAAGCGTGGGGCGGCCTGCCGTCGCGCGAGTTTCTGTGCCAGCTCGATCCGGGATTGGGACGCCTGCGCGACCGGCTGTACAACAAGGCGTACGCGGCCGATCGGGCGGCGGGCGCGCTGGCACGCGAGTGGGCGGACGCCTTCGGATTGCCGATCGGGATTCCCATCGCGATGGGCGCGTTTGACGCCCATTACGGCGCCGTGGGGGCCGGCGTCCGGGTCGGGACCTTCGTCAAGATCATCGGCACCTCGACCTGCGACATCGCCATTGCCGACGCGCGCCAGCGGATCCCCGACATCCCGGGGATCTGTGGCATCGTTCCCGGCTCGGTCATGCCGGGATGCTACGGGATCGAAGCGGGCCAGTCCGCGGTGGGCGATCTGCTGCGGTGGTGGGTGGAGGTCGTGTGCCAGGGACGGGAATCGCTGCACGGCGAGCTGACGCGCGAGGCGGCGCGCCTCAGGGCCGGCGCGTCGGGGCTGCTGGCCCTGGATTGGAACAACGGCAACCGCACCATCCTGGTCGATCCACGCCTCACCGGGTTGATCGTGGGGCAGACCCTGCACACCACGCGGGCGGAGATCTACCGCGCCCTGGTAGAGGCGACGGCGTTCGGCGCGCGCGCGATCATCGCGCGCATGGAGGAATACGCCGTCCCGATCGAGCGCGTGGTGTGCTGCGGCGGGATCGCCGAAAAGAACGATCTGTTCATGCAGGTTTACGCCGACGTGATCGGGATGCCGATGTTGACGGCGGGCTCGCCTCAGACGCCGGCGCTCGGCGCCGCCATCGCCGCAGCGGTGGCGGCCGGTGAGCGCGCGGGAGGGTACGATCGGTTCGACGCGGCGCAGCAGCGCATGACCGCGCTCGGGACCCGGACGTTCTCACCGGTCGCGGCGGCGCACGCCGTGTATGACGAGCTGTACGCCCTGTACCGCGAGCTGCACGACAGCTTCGGCGGAGTCGGCGCGGCGCAGGGTGACCTGCCATCGCTGATGAAGCGGCTGCTCCAGCTGCGCGAACGAGCGCCGTCGTGAGCCGGGTCGCGAGCGAGCTGTGCGAGCGCGTCCACCGCGCCAACCAGACACTGGTCGAGAGCGGTCTCGTGACCGAGACGTTCGGCAACGTCTCGGGGGTGGACCGCGCGGCGGGCCTGTTCGTGATCAAGCCGAGCGGCGTACCGTACGCACAGCTGACGCCGGCAAGCCTGGTGGCGGTCTCGCTCGAAACGGGCCGCGTCCTCGAAGGGGATCTCCGACCTTCGTCCGACACGCCGACGCACCTCGAGCTGTACCGGGCGTTCCCGTGCGGCGGCATCGCGCACTCGCACTCCGCCTACGCCACGGCGTTCGCGCAGGCGCGGCGGCCGGTTGCCTGCCTGGGGACAACGCACGCCGACTACTTCCGCGGCGACGTTCCGGTGACCCGACCGCTGATGCGGGAGGAGGTGGAGCAGGAGTACGAGCGGCACACCGGGCTCGTGATCGTCGAGACCTTTCGAACACTGCGGCTATCGGCCGAAGACGTTCCCGGCGTCCTCGTCGCCAACCACGGCCCCTTCACCTGGGGGGCCGATCCGAGCGCCGCGGTGGAGCGCGCCCGCGTGCTCGAGTACCTCGCTCGCGTGGCGTGCCTGACCTACCGCATCGACGCGGACGCGCCGGGACCCGCGACGTATCTCGTCGACAAGCACTTCGGCCGCAAACACGGTACGGACGCGTACTACGGACAGCCCAACGGAGGCGCATGAGCACCCTGGACTGGTTGATCGTCGCGGGCTACTTCGCCGCCATCGCAGCGCTCACCTCGTGGGTCATGAAGCGACGCCGCGACACCACCGCCGACTACTTCCTGGCGAGCCGCCACCTCGGCTGGTTCATCGTGGGCGCGTCGATCTTCGCGTCCAACATCGGGTCGGAGCACGTCGTGGGCCTCGCCGGCGCGGGAGCTACCAGCGGCGTGGCGCTGGCCCACTACGAGCTGCACGCCTGGTGCCTGCTCGTGCTCGGCTGGGTGATGGTCCCATTCTACGCGCGCACCATGGTGTTCACGATGCCGGAGTTTCTGGAGCGACGTTTCTCACCCACCAACCGCTACGTGTTGTCGCTCATCACGCTGGTGGCCCACGTCGTGACCAAGTTCGCGGTCGGCATCTTCGCCGGCGGCGTCGTCTTCGGCGTGCTGCTGCCGGAGCTGCGGCTCGACGTCGGAGGGTACACGTTCAACAGTTTCTGGATCGGGTCGGTCCTGGTGGTCATCATGACCGGGCTCTACACGGTGCTGGGCGGGATGCGCGCCGTGGCCTACACCGACGCAATGCAGACGGTCATCCTGGTGGCCGGCTCCGGCCTGCTGACGCTGTACGGGCTCAAGGCCCTCGGGGGCTGGCACGAGCTGCGCGCCGTGCTCGACCCCGACCTGTTCAATCTGTGGAAGCCGCTCGTTCCCGCCGGCGTAGCAGGCACCTGGGCCCCCGTGAAGGAAGCGGGCCGCATCGCCTGGTACTTCAGCAGCAACTACCCATGGGTCGGCATGCTGTTCTGCGCCCCGATCATCGGCCTGTGGTACTGGACCACGGACCAGTACATCGTGCAGCGTGCCCTGGGTGCGCGGGACGAGCGCCAGGCGCGCCGCGGATCGATCTTCGCGGCATTCCTGAAGCTCCTCCCGGTGTTCATCTTCATCATTCCGGGCATGATCGCGCTGGCGCTCGCCAAGACGGGCCGGGCGCCCGGCCTCGCGGAGATGGTAGGTCCCGATGGGAGGGCGATCCCCGGCGTCGCGCAGGCGGCGTTCCCGCTCATGGTCGTGAAAGTCATGCCGGCTGGCATTCGAGGGCTCGTCGTGGCGGGTCTGCTCGCGGCCCTGATGAGCTCGACGGCAGGAGCGTTCAACGCCTCGTCCGCCTTGTTTACCATCGACTTCTATCAGCGCTTGAGGCCCCAATCGACCCAGCACCATCTCGTGTGGGTGGGACGGGTCGCGACCGGCGTGATGGTCCTGATCAGCCTGTTGTGGATCCCCGTCATTCAAGGCTCCAAAGGGCTGTACGACTACCTGCAAGGTGTGCAGGGATACCTGGCACCGCCGATCTTCGCCGTCTTCTTCCTCGGCGTGTCGTTCAAACGCCTGAACGCCAAAGGCTGTCTCGCCGCGCTGATCGTCGGTTTCTTGCTCGGGGCCTTCCGGCTCAGCGTCGATACACCGGTGAGTCTCGGAATGGCGGGGTTCGTGCAGGGGTACCCGACGGGCTCGTTTCTCTGGATCATCAACAACACCTACTTTCAGTACTACAGCCTATTCATTTTCGTCGTGTCCTGCCTCACGATGATCGTCGTGAGCGCGTTGACGGCGGCGCCTGAGGCGGCCAAGGTGACGAACCTGACGTTCGGCACGGTGACGGCGGAGAGCCGCGAACAGTCGCGGGCGAGCTGGAACCGGTGGGACGTGATCAACTCCGCCATCGTGCTCGGGCTTATCCTGCTCGCCTATCTGTACTTCACGGGCTGAGGACCGAATATGACCCTGTCGCGCCGCAATGCGATCAAGCTCGGTCTGGGGGCGGGAGCGGGGGCAGTGCCGTTGCTGGGCTACGCACCCCTACTGGTCGAGGCAGAGGCCCGGGCGCCTCGCGCCCGCTCCGGCGAAGTCGTCAAGGCCCGGCCGCTCCCTCTCAGCGCCGTCCGATTGCTGGCGGGACCGCTCAAGCACGCCCAGGAGCTGGACGCCAGCTACTTGCTCGCGCTCGAGCCCGACCGAATGCTGGCGTACTATCGCGACCGCGCCGGCCTGCGGCCGAAGGCCGAGCCCTACGGCGGCTGGGACGGGGACGGCCGAAACCTCACCGGTCACATCGCGGGTCATTATCTCTCGGCGGTGAGCCTGATGTGGTCCGCCACGGGCGACCCGCGGTTCAAGCAGCGCGCGGACTACATCGTCGGGGAGCTGAAACAGGTGCAGGACGCGCACCGCGATGGCTTTCTGAGCGCGCTCAAGGGAGGGCGGACGGCCTTCGACGAGTTGTCCCGGGGTGAGATCCGCTCCGCCGCGTTCGACTTGAACGGCGAGTGGTCGCCCTGGTACACCCTGCACAAGACGTACGCCGGACTACGCGACGCGTACCGTCACGCCCGGAACCGCACGGCGCTCGACGTCGAGATCAAGTTCGCCGCCTGGGCCGAGCGCGTCCTCTCCCGGCTCGACGACGCGCAGTTGCAGCACATGATGAACACCGAGTTCGGCGGCATGAACGAGGTGATGTGCGATCTGTACGCCGACACGGGCGACGCGCGCTGGCTGGCGCTCTCGTACAAGTTCGAGCACCGCGCGTTCCTCGAGCCGCTCGAGCGCCATCAGGACGACCTCGCCGGCACCCATGCCAACACGCAGATCCCCAAGATTCTCGGCTCGGCCGCCCGCTTCCTCTACACGGGCACGCCGTCCGACCTGCTCGCGGCCGGGTTCTTCTGGGACCGCGTGGTGCAACATCACAGCTTCTCGAGCGGCGGCCACGGCAAGGACGAGTACTTCGGCCCGGCGGACGAGTTGAGCGACTGGATCGACGGGCGTACGGCCGAGACGTGCAACGTCTACAACATGCTCAAGCTGACGCGCCGGCTGTTCTCCTTCTGGCCCGACCCACACTACGCCGACTACCACGAGCGGGCGCTGTTCAATCACATGCTCGCATCCATCGACCCCGCGGACGGCCGCGTGTGCTACATGGTGCCGGTGGGCCCGGCGGTGACGCACGAGTATCAAGACATGTTCCGCGACTTCACGTGTGACGTGGGCACCGGCATGGAGAACCACGCCCTGCACGGCGACGGGATCTACTACGAGGGGGACGATCGGCTCTGGGTGAACTTGTACGTGCCTTCCAGCGCGACGTGGGCCAAGACCGGAGTCGAGCTGACGATGGAAACGGACTTCCCAGAGGGGGAGACCGCGAAGCTGGCACTGCGACTCCGCGCGCCGCGGGAATTCACGCTGGCGTTGCGCCGTCCCTATTGGACCGGCCAAGGATTCCTGGTGAAGCTCAATGGCCAGATCGTCGAGCCGGGTCAGGAGCCAGCACCCGACAGCCTCGACCGGACCGGCCGGAGCCAATACCGCCGCCCGGCGTATGAGCCGAGCTCCTATCTAGAGCTCAAGCGCCGGTGGACGAGCGGCGACGTGGTGGAGGTCGCGCTGCCCAAGACACTCCACCTGGAGCCCCTGCCCGACAACCCGCACCGCCTTTCGTTGATGTGGGGCCCGCTGGTGCTCGCGGGCGACCTGGGGCCGGAGCCCGACGGCCACCGCGGGGAAGGTGCGCGGCCCGCGCCACCGGTGCCGGTGTTCGTGACGGCCGATCCGGTCGCGACCTGGTTGAAGCCGGTGGCCGGCGCGCCCGGCCACTTCCGCACCGACGGCGTGGGCCGCGAACCCGACGCCCGAGGCCGGGTGAGCGACGTCGACTTCCAACCGTTCTTCCGGCTGCACCGCCGCACCTATTCGACGTACTGGGACCTGTTTACGCCGGCCGAATGGGATCGGCAGAAGACCGCCTACGCGGCGGAGGCGGAACGGCTGCGGAAGCTCGCAGCGGCCACCGTCGCGTACCTACAGCCCGGCGAGGTCGTCTTCGAGCGGCAATTCAATTATCAGGCGGGCGAAGGCGCCCAACCACAGCGAATCCTGGGCCGGCCGGGGCGCAGGGGCCGGACGTGGTTCTCCTATGATCTGCCGGTCGAGCCCAGCCACCCCATGGTCCTGATCGCGACCTACTTCAGCGGCGACCGAAGAGGGACCCCGGCCGATTTCGGGATTCAGGTCGACGGCGGCAGCATCGGCGACCAACAGCTCGGCCTGAGCGACCCGCACCGCTTCTTCGATCTGGAGTATCGCCTCCCCGAGGACCTGGTCCGTGGCAAGAGCAAGGTGACGGTGCGCTTCCAGGCGAAGCAAGGCAGCCAGATCGCGACGGTCTTCGGGCTGCGCATGATTCGCGGGGACGCAGCGCGCTAGGGTCCCGCTCCCCCTACAGCCCCTGCTTGGCCCGCTCGATCACCGCCTCCATCATCGACTGATGGCCGGTGAACG
>Ga0209805_1001100_pt1 | contig 16571 bp, 12 predicted proteins | sample GraSoiAngelo_148_FD_185905 | JGI IMG/M metagenome (GOLD analysis project Ga0209805, IMG submission 185905) | Grasslands soil microbial communities from the Angelo Coastal Reserve, California, USA - 14_1009_09_20cm (SPAdes) (version 2) | ecosystem: Environmental > Terrestrial > Soil > Grasslands ... | reverse complement strand
CGCTGCTTCAGGACAAAGCCGAGGCTCGATGAGTAGAACGTCACAGCAGCATCCACATCTTTGACGAGATACCTGGCGATGGCCATGCCGCGCCCCCCTTCAGCTCATGAGTATACTCTTGGTGTTCGCGGCGGACTCGCCCCATAGACATGCCCAGAGACAGTCGGTTATTGTTGGGGCATGCCCCGGCTTTCCACCAGCAAGCGGGCCGGCCTCCCGGACAGGGCGTTCGCCTACATCGACGCCCGCGGCCGGAGGCGCCTGCCCATTCACGATGTGGCGCACGTGCGAAACGCGCTCGCCCGGTTCAACCAGGTGATCTTCGAGGACGACGGCGCCCGGGAGCGCGCCCGCAAGCGGCTGCTGAATGCGGCCAAGAAGTACGGCATCGTGCCCATCGGCTTCATCACCGGCCAGCTCGCGGAAGAGCAGCGGCATGCGGCGGCGGGCCGCCTGGTGATCGAGCTGGGCCGGCACGGGGCGCCGGGCGACCTCGAACAGCGCCTGCGCAGGGTCCTCCGCGATCCGACCCTGACGGTCCTCTACTGGTCGGAGGCATCCGGGGCCTACCTCGATGGCGCGGGGAAGCCGGTCCCGCTCCCCGCCGAAGAGGACCGGCGGATGGTGACCTATCTGGAACGCCAAGGCCGGCCTATGACGGCGCTCGTGCACGATCCGGCCGTGCTCGACGATCCGGATCTGACCGAGACCGTGCTGGCCGCCGTGCGCTTCGTTGTCGAACGTGAACGGGCGTACGGGCAGGTCCGCGCAACCGCCACCGACGCCTCAGCGCTCCCCACCGGGTTTGTGACCCTCCTGATGGCCGATATCGAGCGGTCCACCGCGCTGCTCGGCCGGCTGGGGGACCGCTACCGCGATCTCTTGAACGATCTCCGAGGCATTCTTCGGACGGCGGTGTCGCGGGCAGGCGGGCGGGAGATCGACGCCCGCGCCGACGAGTTCTTCGCGGTCTTCGAGCGGGCCGGCGGCGCCGTCGAGGCCGCGGTGGCCGTCCAGCGGGCGCTCGGCGGGCGGGGCTGGCCGGACCATCTCGACGTCCGGGTCCGCATCGGGATCCACAGCGGGCGCCCCACCCTCACCGATGTCGGCTACATCGGTCTGGCGGTCCACACGGCGGCTCGGGTCTGCGCCGCGGCCCACGGGGGGCAGATCGTCGTTTCCGGCGACACCAAAGACGCGGTCGCGGACTCGACGCGGGCCGGCGTGCGCTTCCGGAGTCTGGGCCGTCACCGCCTGCCCGGCCTTCCGGACCCGGCGGCGCTCTTCCAGATCGACGCGGACGGACTGCCCTCGGCGCTCCCGCCGCCGGCGACGCGGGGCCGCACCTCGCGCCCCCGCGGCTCGTCCGCGGCGGATCCCGCGCGCCCTAGGGCGGCGGCATCTTCAACCGGATATGCGCCTCGTCGAGCGCGGCGGGGTCGACGGTCGACGGCGCGCCGGTCATGAGATCCGCCCCGCTCTGCGTCTTGGGAAACGCGATGACCTCGCGGATCGTCTCCAGCCCCGCCAGCACCATCACGGCCCGGTCCAACCCGAAGGCGATGCCGCCGTGGGGAGGCGCCCCATACCGGAACGCCTCCAGGAGGAACCCGAACCGGTCCCGGGCCTGCTCGGGGGAGATCCCCAGAATCTGAAACAACCTGGACTGCATCTCCTGCTGGTGGATCCGGATGCTCCCCCCGCCCAGTTCCACGCCGTTCAAGACCAGGTCGTAGGCCTTGGCCCGCGCGCGGAGCGGGCTATGCTCCAGCAGCGGGAGATCCTCGTCCAGCGGCGCCGTAAACGGATGGTGCACCGCGACCAGGCGGCCCGACTCCTGGCTGTGCTCCAGCAGCGGAAATTCCATCACCCACACGAACGCGAGGCGGTCACCGAGCAGCCCGCGCGAGCGGGCCAGGTCGAGCCGGAGCCGGCCGAGCGCGAGGCTCGACTGCCGCGGTTCGCCGGCTACCAGCAGCAGCAGGTCGCCCTCCGCCGCCTCAAACCGTTCCCGCAGCGCCGCGAGGCGGTCCGAGGGAAGGTACCGGGAGGCGGGGCCGCGCGAGCCGTTCCGGTCGAGGTGCACGGGCAGCAGCCCCTGCGCGCCCGCGGCCCGCGCCGCCTCTTCCAGTTGCTGCACCTCCCGCCGGCTCAACTCCGCCGCCTTCGGCACGCAGATCCCGCGGACGGCGCCGCCTGCTTCGACCGTCCTGGCGAAGACCTGGAACTCGCTGTGGCGCAGCAGGTCCGAGCAGTCGACGACCGGCATGGAGAACCGCAGGTCGGGCTTGTCGGTCCCGTAGCGGTCCATCGCTTCGGCGTAGGTCATCCGGGGAAACGGGGTGGTGACCGTGATCCCGAGGGCGTCCCGCACCACCGCGGCGACCATCGCCTCGGTGGCCCGGACGACGTCCTCGATGCCGACGAACGACATCTCGACGTCGATCTGCGTGAACTCCGGCTGCCGGTCCGCGCGGCCGTCCTCGTCCCGGAAGCAGCGGACGATCTGAAAGTACCGCTCGACCCCCCCGACCATCAGCAGCTGCTTGAAGAGTTGGGGGGACTGCGGGAGGACATAGAACTTGCCCGGGTGGAGACGGCTGGGCACCAGGAAATCGCGCGCTCCTTCCGGGGTGCTCTTGATCAGCATGGGGGTCTCGACCTCGAGGAACCCCGCCGCGCTCAGGTGGTCGCGGACGGCCTTGGTGAGGCGGTGGCGGAGCGCGAGGTGGCGGTACATCACCGGCCGGCGGAGATCGAGGTACCGGTACGTGAGCCGCAGCGCTTCGTCCACCTCGACCTCATCGGCGATAGGAAACGGCGGCGTCTCCGCCGGGTTCAAGATGCGAAGACCACGCACCCGCACCTCGACCTCGCCGGTCGGAATCTTTGGGTTGACCGTTCCGGCGGGCCGCGCGGCCACGCTCCCCCGGACCGCCACGACGTACTCGCTCCGCACCTGGGCGGCGGCGGCCGCCGCGGCGGGCGCGTCCTGGGGAGTGAAGACGACCTGGGTGACGCCCTCGCGGTCGCGGAGATCGACGAAGATGAGGCCCCCGAGATCGCGCCGGGTCTGAACCCATCCCATCAGCGTGACCTCCCGCCCCACATCGGCGCGGCGGAGGCTCCCGTTGCTGTGGGTCCGCCGCCAGTCGCCAAGCCCGCCGGTCATGCGCGCGCCCTCTGCGCGGTCCGAGACCGCAGCCGGGCCGCCAGGACCTCCGGGAGGCCGGCGATCGCCACCTCTTCCTGCGTCCCCGTCGCCATCTCGCGCACGCCGGCCACGCCCCGCCGGATCTCGTCCTCCCCCAGCACGACCACGTAGATCGCGCCGAGCCGGTCCGCCTGCTTCATCTGCGCGCGGAGCCCGCGGGCCATCACGTCGACGTCCACCGCGATGCCGGCTCCGCGCAGGCGGTCCGCCAGGGCGAGCGCAGGGGCGGTGTGCGCGCCGGCCGTGGCGATGTAGGCGTCCAGCCGCTGATCTGCCGGCGGCGCCAGGCCCTCCTGCTCGAGCGCCAGGAGCAGCCGCTCGATCCCCAACCCGAACCCCACGCCCGGCGTCGGACGGCCGCCGAGCTGCTCGGCCAGCCCATCGTACCGGCCCCCGCCGAAGATCGCGTTCTGGGCGCCCAGGTTTCCGGAGTAGACCTCGGCCGCCGTTCGCGTGTAGTAGTCGAGCCCGCGCACGATGTGCGGATCCAGCGCGTACCGGATGCCGGCCGCATCCAGGTGAGCCTGCACGCCGTCGAAGTGGGCCCGGCAGGCGTCGTCGAGGTAGGAGAGGATCTGCGGGGCCCCCCGGACGATCCGCTGATCCGTCTTGCAGTCGAGCAGGCGCAGCGGGTTCGTCTCGAAGCGCCGCTGACAGTCCGCGCACATCTCACCGAGGTGCGGCCTGAAGTAGTCCTGCAGCGCCCGGATGTACCCGGGCCGGCAGACCGCGTCGCCGACGCTGTTGAGGTGCACCGTCACGTCCCTGAGGCCGAGGGCTTCGACGAGGCGCACCCCCAGGCTCAGCACCTCGGCATCCGCCGCCGGGTCCGGGCTGCCGATCACTTCCGCGCCGAACTGCGTGTGCTGCCGGTACCGGCCGAGCTGCGGCCGGTCGTAGCGGAAGATCGGGCAGATATAGTAGACCTTGACGGGCAGTCCGGCGGCCCCCAGGTTGTGCTCGAGGAACGCGCGCATCACCGGCGCGGTTCCCTCGGCGCGCAGCGTCAGGCTCCGCTCGCCCCGGTCCAAAAACGTATACATCTCCTTGTCAACAATGTCCGTTCCGGCGCCCACCCCGCGCAGGAACACTTCGGTGTGCTCGACGACCGGCGTGCGGATCTCCTGATAGCCGTACCGGCGCGCCAGGTCCCGGATCTGCGCCTCGACGCGATGCCAGCGGCCGACCTGCGCCGGCAAGATGTCCTGCATCCCCCGGGGCGCCTTGATGTCCATGCCGTATAGCCTCCGTTCCGGCTGCGATAAAAAACCCGTCCGGTGAGGCTACTTCCTCACCATCGACGGGAAGGATTCTTCGCCGCTCTCGCCCGGCCTCATCGGGCCTGTCAAATTCGCCGCGGTGGCGCGCTGGACGCTCCAGGCGGCCCCGAAGGCGCCGCCGAAGACCACCGCGAGGAAGAACGCCACCACCTCGGCGCGATCCAGCACGTACGCGGCGGCCAGCACCCATCCCCGGGCGCGCAGCCACGCCGCGCCTCCCACGAGCACCACGATGGGGAATGCCGCAGCGCGCAGCCGGGGCGACTGCAGCAGACGGCCGGCGGCGAGCAGCCACCCCCCGACGAGGAGCCCCCCGCACCCGAGGATCAACGTTTGAGGCAGCGTCCGCGCGAGCATCCCCACCACCGGCGCCGGCAGCCGCCGGATCAGGGCCAGGACGAAGGTCGACGCGGCGAGCAGCACCAGGAGCGTGCCGGCCACGCTGCCGGCGACCCCCCGCCGCACCGGCGCCGGGCGCGGGGCCGCCAGCCGGGCGACGATCGCGCCCTGGGCGGCGGGCGCGAGCAACAGCAGGACCGGGATCAGCACCCAGGTCAGCGCGTCCCAGCTGGAATGCGGGAACAGATCCAGGAACGCCCGCAGCCACCCGATCCGCGCGGCGGCGGCCAGCCCCCACACGCCGGTCCCTCCCGCGGCGGCCCCGCACGCGGCGAGTTCCCAGAATTCCAGACGCCGGGTCATCGCTCTTGGCTGTCCAGGAGGAGGGTCACCGGCCCGTCGTTGTGGATCTCCACGACCATGTGCGCCCGGAACCGGCCGGGGACCACGCGGACTCCCAGCGCCTCGAGCGAGTGGTTGAACTCGAGATACAGCGGCTCGGCCTGCTCCGGCGGCGCCGCCCGGACGAAGCTCGGCCGCCGCCCGCCGCTGGTGTCCGCGTAGAGCGTAAACTGCGAGACGCTCAGGACCTCGCCGCCGGTATCGAGGAGCGACCGGTTGAGCCGCCCGGTCTCGTCCCCGAAGATCCGGAGATGGGCCAGCCGGCCGGCGAGCGCGCGGGCATCCTCAGACCCGTCCGCGAGCCCGACCCCGAGCAGCACCACCATCCCGCGGCCGATCTGCCCGGCGACCTCGCCGGGGTCTTCCGGGCCGGATCCCGATGGCCGCGCGAGCACGCGCACCTCAGCCCGCCGGACCCGCTGCACGAGCGCCCGCATCCGCTAGGGCGCCCCGATCCCGAGCACTCGCATCGGTCCGGCGGGTGCTCGGACATGCGCCCGTGTGCGTGACACGCGACTAGCGGACGTATCGCCGCAGCGCAGCGACGGCGCGATCGATGTCCTCGACGGTGTTATAGAAGTACGGCGAGAAACGGACCACCCCGGGCCGGGAGTCGATGATGACGCCCTCCCGCGCCAGCGCCTGAACGGCCGCGGGAGGATCGGGGACCGGGACGGTGATGATCCCGGCGTGCGCCTGCACCGTGCCCGCCAATCGCGGCGACAGACCCGCTCCGCGAAGCGCCTCGACCAGCGCGGAGGCGAGCTCCACCTGCCTGGCGCGCAGCCTTGCCGGGGTGATCTCGTGCACATACTCCAGCCCCGCCCGGCCGGCGAAGACCGCGGCGATCGCCGGGGTCCCGCCCTCGAAGCGGCGGGTGTCGTCCGCGTACTCGAGGTGGGTGATGTCGAACGCAAATTGGTTGCGGTGGGCGAACCATCCGACGACCTCCGGGCGCAGCGCGGCGCGGACCTCCGGCCGGGCGTACAGGAAGGCGATCCCGGGCCCTCCGAGGAGCCACTTCAGCCCCCCGGTCACGAGAAAGTCCACGCCGGCGGCCCGGACGTCCAGCGGCAGCTGCCCGGCGGACTGGTAGGCATCCAGCAAGAGGAGCGCGCCCCGGGCGTGCGCGAGACGCGCCAGCGCCGCCGCGTCCTGGATCGCGCCGCTCTGGAAGTAGACGTGCGAGGTCGCCACCAACTGCGTGCGCTCATCGATCGCCCGCTCGAACGCTTCGAGCGGCACCGTGAGCCCATCGGGACTGTGGACGAACACCACCTCGACCCCGCGCGGTCGCTTGGCGAGCCACTGGTAGGATACGGTTGGGAAATCGATATCGGCGATCACCACGCGGGGGCGCTGCCGGTAGTCGAAGGCGCTCCCCACCGCGGACAGCGCGGCGGTGATCGAGGGGAACAGCGCCACGTCCTCCCCTCCGGCGCCGAGCAGCCGGGCGGCGGAGCCTCTCAGCGCGCCGAGCTCCTCCCACCAGGGGCCGTACCAGGCCGAAGCGCCCATGGACGACCAGAGGTCGAGGCACCGCTCGATCGCGCGCCGGACCGGCGTCCCCAGCGCTCCGAGGGAGCAGGAGTTGAGGTAGGTCGCGTCCTTGAACACCGGGAACTCCGACCGATAGTCCGCCCACGATTTCAACCTCTGCGTGCCGTCGGCTCCAATTTGGTTTGGAGCCCCCGCGGGGGGCTGCCCGGCGAGTTCCGCGGTTGTCGGTCGAGGGCGGACGCTCACCGCCTGGACCTCCCCCGGCGGCCGGCCGCCGCCGGACCGGAGGCGGCCGGCCGGGAGACGGAGGGCCGGGGAGCCGGCTGCAGCGCCGGCGCGGAGGCGGCGCGCGAGCGCGGACGGAGGCGCCGCAGGCGGCTGCGGACCTCGTCGAAGGTTTCCTCCCGCTTGGGGAACGCGAACCGGACGTAATGCCGGCCGGACGCGGGATCGTGGAAGAACGAGGACCCGGGCACCGGGGCGACCCCCACCTCCCGGATCAGGTGCATGGTGAACTCGTAGTCGTCGTCGTACCCCAGGGGGGTGATGTCGCAAATGATGTAGTAGGCTCCGGAGGGCGCCAGGCACGCGAACCCGGCCTCCTGAAGGATGCCGAGGAGCGTGTCCCGTTTGCGCTGGTACATCGCCGCCAGGTCGGTGTAGTACCGGCGGGGAAAGCCGAGCGCGGTCACCCCCGCCTCCTGCAGCGGCGCCGCGGCGCCGACCGTCAGAAAATCGTGCACCTTCCGGATGCCGTCGGCGATCGCGGCCGGCGCGATCGTCCAGCCCACGCGCCAGCCCGTCACGCTGTAGCTCTTCGAGAGGCTGTTGACGATGACGGTGCGCTCCAGCATCCCGGGGAGGGCGGCCAGCGTCGTGTGCGCCAGCCCATCGTAGATAATGTGCTCGTACACCTCATCCGTGATGGCCAGGAGATCGTGCTGGTGGCAGAGCCCCGCGATGAACTCGAGCTCGGGCCGGCTGAACACCTTCCCGGTCGGGTTGTGCGGCGTGTTGACGACGATCGCCCGGGTCTTGGGGGTGACCGCGGCGCGAACCTGATCGGGGTCGAATGGGAATCCCGGCTCGAGCCTGATCGGGACGAACCGCGGCACCGCGCCGGAGAGCTTGGCGTCGGGGCCGTAGTTCTCGTAGAAGGGCTCGAAGACGATCACTTCTTCCCCGGGGTTCACCGTGGCGAGGAGCGTGGCCATCATCGCCTCGGTCGCCCCGCAGGTGACGGTGATGTTGCGCTCGGGATCAACGGCGATGCCGTTGAACCACCGCGCCTTCTCGGCCAGCGCGCGGCGGAAGTTCGGGGCGCCCCAGGTGATCGCGTACTGGTTGTAGCCCTCCCGCAGCGCCCGGGCCGCCGCCTCGAGGAGCTCCGCCGGCGCCGGGAAATCCGGAAACCCCTGGGCGAGGTTGACTCCGCCGTGCTCCGCCGCGAGCCGCGTCATCTCCCGGATGACCGACTCCGTAAACACCCCCACGCGCGCCGCCGTTCCGATCATCGCTCCCTCCTCCGCGCTCCACAGGAGCGCGTCCCGGCGGTCATCCCGTCACGGGTCCGCCCCCCCGGGCTCCGCCTCGGTCGGTCCGAGTCGTGGGGTGGGCTAGTGCGGGACGATCCGCTCAACGCTGTACACTTCCGGCAGCTGGCCGATCCGCTGCATCACCGCCGTCAGCTGGGTGACGTTCCGGATCTCGACGACGATGTTGACGACGCCGACCTTGTCCTTGCGGACGCGGGCGTTGACCGAGACCACGTTGGTTTTCGTCTCCGTCACCGCCGCCAGGATGTCCTTGAGGAGCCCGACCCGGTCGAGCGCCTCCACCTCGATCTCCACCTGATACGTCCCGTCCGCGGAGGCCTCCCACTCCACTTCCACCAGGCGCTCCGCCTGGGTCCGCAGGAACTGGTTGTTGGGGCAGTCCGAGCGATGGATGGTCACGCCCCGGCCCCGGGTGATGTACCCGAGGACGCGGTCGCCGGGCAGCGGGCTGCAGCACCGGCCGAACCGCATCAGCACGTTGTCGACGCCCCGAACCCGGATGCCGCGGGCGGTGGTGGAGCGGGCGGCCGGGGCGGGCGGCGCCGCCGGAGGGGCTTCGTCCTCGGCCACCGGCCCTCCGCGCAGGGACTGCACCACTTGAAGCAGCGACACGTCGCCGTTGCCGAGCGCGGCCAGCATCTCCTCCTCGTTGGGCAGTCCGAACTGCGCGGCGGCCGCGCGCAGCCGCTCGGGCCGCAGCGCCGCGGTCACGCTGCCGGTCCGGCGGAGCTCCTTCTCCAGCAGGTCCTTGCCCCGGAAGATGTTCTCCTCGCGCCGCTCCCGCTTGAACCACTGCCGGATCTTCGTCCGGGCGTTGCTGGTCTGGACGAACGCCAGCCAGTCCCGGCTCGGCCCGGCGCTGTTCTTGTTGGTCGTCACCTCCACAATATCGCCGGACTGCAGCGGGTGGCTCAGCGGGACGAGCCGCCCGTTCACTTTCGCGCCCACCGTATGGGACCCGACGTCGGTGTGAATGCGGAAGGCGAAGTCGATCGGGGTCGCGCCGGCGGGGAGGTCGATGACGTCGCCCTTGGGCGTGAAGACGAACACCTCGTTCTGGAACAGGTCGATCTTCACCGAGTGCATGAACTCGCGGGGATCCCGCAGTTCCTGGTGCCACTCCAGCAGCTGGCGCAGCCAGGAGAGCTTCTGCTCGAACCCCGGGTCGGACTTCTTGCCGCCCTCCTTGTACCGCCAGTGCGCCGCGATGCCGTGCTCGGCGGCGTGGTGCATCTGGGCGGTCCGGATCTGGATCTCGAGCGGCTGTCCCTCGCAGATCACCGCGGTGTGCAGGGATTGGTAGCCGCTGGTTTTGGGGTTCGCGATGTAGTCGTCGACTTCGCCGGGGATGGGCTTCCACAACGAGTGCGCCACCCCGAGGGCCTCGTAGCACTCCCGGAGGTCGTTGACGATCACCCGGATCGCCAGCCGGTCGTAGATGCGGCCGACGCCCTGCCCCTGGTACTTGGGCCGCTGCATCTTCTGGTAGATGCTGTAGACATGCTTCGGCCGCCCGGTGATCTGCCCCGCGTCCACCCGGATCCCGCCCTGGTTCAGTTCGCGGTGCAGGGTCTCCACCACCCTCGCCAGCAGCGCCTCCTGCTCCTGCCGGCTGCGCTCGATCTGGCCGCTGATCTCGCGGGAGGCGTCCGGCTCCAGCACGGCGAACGCCCGGTCTTCCAGCTCCCGCTTGATGCTGCCGATCCCGAGGCGTTCGGTCAGGGGGGCGTAAATCTCCAGGGTCTCGCTGGCGGTGCGCTTCTGCTTCCACTCGGGGAGGAACTCGATCGTCCGCAGATTGTGGACGCGGTCGGCCAGCTTGATCAGGATGATCCGGATGTCGTTGGCCATCGCCAGAAACATCTTCCTCAAGTTTTCCGCCTGGCGCTCTTCGCGGCTCTTCCACTCGATCCGGCCGAACTTGTTTTGGATCTCTTCGATCGTGTGCGGCGTGTCCTCCGGCACGTCGTGCAGCAGCGCCGCGGCGATGGTCACCGCATCCAACCGCAGGTCGGCCAGGAGCGACGCCACCGCGACGCTGTGGCCGACGTAGACCTCGCCCGAGGCGCGGGTCTGGCCGGCGTGCGCGTCCTGGGCGAAGAGGAACGCGCGGCGGATCAGGTCGAGGTCGGTCTGCGGCGTCAGGCGCTTGATGCGGGCCAGCAGCTCGGCGGCGTCGGCGGGCAGCGTCTCCTCGGCGCCGCTTCGGGGGAGATGAAACCGCTTCATCGCCGCCCCCTCCACCGCCGCGGGCGCGCCCCCGGCTTCATGCGCCCCCACCCTGCCCCGCGGCCGCCTGAAGCAGTTCGAAGCCGCCGGCGCGCAGGGCCCACCGGGCGAACTCCTCGAACGCGTCCCGCTCCCGCCGGCCCTCGCGGTACCGCAGCGACGCGCCGAGGTCCCGCCTGAGCGCGGGGAGCAGTTGGACCTCGGATCGCCCCAGCACGATCTCGCGGGTGGCCAGCCCGGCTTCTTCAAAGATCGCCACCGCACCATCGACCGCGGAGCGCGGAAGATCCGGCAGCGCCCGGCTGAGGTGCGCCCAGGTCGCGTCGTCCGGCCACGCCCACGCGGCGTCGCCCCGCCACCGCCGCAGCTCCCGATAGACCGCCGCCAGAACCTCCCGGTCGGGCGCCCGCCCCCCCAGCGCGCGCCGGCGCGCGGCCATCTCGTCCGCGCCGAAGAGCAGGGTCACCGTCACCGGGCGGGCGCCGAACCCCGCGCCGCCGAACGCCTCCACAAACCGGGCGCGGTCCGACGGAAGTGAAGCGACCAGCACATCGCGCACGTCAGAAGGCAGCGCTTCTTCGTCGAGCGCCGCGGTCGCCACCAGGACGTCCAGGCGGCCCTCCCGGAAGGCCTGCGCGACGATGTGGCGCACGCGCGCCGGAAGCCCACCGTGCAGGTAGCCGACCCGCCGCGTGAGGCCGTCGTGCTGAGCGCGCAGATGCTGCGCCAGCTGCACGCACTCTTCCCGTCCGGCGGCATAAACGACGACTTTCTCGTCTCTGCCGATCACTTCCTCCAGCGTCGCGCCCTTGTCCGGCGTGCTCCGGCGGTCGACCACCCGAAGCCCGGTCCGGAGCGGCGCGTCGCACACGACCTCGGCGCCCGGGCACAAACGCGCCAGGGCGTCGGCGGCCGCGGGCGCCGCCAGCACGCACACCGGCCGGTCCTCGAGCTGCGGGATCCGGCAAGGGCCGGAGCCGGCCTCGACGAGGACGGCGGAGATCCGGTCCGCGTGCGTCATCACCCAGTCTTCGGCAGCGACCTCGGCGCTGGCCACCAGCACGTCGACCTCGCCCGAGCGAAGCGCGGTCACGACCCGCTCGCGCTCCCGAAGCCCCTGGAGCCCGTGCGCCGGCAGGACCCGAACTCCCAGCCGCGCGAGGCGCGACTGCAACTGGTCGGCCCGGTGATACACATGCCGGCGGAGTGGCGCGACGAGGAGGACGCACGAGCCATCGCGCACCTTCAACGCGGCGGCGCCCGCGAGCGCGCCGGCCCATCCGCATCCGGGCGGCAGCGCGAGCACGACCGATGTCCCACCGGCGATGGCCCGAAACGCCGCGGCGGTGGCCGCCGGCCACGGCCGCCCATCGTTCACCTCGAGGGGCGGCCGATCCCAGGCCGCCCGCAGCGACGGAGGCCGGGCGTCCCCGCCGGCCCGCGCCGGAACGCCGTCGGCGGCGGGCGGGCCGCCCGCATCGTCGCGCTCGAGGAAGACGTTGACGCCCAGGGCGCGGTCGCCGCCTCCCGTCACCGCCATCACGGTGGCGTGGTACCGCGCGCCCACGTCGATCGAGGGCGACAGGCGGCCGGCAAGCTGCGCCCGCAGGTACCCCAGGTCCCGGCCGTCGGGGCCCACGACCCGGACCGCGTGCGGATCATGCGCGTTGGCCGGCTCCCGGACCAACCGGAGACGGTCGCCCGGATGAAGCGATGCCACCGCCTCCTGACGGCCGTTGAAGGTCACGCCGACCACCTTGGTGTACAGGGCCGGCGCGTCTTCGACCTCGCGAGACGGCGTCTCGTCCAAATACTCCGCGGCGCGGCGGAAGAGCCGGTCGAGCAGCGCGCCGGTATCCGCAAGCACCGACTCCGGGTCCATCCCGGGGACCTCGAGCGCCTGCACGCGAAGCCGGATCCGCTCCCGATCGAGCCGGTCCCGCTCGGGGACGAAGACGAGGTCCAGGGGCGCCTCGGTAAACAGCAGGAGCTCGCCGGCCGGCGCCAGCGTGAACCCGATCGCCTCCACGACGGTGGTCCCGTCCGTGACGTCCATCCGAAGATGCCGTCCGTCCCCGACCACGCGGCGATTGACGGCACGGACCCCGCGCGCGGCGAGCACCGGTTCCGGGTTCGATGCCCCGAACGGCCCAAGGCGCTCGAATTCCTGAATGAGGCGGGGGGTGAGGGCCTCCAGGCCCACTTCCGCGTCCACCCGGAGGCGCGGGGCGGCCGCGCGCTGCGCGGCCCCCTCCTGGGCGAGCTCCTGGAAGGCGCGCCGGAACTCCGGCACCGCGTCCCGCGCGATCGACAGCCCCGCCGCCATCGCGTGCCCGCCGAACGCGAGCAGGTGCTGCCCGCAGGCGCCGAGCGCTCCCACCAGGTCGAACGCCTCGACGCTGCGCGCCGACCCGCGGCCGGTCGCGCCTTCGATGCCGATCGCCACCACGGGCCGGCGGTACTGCTCGACCAGCCGGCCGGCCACGAGCCCGACGACGCCCGGATGCCACCCTTCCCCCGCCACGACCAACGCCGGAGCCTGGGCATCCTCCTCGGCCTGGACGAGCGCTTCGCCGAGCACGCGCTCGAGGACCGCCTGACGCTCTCGGTTGGCGGCGTCCAGGCGTTCGGCGAGCGCCCGCGCCGCCTGATCCTCATCGGTGATGAGCAGCTCCAGCGACGGCGTCGGATCGCCGAGCCGCCCGGGGGCGTTCAGGCGGGGTCCCAACTGCCACCCCACGGTCCGGGCGTCGATCGGCGCCTGGATGGCCGAGACCGCGGCGAGGGCGCGGATGCCTGCGAGCGGCGCGGCCTGCATCTCCGCGAGTCCCGCGGCGGCCAGGCGGCGGTTGTCGTCGAGGAGGGGCACGACGTCGGCGATCGTGCCGAGGGCGGCGAGCGAAGCCAGGCCCTCCTGGATGGCCGGGCGCGCGCCCACCCGACGGCGCAGCGCGACCACAAAGGCGAACGCCAGCCCGGCGGCGCAGAGCGGCGCCGGCGCGCCGGGGTGGCGCGAAGGCTCGACCACCACGGCGGCGGGGCGGTCGTCCGATGGATGGTGATGGTCCAGAACGACCACAGCGCACCCCAGGGCCCGGGCGCGCGCCACCGCGGCCCCGGCCGTGATCCCGCAGTCGGCGGTGATCAGCAACTCCGCGCCGCGGGCGGCGAGGGTCTCGACCGCCCGGATCCCGAGCCCGTACCCGTCGTGGAAGCGGTGGGGAAGGTACCAGAGCGGGTCGGCGCCGAGCGCGCGCAGGCCCCGCAGCAGGATGGCCGTCGCGGAGATCCCGTCCACATCGTAATCGCCGTGGATGGCGATGCGCCGCCCGGCCGCCAGCGCCTGCGCGACACAGGCGACGGCATCGACCATCCCCGGCAGTCCCCCCGGGTCGGAGAGCTCATCGAGGGTGGGATGGAGAAACCGGTGGGCCGCGTCGGCGGAGGCGACGCCGCGGCGCCGCAGCAGCGCCGCGGTCAGGGGATGGACGCCGAGCGCCAGGGCGAATTGGGCGGCGTTCGGATCTTCGGGCTCGACGGTCCATCCGGGCGCAGGCATTCTACGTACCATTATATCGCCCGCCGGGAAATCGCTGGGGGTGCGTGCGCCCCCAGGGCGGGCCAACGCGAGGCTGTCAGAACCGTCTGCGGTCTTCGCCCGAAGCGGCCCCGACCCGTGCGGCCGTCACTGAGTGTCCTCGCCCGCGGCGGTGTTGAGCGGGGCCGTCAACGGCTCTTCGTGCGCCCGGAGGCGCTCTTCCAGGCTGCGGATGTGGCGGATCTGCCGGACGTGGTGGATCAGCGAAGCCAGGTAGGTCAGCAGCGCTCCCAGGACGCCCGCGCCGACCACAATGAGCGCCAGCGGGCCGGTGATGATCGCCACCTGCATGAAATTGATCGTGACGGTGCCGAGGTTGCTCAACGCGAAGACCGTCACGACGAGCAGCAGGATCAGCATGCCGACCAGCGCCCCGCCCATGGCCGTCTACCTCCGGCGCCGCCCGCCCCTGCGACGCCGCCCGCCCCCGCCCGGAGCGCCGGGGTCCGCCGGCACCATCCCGATGTGCCGTTCCCCAGACGCGACGGCGGGCGCCGGCCGGCTCGGGTCGACTCCCGGGCCAGCGGCCGGCTCGGCCGGGAGACCCGGGGCCGGTTGGACGGCCCGCGCCGGACGGGGGACCTGGCCCCCGCCGCGCCGCCGTTCGGACCAGTGGTGCCAGTCGACGAGGATCGGGCTGGCGTTGAAGATCGAGGAGTAGCCGCCGGTCGTTATGGCCACCACCAGGCCGAAGGCCACGTCGCGGATCGTCTCGCCGCCAAAGACGTAGACCGCCCCGATCGCCAGGACCGCGGTCATGGCGGTGTTAATGGACCGGACGAGGGCCTCGAGCACGCTGCGGTTGACCAGGTGCTCGAACGGCTCGCGGAGTACCCGGCGACGGTCAGCAGCACCGCGAGGAAGCTGCTGTTGACCTCCCGCTGGGAGAGCGCGAACGCGCCGATGACCACCAGCAGATCGTGGAGCAGGGCGACGTCGGCGGCGATGGCGAAGCGGATCGAATGGAACCGGAACGAGATGAAGACGATCTGTAAAATGAGCCCGACCGCCAGGCCGAAGATCGCGATGTTGCGGAGCTCCGCCCCGATCTCGGGGCCGACCGTGTCCTGGCGCAGCATGGCGGTGCCGGGGAACCGCGCCGTCACCGCCGCGATGATCGCGTTGGACTGGTTCTGGGTGAGCGGCCGCGTCCGGATGAACACCTCGGTGTCGCCGGACCGCTGGATGATCGCGTCCTCGAGCTGGAACCGGCTCAGCACCGCCCGGACGTCCCCGACGCTGAACGGCTGGGTGATCCGCAGTTCGAGCGAGTTGCCCCCGGTGAAGTCGACGCCCCAGTTCAACGCATGGTGATCGCGGACGTGATGGAGGTAGAGGGCGAGGAGCCCGGGGACGATCACCGCCAGCGACAGCGCGTACCACCACCGCCGCCGGCCGATCAGATCAAACGCGCCGCGGCTCGTCGCGGCGGGCGGGCTGGCCACGCGCCTACTCCCCCGTGCCCACGGCGGGGGTGGGGCGCCTGCCGGCGCCGGTCTTCGCGAGCGCCTGGACCCACCCGGCGGCCGACGACTCCAGGACGAGGTCGACGAACACCCGCGTGACGAGGATCGCCGTGAAGATGCTCGTCAGGATCCCCAGGATGAGCGTGACCGCGAATCCGCGGACCGGCCCCGTCCCGAGCCAGAGTAGCACGGCCGCGCCGATCAGCGTCGTCGTGTTCGAATCGAAGATCGTTACCACCGCCCGGCTCCACCCCGAGCGAGAGGATGAACCCGGCGATCCCGGGCAGGGTGAGGGTCGCGCCGATCAGCGTCAGGAGCGCAAACAGCATCAGCGTGTAGACGCCGAGCGCCAGGTCGGCGAGGATCCCCGGAAAGCGGTAGTACAGCGCCATGAAGAGCCCCACCAGCACGAAGGCGATGTACCCGGCCCGAAGGCTGCGGTCGATGGAATCGCGTCCCAGCAGCGGACCGACCGTCCGGTTCTCGACCACCTCGACCGGGAGCGGCAGCGCGCCGCCGCGCAGCAGCACCGCGAGGTCCCGGGCGGACTCCAGCGTGAACCCGCCCTCGATCACCCCCCGGCCGCCGGGGATCGGGCTGTTGATGACGGGCGAGCTGATCACCCGGCTGTCCAGCACGATCGTCAAATACTTGCCGATGTTTTTGGTGGTGTAATCCTCGAACTTCTTGGCGGCCGAACTCCGAAAGGTGAAGGCGACGTTCGGCCGGCCGAACTGGTCGAACTGGGTCCGGGCGTCGATGAGATCCGCGCCGGTGAGGATGATCTTCTTCGGGACCTTGGCGGTCGTCTTATTGTCGGGCAGGACGACGGTCTCCGGTCCCGTCCACTCCGCTCCCCGGGGCAGCGAGGTGCTCCCGGTGTCGACGAATTCGAGGAGCGCGGTCTTCCCGATCAACTCGATCGCCCGCTGGGGGTTCTCGATCCCGGGCAGCTCCGCCACGATCCGGTCCCGCCCCTGCCGGGTG
>Ga0209805_1001099_pt1 | contig 16573 bp, 19 predicted proteins | sample GraSoiAngelo_148_FD_185905 | JGI IMG/M metagenome (GOLD analysis project Ga0209805, IMG submission 185905) | Grasslands soil microbial communities from the Angelo Coastal Reserve, California, USA - 14_1009_09_20cm (SPAdes) (version 2) | ecosystem: Environmental > Terrestrial > Soil > Grasslands ... | reverse complement strand
GAAGGGCGCTGCGGCGGGCGAGCGCTACACCGCGGGGGGGATGGCGGCAGTGAATCGATAAGGGGGTGCGAGCGATCATCGTGCTCATCCAGGGCCGCGCGCGCCTGTGAAGCCTCTCTCCGTGGTAACGCGACACGCGTGACGTAGGCTCTGCCCCGAAGAGGGTACGTCCCTTCTCACCCCTCACTCACCCCTTCGGCGTATATCCCTTCTCACCCCCGTCTGATCACCTCGGGCGATATCGCCGCCACCATTCGAGCGGCAGACTCAAGCCGTTCGCGTTAGTGCGGACGACTGATGACCGCGATTGTGTCCCGTCACGCAAGGTTCGACCGATGACCCAGCCCAACCAGCCCCGTGCCCTCGAGCAGGACGACCCATCACGAGCGCCGCGGCGCCCCTGGGCGTTCTGGCTAGGCGTCGCGCTCTGTAGTGTCGCGGTCGGTGGATGCGCTAAGAACAGCGTGGGGCCAGCCCAGACTGGGCCGGCGGCGAAGCTCGTGTTCACCGTGCAGCCCAGCAACGCGGCCGCCGGGGCGATGAACACGCCGGGGGTGCAGGTGACGGTCCAGGATGCCCAGGGCAACACCGTGACGACCGCCAACACCAGTATCACCGTGGCGATCGGGACGAACCCGGCGAGTGGAACCCTCGCGGGGACCAAGACGGTGGCGGCGGCACGTGGCGTGGCGACGTTCTCGACCTTGAGTCTGAACCTGGTAGGGACCGGCTACACGCTGACCGCCACGGCGACGGGCCTCACGGGGGCCACGAGTAGCGCATTCAACATTAGCGCTGGGCCGGCGGCGAAGGTCGTCTTCACCGTGCAGCCCAGCAACGCGGCCGCCGGGGCGATGAACACGCCCGCGGTGCAGGTGACGGTCCAGGATGCCCAGGGCAACACCGTGACGACCGCCACCACCAGCATCACGCTGGCGATCGGGACCAACCCCGCGAGTGGGACCCTCTCCGGCGCGACGACAGTCGCCGCGCTGAACGGCGTGGCGACGTTCTCGGCGTTGAGTCTGAACGCGGCAGGCACCGGCTACACGCTAACCGCCTCAGCGACGGGCCTCACGGGGGCCACGAGCAACGCATTCAACATTAGCGTTGGTCTCACAACGGTCACCGGGAGTGTCATCGACGGGTCCACGGGATCCGGCATCCAGGGCGCCGTCGCCCACTTCTTGAGGAGCGGCGTTCAAGTCGCGCAGGTGACCGCAGGCACCGGCGGATTATATCACACGACGCTCACGCCGGGCACGTACGATGTCTCGGCCGAGGCCACGGGCTACGTCGGGGTCACGCTCTACAACACGGCGGTGAGTGGCACCACCACGGTGATCGAGCCTCTGACGTTGGTTCCCACGAGTCCATTCCCGGGTGGCATCAGCGGTAGCATCGTGGACGCTCGGACCGGAGTCGGCATCTCCGGGGCCACGGTGGAGCTTCGGCTCGGCATGAATGCCGTTTCGGGAGCGCCGTTGGCGACCACAAGTTCCGATGCGCTTGGCCAATACCAGTTCAGCAGCCTGTCGGCCAATACCTACACGGTATTGGTAAACGCGACTGGCTATACGACTGCAGTGCGAACGGGAATTGTCGTGGGAGGGACCGCGGTTTCCGGACAAAATGTTGCACTGTCGAGCGTGGGGAGTTCGACCGAGCTCAGGATCGTTCTGACCTGGGGCGCGCAGCCCCCCGACATCGATTCGCATTTGACCGGGCCCACGGCCGACGGGGGTCGGTTTCACGTCTACTTCGCTGCTCCCGGTAGCCTCACCGGAACGCCTTGGGCAGCGCTGGACATAGACGACGTCACCAGCTATGGGCCGGAGACGATCACGATCGTGCAGCAGCTGTCCGGTGTGTACCGCTACTCAGTGCACGACTACTCGGACCGGTTCAGCACCTCTTCGACGGCGTTGGCGACGTCGGGAGCCAGGGTCGACGTTTACCGGGGCTCGAGCCTGATCACGAGTTTCTTCCCGCCACCGCAGGACGGGACGCTGTGGACCGTGTTCGAACTGCAGGGCGAGCAGCTGACAGCGGTTAACACGATGACCTACGAGTCGAACCCGTCGACCGTGCAAGTACGCCGGGTGACCGCGGGAGGGGTCGGCAATGATGCGATGGTCATCCACGCGGACGTGACCGCTCATCCGAAGCCGTAGTCGGCCCAAGATACCCGGTGGCCCCGGGGCGGAGGTGCAAGACTCACGCTTTCCCAAGGAGGATACGGACATGATCGGGTTCCGCTCACAGCCTCGTTTCTGCGCACCACTGCTCCTCTTGGCCGCTTTGACGGCGACCGGCTCCGCCGCCCTTGCCCAGGACAACAAGCAGTCCGAGATCCCGACCTGCGACAAGAAGATCGGGACCATGTCCGTGGCCGAGCCGGAGCAGAAGTGGTGGCTCCAGTACAACCTGGAGTCGCCCGAAGCGCTGCTCAAGGTGTACGCTGCCCAATCCCAGTGCTTCACCCTGGTGGATCGCGGCAGGGGCTTGGCCGCCGCGCAACAGGAGCGTGCACTCGCTTCCAGCGGTGAGCTGAGCGGGGGGTCCAATGTCGGCAACGGGCAGATGAGGGCGGCCGATTACGTTCTGGTTCCCGACCTAGTGAACAAGAACGCCAACGCCGGGGGCAAGGGGCTCGGCGCCGTTGGGGGATTCCTGGGCCACCGCTTGGGCGGGCTCGCCGGCGCGGCGATCGGCGGGGTGAACTTGAAAAGCAAAACCGCGGACGTCGTGCTGACCCTGACCGACGTGCGCTCGACCGTGCAGCTGGCTCAGGTGCAGGGGCATGCGAAGAAGACCAACGTCGGGTGGGGTGTGGCAGCCGGCGGATACTTCGGAGCGTTCGCTGCTGCGGGCGCGAGCAGCTACGGGAACACTGAGATCGGGCAGGTCGTTGCCATGGCCTATCTCGACTCGTTCACGAAGCTCGTCGAGCAGCTCAAGCAGAACCCCCCCGTCGCGCGGGCTGATGGGGATAGCGCTGCCCGGGCCGATACGGCGGGCACGCTGACCAACGCCGGCGTTATCCAGATGGTCCTGAGCAAGCTCTCCGATGCCCTCATCATCCATAAGATCAAGAACTCCAAGCGGGGATTCGATACGTCCTCTGCGGCCCTCGTTGCTCTGACAAAGGCCGGCGTCAGCGAACCAGTGATCATGGCGATGATGGAGCCGTAGCGAGCGTCTCGGGGCCCAACCAGGAGGTGCCGTATGTTGACCGTCAAGATAGTCGCGTTGCTGACAGCTGCTGTTCTGGTCGCTGGACCGGCGACCGTCGTGTACAAGAAGACGCGCGTCTTCGTCCTCGTCCCACCAGAGCAGATCCTTCCCGGCGTGAAAAAGGTCGCTGTTCTGGACTTCGCCGGCCAAGGGGCGGATGGCCGTTCCTTCGCCGACGTTCTCACTTCGAAGCTGTTTGAAAAGCAGCGCGGGATCCAGGACATCCGCACAACGAGCTTGTTTGGCGCCATCAAGCACACGCAGGAGGGAAAGACCCTGCAGCAGGGAGCGTTCACGGACGTGTTTACGCTCATCGAGCGAAGCCGGCTGGCGCAGGTCCTGCAGGAGCAGCGCCTCGCACAGTCGGGCCTGCTCGACGAGGCGCAGGCGGCGCAGGTCGGTAAGATCCTCGGCGTTGACGCCATCGTGGTAGGTACCGTGAGCTTCACGGTGACAGATCAACGGTCGCGGGAGGAGCGCACGTATACCGAGAACCGGCGGCAGCACACGCGGTACGTGAGTTGCCTGCAGCGAGAGGGCCTGATGAAGGTCCATGCGCGCGTCGTGAGTGCCGAGAGCGGCCAGGTCTTAGGGAGCGTGGACCGACCCCTCCCCATCAAGGTGAAGCACTGTGAGGATGAAGAGGGGGGACTCCCGACGCAGCAGTCGGTGGCGGAAGCGTCGTCGCACGACCTCGCGGAGGCCATCGCGAACTACCTGGCACCGCATTTCGAGCTTCGGGAATTCGAGCTCGAGAAGATTCGGAACAAGCAGTTCGAAGGCTTGGGTGAAAGGGCCGCCGAGCTCGCGGAGGCGTTGCGGGTCGACGAGGCTTACGCCATCTACAAGTCGATTCACGATCAAGACGCTTACAGCCCCGAAGTGCTGGTCGACCTCGGGATCCTCAATGAGGTAGTCGGTAATTGGCGTCAAGCGAAGGAGTTTTACGATCAGGCGTTTCAGCTCAAGAAGAGTGACGACCATAAGCGTGGCCTCGACCGGATGACGAGAAGCCTGAGCTTCCGCGACGCGCTCGCTCAGCTGGGTGTGGTGATCCAGGAGCACACGTTCGCCGCTGCCTCGGAAGACGTGGCCCGAGCGACCGCGAACGTGGTGGAGATTCGCGGGGGCGGGGAGGACCGCATCCCCATTCGTGCGCAGCCCGATGACCACAGCGAAGTCGTGGCCTCCGTACCGGGTGGCGTCACGTTCCAGGTCGTTCGCGAGGAGGGCAACTGCTTTCGCATCAAGCTGCTGAATGGCAAGGAAGGCTACGTCCAGAAGGACAAGGTGAAGCTGCGGCAGCAGTGATGCACAGAGTAGTATCGGCCTACAGCTACGTGCTCAAGCTGACGCAATTCCGGCCGTAAGCGGATCCTGGTGGGGTCGAAAGAGGACGGGCTCATGGTTCCCAAACAACGGCCGCGGGCTGCCGAGAGCTGGGCCTACGCGTATCAGCTCAATCCGCCGCAGCCGGAGCCGCGGTTTGCGAAGATCAAGATGCTGCTGCGCCGCGCCCGGCTGGCGGCGCAGCGGGCGGGACGTCTGTGGACGGGGCAAGTCGTCAAGGATGCCCACATCACCCACATCCTCGTTGTAACCGATGCCCCGGATGAGGCCCACGCAGTCGATCGGGCGATCGACGCGGAGCTGAAACGCTTGAAGATGGGCTTTGCGATCACGGGGCCCGCGCGGGTGTCGTTGCCGCGCGCCACGCCCGGCAGACGCGCTCCGAAAACTCCCACTCGCTCGGGCAGACGCTCGCGCGGCACCTGACCCGCGCGCGCCGCGCTCCGCTCACCCGGAGGGTCTCCGTCGGTCGACGGCGCCCTTGCGGGAATGCGCGGCGATCGCGAGCCGGCTGTGCAACGTCAGTTTCTCCAGAATGTTCCGGACGTGGGACTTCACCGTGTCGCCCGCGACGCTGAGCCGTTGTGCGATGGCCTTGTTGTCCAAGCCGTCGGTGATTAGCTGCATGACCTCCTGCTCACGCTTCGTCATCCGCACCGCGTCCGCCGCCTCCGGCCGTCGATGCACCACCGCGTCCCGCGCGATGTGCGACAGGAGCGTCCCGGTCAGGACGGCGGGAATCACGTCCGATCCCCGGGCGACCGATCGCACCGTGCCCACGAGATCCTCGACCGTCGCGTCTTTCATGATGAATCCCTTGGCCCCGGCCTTGACGTAGGCGACCACCTCTTCCGGAGCGGGCAGCAGATCCATCACGATCACCCGGGCGGCGGGCGCGCTCTGGCGGATCTGCTCTACACAGCGAGCTCCGTCGCAGCTGCCCAAGCCCGCGTCCACGAGCACGATATGGGGCGTGACCTCAGGCACCTGACGCAGGGCGGCGGCCAGGTCGGCGACCGCCCCAACGACCTGCAGGTCCGACTGCGCCTTGAGCAGCGCACTGAGTCCCTCGCGCATCAGGCGATTGTCGTCGACGATGAGCACGCGAGTCCGTTGCGCCAGGAGGGCCTCCCTGTTACCGGGACCACCCGGAAGGGCCGCGAAGGCTAGCGCGGCGAGCGCCGGAAGTGGCTAGCGTACCGCATAAAACACTCAGCGGCTAGGGTATACTCGGAATCACGCCACCCCGCCCCACGCTGACGTCCTATTTTGGAACACGACGACCGGCGCGCCGGGCGTAAGGGCTACACCGCGGAGGGGATGGCGATCGTGAATCGATAGACCAGCAGCGGCTTGGCGGCGCCGGGCCACCTACGTTGGGTTCTTGCGGGCCGTCCACTGCGGTGCATATTGCAACAGACCTCAGATGCTATGAACCCCGAGGCGCGATGTCGTGTGGCTCGCCTATGCCTCGAGGGGAGCAAATCGCGAAACCGGCTGAGCGAGAGACTCGCTTGGCCGGTTCCTTTTTTGTCGTCCTTCACACCTGGGGGCCATCATGTTCAGCGTCCGCGCACTCCGCCTCGCGCTTCTAGTCTCGTGCGTCAGCGCACCTTCGCTGACGACGCAGGCGCCACCCTCACAACGGGGCGATCCGTATCGTCTCGTGCTTGGCACCTGGGAGCTCAATGTGACGAAATCGTTGAACCCGCCCAAGAGCCAGACTCGCACGTACGAGATGAGTGGGTCGAACCTGAAATACACTGATCACTACGTGGATACCGACGGAAAGGAGACAGTCGTGGTGTGGTCCGGTCGCTATGACGGCAAGGACTACCCGATCATCGGGTCGCCGGCCTTTGACGCGCAAGCGACCACAGCATCCGACGAGTACCGTGCGACCTACGCGGTTAAGCGGGCAGGCAAGGTCGTGGGCCGTGGCACGCGTGTCGTCTCCCCCGATGGAAAGGTGATGACCATTCGCGGGAAGTTCACTACTCCAGAGGGGCAAGACGTCAACTTCCTCGGGGTCTTCGATAAGCGCTAGCGACCCTGGGGAAAGTCCGCCCGTTGCTCCTAGTCCACGGTGGGTCCTCAACGATTGAGGAGTCCTTCCCCAGCCCCGGCGGGCAGCAAACGTCCCTCTTGTGTCGACCCCTCTCACAGAACCCACCACACCAGCGGTACGGGGAGAAACGCCAGCACATCAAGGATGCCGTTCCAGGGAGCGCCCTCGGCCTTGGTGAAGTCCCCGTCGCCCAACTCGTGCGCGATCCCGACGGCCGCGACGGCCACAACTCGAGCCGCGGCCGGTGTTCCGAGGGCTGCGAGGAGAGCGGCGAGCACCCCACCCACGACGAAGTGTTCGGCGAGCCCGAGCGGGCGGATCCACGCTGGTAAGGCCATGGGATGTCCCTCGTGGTACTAGCGACCGTTCGGGCTAGAGGGGGAATTTAATGAACGTGGCGGAGCGTGCTTCGGCTCCCAAGAGTGGGAGCTGGGGAAGCTGCAAGTCGACCGTCGCTGGGGATGTCGTGCCCGTGAGCTGGATGCCTGTACCTGAAGGGTGAAGCACGAGACGAGTGCCATCTACCGTAAAGCCACCGCTCGTGGTGGTGGTAAACGTATCAACGGAGCCACCAGTGCGAGTACAGTCCTGCGCCTGAGTGACGGAAAGGTCAAACAGGGCGTTGTCGGCGAGGTACAGTAAACCCCGAAGGACAAGTTCGTCGCAGCTCGTGGTAGCCGACACCATGCGGGGGACTTCCAGGCTATCGACCGCAGTCAGCTCGTAATAGCCAGCGACGTTCCCGGGACCGGCGGAATCGTGGCAGCCGATCAACAGGACCGAAAGAGCGGCGCTGAAGCGGACCGCGAGCCCTGCGATACTCACCGTCCCGGCTTTCGGCAGATCGGACACGGCCCCATCTGCGGCTCTTTGCCGAGCTCGAGCCGCACCGGCCCGAGCGTGACCGCCGTGTCCGTGAGCGTGACGGTGAGCGTCATCATGTGCCCATCGGTCGAGCCCGTAAACCGCGCCGGATGGTCGGGACCTCGGGCCACGGGGTAGAGCGTGATGTTGTAGCGGCCCGGCGCGTCGAACCGTCCGTGCTCATCCGCCACGATCGCCTGCTTCGTATCACCCGCGGTACAACCGATATGAACGTGGGCGGTCGTGTCGAACGCCATCAATCCGGCGTTGTCGCCGCCCCATGTGCCTTTGATCGGCCCATGGAAACGGGGGCCTCCGATATCACAGTCGCGGGCGAGGATCAGGGCGAGGCCGGCAAGCACGACCTTGTTCATGGGAGTACCTCCGTACCGTCTACCCCTGCACCCAGCCTCGCGTCACAAGCAGCTCCCCCACCAGATCCGGCGCGCTTCGCCCCGCCGCCTCCGCCGCGAAATTGATCACGAGCCGGTGGGTGAGCACCGTGGGCGCCACCGCCCGGAGATCGTCCTCGTCCGGCATCGGCCGGCCGTCCAGCGCGGCCCGCGCTTTGGCCCCGAGGATCAAATACTGGGACGCCCGCGGACCCGCCCCCCACGACACGAACTGCTTGATGAACGCCGGCACCTCGGCGTCCCCCCCTCCGGGTCGGGTCATCCGCACCAGCGTCACCGCCGAGCGCACTAATGGCTTCGGCACGGGGATGCGGCGCACCAGATGCTGCAACGCCAACACGTCTTCGGCCGTCAACACCGGGGCGATCTCGGTCGCGCGATCCCCGGTGGTCGCCTCCACGATCGTCTCTTCCTCTTCCTTGGTGGGGTAGGCCACTCTCAATTCGAACATGAAGCGGTCGAGCTGCGCCTCGGGCAGGGGATAGGTCCCCTCCTGCTCGATCGGGTTCTGGGTGGCGAGCACGAAGAACGGCGCCGGGAGGGGATGGGTCTGACCGGCCGCCGTCACCTGGTGCTCTTGCATCGCCTGGAGCAGGGCCGCCTGGGTCTTGGGGGGTGTGCGGTTCACCTCGTCCGCCAACACGATATTCGCGAACACCGGCCCGCGCACGAACCGGAACGCGCGCTTTCCCGTGGCCTGGTCCTCCTCGATGATCTCGGTCCCGGTGATGTCGGTGGGCATGAGATCGGGGGTGAACTGGATGCGGGAGAACTTGAGATCGAGCGTCTGCGCCACGGTCTGCACCATCAGCGTCTTGGCGAGTCCGGGCACGCCGAGCAGCAGGGCGTGGCCGCCCGAGAAGATGGCGGTAAGGATGCCGTCGAGCACCTGGTGCTGGCCCACGATGCGGCGGCCTACCTGGGCGAGCAGGTCGGCGCGGGCGCGGGTGAGGCGCTCGAGCAGCTCCACGTCGCCTTGCGGCGGGGATGCGGGATGCCCTAAAGGACTCCCTGACGGTCGCGAGATGGGGGATGGGTTTGCCGTCATGCTGACTCCAGGTTAGCACATCATACTCCCAAGCGCCACATAAGTTTGCGTGGTTGTGACTTTGCTTGCGAAATTTTTCACAAGCGGGTATGTTCCCGTCCGCATCATGCCAGATGACGAGCAAAATCGCTTCGGCCGGAGCCTCGGCGAAGGCTATTCTTACGTCGCCCTGGGGTTCACCTTCGCGGTCGCGATCCTCGCGTTCGGCGCGCTGGGATGGGTGGTGGACGGTTGGCTCGGCACGCGGCCGTGGTTCGCGCTGGTGGGCGCTGCGATCGGCGGGTTCGGCGGGTTCATGACCATCTACTATCGCGTGCAGCGCGACACGAAGCGGTGAAGCCGTACCTCGCGCTGCTGCTCCTTGGGCTGGGGCTGGTGGTGGTGGTGGTGCGGTTGGGTGGCCGGGATGGGGCGATCGGCGGGGCGGTGGCGGTGGCGGCACAGTTCGCGGCGGTGGCGCTGCTGCGACCCGCGATGCGCGCCCCCCAGCGGGTTTTCATGGCCCGTTGGCTCGGCGGGATGGGTGTTCGGGCGCTGGCGCTCGGGGCGCTGCTGGTGTATGCGGTGACCGAGCGCGCCGCCCTTGCCCCGCTGCCCGCGTCGCTCGGCTTCCTCGGAGTGCTTTTGCCGCTGCTCTTTGTGGAGACGGAATTCCTGAAATGATCCAGGGTCCCGATATCGGCAAGGCCATCTTCGAGCACACCTCGGACAGCTACGTGATCGAGTGGCCGTTCGGGCTCGAGACGCACCTGCCGACCGACTGGGTGATCTTCGGCGTCAACGTCTCGCCCACCAAGCACGTCGTCTTCATGGGCATCGCCGCCGCGCTGGTGTTCCTGACGATCTGGTACGGCGGCCGCCAGGTGGCGCGGCGCCACCGCGAGGGGAAGGCCCCTTCGGGGTTCGGCGCGGCGGTCGAGGCGATCGTGCTGTTCGTCCGCAACGACGTCGCCATCGCCAACATCGGCCACGACGGCGCCAAGTTCGCGCCCTACATCCTCACCCTCTTCTTCTTCATTCTGTACTGCAATCTGTTGGGGCTTTTGCCGTGGGGCGCCGCCCCCACGGGCAACCTCGCCGTGACGGGCGCGCTGGCGCTGACCTCCTTCCTCACGGTGGAAATCTCGGGATTTCGGGCGCTCGGCCCGAAGGGCTATCTGAAGACGATCGTGTTCGTGCCGCCGGGCATGACGGGGATCGGAGCCGTGGCGATGGCGCTCATCATGACCCCCATCGAGATCATCGGGAAGATCGTGAAGCCGTTCGCGCTCACGCTGCGGTTGTTCGCGAACATGACGGCGGGGCATTTCGTGATCCTCGCGCTGCTCGGCCTGATTTTCATCTTCGGCAGCTGGCTGGTGGCGGCGGGCTCGGTGCTGTTCGTGACGTTCATGATGTTCCTGGAGCTGCTGGTGGCGTTCCTGCAGGCCTATATCTTTGCGCTGCTCACGTCGGTGTTCATCGGCATGATGCAGCACGCGCACTAGACCAAGAGGAGACCATGGTTGATCTCGTGACACTGCTTCAGGGTGGCCAGCCGAGCGGCGCGGACATCGCCGCCGCGGCCAAAAACGCCAACGCGCTGCTCGGCGCCGGTCTGGGGCTCGGCCTGGCGGTGATCGGGGTGGGGCTCGGCATCGGCCGCATCGGCGGCCAGGCGGTGGAGGCGATCGCGCGGCAACCCGAGGCATCGGGCGACATCCGCGGGGCGATGATCCTGACCGCCGCGCTCATCGAAGGCGTGGGCCTCGCGGCGCTGGTGTTCGCGCTGCTGTTCAAGCTGCTCTAGATGCACGGCGAGGAGTTCACCCCGTTCTCCATCAATACGGGGCTGATCTTCTGGACCCTGGTCGTCTTCGGGATCCTGCTGGCGCTGCTGTGGAAGCTCGGGTGGCCTGCCCTCCTCAAGGCCGTGGAAGAGCGAGAGCGCCGCATCCAGCAGCAGCTCGAGGAAGCGGAGCGGGCCCGCGCCGAGGCCGCTCGCCTGCTGGAGGAGCACAAACGCCTGGTCGCGGCCGCGCGCGCCGAGGCGCAGGAGCTGATCGCGCAGGCGCGCACCGTCGCCGAGAAGGAGCGGGCCACGCTGCTGGCGCAGGCGCGCGAGCAGTACGAGCAGCTGCTCGACCGGGCGCGCAAGGAGATCGAGGGTGAGAAGGAGAAGGCGATCCTCGAGCTGCGGCGCGAGGCGGTGGATCTCTCGATCGCCGCCGCGTCCAAGCTGATCGAGGCGAACCTCGACTCCGACGCCAACCGCCGCCTGGTGACGGAGTACCTGGCGAGCCTCGAGGCGGGTGGAGCGGGGGGGCGGGTGCGGTGAAGAGCACGACCGTCGCGCGCAATTACGCCCAGGCGCTGCTCTTGGCGGCCGACGCGCACGGCATGGCCGCGGTCGAGCGCTACGGGCAGCTGATGGAGGTCGTGGCGGGGGCGGTGCAGGCGGACGAGCGCATCAGCGTGGCGCTCGAGTCGCCGCGCGTCTCCAAGGCGGTCAAGGCGGCGCTGCTCGAGCGTGCGCTGGAGGAGGTGGCGCCGCCTGAGTTCGTGCGCTTTCTCCAGGCGGTGGTGCGGCGCGGCCGGCAGGGGCTATTGGGGGAGATCGCCCAGCAGTATCAGGCCCTGGTGGACGTCAAGCTCAACCGGGTGCACGCGGGGGTCACGCTCCTCGAGGAGCCGGACGCGCGGCTCCAGAAGGCGGTCATCGAGCGGCTGTCGCAGGCCATCGGCAAGGAGATCCGGGCCCATTTCCGCGCCGATCGGGGAATCCTAGGCGGCGTGGTGGTGCGGGTGGGCGACCGAATCTACGACGGCTCGGTGCGACGCAAGCTCGCGACGCTGCGGAGGAAGTTGATCGTGGGGGAGTGAGGGCGGAGCCTGTCTCTTGAGGTGAGAGCGGCCCGGGGATGACCCAGGCCGCTCGTGCGTTGTGACTCAGAGTGGTTGTGGGTTGCCTTGGCGCCGCGGTTGCGTTGCGCTGCTCGTGTCGGGAGGCGCCGGCTGGTGATGCGTCACGCCGCCCGTGATGATGTTCGGGTCGGTGCGGCCGTCGCCATCGCAGTCGAACGCTCCATTGTCGATGACCACGCCGTCGTTCACTCCCGCGACGACATTGGCCCCCGTTGTGTCGGTGAGGAACAGGCCCAGGTCGCCGGCATTCCCCCGCAGGTCGTTGGACGCGAACTGATTACTGCAAGCCCGATCGGCGAATATCCCGGCCCGCCCGGCACCGCTGACCTGGTTGCTCGCGAACAGATTCTGCGCCGCTCCGCGCAGCACACCGCCGAACGACGATGTGCGAATCCCGTCCACGACGGCGCCGCTGATCTGATTGCGCTGGATCTGGCTGTGCGACAGCCGCGTTGTACTGATCCCGTTCCTCCATGGCCCGCTGATGACGTTGTCGGCAATCACGATATTGTCCGCATCGAAGGGCCGAATCGCCCCGAAGCGGACACCAACCGAAGGCGTGAGCGCCACGATCGTGTTCCGCTCGATCCGGGCGCCATCGATGCGAATCGGGAAGACGACGTTCGGATCGGGGCCGTTCGCCTGCAGGTGAACCCCTGTGAAGGCGTCGGTCGCTTGAAACTGGTTGTCGCTCACGACCGCTCCCGTCCCGCCGGCGACGAACGCGCACGCCCCAAACAGCGTGCAGGTCACCGTATTGTTCGTGAACCGGACGTCCTGCGCGAAGGCGGTCTCGCCGTCGTTGAAGGCGAACCATGGGGCGTCGGACGCCCGGCTGCCGTCCAGCACCAGCCCGTCCACCACCACTCCTCGCGCCAATACCGTGATCATGTCTACCACTTCCAGCCCACGTGCCACCAGCCCGGAGCCGGGCGTGGCGCAGGTGAGCGTGACGTTGTCGGTCGCGATGGTGTCGTCCGCCGTGACCTCGATCGTGCCGCTCACCGCGATCACGTCACCGGGATGAGCCGACGCGAGGGCGGCGCGCAGCGTAGTATCATCGAACGCCGTGACGGTCGGGTTGGCCGCACAACTGGCTGAGGCCGCACCGGTGGCGAAGGACGGATGGACGGCTGCCGGCGAGAGACCCTCATTCTGACAGCCGACCGCGGCGCCGAGCAGCAGCGCCGCGATAAACCGTAGGCTGCGATGCATGAGCATCCTCCTTCCGTTACGTGTGACGCCGGGCGCGAGCGTGCGCCCGACTGTTCGTCATACCCAGGCAGCGGGTGATTGCGTCACGCGGACCCTGAGTCGCGCTGTTGCGAGCCCGCAACAAACACGGCCTCGCTCGGCTTTCGGTGGGAGAACTCTTTACGGACGAAACAGCGACTAAGGAGAGGGCGGCGTTTTCGAATCGAGGGCCAGTGTCTCTTCAACGGCTCGCCGGAGCTCCGCCGGCGAGAACGGTTTCCGCAGGGTTCGCGCGGCTCCCAACAGCTCCGCATCCTTCCGCAGATCGATCCGACCGGTCGAATCCCCGCCCGAGACGGCGATCACCCGCACGCCGGGAAATTCTTTCTTGATCCGACGCAAAGTGACGATCCCGTCCTGCCTCGGCATGAAGATGTCGGTGATGACGAGCGTCACGCCGATCTCGGCGAGCAACTTCAGTCCGGCGTCGCCGTCGCTCGCCTCCAGCACCTGGTGCCCTGCTTTCTCCAGCACGCGGCGCATGGTGACCCGGGCCGCGTCGTTGTCGTCGATCACGATGATGCGTGCCATGGTCCCAACCTAGCCACGCTGGGTGGGGCGGTCGAGCCCCGCGTAAGCGAGGCGGCCCGGGGACGACCCGGGCCGCTGTTGTATTCTGAGTTACAGCTGATACCGCAAACCGAGCGCGACGCCGAAGCGTCGGGTGGCGCGCCGCTCGACGCCGCTCGGTGCGTCTCCCGGATCGAGCACCGAACCGCTCCAGACGCCGCTCACGCGTAACGACCCCATGAGGGCCCGGGCCAGTGGCCACTCGACGACGGCTGTCGCCCGGCCACCCACCCGGTTACGCTGCTCGCCGTCGAAGTTCCACCGGTCGAAGGCCGGGCCCGCTGCGACGCGGGCCTCGAGGCCCGCGCCGAAGCGCGCCACGCCGAGCGAAACCTCCGGGGCGATCTCCCAGAGGGAGCCGATCCCGTACTGCACTACCGCTACCCCCTGGCCCTCGGCGACCAAGCCGGTATTGGCGTGGAGGACGCCGACCGCCACGCGGGCGCGGCCTGCGCCGCGTTCCAGGCGGAGTTCGAACGTCGTGGGCCGGTAAGGCCCCACGGTCGCTCCAGCGCTGTCGCGCGATGTGCCGCCGAACCGGGCCACGCCGACCTCCGCGGAGACGCTCCACTGAGCCGCGACGCCGGGCGCGCCGAGCGTAAGACTGAACCAGGCGAGTAGCGCGGGCGGTTTCAGCACGAGTCCCTCCAGCGACCGGAATTCACTTCATTCCCAAGGTGATCCAGCCGTTCGTCGCGTTGTTCTGGCCTTTCACAATCCAGTTGTAACCGGGATAGGAAATGCCGACCACGACGTCTTCGACGGCGTTACCGACCAGCTCGTCGTTCGTATTGATCAGCGAGGCGAGCGCGGTCCATAACTTCTGGAAGGCGCTCGCGCGCTTGAACGTCTTTAGTGCCCACGAGCTCGAGTCGTTACCTGCCGTGATGGCCTTGTACGCTCCATCGATGGCTTTGATCGCGTCGTTCAAGAGATTCCGATCCGCCTTGATTTGGCACGCCGTGTCATCGTCTTCGACCACGAACACCCTGATGTTCTGGCCCGGATGGGCCGCGTTGTAGGCGTCGAGCTGGACCTTGCTGAACAGCATCACACTCCCGCTCCAGTCGAGGGCGTTTTGGTCGAAGTAATACGGCGCCGGTTGCTTCTCGCCGGCGCACTGGTAGTCGGTCAGCGAATCCGTCTGACCCTTCTGGCCCAGGATGTGGACCTCAAATTCGGGTCCTCCTTTCAACCAACCCTCAAAGTCGTCCACGAAATGGGCTTTCGTGAGGTACAGGCCCGGCCCCGTGGGCGGAGGTGGAGGGAGCCACAGGCTGCCGCACGACAGGCACTCGATGGCGGCCGGGGTGGTCGAAAAGTCGGTCTCGACTGGCACCACCGCGATCACAGGGGTGGCCGGGGGGCGCTCGGGGTCGAGCACCAGCCGGTTGCCTTGCACGTCGAACGCCACCGGCGGGTCGTGGTCGGCGAGCGCCGTGGCGACCAGCACGTTGGCGTCACCCTTCCAGGTTCGGCGGTGCTCCGGAACGGGGAGGTACATCTCGAGGGGGATGGCGCCCTCGGCGGCGCGGCCCAGATCCGCCGTGGCGACGCCGGTGCGCTGCGCCATGGCCGCGAGGGCATGCCCGCGCTCGGCCGCGAGAAACCGCTGGAACGACAGCTTGTGCTCACGGAACGGGGAGCGATCGAGCTCACCCTTAACGTGAGCGCGGAAGGCGGGGTCGCCCAGCGCGAGCGCAAGGGAGCGCGCCAGGAGCTCGGGGGTAGTCGCCGTGGAGAGGACATTCGGCCCACCCGCGGCGTCGGGTGCGGTGCCCGGTGGGCGGTCGGAGCAGGCGAGCGCGCCCATCAGCAAGGCGAGCGCCGCGGCCCGTGATGTATAGCTGCACATACCGACTCCTTGTCGGGGTTGAGCGCCCAACATGAGGAGTCGCGGGAGGCCGACTGGCGCCCGATTCGTGCGGGCGGCATCTCAATCATGCACGGTGCCCATTCCATGCCGGAAACAATCGGTGCCGTGCAACGTATTGGCGAGTTAGAGCATCCCATCCTATGCGCCTGCTCGGAGCCGCCCTGAGATGAAGCGCCGCGCTATCATCATCGCCGTATTTGCCGTGCTCAGTCTGGGGGCCATGGCCGCCACCGGAAAGCTCGGCGGCAAGAAGGCCGACGGTCCCAAGGCGGTGCCGGTGGTCCGTGGCACCCTGGTGGACAAGGCCCTCGCCGTCGGTACCATCGAGCCCCGGGTCGAGGTCAGCGTCAAGTCCATCCTCGCCGGCGTCGTGCGACAGCGCTTTGCCGCGGTCGGCGACTTCGTCAAGCGGGGCCAACCGCTGCTCGAGATCTCACCCAACCCGACGCCACTCGAAATGGTGGAGCTGCGCCGCACCGTGGAGCTGCGCGAGATCGAGCTCAAGAATCTGGAGCGCGATCTGGCCCGCCAGCAGGAGCTGCGCAGCAGAAACCTGATCTCCCCCGCCGATATCGAGGCCGCGCAGCAGCGGGTGGACGAGTCCCGCAATCAGCTCTCACTGGCGCAAGAGCGACTCGCGTTACAAGAGGGTGGCAAGGTGCTGACCGGGGGCAAGCAGGTGGAGACGGTGGTCCGCGCCCCCATCGACGGCTACATCCTGGAGGACTCGATCGAGATCGGCGATCCCGTGGTGCCGCTCACGCCCTACCAGGCTGGCACGGTGCTGATGCGTATGGCGGCGATGCGGGATCTGATCTTCCGGGGAACCGTGGACGAGATCGACGTGGGTCGGCTCAAGGAGGGCATGCCGGTGACGATCAAGATCGGCGCCCTCCCCAACGCCAGCGTGAAAGGCCGGCTCGAGAAGATCTGGCTCAAGGCGCACAAGCAGGAGCAGGCGACCGTGTTCCCGATCGAGATCGGGAACA
>Ga0209805_1001097_pt1 | contig 16577 bp, 20 predicted proteins | sample GraSoiAngelo_148_FD_185905 | JGI IMG/M metagenome (GOLD analysis project Ga0209805, IMG submission 185905) | Grasslands soil microbial communities from the Angelo Coastal Reserve, California, USA - 14_1009_09_20cm (SPAdes) (version 2) | ecosystem: Environmental > Terrestrial > Soil > Grasslands ... | reverse complement strand
CGCCACGTGGTGTGCCGACGCGCAAACGGCCGGCGCTCGCTTCTGCGATGTGTTCTGCGATCGCGGCTACTTCACGATTCCGCAGTCGCGCAGGATCCTCAAATCCGCGGTGGACGCGAAGCTCATTCCGCGAATCCATGCGGATGAGCTGGCGCGAACAGGCGGTTCACGGCTGGCGGCCGAGCTGCATGCGGCGTCGGCCGATCATCTGCTGTTCGCCGACCGCAACGACGCTCGCGCTCTGGCGCGGGCGGGTGTCGTCGCCACGCTTGCGCCCGTGACGGCCCTTTCAATGGGCAAGCTCCCCCCGGTCAAGCAGTTGATGGACGCAGGCGCTGTGATCGCGCTGGGAACCGATCACAACCCGGGTACCAGCGGCATCACGAGCATGAGCCTGGTGGTGGCGCTCGCGGTGAGCGTCTTCAAGATGTCCGCGAGCCAGGCGCTGCTCGCGGCAACTGTCGGAGGGGCCCAATCGCTGGCGCTCGCCGACCGCGGCAGCGTCACGCGATCCTTGCTGGCCGACCTCGTCTTGTGGGATGCGGAGCACGAGGGCGCGTTCGCGTGGGCTTTCGGCCTGGCGCCGCGACAGGTGTGGAAAGGCGGTGTCCCCATCGGTTAAGTTCGAGTTCGCGTGCAAGTTTATGTGCGCTTTTGTGTTGCAAGAACCGTGCATTCCGTGTACAAGAGGCACTGCAAAGACCGCGGACTCGATGAAAAATTCCAACCCTGATGCGGTCGAGAGGAGGACTGCTGGTCGTGTCTAAGTGGAATCCCCTGGCGTTGAAGCTTCTGATGTGGTTCATGGGCGTTCTACTCGTTTTCGGATCGGCGTACGGCTTTATCGGTGGGACATTCTTCCCATTCGATCAGTACATCGGGGTCACCGGGTCCGTCGCGGGCGTTGCATTCGGAACGGGGCTCATCATCGCGGGCTTCGACCCCGAGGGCAACGTAAGCTGGGTCCGGGCGCTGGTCCTCTACTCGATCCTCGAGGTCATTTACCAGATAGTCGACCAGATCGCGCTGGCGCGATTCGACATCGTCGCCTTCTTGATCGCGATCATCGTCGGCGGCTTGATCCTGTGGCTCTACCCGAACAAGAGCGAGCTCTGGATGAGCGCAGGTGGCATGAAGACCGGCGGCGTGAAGGCGAGAGCCTAAAAAAGATCTCTGTAGCTGAGGGCGGCCTCCGGGCCGCCCTTTTTTTATTTGTCTAGGCCGTGCCTGGCTCGTCGCCGCTGATGATCCAGCGGCCGCCACCGCCCTTGGCGACCAGGTCGTCCGCAGCTTGCGGTCCCCACGACCCGACCTGGTACGGCTCGGGGTGTCCCTCCAACTCCCATGACTTGAGGAGCGAATCGACGATCTCCCATGACAGCTCGATCTCCTCACCGCCCGGAAATGCGGAATGCCCGCCAGCGAGCACCTCGCTGAGGACGTTCTCGTAGGCATCCGGCAGCGCCGTCCGAGTGAGGCGCGCGTAGTCGAGCCGCATCCCCGCAGGCACCATCTCGAACCGCACGCCAGGTCGCTTGGCGCCGATGCGCAGCGTGATGCCCTCATCGGGCTGGATGCGGATCACGATGAGGGTCGGAATTCCCCGCTGCCTCCGTCCGCCGATCCGCAGCATGGGTGCATCTCTCAGCTTGATGACGATCTCCGTCGCGCGACGCTTGAGCGCCTTGCCGCTGCGCACAAAGATGGGCACGCCATCCCAGCGCCAGTTCTCGATCGAAACGCGGGCCGCGGCGTACGTCTCTCGCGTTGACTCAGGGGAGACGCCCTTCTCATCGAGGTACCCCTCGTACTGCCCGCGCACGGCCAAGCTCGGATCCAGCGGCGACATCGCGCGCAGCGCCGCACGCTTCGCGCGCCGAATGTAATCGGCGTCGAAGGTTGTCGGCGGCTCCATCGTCACCAGCGCGAGCAGCTGGAGCACGTGGTTCTGGATCATGTCGCGCACCGCGCCGATGTGGTCGTAATAGCCGGCGCGGGTGCCGATGCCCTCTTCCTCAGCGGCGGTGATGAGGATTGTCTCGACAAGGTTGCGGTTCCACACCGGCTCGAAGAGCGAGTTCGAGAACCTGAGCGCGAGCACGTTCTGGACGGTGTCCTTGGCAAGGTAGTGATCGATGCGGAAGATCTGCTCTTCGTCGAATGAGGCCGCGAGCTGAAGATTGAGCTTTCGCGCGGAAGCGAGGTCGTGGCCGAGCGGCTTCTCGACCACTATCCGGCGCGATGGATCGCCCTTGGTCGCCATGCCGGAGTGTCCGACCGCGCCAAGGATGTCGGAGAAGGTCTCGGGAGGCGTGGCGAGGTAGAAGATCGCCGTACCGCCACCGTCGATCAGCGCCTTGACCGGTGCGAAGCTGGCGGGGTCTTTGTAGTTGAGCTGAACCCATTCGGCGGTCGAGGCGAGCTCGCTGCTGCCACTCGACTGGTTGACGAGGTCGCGAAATTCCTGCTGCGACGGGCTGCTCCGGCCTGCCCCGATCACGCGCAGCCCCGTGCCGTTGCGCGCGGCCAGGTGCTTCAGAGACGGCAGGATCTTGCGGCGCGAGAGATCACCCGACGCGCCGAAGATGACGAGATCGACCCCTGCCGGCATCGCTTGAAATGCTAGAAGGGGCTAGTAAGGCGCGGGTGAGGGCAGCGGCCCTCCCCCGCGGTACCCCCTCCCCGGGGTGTCCAGCACGACTGGCAGGCGCTTCGGTAGGTGGACGCGAGGTGACGGCCGGGATAAACCCGGCCTATGCGCGGGGCTAGACCTCGATGACATCGGTCGCGGCGAGCTCGTCATGGATGGCGCGCAGCTTCACCGCCGCCAGCGGCAGCGCCAGCATCCGGAGCGCGGCCTGAAACCACGAAGGCTTCGAGCCGTCCACCGCCACCAGTCGCTGGCGCATCACGAACCCCCCCACGGTGCGGCCCGATGTCGCCCAGGAGGTCAGGTGATAGCCGGCGGTGATGCCGAGCATCGCGACGAAGGGCCGGCGGCGGGCGACCGCCAGCGCCACGGCGGCGCACAGCCCGATGTCTATTGACGCCGCCAGTCCGCGCCGGATCGGGTCGGCCGGAACTCCGGCGGCGGGGCCGCGGCCGCGGATTCGAAGCAGCTGCTGGCGCACCAGGGCGTGATGAACCTTCAGCTGCGTCAGATCGTAAAGGCGTGGCGGGAGTGAGGGCCGGTACCCGGTGATCCGGGCAGTCAGGCGTCCGCCGTCCCCACGAATCGTGAAATAGCCGCCCGGTGCGGCCGCGAGCAGGCCGCCCTCAATGGGCCAGGACACCTCGTTGGGGGCCTCGACCGGCTCGCCGAAGACCAGCAGCCTGAGCGGACCGAGCCACAAGGTCTCGAAGCGTGGCTGGACCAGGCCCAGCGTCGCGGCCGAGATGCCGCTGAAGAAATGATCGCGCAGCCACTCACCGCTGACCGGCCGCGGCGCGGAAACAGAATCCTCGACGGTCACCCGTCCGGCCGCCCAACGCATATCGTCATGGAGTATTGCCAAAGCTGCAGCTCTCGATTCCCGTGGTGGTGGCCTGCTCCCCGGATGAGGCCTTCGACTATTTTGCCGACCACCGGCACGTGGCGCAGGTGCTGGAGGGGGTCAGCCGGTGGGATCCGATCGGAGAGCAGACCCAGGGTGAGGGCGCGCGCTTCGAGGTGGAGATGGTCGCGATGGGGGTTCCGATGCGCAGCATCCTGCGCCTGGACCGCTGGAGGAGGCCGCATGAGATCGGATGGATCTCCGAATCGGGACCTATCGAGCAGCAGGGCGGCTTCACATTCACCAAGGTGCCGAAGGGCGTACGCATCGTGCTGGAGATCCAGTACGTGCCGCCGGCATCGGTCATCGGCGCCGCCATTGCCAGCCGGATCGATGGTTTCGTGCGGAAGCGCCTCTCGAACGCGATGGAGCGGATCCGCGAGACGCTCGAGAGGCGGTCCAAGGGCTAGGCTCTCTAAAGTTGGTCGCGTGCGGCTGAACAAGGAGTCGAGCGCGGTCCTCGGATCCGCCCGCATCGGCCTGCTGGCCTTGCGCTCAGGCCGAATGCCGGTCGTCAACCCCGCCGCTTTCCACTACGGCGCCGGGTCACTCTGGATGACCACGTCGAGGTTTGCCGTCAAGACCGCGCTGGCGCGGCGCGACCCGAGGGCGGCGTTCTTCGTCGATGGCGGCTCCCGCGCGCTGCTGCTGCGCGGGACCCTGGAGGTGTTCGATCCTCTATCCGTCTCCTCACAGGTGAGGGCAGTGCTTGGTGGTCCGGCGGTTTACCTCGGGATGGCCGGCTACACGCTGAAGAACGCACCCTTCATCGCCGGCTACCTGCTGGACCTCGCGCGCATCCCCCGCGAGTGGATGCCTTACAACCGCGTGGTCCTGCGCCTGATCCCATCCGAGGGTGAGCTGGCCGAGATCCCATCTTTTCCCGAGGCGCAGGCCGCGCGGGTGCCTGCTGTCCCGACCGAGATCGGACGCCGGCTGGCGGGCGTCACGCGCGGATACGCATGCTGGCTCGAGGGGCCGAAGCCGGTGATGAGCCCCGCGTTGTGGGAGGTCGACCGCGGCAAGGTCATGGTGGCGCCCATGGGCAATCGCCGGCCGCGACCGGGCGCCGGTGGCGCCCTGGTGGTCGAGTCACATCATCGGTACCGTCCCTCGTTGATGGTGGGCGCATGCATCCGGGGAACGTTCGGCGCACCGATCAGCGGTGAAGAGATCGCGGAGAGGTATTCGGTTGATTCGGCGGCAGTTCCGGGCGCGTTGGAGCTGCAGCCCGAAAGGGTGACGTCCTGGCGCGGCTTCGCGATCACCAGCGCCGTGCCGCGCTCGGCAAGGCGGCTGCGCGTCGCGCAGGGCTGACATGGGCGGCAAGCCTTCGGCGCCCGATCTGAGCGTGCGACGGTGGGAAGCCGGCTCGTGGTCCGACTCGCCGGACTCGGTGGTGATGGAGGAGCCGCTGCAGCTGATGCTCGACGGTGAGCCGCTGTCGGTGGTGATGCGGACTCCGGGAGCGGACATCGAGCTCGCGCTGGGTCTTCTGTTCGCGGAGGGCGTTTTGAGCTCGACGTCGGATGTGAAGCTGGTCCGCATCAGCGCCGAGGCCGGCGAGAACGAGCCGGCTCTCGATGTCGACTCCAGCCTGGTGGAATCGAACCAGGTGGACGTCCACCTCTCTGTCGCTCCCGGGCGCAGGCCGGAGCGGTCGATGCTCTCCAGCTCCGCGTGCGGTGTGTGCGGGGCAGTGATGATCGAGGACCTGAGGCGCGGCCTCTCACCGCTGTCTCTGGGGATGACTGTCGCAGCGGATGTGATCCCACCGCTTGCCGATGCGCTGCGCGCGCGCCAGGGAGTCTTCGAAAAAACCGGTGGCCTGCACGCCGCGGGACTGTTTTCGCCTCGCGGCGAACTGGTGTGCACTCGCGAGGACGTGGGCCGCCACAACGCTCTCGACAAAGTGGTGGGTCGCTTGCTGCTCGATGGAAAGCTGCCTGCGTCATCGAGCGTCCTGGTGGTGAGCGGCCGTCGAGCCTCGCCGTGGCGCTCGCGCGTGAGTTCAACCAGACGCTGATCGGGTTTTTACGCGGCCGCCGCTTCAATGTCTACTCGTGTCCCGAGAGACTCCGCTGACCGCAGTCGCCCGGCCCGCGCTGCGCGCGGGTGTGCTCCTGGTCTACATCGTCGGCGTCGAGTGGGCGCGAGCGCTGATTGCGACAGCGCCGTTGCTGGCGATTCCCGCCCTTGTGGTGGGCGGCCTCGCCCTCACGGTGACGGCATGGGGATGGAGCCCCTCCTCGCTCGGCCTGGGCTCGTCTCGGTTGGGCCTTCGCCTTCTCGGGGGCCTTGCGATCGCGGCTGTGCTGCTTCTCCCCGCTGCGGTTCGCGCCGGCGCCGCGCCGATGCTTCCGGTTTCGCTGGCGGCTGCGGCGGTGGTGGTGTCGGTGGGGGAGGAGATCGCATTTCGAGGCGCTCTGTTCGCAGCGCTCGAGCAGGTCGGCGGCGCGCCACTGGCGGTCATCGGCACCACGGTGGCCTGGACCGCCGCGCACGCGCTGTCGCATCCGCCGGAGTTCCTGGGGGCAGTGGCAGCCGCGGGACTGCTGCTGGGGCTGTGGCGCGCCGTGTGCCATGACCTCGTGGCCCCGGTGGTGGGCCATGTGATCGCCGACCTGGCGCTGTGGAGAAGGCAGCCCTGCTTGCGGCCGCGGCCATCCTCTACGCCGTGGCGGCCTGGACGGTTGCGCCCGGTTTCTATGACGGGTTCACGCCGCCCCAGCCGTACAACTTCGTGTGCCCGCCGCCGCAGGTGGGCGCCAACCAGCAGCCGACCTCAGGGCACCTGGTCGTCAAGGTGATCGGCGGAGTCAGCGACGCGAACTCGGCGTTCACCGATGACGGCCAGGTGGTGATCGGGTTCCTACCGGGCTCGTTCAACGTGAAGCCGGGCCAGACCACCATCACGGTCGAGATCACGCCCGTGAGCCCATGCCCGAAGCCGGCCGGCCTGCGGTTCTCGACCAACGCCTATCACATCACCGCTGACGCCACGCTGGCGAAGCCCGCCACCCTGGTCATGATCTATTCCAACCTCACGACCGACCCGAGCTTCGTGTATCGCGCTCAAACCCCCGATGGGCCTTGGGAGAACATCGGGGCGGCGTCGCAGGCAAGGCTGTGGACCATCGACACCAAGACGAGCACGTTGGGTTATTTCGCGGCCGGCTTCCCGTCGAATGCGGTCGCGCCGAGCGGGCGCGGCAGCGGCCAGCAGATCCTGCCGTTCATCGTGGCGGCGCTGATCGCGGCGGTGCTGCTGGCGGGCGTCCCGCTGACGATCATCCGGCGCCGGCAGGCGGCTGCCGGCGGCGGGGCAGACGATGAAGAGGAGGCCTAGTACTTCAGCGCTTCGAAGACCGTGCCGCATGCTCGGCAGCGGTACTGCAGCGTCATGGCCTGGGTCCCGAAAAGCGAGATGACCTCGGCATCCCGCGCTTTGCAGTGGGGGCAGGCAGGCTCGGTCTCCCGGCCCTCAGGCTTGCTTTTCGGTCGTGGCGGGCGCAAACCGCTTCTCCTCGAGTCCCCTGAGCATGCCGAAGGTGAGGGCGTCGACGGCGCCGGGCCGGGTTCGCCGCCGCTTCGGATCCCATCCCTTCCAGTCCAGATTGGTGGCAGGCGCACTCGTCTCCAATCGCTCCTCGAGCCTTGCTTTCAGCTCGGCCGGCCCCATGCTGAGCTTGCCTTCTTTGTGAAGGCCGGCGGTGTCGCCGCCGGCAGGGCCGAACCACTCGATCGCCTGCTGCCATGCCTCGTCAAGCGGACCCTTCTCGATGCCTGACCGCAGCCAGCTGCGGCCATGGAGGAAGTGGTAGCGCTCCTCGGTGAGCATCTTGCGCAGGCGGTGGCGGAGCACCTCGACATTTCCGTTGACGCAGGCCTCGATCATCACAGTGAAGGCGGTGTCGAGGATCGCGTTGGCCGCGACGAACTGCGCCCACGAGGTCCAGGGCTCGTCGAAGTAAGGCAGCGCGCTGAGGCTGGCCGGATCGGTCTCGCGGTTTGTGCCGCGCGGGTCTTCGCCCAGTGGCTCCAGGCAGCCGTACAGCACCCGGCTGTGGCCGAGGTCGTCGAGCCCCATCGCGGCGGCCGCGATGTCCGCCTCGAGCGAAGGCGCCCGCGTCGCCAACTCCGCGTAGCGGAGGCCAAGCAGCTGCTTGTTGTCGGCGATGCTGAGGACGAGCGCCGCGAGACTCATGACTCGCCAGGTGTCCACAGCGCAATGACGTGGTCCCTGCGCACTATGGCCATCTCGATCCAGCGCTCCTCGTCGTAGGTCGCGCGCGCGTAGGCGGCGGCGAGATCGTCATCCGGCGCCACGACGCTGCCGACCTGGCGCAGCGGCTCGACGCGCGTCTTGCGCGCGAACACCGCGTACTCGACAGCATCGCCGCTGACTCGCTTGTACTTGACTGCCAACGTCAGACGGCCAGGCCCCATGCCTCGAGCGCGTCGCGGCCGGCCTGCGTCATGCGCGAAGCGGTCCAGGGGGGACTCCACACGACGTTGATGCGCACCTCGCGCACCCCGTCCTCGCGAAGCAGGCGCTCGCGGACGTCATCGAGGATGAAGTCCGAGGCAGGGCAGCCCATGGCGGTGAAGGTGAGGTCGACATCGACCACGCCATCGCGCTCGTTGACGGCGTAGATGACGCCGAGGTCGACCAGGTTCACGGGCATCTCGGGATCCTGGACCTCCGCCAGCGCCGCCCACAGCCGCGCGTTCTTCATGAGCCGTTCTGGTGGTGCGTCTTGCGGAACCTGTGGAACTCCTCCTGGAACATGGCGACCATCTCCGCGTTGCGTGGCCCGCGCTCGCGCCAGCGCGCCAGCACGTCGTCCCAGGTGATCGGCTGCTTGAAGTCCCAGCGCTTGGATTCCGCGTCGAACTGGCTGGGGAAGGGGTAGTCGAGCTCCCAGACGTCCTTGCCGTCCTTTGTCTCCTTGTGCGCCGGGACCTTGATGCCGATTTGCTCGCAGTACGGGACCACAGTGGACAGCCACCACTGACGAAGCTGGTCGTTGGTGAGGCCCTTGAGCCGGTACTCAAGCTGGGTCGAGTGCATCTTGAGCGAGTCGGGGAGCCCGAACCATTCGACGCTGAGCGGAAACATCCAGTCCACGGCCCTCTGCAGCTCGTCCTTGGCGGAGCCGCCGGCCTGGCTGATGCGCTTCATCCAGGTGCGACCGTTGCGGAGGTGGAAGTTCTCCTCGGCCATCACTTTGTTCAGGCCTCGTTTCCAAGGCCCGTAGGAGCACTTGTCGTGGATGTCGCCGAGCAGACAGAAGCCGGCCTGGTCGTACATGCCGTTCGCGACCACCAGCTCGGTCCACGAGTCGAGCGGGACGTCGAAGGCGTACGGGTAGCGGAAGCTCTTGGGGTCGCGGCTGAAGATGAGCTTCTCCTGGTCCTCGCCCAGCTCTTCGAGGATGTGGTAGGCGATATGGGCGTGCGCGAGCTCGTCCTGGATGATGGCGATGCCGGTCATGAAGGCGTTGATGCTGGGAGCGCGCTTGGCGGCGAGGTAATAGGCGGGGGCGGAGATCAGCTCGGTGTCGCCGGAGACGATGAGGGTGTGCTTCAGCTCGCGCAGGTACTCGGGCGTCATCTCCTGGGTGGACTCGATGAGCTCGCCCGACTTGATGGTTTGCTCGAACTCGGCGGGGGTCGGCATCAATTCATTGTCTACCACGGCCGCCGGGTAGAATCGTGCTCTCCCCCAGGCCCGTGATTCGGGCCGCGCCGCGGTGGCTATAGCTCAGCTTGGTAGAGCACCAGATTGTGGATCTGGGTGTCGCGGGTTCAAGTCCCGCTAGCCACCCCAAACGGCTTCCCGCGGCTGCCGGCGGGGGCCACTACATACGGCTTACTTTTGAGGCTGAAGACGGCCATTTGTGCCCGAATGGCCGGCTCAATGGCCAGACCCCGACCATGCGTGCCCTAACGGCTGAAACGAAGAGGCGCGTTTGGGCGCGCGCGACGGCTCCTCTTCAAGACGCTGGGATCATCGGCCGCCGAGGGCCCGATACTGCGCCGCGTCGTACAGCAGCTTCAGCGACTGGATCCGCCCGTTCTCGACTTTGAAGAACTCGGCAAAGCGCATGGTGCCTTCGGGTAGGTCAGCGTCGTAGAGGACTGCCGACTCATCACCTGAATCGATCTTTTGAAAGATTCGAATCGGCGCTCGCAGTCCCTCCACGAATCGTTTCAGTCCACCGACGAACCCGGCTGCTCCACGACGCTTTCCCGCGATCGGCCCTTCGAAGTCCAGCTCCTCGGCGAGCACGCCTCTCACCCGACTTTCATCGAACGTCGAGATTCCATCCCGCCAGCTGCCGTAGTACGTGTCGATCAGCTCCGCCGTTGTGGCTTTCCCGGCTTCCATGGCTGCCTCCCTATCCAGGCGAGATTTCGCTCAAGTTTGACGAACGACCTCAGTGCAGGCGCCAGCTCTCCACGTCGATGGTGATGAAGTCGGGGAACGGCAGCACCCATCCGTACTGCTGCAGCGAGGTTTTCACGCGGCGCTTGGAGGTGAAAGGGATGCCGTTGGACAGGCCATGCCCAAAGACGACGTTGGCGACCCTTGCATTCGGGTCTGCGGCGACCGGCGTGTAGTCGTTGCGCTTCAGGAGCCCGGTCCTGGTGTCGAACCAGAATCGCTGGATGCGGCTGTGGACGGGCAGGCTGGTGCCAAAGTCGGCCTGCAGAACTCCGTCCCGCAGCTCAGTCCACTGGATGTCGCTTCGCATCAGCTGATAGGGCAGCGTGTAGTAGCCCCAAAAGGCATAGCCCAGGAAGTACATGAGATTCATTCGGTCCCACTTCGTGGCGATGCTGGCGTTCTGGAGATGCTCACGGGCGTCCGCACGCTGCTCGAGGATGCGGCCGTCAGGAGCCAGGATCATCACGCTGAATCCGTCGAGCACGCCGACGTCGCCGGCGTCATCGACAGGTTGGATCACGGTGTGTGGGCGCTGGACGTCAACGGTGATCTTGGCGTGAGACGGGATGTTGATGCCCTTGAGCTGAAACAAAAGTCCGCCCACTGTCACGGTGCTTTCGACAGTGGTGGCGCTTTTCCAGACGGCCTGCCCTCCATAGGCTTCGAGCGCCCGAGCCGCCGTGGGGGAGAGATCACCGGGGGACGATGGAGTCGTGCTGGTCGGCGAGCCTTCGTCCACCGCCGCAGCGGTCAACATGTTCTCGTACACGGTCCACGCGCCATAGCTCACCACCAGGGCCAGCAGGACCACGAGGATTGCGGCGACGACTCTTCTGACCCGAGTCATGAAACCAACCGCCCAGAATGTAGACGGTCATGACTGCACCAGGCCCCGTGAGCTTCGGCATCAAGACCAGCCAGTCGAATCCCACGTACGAGGCATGGGCTCCTGCTAGTCGGGTCCTCGGGGTTCGCCAAACGTGATCGTCGGCGCGACCGGCACCACTCGACCGTCATCGGTCTTGATCAGCTGCCAGCCGCCCTCATGAACCTTCCAGTGATGCCGGCCGCAGAGCAGGATCTGGTTTTCGATCTCGCCCCCGCCGCCATGGGTCCAGTGCACGAAATGGTGACCGTCGCACCAGGAGGCGGGCCGCTCGCAGCCCGTCCACTGGCAGTGCTGGTCGCGGGCGATCAGCGCCCGCCGCCGCGGCCCCTTGATCACCCGCTCCGCCCGCCCGACGTCGATCACCACCGAGTCCTGCATCAAGACCCGGGTGAGGCTGCAGTCGCAGGCCCAGCGCTCCACGGTCGCAGCTGAGACCGGGAGCGAGAACTCGGTCTCGGCGCCCGGGGCCCCGATCAGCCCGAGCAGGGTCTCGACCGAGGTCGTGACCTGCATCTGGACGTTCAGCCGGCCGCCCTTGGCGGCGAGCTCGACCAGCGCGTCGGCGAAGCGCTGCTCGATCTCCCGGCCGTCGTGGGCTCCCGATGGCCGGGCCAGCGGCTCCAGCGCGGTGCGCACGACCGCGCCGCCGATGGGGTCGAGGACCCCGGAGATGAGCAGGCAGCCATCCTCGGCCGTGCTCAGGCGCAGCTTTCGGTTCTCGGCCAGCTCGGCCTGCTCATCGGCATAGGCCTTGGGCTCGACCGAGTGTCGGTAGTGCATGGACTTGTAGTGGAAGCGGCCCGGGGTGCTCTCGCGCGCCAGCTGGAGCAGCTTGCCTTCGTCGAAGGCCGCACCCACCGCGTTCGCGGTTCGGGCCATCACGGTGAGGTGGGCGAAGCCGATCGCGCCCTCGTTCACCGCCTGCTGGCTCTGCGCCATCTGGTCCAGCTGCTTGCCCACCGCCAGCCGGTCGGCCGCCGCGGTGGAGGTCATGCGGCAGTTGAAGCGGATCGGATGGCGCTGTTGGAGCCCTCCTGGTCCCAGTACTCGGTCTTGTCAAAGGCCGCCGCCAGCTGGGAGAACCTCAGCTCGAGGCGGTCGATGTCCTGTCGCAGGTCGACCATTTGCAGGGCAAGACGGGCGCCTTCCGGCGGGGCTTGCGTGAGCGTTTGGAGCATGCAACGAGCGTACGAACGAATGTTCAGGAGATCAACCGAGCCTGTTAAGGATCTGAGTCAGGTCGTCTCGGCGAAGAAGAAGGTGCGCCCCGGACACCACCGGTGGGCGCCCTGCCGGTAGGGAGCCGACGATCTGCATCAGCCGCCGGCCAAGCTCGAGACGGGTGCAGCGGTACCGGGCCCAGTGATCGTCGCGGACGGGGCTGGCCATGAATTGGAGCTCGATCCCCTTGCCTCGCCGTCCCGCGCCGCGGTAGGCGAGCCGGTTGAAGTTGGCGCTCGGCACCACCCAAGCCGCCTCGAGGCTCGCCTCGACCACGTACACGATCGAATAGACAAACGCCGGATGCGAGCGTGGCTTTCCACCTGGAAATGCCATCCGCGCGACCGCGTAGCCCTGGCGATTGAGCGAGAGCGCGGTTTTGACCTGGATCGCGAGCGCCGGCACCTTGCCTCGCAGACCGGCCGAGACATCTGTATGGTCGTCGTCCGTGAGCGGCTTGAAGAGCTCTAGCTCGCCGTCCGACGAGAGAGTCACGCATGCCGCGAAGAGCTGCTCGCCGGCGGCGCCGCGCTGTGTGGTCGTGAGCATTGGTTGTGGCTGACATCATCACCCGCCGGCTGAGCGTCCAGCGGCTGACCGGCGAACCCTTCGACTCGGCGACCGAGGCCATGCGCTGGTTCGGTCCCGTGCAGTCACAGGACTACGCCGCCGGCAAGTGGGCCCTGGGCATGCGCGTGCGCGGGGCCACGGATGCCGGCATGGACGAGCTGTTCGACTCGGGCGCCATCCTGCGCACCCATGTGATGCGGCCCACCTGGCACTTCGTCCTGCCGGCTGACATCCGCTGGATCCAGGAGCTGACCTCCCCGCGCGTGATGTCGTCGCTGGCCGGCCGCCACCGCCAGCTCGAGCTGGACCCGCTCACGATCGGCAGCGCGGTCGAGCTGTTCGGCGAGGCCCTTTCCGGCGGCCACTTCATGACCCGTCCAGAGCTGGGCGAGGTGCTGAGCGCCGCCGGCATCTCGGCAGAGGCCCAAAGGCTCCCGCACCTGATCGCTTCCGCCGAGCACGCCAACGTGATCACCAGCGGGCCGAGGCGCGGCAAGCAGTTCACGTATGCGCTGCTCGACGAGCGGGCGAAGGGTGCGAAGAGGCTCGATCCGGAGCAATCGCTGGTGGAGCTCACGCTTCGCTACTTCCGCAGCCGAGGCCCGGCCCAGCTGAAAGATTTCGGATGGTGGTCGGGCCTGACGCAGAAGCAGATTCGCGAGGGCATCCACCTGGCAGGGTCCGCGCTGCAGCGCGAGACGATCGATGGCAGTGACTACTGGTTCGGCGCAACCGAACGAGGCGGCGGGAACGGTTTGGTCGCCCACCTGCTGCCGAACTTCGATGAGTTCACAGTCGCGTATCGCGATCGCACCGCGCTGCTCGACCCCACCATCTCGTTCGACCCCACGCTGTTCGCCTATTACCGAGACTCGACTCCGATGGGAGGCATGCTGTCGAACGTCGTCACCATCGGAGGGAGGGTTCGGGGCGCCTGGAGCCGGACGCTGACTCCGAAGGTTGTTCAGGTCGAGATCCGCGCGCTCTCACCGTTCCGCCCGCGAGAAGAAGGCGCGATCGGTAGAGCCACTGGTGCGCTGGGCACCTTCCTCGAGCGCCAGGCCAGGTTTACCATCGCGAGATGACCAGGCCATCCCTCTACGAATTTGCCGGTGGTGAGGAGGCGTTCATCGCCCTGGCCGCCGCCACCCACGAGCGCTGCCTCCAGGATCCGGAGCTGAATCACCCGTTCTCCCACGGGTTGAATCCGAATCACATAGAGCACCTCGCCGCTTACTGGGGCGAGGTCCTCGGGGGTCCGCGGCGCTACAGCGAGTCGCTCGGCGGTCACTCCGGGATGCTGACGATCCACGCCGGGGAGGGCACCGGGGACCAGTTTCCGGAGCGCTTCGTCGCCTGCTTCATGCAGGGCGCAGACGACGCCGGCCTGCCGGATGAGCCGGAGTTCCGAGCCGCCATCCGCGCCTACATGGAATGGGCGACGCGCGAGCTCGACTCGTACGCCCCGCCGGGATCCCGGGTGGGCACGGCGCTACGGATGCCCAGGTGGTCGTGGGAGGGACTCGTAACCGCGGCTGACGAGAAGGCGTTAAGCGGCTGATGGCCCGGATCAAGATGGTCGAGGAGGGCGAGGCCACCGGGCTCCTGGCCGGCATCTACGCCACATCGAAGAGCCGCAGCGTCGCCAAGGTGGTGCCTGAAATCCTGCGGACGATGAGCTTGCGCCCCGACTTCCTCCAGGCGATCGACGCCGCATCGCGCCTGCACTTCAGCGACGGCGCCCTCACTCGCGCGCAGCACGAGATGGTCGCTTCGTACGTCTCGGCCCTCAACAAATGCAGGTATTGACTCAGCTCCCATGCGTGGTTCCTGCAGTTGCAGGGCGAGCAGTACTCACCGGTTGCTCAAGCGCTTCGTGACGGTGACCTCGACGCGGCCGGCCTGAGCCGGCCCGAGAGATTGCTGCTTGATTTCGTCGGCACGATCACCAGCGCCGCCTACAAGGTCACCGACGAGCAGGTGCAGGGCCTGCGCGATGCGGGCTGGAGCGACGAGCAGATCGCCGAGGCCGCTTACGACGCGGCTTTGTTCAACCTCTTCGTGAGGCTCGCCGACACCTTCGGGATCGAGCCGCCCGCGATGTACGAGCCGCACGGGATCCCCAAGGCCGTGACTACGCCTTGACCAGGTCTGTGTAGTCGTTTCCGATCACGGAGTACGAGCCGTCCGTCGACGGAGACCCCAAGCCCCAGCTCTTGTTGTACGACTGGGTCACCTGCGACACCACGTGACCGCTGCTGTCGAGAGTGGTCAGCGTGGTGGTGCCGCTGAGCGTCACGCCGATCAATCGCGCCGCCTGGGTGGCGAACTTCGGCAGATACAGATCCAGGCTCACCGAGCTGAAGGTGTAAGTCTTCTTGATGATCTTTCCGCCGTCGGCCTTCATCACGTCGGTGAACTCTTTCAGCGCGTCGCCCTCGGCGCCTGTCGCGGCGAGCGTGAGGTCGTGGGCGCGTCGAGCCTCGGACTCGATGACGAGGTCGAGCACGACGTCATGGGCCATCTGCCGGGCGTCCGACTGGCTGAGCTTGGGATCGAAGTCCAGCACGTTCGAGGCGATGCTCACGCTGGGTATCGAGGGCAGCACCCAGACGCGGGCAGTCCCCGATACCGGCAGTGCATTCCCTGACAGCGACGGCAGCGAGCTCGCCGCAGAGCTGGCAATCCATCCTGCCGGCTCAGGTCCGGCGCCGACGACCAGCGCGACCGCCGGCAGCGAACCGTCCGACAGCTCGGCCGCGGGCACGGGGCTGTGGGTCGACAGGTCGGACGCGAGTGGCACGCAGCCGACGCAGACCAGGGTCGCCGCCGCGATCGCGGGTGTGCGCCAGCCCAGGCGTCGCAGCGCGGCCAACGCGCCGCCGCCCTCCTCGAGCGGCTCCAGCAGCCGGGCCAGCGCGAACCGCCCGGCGCACGCGATGACCAGGCTGGCAAGGATCGCGGTCTTGGTCCAGAACTCAAGAGTTGTCGGTCCGAGCAGCAGGACCGAGAGCAGGGCCACGATGACGCCGAAGACGAATCGCGCCGCCTGACCGTCGGGGACGGTGCGCGGGTCAGGGACCATGAACAGGGCGAAGATCAGCACCTCGGGGGAGGTGACCAGGATCTGCCACAGGTCACGTCCGCACAGCGCGGTGACGTGCCAGCTGGCCACCATGCAGTGGTCCGGCACGGGCGCGAGCGCCAGGGCCACGAAGGCGGCGAACCCGAGCATGTAGCCGAGCTCGAGGCCCAGCAGCTTGAGCTCCCAGCCGATGAGGACGCCGCCGACGATGAGGATCGCGTAGGTGAGGTACATCCAGGGGCCCAGTGGGATCCACCAGAGGTCCTGGGGCTCTGTGAACTGCGGCCCCAGCGCCACGAACGCGACCACCAGGCCAAGGTTCGAGGGGTTGAAGATGTGCCTGCCCTTCCAGCGGATCAGGTACTTCGAAGCCATCGAGAGGGCGACCACGCCGACGAAGATCCAGACCCCGTGCGTGCTCCACCAGTCGCCGTGCAGGGTGCCGGGCACCCTGAGAATGAAGGCGGTGCTGTTGCCTGTCAGCAAGCCGCTGGCCGGCCACAGGATCACCTTGTCTTTGAAGAAGGCGACAGAGAACTCGATCAGCGCCCCGGCCGCAAGGCACACCAGGATCTGGGCCACCGAGAGCCGGAAGTTGAGGACGGTCTGGCCCAGCACTTGGAGCGTGAGCAGAACCGCGGCCACGTGCAGGCGCGGGTCGCGGAGGCTCGGGAGCAGGACCGGGTAGTCGCGGCCGCGGATGCGCATGGAGCGGCGCTTCGGGCGCGGGGGGGCGGCCGCTGGCCAGGAGGGCGCCGGGGTGTCCACGCCAGGCGGAGGCGGTGCGTCAAGGCTCGCCACGTT
>Ga0209805_1001093_pt1 | contig 16595 bp, 16 predicted proteins | sample GraSoiAngelo_148_FD_185905 | JGI IMG/M metagenome (GOLD analysis project Ga0209805, IMG submission 185905) | Grasslands soil microbial communities from the Angelo Coastal Reserve, California, USA - 14_1009_09_20cm (SPAdes) (version 2) | ecosystem: Environmental > Terrestrial > Soil > Grasslands ... | reverse complement strand
TTTCAGCTGTGGCAGTGATCCTACTCATCATGCTGTTCCTTTTCCAACGCGAGGAACCCGGCGTAGCCGCATTCTTCACATAGATATCGGATTGGAAGAATCCATCCCTCTAGGGGTGCCCGCGAACGTTTCACCGCGGCTCCGCATTGAGGGCATGAGAGCGGGCCCTGTCCACTCTTGCGGATGGAGCGAAGAACGTCGAGTAGAGCCGACAGCTCCTTCGCCTAATGCAGCTCTATGCTAGCTTCTGGGAAGCCGTAGCCGACTAGAACCTTCTTGACCTTGTCCCGATGGTCCCCCTGGAGAATGATAGAATTGTTCTTGGAAGTGCCGCCGCAGGCGCAATATGTCTTCAATTTGGTTGCAAGATCTGGGAGATTGACGCTCTTTCCGTCAATGCCTTCGACAATGGTGGCTGGTTTGCCCCATTTGCGCATCTCCATTCGGACCTTTACGGTCTGCTGCTCCATGCTGATGGTGCTGCAAACGCATAGGTCTTTAGGCAGGCCGCAGGTCGAACAAACATCGGCCATTCTAGAAGCCTGAGACTCCTTTGTAGTCGTCCACGGGAAACCATGATGTTCTTGCGTATTTAAGAGTGCCTTCAGGCCTCTCGAATCAGATTCCTATCGAAAGGAAGAGCACGAACCAGAATAACCATGTTCCGAAGAGCATAAGGAAAATAGTTTGCCTTTCTTGCATCCTGACTTCTGATGGATTTCCTATTGTCAGGGCTAAAATCGAGCTTGTTACTAGCGACGCGTGGCGCAAAGCACGAGTCGGAGCGTAAGTTTGGGTATTATGCGTGAGCGGGAATACGGAATCCGCGGAGTTCCGGAGATTGCCGCAGGCTTCCAGAGTTTGCTGAAACAAGGAGGAGTGTCGGTTCCAAGGTATAGTCATAAATATTCAAGACTAGCATACCCAGCGATGCTTTAAAGTGGGAGAATGAGCGAACGCATCTCCGTTTCGATTGAGCTGGAGTTCTTCAACAAGTATCTCTTCAACGCACTGAAAAGGAGCCTTTCAAATGCAACACCAAAGAGGAAGTTGGACATCATCTACTATTACTCGCGCGATCCTCGAGTTAAGTTCTCTATAGCTCTCAACGGGTTTAGTAGCGGAGGGGTTGCCCCGCATCCGCAGTGGAGCACTGTCTTCAACAACGTTCAGAACATGCGCCAGTATCTTCGCTAAGCCTACTTTCCATCAGGCGGGCAGTCCAAGGGAGTCCTTTAGGCCCTTGTACCGATTTCGTACTGTGACCTCAGTCACATTTGCAATCTCTGCGATTTCCTTCTGAGTCTTCTTCTCATTCTCTAGAACGCAAGCGACGTACAACGCCGCCGCGGCCAGACCCATCGGATCCTTGCCCGCCACGACACCCTTCTTCCTCGCATCTTTCAAGACTCTAATCGCTGATTGCTGAGTCTGCATTGAAATTTCGGCTCTACTCGCGATCTTCGAAATGCATCGAATCGGATCTTCCACAGGCATGGACATTTCGAGTTCTCGCAAAAGCAGCCTGTAACATCTAGCGACATCCTTCTTCTTGATTCTGCTGGCGGCAGCTACCTCCTTTAATGTCCGAGGGGTTTCAGACGATCTACAGGCGGCGTAGAGAGACGCCGCAGCAATGGCGGCAATAGACCTGCCTCTCACTAGTCCGTTATCTAAAGCCTTCCGGTACACAACAGCTGAGCTCTCTTTCACGTTGGCGGGCACGTGTAGCTTGTCGGTAAGGCGATCCAGCTCTGCCATCGCTTGCGCTAGATTTCTGTCAGACGACGAATGTACTCGAGTACGGATCTGCCACTTGCGAAGCCGGAGCATCTCCATCCTGGTCTCCATGGGAAGCTGCCGGCCAAACGCGTCCCTATTGACACGGTCTATGACTGTGGAGAGACCTTTGTCGTGAATAGAAAATGAAGTGGGTATACCTACGCGTCCTCTCTCGTCCTTCTCCTCTTTTGTAAAAGCACGCCACTCTGGCCCGCGACTCATCAGATTCTGAGACAGCACGAGCCCGCAGTCTTGACATATCGTCTCCCCTTGGTCGAAATCTTCGATGAGATTTACGCTACCGCATTCTGGGCAGACATGAATTCTCGAAGGGGTTCTACCAGGAGCTGTTGGGGTGGTCGTGAAGTTCGCTCTCCAACTTTCCCAAGCCTCGGTCAGAGCGTCGAACCGCGTAGAGTCTGTCGTGCCGAAGGCTCACGTTAGGAAAGTGAAAGCGTGCACGCCGTATGCCATATAAGCCTTTCGACAAGTATATAGGGAACCTCTGGTTCTCACGCGGAAACCCCTTATGAATACCTGGCTAGACCCGAGTCTTCGTAGCCCGGTGGTGTAGTGGTCTAGCATAGCATGGACGTTACGGGCCAGACATGAAAGCGTCCCTAGTTGGCTCTGGATCCCTCACGGGATAAGGTAGGAGTCACCTGCTGACGGGAGTTCGAATCTCCCCCGGGCTACCTGCCATGCAAGAGAGGGTTGATCTTTGTGGCCCTAGTGGATTTTGCAAGCACCTAATTTAAACATCTGAGAATGAACGTGAGCGTACCCTTCGTCCTGAGCGACAGGCAAGAAGCGCAATGAGGTGTGCCGAAAACGCAATGAGTGTGATTTTCTGCCAACCTGTGAATTCTACGCTAGATATGGTTTGCTGTAGTGTTGTTAGAGCCTGCAGATTGAGGTACTCCGACGGTCTGTAAGGATGCGAAGAAAGGTCAGTCCTCCGGTAGGCATCGCACCGAAGGCGTACTTTCCCAGGTTTCACCTTTGAGCGGGTTTGAGCAATCAGGCTGCCTCAAGTGTTGCGGCCTTTGGGTTTCGACTGGGTCGCTTGCCTTTGAATGCAAAAACGATATCTTGAGCGAGGAGGCCAACGAGATGAGCTCATCACTCTTCGCATTTTCTCGTCCGTGGGTTGCATATGGGTATATCTGCCCTCCGACCAAGACAAAGTAAAGGACGCTGCACCCGACGTTTAACGCGAATCTTTAGTTGACGTCGTACTAGGGAGTTCGGAAAACTGGAGGGATTAACCATGGGCAGCTATGTTTTATTCTAAAAATTTCGTTGATAGTGATACTTGGACGGGTGTCGCTCTGTCAAAAACGAGGTTTCGATATCGAGCAGTCGCGGTGGGAGGCACGTTCGACATTCTGCATATTGGTCACGAGAAATTGCTGGCTAAGGCCTTCGAGCTTGGGGAACTGGTTTTCGTCGGCGTGACGGGAGACCGGCTGGTTTCCAAGCTTAGCAAGGATCATCCCGTGAGGACATTCGCTGTTAGAAGACGAAATCTCCGGCAGTTATTGAAAGCGTACGGCTGGCTTGAGCGAGCTAGAATCACAGAGCTGAAGGATTCGTTCGGACCCGCGATCCAAAGGAGACGACTCCAGGCTGTCGTGGTCAGCGAAGAAACTAGAGCTAACGGGTTACGGCTAAACCAGTTAAGGCGGAACCGTGGACTGAAGCCTCTTCGACTCTACGTGGTCCGGATGGTTAGGGCTGACGATGGTAAGGTAGTCTCTGACAGCAGAATTCGACACGGCGAGGTTAATCCGCGAGGCAGACTAAAGAAGAGAGTCCGTACGAGGATTCGGTAATCCGTTTTTGGCTGTTCAAGTTCCTGGTCAAGTCGCAACTTAAGCTAATTGATATCTTAGTCCGCTTTCCGTCGAGTATACGGTGAGCATCTGTTCGAGTTCTCGGAGGAAGCCTCCGCTTAGATGCCACCTCGAATCCTTCTTCTCGATGAACCCGGCCCCCACTAGTCCGTGGATCATATTGTAGAACTGACCCACGCTCATCCCACGCTCGCTAATCCAGTCTTTCCACGCCTGGATTGGTAAGCCTTCCGGTTCAGCCTTCTTGACCTCTCGCCAGAAGTTGCGGGCCTCCCCAGCTAGAAAGTCACTCTTCCAGAAGACTCGACGAAAGAGCTCGTCCGGGTTAGCTGGAAGATTGCCCGCCTTGAACAGAATGGTTGTCTTCTGTTTCGGCGGCCCACGAGCAGCTCTGCGTGGCATTGAAGATTCACTTGAATTCGCGAGAACTTGGTTCTGCCTTTAATCCTTATGGTGGGCCGGTGCGCTGTCTAACTATTGGTTTTTCAGTGTGACGCCGGCAACGATATTACGTAAGTAAAATCGTAGTTGAACGGCGATCAGATCGCGATGATGACTACGGCGACATTCGCTTACGCTGTCTCGCGGGCAAGAATCTCCTTTTCAGCAGGCCCAATCGAGTAGGATCGGATTCCAGACCGTCTAGGTCCCATCCAGGAGCTGTTTCTTCTCTTCGAGAGAGAGCTCTTCGACATAGACGGCAGTTGCTCTCAAGTCTCTATGCCCCATGAGGCTCTGCACTTTCCAATAGTCCCGGCCGGTCTTCCTAGCCCAGTAAGTGCCGAAATAGGCCCGTTGACGGTGATTGTGTAGGCGATCCCAGTTGGGAACCGCTGCGAGCTTTGCATACTTTCGCAGAATGTTTGTACCGTGCTGTTCGGTAAGAGGAATAATTCTCTCACCCTTGCGAACCTTCGAAGCTAGTTCCTGGGCAAGTCTAAGCCATTTCTCTCCGGGATAGTCAGGCTCTGTTTTTCCCCCCTTGAAATGAATCATTATCGTTTCGTGCCCGACATCTTCCTTCCTTATTCCTGGCAGGTTCACGAAGCAGACAGCTTTCTCTCCACTCCTTTTCCTCGTATAGGTGACTTCATTGTGGCAACCGACTATACTTCCGATTCGCCATCCTCGCTCAAGTTGGAGTCCCAATAGTAGTTGATCTCGCGGCGAATTCTCGGCCAGTTCCAGTATCCGATTCTTGTGCGCGTCGCTGAGCCGCGTTTCTCCTCGTCCATCTCTGCTTATTCTCAACCGTAATGCGCTCCGCGCTGGGTAAGCCAGTGTAAGCTATGAAGGACGGAATAAGCATCGTAGGATTAGATCGTTATTGCTTACTCGTGGATTGTTGTTCATGCCTGTTGGCGTGGCACAGGGTGTTGTCATACTGGTGTATTCTTTACACTCGATGTTGATCTCTAATTGACGACAATATAGTCAGCCGGGGCACTAGGTCAACTGAGATAGGAGGGTCATGACCCGTTATAGAAGACCGAAAATTCTGGACTTTGCGTAAGCATCCCGGTTCAAATCGTGAGAATGAATGACTTAAAACCCGCGACTTAGTTGGTTTCTCCAATTTAATAGGCTGTTCGTTCTTGCTAAAAGTGCAGTTTTAGCAAATACCCGTGCTTATTAGTGCTGACAACCTAATATTGGTCCGATCACAAACCAGAAGAATTCGGGGGATCCACCGATCCTTACGACTCTGAGAATATTCGTTCCCTTGGTGTCTTCCAAAGACCCACTTTGTGTCGTGAGAACAATTTCTTTTCGAGATTCTTGCCTGGTAACGGGTTTGGTAACCGTGGATGGTAACAGAATGGCCAGAGAAGCCGGTATCTTGGCGTTGGACGAATTCCGCCTCGAGCGCTTGAATCGGTAGGAAGTAAAGGCATCCAATTTATTGGAGGGATGGCATCTCTCCAATTTATTGGAGACGGTCTGCTTTTGGAAATCTCAGGTAGTGTATCTTGGTTCTTTCCTTTGGATAGGTTGGGTTGGAGATGTTTCTGAGGGGAGTCCGATTGGAGGCAGAGGAGGTGGGATTCCGAGGCTCTTGGACATGATGATAACTTCCGCCATGGCTATGTTTGAGACTGCCTGGATTACTGTCTGTGGTGGCGGTCTGTTCTTCTTATGTTCCTCAGTCATCTGGACAACTTCGGACCTGTCACCTGTTACCTGAGCTTTTCCCTTTACGCTAAGCTGCGCAATCGACGGGGCGTAGTTTACCGTGAAAACGAAGGGCGCTTCAACCATGGACTCTGTTTTCTGGTCGAGGCCAACAATGTTGATGTTCACCGCGATCTGCACTTGGGGCGGTAGAGGAGTGTGGCTAGCCCAGTAGCGCTCTCCGCTCAGATCTGTGACTTGAATCGCAACCCTCAACACGATACAATCATCTGAGAAGGCTCTCGCGGCCCCTAATATCATTACTTCTTGCTAGGTTCGCCAGCGCCATTTGGCTGGCCAATTGATCTCCGCACCCTTTGTATCAAGACTTTGCGACGATCAACCATCACCGAAAGAATGTCTCCCTCTTTGAACGGGAAACTGGAATCATCAGTCAACTTCGTAGGGAGATAGATTCTGGGCGATCTGTACACAGTATCTCCATTGCTAGCCGCCTTTTTGGCTACAGCGAACCTAGTTAGGATCTTCTTGACCAATCCCGACCGCTCTCTGAGGCAGTTTTGCGAGGAAGTATATGTGCGTTTACTTAAGTAAACCTTTTAGAATTTGCTCGCGTCAAACTCCATCGAGCGGGTTGGATTCTCTCGTCAGATTTTGGCAGTACGCATCAGAACTCAAGAGCGAGCAAAGGAAGGGATGGCAGAAGAAAGTTGATGAGAGAGTAGAGTCCGTAGCGGATCATTCCTACGCTGTGGCTTTGCTGGCCTTGTACGAGGGAGAGCGCAGGGGCTATGATCTGGAGAGAATTCTGAAACTTGCGCTGATTCATGATCTTGAGGAGGCGATCATGGGGGATCTCACGCCTCAAGACAAGGCGCGTCTCGGGCCGACTAGGGTGGAGAAGGATCGAGAAACAGCGATCCGAGAATTGTCGTCGAAACTACCAAGCAAGAGTCGCGCATCATATCTCAAATTATGGACAGATCTGAAAGAAAAGCGGAGTAAGGAAGCTCGCCTGGTTCACCAGCTGGACAAAGTCGAGATGGCGTTTCAAGCCCACAAATATGGAAAGAGAACAGGGCAGAGAAAAATGCTAGACTTTTACGAGTCCGCGACTAGGGAGACAAACGATCCGATATTGAAGCGAGCACTAGCGACGGTTGTCAAGAACTAGGCAAGAGGAGTCAAGGCGACCCGTTCTTTAGCAGACTTTGCTAGCTCATCCTTGTGAAACACATTCTTGAAGTCACGAGTGAGGATGGTGACGTAGTCAGCGATCTCCTCCTCGCTCATAAACTGGAACATGTACCCGCCGTTGTAGGGGGAAGGCTCCCCCTCCCTCTTCAGGAATTCGATGTGCATCAACGGGTCTCCACGCTTGATTGTAATCGGCTGCCGCTCGTTACTTAGGTTGACGAGCTCTAAGGCGAGTCTGCCAACGTAGCCGCTGTGTACCTTCGCAGCGTTCAGAAACGAGAGCCCCATCCTTCCGTACTTGCTCTTGGCAGTGAGATGCGCGACAAATTGCGGGGGAGTGAAAACTACCTCGTTCGACACTAGGTTCTGGTGCTCCAAGTAGTGGAGTGTTCGCTCCTCCTTGACGGTCAGAATGTACCCATCACCATCCAAGAGACTGTAGTCAAACGGGTGAATGCACTTGTAGCTCCGTATGAGCTCAGTGAGCTCGTTCTTACCGATTACACACATACTCTCGACCCCATTACGGGCTGAATTTGACGGTTTCGGTCAAGGATGGCTAGATCGCCTCAAACTGCGGAGGTTCGGATTAGAACGAATGAGAGAGAGGGAGGGCTGGAGAGAAGCGAAGAATAGTCGAAAGCGACGACTAGCAGAATGTCTCCGATCCCGCTCGGAGGAATCGGCAAGGTCACGTTGCTGCCAATCATGGGTGGTGCCGGAATCGGAATAGGCTGGTGCCCTCGTATTATGACAGTGGAGTTTGAGAAAGTCACTCGAACCTCGTCGTAACGTCCAGAATGAATTGGTGCAGAGGTGACAGTCGGAGGAATCAGCGGGTTAGATATCAGATCGACGGTAGGGAAAGACTGAGAGATCGTTATCCAACCGCAGGTGCCACAGATGCTGCTGTTGACATAGCCAACCTCGTGGAGCGCGATCTGAGTAAATCCAACATAGATGTGGCTGATGACGCTTGGAGAGGACAGGCTGGAGAATCGCAGAACGAGCGTTCCTTGAGTTGTCGCAGGGGCGAAAGCGATTACGATGATGACCAATAGTACGGCCACGAACAGGATCCTCCTCCACGCAGCGTATGGGTAATTCATCGTCTGACCGTGGTTAGGCTGATCGCATCTATTTAACAACAAGACCGAGGCGGTGACCCTGACGCACCTTGTCGAGGGATGACGATGCTCTACTCGCGCATGGTTGAGACCTATCAGGAGATCGAGGCAACGACCAAGCGCCTCGAGATCACAAAACTGCTCGTTGATCTTCTCAAAGAGACGCCTTCCGAGATTGTCGACAAGGTCGTCTACCTCACCCAGGGCAAACTTTACCCTGACTACCTCGGAATCGAGATCGGTATTGCTGAGAAATTGGCGATCAAAGCGCTCGCAATCGTTACTGCGGCCAAAGAATCGAGAATAGCCGACGAGTACAGACGACGAGGCGATCTCGGGGATGCCGCCGAGACCATACTTGCAGGCAAGACCCAAGTCGGCTTGAGGAATGAACGACTCACAGTGGAAGAGGTCTATGGACTCCTAGAGCGGATCGCAAAGTCAAGCGGACCCGGATCTGTCGAGTCCAAGATTCGACAACTGACATCGTTGGTAAGCAAAGCCTCGCCGATGGAGGCGAAATACGTCATCAGAACAGCGCTAGGCAGACTCAGACTAGGCGTGGCTGACATGACACTACTGGACGCTCTTGCGCACGCATTGGCTGATGGAAAAGAGTCTAAGCCTCTGTTGGAACAAGCCTACAACCGCTCTTCCGACCTAGGATTCGTCGCGAAATCTCTCGCAAGCGGCGGAATTGCAGCGATAAGGTCGTTCAAAGTGACAGTTGGCAGACCCATCAGACCCATGCTTGCCGAAAGACTCTCCGATCCCAAAGAAATTCTAAAAAAAATGAACGGTAGAGCAGCTGCAGAGTACAAGTATGATGGGTTAAGAATCCAAGCACACCTTTCAAATCGAAAAGTTACGCTCTTCTCAAGACGTCTCGAGAATATCACTGACCAATTCCCCGACCTCCACACTCTTCTGAAGGAGGGAATTTCTGATGATGAAATTATCCTTGAAGGAGAGGCCGTTCCCGTGGATCCTTCAACAGGCGAGCTCCTACCATTCCAGCTGGTCTCGCAGAGACGCGGACGCAAATACGAGTTGGAGAAGACGATTCAGGAAATACCTGTCGCACTCTTCACCTTCGACCTTCTCTACAATAATGGCGTCGATTACACTCAACTAGACTTTCTGCTCAGGAGGGAGGCTCTGGCAATGCTGATTCGGCGAAATGAAAGGCTCGACCTTTCACGCCAGATCATTGTCACTAAGCACGAACAACTGGACGATTTCATGCAACAGGCGGTGGCAGACGGATGTGAGGGATTGATGATAAAGTCAATCGGACCCGATTCAGCCTACAAAGCAGGGGCAAGAGGATGGGGTTGGATCAAATACAAACGAGAATACAAGTCTGAGATGCAAGACTCTGTAGATCTAGTCGTTGTAGGAGCCTTTGCTGGAAGAGGAAGACGGGGAGGAACTTATGGCGCGCTTCTCTTGGCCGCATACGATGAGAAAGACGATGTGTTTAGAACCGCGTGCAAGTGCGGGTCCGGTTTCAAGGATGAAGATCTCGCAAGGCTTCCAGAAATGTTGGAGAAGTACAAGATCGACCATCGGCACGCCCGGGTAGATTCCAAAATCATGGCTGACACTTGGTTCGTGCCTGGCCTGGTGTTGGAGGTTATCGGAGCCGAAATAACTCTCAGTCCGATACACACATGCGGGCTGAACTCGATTAGACCTGGAGCCGGGTTGGCCATCAGGTTTCCGCGATTTACGGGAAAGTACAGAATTGAAAAGTCACCCGAGGATGCGACGAGAACAAAGGAAATCGTAGAAATGTACAGAAACCAGCTAAAGCAACTGAGCCAAACACAGCCTGTAGAAGCGGCCTAGACACTGAGAATTGCGAAGTATCGGTTTCCAGATGGAATGCGGATTTCTTCCCTCGGCGAGAGGAGAGAATTCTACTCACGCGAGTTTAGCCTCACCAAGATACGAGACTGGTTCCGAGTATGGCGATCACCTATTGTTTTCGCGGTCGTGATTGGAAGGCACACTGGTATTTCTCCAATGAAGTATCGTCGCGAACGTGCCCGGACTATAGTCATCGACGAGTACGAGAGCCTATCCGAAATCAGAAATTATTTGATTGATTTCATGCCAGAATCAGCGTATTATGATCGCAATGTCTACAAGGATTGGGGACAGGCAAGGCGCGTCGAGAATGATCCCACACAACTGGGTAGCTCATTTGGCCAAGAGATAGTATTCGACATTGATCCTGAGAATTTCACCTGCCCGATTCATGGAACTCTTGAAGAGAAAATGCGCAGGCATCAAGGATTGTCGTTCTGTCGGCTCGAATTTCAACTGGCCCAACAAGAGGCTGCTCAGCTCACAGAGATTCTGTCTAGAAAGTTCTCCGACATCAGTCTCGTCTATTCGGGTCGAGGATTTCACATCCACATCAGAGATGAAGAGACCGCTTTCTGGAACCGAAAGAAACGTTTAGCCCTCGTTCGGTCGCTCACAAAGCGAGGGTTCGTGATGGATGAATGGGTCCCTTCCGGCGGAATGCGGCTGATTCGCCTACCCTACTCGCTAAACGGCCTGGTAAGCAGAGCCGTGATCCCATTGGCTAAGAATGAACTTGGAGTCTTCGATCCAATAACCGACGAACGCACAATACCGAGATTCTTGTAGGGGCTGGACTGACTGCTATTTCTTGCGCTTCTTCTTAGCCTTAGGCTTGGTCTTCTTGGTCTTGGAGGACTTTTTCGCGACCTTCTTTGCTTTCGATTCCTTCCCAGCGTAGTAATAATAGGCCTTCCGCTTCTTGGCTTTGGTTGAGATCTTCCTAGGTGCCATTTAGGGTTCTAGGTTGCAATCTGTGGGGTCTTAACGTTTCCGATTGCCGGATCTCTCTTGAGCAATTGCAGAAATTGGACGAGAGACTAACAGTTGTCGAGTGCAGATAGAATCCGGCTGTTGGTTCCTTCCACAGTTTCGATGCCTGTGTTCAAGAGTATGCAATTGACCTTGAACGAAGAGATCATTCTACGGAAGAATTCCTCCTGACGCGCGTGGTCAAGGTGGAGCAGGTACGGGTTGAACCAAGGTTCGTTGCTTATTTTTCCCCATAATTCCTTGGGTCCGGCTCCGGGACGGATCATGTACTCGCCCTTCCGGAGGACCTGGATTGCCTCATCCGAGTTCAACTTGACCTCCTCCGGGCTCTTCTCATCACGTCGTAGCAACACCAAAAGTCGGATTTTCGCCTCGTCCGCTACTTTGTCTTTGCCGAACAATAGTTCTCTCGGGACGAGGGCTCTGCTGTTACCGAACGCATAGTAGCACCACTGATATCCATCGTCGAAGACGCAGCGCTGATTGGTGAGTTTGCATCCTGTCAGACCCTGCGTGAATTCGCAGTTCTTCTTACTCATCACGACGTTTTCGCACTTGCTCTCGTCGAAGATTTTTCTCAGCCAGGGCTTGTTGAGCTGTGTCTCCGTCCGCATGTAGAGACTCTTCTCGGGCTGTTTGCCCACTAAGTAGCGGAGACGTTCGCCTTCAGTATGGTCGATGTTGACCCAGTCGTCTCCGACGATCCTGCCTTCCGGCCGTTCCATGAGTTTGAATGCCTGAGTTGTTTTGCCTGTGCCGGTCGGGGCTACTATGATGACTCCCTTGCCTCCGACATCGACGCATGCGCCGTGTATCGAGTGGGTGTTCTTTGTCTCTTCGAGGATTGCTGCCGCCATTCCGAGCGCCCAGCTCTTGCACTGGCCGTAGTACTCAGTGTTGAAGAATACGGACTCATGAGTCTCGGGGCAGTAGAACGCCGAAGGCTCATGGCCTTCGACGCCGATTGCAGAAATGATCCTTGAATGTATAGGCGAAGCTTGTGATGCTTGATGCCAATTGAGGGTCCAGAAATCGTACTGGTGCTTGCTGTTGCCCTGGAACTCGATGTTGACCCCGTTCAGGTCAGCCTTTGCGCGAAGAGAATGGAAGCTGAGTTTCTTCTGTGCGGCTTCTTTTAGACGTTCGAACTTGTTCCGGGGAACGTTCTTGTCGCCCTTGACTCGGGTCGTTGAGGTGGTGATGTAGTTGTCTAGGGTCACTTCGTAGGGCTCCGAGAGGATAGTGCTGCTATCGCCTCGAATATGACCTTTGCACCCACGGCCGCTGTCTGTCCAGAATCCAGCTGGGGAGAGACTTCAACGAGATCGAGACCCATGGTGTTACGGTTCATCGCGGCTTGAACGAGGGTCAGTAGCTCATCGGTCGTGATGCCGTCCGGTTCTGGGTTCCCCACTCCGGGGGCGTATGCAGGGTCAAGGACGTCAATGTCAACGGTGAGGTAGCTATGTTTGAATCCTGAGAGGAAGGTCCGGATTCTCTGCGAAGTCTTGTCAAGAGGACTTTTCCTGATGTCCTGTGGAGTGATGACTTGGAGGCCGGAATCGTGGCAGTAGTCGAGCTCGGGTTTCGAGAAGGCTCGGATCCCTACTTCCATTACATGGCTCGGATCTATCCGCTCTGCGACTCGTCGCATGAAGGTAGCGTGGGATAGCTTCTCCCCAAGAAATTCGTCTCTCAAATCAAGATGGGCGTCCAGATTTACAAGTCCAACGTCGGTTGGCAGCGCGTCGATGGCGGCCTTTGTAACCGTATGCTCGCCGCCTGCCATGATAGGAATCTTGCCGGTGGCGCTTAGTTCTTTCCAGACCGCGGTAATTCTCCGAAGGGTTTCATTGAGATCTTCGACTGTGTCGATGTCTCCCGCGTCGTGGACGAGGATTTTCTCGAGGTCCAGGTTGGATCGGATGCTGTAGAGTTCTAGGTTGGCTGATACGTCGCGGAGGGCAGATGGAGCAAATCGGGATCCTGGTTTGTAGGTGCTTGTCCGGTCGAATGGGACGCCGAAGAAGACAAAACGGGACTTTTCCAGAGGGGATGATATTCCTGTGAAAGCTGGTCGACTGGACAGATAGAGTTGTGAGTGACTCATGGCTCTCCGACTCGATATTGATACCGAATGTAAGGCTTACTTAGTTCGGGCTAACCCGAATGAAATAGACGCTGACAAACGACGGAGCCAAAGCGGGAACTAGTTGCCCAACTCGAATAGAAAGAGGGGCCTAAAAATTAAGGTCGGGCGGGTCCTTCGACGGCGGGAAATGTGTAGGGTGTCGAGGGTCATTTACGTCAGACAAGGATTTCCAACATGGGCACGACTTGAGCCGAGCCAGTCTGGTGCTGCGAAGGGTGAAGTTGACCTTGCGAGAGTTTAGTTGCGCTGTATATCCTTGGATATAGATCCGATCCACTAGTCTTTTAAGCGGGTTTTCACGGGATTGGATTGAGAAAAATGAGGCGTAGCATATACGTAGTTATAGCCGCGGCATTGTTGATCGGAGCAGTATATGGTGCTACATCAGTTACGCAGCAGTTCCCAAGCGTCACAGTCCCGCCGAATCCGTCTGGCGGAAATGTGTTCGCAAACTGTAGCACCCTACACTTGAGCACGACTCCTACCCCCGTATCCGGATTCTTGCAATTCGACTGTGGAAGTGTCGCTGCACCAGCTATTACGATCAGCTCTTCATCCACCTCGTGTCCTTCGAGTTGTACTGCAACCCCAACGTTCACTCTCCCAGCTCCTTATACTCAACTAAGCGTATTCGCGGGTGCTTGTACCAATAATAGCGCTCCATCTAATATTCTCGCGAGCGGCACGGCCGTCGAGTTCGGTTCTGGCACTACTTGGGTCTACTGCGCCGGCTACAATAACGTGGCTGTCAGCGGTGGAACACTTCCCACCTTTTCAGTAACCTGGAGCTAAATGCTCTCTAGGGTCCCGTCCACACTCTCCACTCTTTTTTAAAATATTATCCGATAATCCTCTCACCAGGCTTGCGTTTGCCGATCTTCGCGGCAGTTTTAGGCTCAACCAAAAACGATTGCTTCGTTTTTCAGCGGACGTTTGTCCCGCAAGTCGTAGCTAGGTGCGGGCGTCGCATTCGGATCAAGTTTCGCTAAGTCGATCAGTGTCGAACGGTAGCTGTTGTTGCGTGAACAAAAGCTAACCTAAGGCTTATTTTGGGAGGTTACGAGGCTTGCGCCGGATTCGAGAGATGTCCAAGCAGACGCCTAAGCAGGAGGCAAAGGAGGAGACTGCTGACGCGGCGAGTTTTAGGCCGGTTGGACTCTCTATCTCATCCTTCTTCTACGCTCTATCGGGAATCTACTATTTCGCCTTCCCGATAGTGGCACAGGACACCGGCGCGTGGCACTTGTATGTAATTGGGGCCGCATCTTTACTGGGAAGCTTTGGAGTATTCAGGATGGCAAGATGGGGTCTCTGGCTGGGGCTGCTTCTGTTTCCTCTACAGATCGTCGCTCCAGCGTCTACGCTGTTGACAGTGGTATCATACCCCGGACTCTGGCAGCAACCGATCGCTATTGCCTTCGTAGCGTCCTTGTTCGTGCTGATGTTCTTTGCTTCTCTGACCTTTCTACTGGTCCTTGACAAGCGACGCAGCTTCAACTAAGTTATCTGTAGCCTGCCGAGACGTCGACGGTGCGGCTGGGGGAGAGGATTCTGTCACATTCGCCTTTGTCTTGTTAGAGTAGCATCTGGCGCAAGAGGTTATGGATCTTCGACCCTTCGTTCTTGCTTGGACGAGTTGGAATCCGCAGATCTTACAACTGGTGCGGGTTATCGAGAGAGTTCCGAATTGGGGAAGAGGCAAGGTGAATCTGCACCCCTTCTCGTATCCCGTGCAGCCGATGAATCTCTTGCCGGAGGTTCGGCTTCGAATAATCTTCAGTTTTGATCCGCATTGGGGACATGGATAGTCGAAGGTGAGGCTGGCGATTCTCTGGGATACCACAACTTCTGCCAGCTGGGACCCGATCTCGTCCTCTCGGGCGATCAGATCGAGAATTATTGGTCGAAGATGGTCCAGAGTCTCAGCTATGACGTGGCTTCTAGTGGTCTGGAGTGTCTGAATGTTGTCCATCGAGGTTTCAAGTCTGGCTGTGAATGCTGGATCGATTATCAGCGGACAGTACTTGTTGAGGAGGTTGATGATCTTTAGAGCGAGGGGAGTTGCTTCGATCCGGATGTTCTTGATGTAACCTCGTCGATATAGAATCTCGATGATCTCAGCTCTCGTAGCTTTAGTGCCAATGTTTTCCTCCTCCATCTTTCGGAGCAGACTGCTGGGATTGTATCGGGGGGAAGGCTCGGTGAACTTCTTAGTGGCTTGGATTTTTGTGATCGGTATCTTGTCGCCGACTTTAAGGTCCGGGAGTTCTTGCGACTCGTCTGACGCGTAGGGTTTGTAGAATTGGGTCCAGCCCTCACGGACGAGACGGGTTCCTCGGAGGAAGAATCGGTGCGGCTCTTTCCTGAGAGTTAGCTTTGAACTCTCTCGGAGGCTGGGCTCCGCGAAGGCCGACATGAACCGTTTGATGATTAAGTCGAGGAGATTCGCTTCAGGCTGGATGAGACGCCGCTTGAGGGATTCTCCGGTAGGATAGACTGCTGGGTGTGCGGGATCATCCTTGGGACCTTGATTGGGGCGGAGCGAATTGTTGAGAGTCAGCTTCGATGCGAGGGATCGGTACTGAGCCATGTTCGCTATGCCGCGGAGAATCTCCAAGTATCCGATGTCGGGAGGCAGCTTCTGACTCGAAGTACGTGGATAGGAGATCAACGCCTCGAGGTACAGCTTCTCCGCTGTTGCGAGGGTTCTGGATGGGGTGTATCCGAAGTGTCTGTAGGCTTCCGACTGTAGATTGGAGAGATCGAACGGATAAGGCGGGCTCTGCTGTATGTTTCGAGAGTCCGCACTCTCGACTTCGAGAACTGCATTCCTACAGTCATTTACGACCTCTTCTGCTTCGGCGATGGTGGGGATTTTTTCCTTCTCATATTCGAGGACGAAATTCTGCCCGTTCTGCGTTACAGTTGCTTCAATCGTCCAAAACGGCGTGGGAGTGAAAGATTGGATTTCCTCATCTCTGTCCACGACGAACTTGAGCGTCGGGCCCTGCACTCTGCCAGTGGAGAGCGTGGAGTAGCCGTGATTCTGCTTAAGCGCCGATTCTGTTAAGAGTCGAGAGAGGTTGATTCCATAGAGCCAGTCGAGTTCGTGTCGAGCGCGCCCGGCCTCGACGAGTTGTATGTCGAGGTGAGGTGAAAGGGTCCGATAGGCTGATCTGAGTTCTTTCTCGGTCATGGTGCTGAACTTCATCCGCTGAGCCTTCGAGTCAGCGTCGTGACAGGCGTATCGTAGGATTGTGTATCCGATGAGCGAGCCTTCGACGTCATAGTCGCAGGCGTTGATGTAACGGTCGGCCTTGATGGCGAGTGAGCTGATGACCTGGATCCATCTGGCTAGTCGAGCGGATTTCTTGTCGATGAGATGCTTGGGTTTCCAGTCGAAATCCCAGATCGGGTAGTAGCGTCGGCTGGTGTGGGTCTTCGAGTCGACCGCATAGAGATGTCCTATGGCTGAACAAACAA
>Ga0209805_1001092_pt1 | contig 16606 bp, 13 predicted proteins | sample GraSoiAngelo_148_FD_185905 | JGI IMG/M metagenome (GOLD analysis project Ga0209805, IMG submission 185905) | Grasslands soil microbial communities from the Angelo Coastal Reserve, California, USA - 14_1009_09_20cm (SPAdes) (version 2) | ecosystem: Environmental > Terrestrial > Soil > Grasslands ... | reverse complement strand
TGCGTCGGCGCATCCCGGCTTCGACCTGGATGAGGCCGCACCGGGGCTAAAGCCCAATCGCCCAACCTCGGGCGGCGCGGCGGAAGCCGCGCCCCCTCCAAACAACGCAACTGAGAACAGGCAACTGAAAATTTTCTCGCATGCCTAAACGCACGGACATTTCGAAAATCCTGATTATCGGCTCGGGGCCGATTGTGATCGGGCAGTCGGCCGAGTTTGATTACTCCGGCACCCAGGCCTGCAAGGCGCTGAAGAGCGAAGGTTACGAGGTAGTACTGGCGAACTCGAACCCGGCGACCATCATGACCGACCCGGAGTTTGCCGACCGCACTTACCTCGAGCCGCTTACACGCGAGTATCTGACCGAGATTCTCCGGATTGAGCGGGAGATATTGGGCAAGAAAGGCTTTGCCATTCTGCCCACCGTGGGCGGACAAACGGCGCTGAATTTGGCTGTCGAGTTGTCCGATGGCGGGGTGCTCGACAAGTTCGACGTACAGCTCATTGGTGCGAAAATAGGAGCCATTAAGAAAGCGGAAGACCGGCTCTTCTTCAAAGACGCCATGCAGCGGATTGGATTGGATGTGCCGAAGTCCGCACTGGTCAACAATCTTAAAGACGGGCTGGAATTCTCGGGAAAGATCGGCTTCCCGGTGATTGTTCGTCCTTCGTTCACCTTGGGCGGCACGGGCGGTGGTATCGCTTACAACCGGGAAGAACTGCTGGAAATTCTGGCGCGTGGTTTGGATCTTTCTCCGGTGCACGAAGTGCTCATCGAAGAGTCGGTGTTAGGCTGGAAAGAATATGAGCTTGAGGTGATGCGCGACCTCAAGGACAACGTCATCGTCATCTGCTCGATTGAGAACTTCGATCCCATGGGCGTGCATACTGGCGATTCGATCACGGTGGCTCCTGCGCAGACGCTCACGGACCGCGAGTATCAGCACATGCGCGACGCGGCGATTGCTGTGATTCGCGAAATCGGCGTGGAGACGGGAGGATCGAACATCCAGTTCGCGGTCAATCCGGGCACGGGACGCATGGTGGTGATCGAGATGAATCCGCGCGTGTCGCGGTCCTCGGCGCTGGCTTCGAAGGCCACAGGCTTCCCCATCGCCAAAATCGCCGCCAAGCTGGCAGTCGGCTACACGCTGGACGAGATTCCCAACGACATCACGCGCAAAACTCCCGCTTGCTTCGAGCCAACGCTCGACTATGTCGTAGTCAAGATTCCCAAGTGGCAGTTCGAGAAATTCCCCGGGGCCGAGGAAAGCCTGGGGCCGCAGATGAAGTCGGTGGGCGAAGTCATGGCGATCGGGCGCACCTTCAAAGAGGCGCTGCTCAAGGGCGTGCGCGCGCTGGATACGGGAAGAAAATTGGGCTCAGAAAAGATTGAGCCCAAGATTCTGACGCAGCGCTTGGTTACGCCCCATCCCGAGCGGCTGGCTTATATTCGCTATGCGCTTCGCCAGGGACACACCGTCAAGCAGCTCGCCAAGATGACGTCCATCGATCCCTGGTTTCTCTACCAACTAAAAGAGATTAACGATATGCAGCTGGAACTGGAGAAGCATCCCTTTGAATCGGTTCCTGCGGAGGTGTTGCGCGCGGCCAAGCGCTTCGGCTTCTCGGACGGACGTCTGGCCGGTGTTTGGCGGCTGGACAATAGCAAGGGGGCGCAGGAAAAAATCCGCCACTTGCGCAAAAAGCATGGCGTCACCCCCGTCTACAAGCGCGTGGACACCTGCGCGGCGGAGTTCGAGAGCTACACCCCTTACCTGTATTCCACTTTCGAAGAAGAAGACGAAGCATCTCCCACCAAGAAAAAGAAGGTCATCATCTTGGGGAGCGGTCCCAATCGCATCGGGCAGGGAATTGAGTTCGATTATTGTTGTTGCCACGCTTCTTTCGCGCTGCACGAAGACGGCTATGAGACGGTGATGATCAACTGCAATCCCGAAACCGTCTCGACCGACTACGACACCAGCGATCGCCTCTACTTCGAACCCCTCACGCTAGAAGACGTATTCGCAGTTTACGAGCACGAAGCGTCCTCGGGTGCGCCGGTCGGCCTGATTGTGCAATTTGGCGGACAGACTCCGCTGAATCTGGCTCTGCCGCTGAAAGCCGCGGGTGTGAACATCATTGGAACTTCGCCGGAATCGATCGACCTCGCGGAAGACCGCAAACGCTTCGGAAAATTGCTGGAAGAACTGGACATCCCGCAAGCGCCCGGCGCCATCGCCACCTCCATCGAAGAGGCGGTGGAGGGCGCCAAGCGCGTCGGCTACCCCGTGCTGGTTCGTCCCTCCTACGTTCTGGGCGGGCGCGCCATGGTGATTGCCTACGACGAAGAGTCGGTCGTTCACTACATGAGAGAAGCAGTTGAATATTCCCACGATCGCCCCGTGCTGATCGATCACTTTCTCGAAGACGCGATTGAAGTCGATGTAGACGCGCTCTCCGACGGCGAAGATGTCGTCATCGGCGGGATCATGCAGCACATTGAAGAAGCGGGAATCCACTCCGGCGATTCCTCGTGCGTCCTGCCGGCGGTCGAGATTCCCGAGCACCTGCTGGCTCGCATGCGCGACTATACGTTCCGCCTGGCGCGGGCGCTGAAGGTTATCGGGTTGATGAATATTCAGTTCGCCATCCCACGGAGCAATGGTAGTACGCAAAGGAACGGATCGGACTCCGGGAAAGTGTATGTGCTGGAAGTCAATCCAAGAGCGTCCCGCACCGTGCCCTACGTCTCCAAGGCTACAGGCGTGTCTATGGCGAAGATTGCGGCGCGACTGATGACGGGGCGCAAATTGCGCGAATTCCTGCCGGAACAGGTTGAACGCGCCGCGGATCTGGATACTGGCCGCTGCTATTACGTGAAGTCGCCGGTGTTTCCATGGGGCAAGTTTCCGGGCGTGGACACTGTGCTGGGGCCGGAAATGAAGTCTACCGGCGAAGTGATGGGTGTTGCTGACAACTTTGGCGAGGCGTTTGCCAAGGCGCAGATCAGCGCGGGCCAGAAACTGCCGACGCAGGGCACGGTCTTCATCAGTGTCACCGACCATGACAAGCCGCAGGTGGCTGAGGTAGCCAGACGCTTCGCCGACCTTGGCTTTAAGCTGGTAGCCACACACGGTACCGCGGATGTGCTGGACACAGGAGGGCTGCTATGCGATCGCGTTTTCAAAGTGAAAGAAGGGCGCCCCAACGTGGTCGATCTCATCAAGGGCGAGCGCATTCAGCTGATCATCAATACCCCCCACGGCCCTGATCCGTATTTCGACGAGAAGGCGATCCGTCGCGCGGCCGTGACAGCACACATCCCTACCATTACGACGCTGGCCGCGGCACGCGCCGCCGCCGATGGAATCGCCGCTCTACAGCGCGGCGAAATCCACGTCTTAGCTTTGCAACACCTGCACGCGGAACGCAGCGCACAAAAGAGCACCGCGTAATCAGACTTGGGACGTTGTCGGAGCGCAAGCTCCGCGCAGGTGGACGCCGCTTTCGAAGCTGCGGGTAAGAATGCATCCGCTGAGCCAGACCTGCTAAGCTGGATGGCTGAAAACTGACAGCTGAGGGCTAACTCCATGCTTCTTCACGGCATCTTTCCTCCCATCACCACGCCTTTCTACCCGGACGGCAGAGTTTACGGCAAGAAGCTCGAAGCAAACGTCGAGCGCTATTCCAAGACGCCGGTCGCGGGCATCGTGGTTCTCGGTTCCACCGGCGAAGCGATCCTGCTCTCCGACGACGAGCGTCGCGAGGTGCTAAAGACAGCGCGCCAAGCGGCGGCGCCCCACAAAGTTCTGATTGCCGGGACCGGAATCGAGTCAGCGTGCGAGACACTGCGACTGACAGAATATGCTGCCTCCCTGGGCTATGACGTGGCCATGGTGCGTACGCCGCATTACTACAAGAACCAGATGAAGCCTGCCAACATGCTGGCCTTCTATCGCGCGCTTGCGGACCAGTCGTCCTTGCCGGTGATCGTTTACAACTTTCCGGGGGCAACAGGTTACGACATTCCGGCCGAGGTCGTGATCGAGTTGGCTGAACACCCCAACCTCATCGGCATCAAGGAATCCAGCGGCGACCTGGAGAAGGTGCGCAAGATGGTCGAAAGGACGCGCCACATCAAGCGCAGCGCGACGGTCACGGAAACCTTGGAAGCAGTCACTCCGCGCATGCTCAAAGCTGCCACGGATAACGCGCCGGGCGGGGAACTGGTGACGGTCGCCGCGCTCTCAGGCGGAGCATCGCAACCATCCTCATCGGCGGTGACGGTGGTCAGCGGACGGAAGACGCGCCAGAAGGAAGTTGGCTTCCAGGTGCTGGTGGGAGCCGCTCAGAAACTGGAGCCCGCCCTCGGTGTCGGTGCCGTGGGCGCTATTCTCGCCTTTGCCGATGCGGCGCCCACTGCCTGCTATGAAATCTATGCGGCCTGGAAAGAAGGTGATCTGGCAATGGCGCGCGAGAAGCAGGAACGGATCGTCAAAGCTGCCGAGCGGGTGGCCGGCGAGCTGAGCATTCCAGGCGTCAAGTACGCGATGGACTTCAACGGATACTATGGCGGCGTGCCTCGCCTGCCCCTTTTGCCCTTGACCGCCGATCTGAAATCGGAAATCGAGCAGTTATTGGCCAGCATTCGAAACTGATAATTAAGGCGTTCCCCTCCCTCGGCCACCCGGTTTTCCTTTTCGGGAAACCAAGGGAAACTAACCAGTACCTTCAGCAGGCAGCTTCAAGGTTGGCTCCGGATATTGTGACCAGGCTCGCCCATGGCGTAATGGGAGCGCATTCGGTTGTCCAGTTGAAAGCTCGAATCGTGCCGGGCCCATTCCGCTTTCCGCAGCCCAGGGGGTAAAGGCCGCATTCCTGGGACAGGTGAGGGCTGGCCCTGTACCCTGTTATGGTCACCTTGACGTCGCGTCAGGTGCTGGATTGGTAACTGGACAGTTACACTACGGTTTAGCCAAGCCTGAGACAGGAGTTTGGGGCTTTTGTCGTCTGCATTGAACCCTCGATTGAACCCATCCCAAAACCCGTCCCCAAAACAGGTGACAAAGTCCGATGCGGCCGGTATAATTTAGAACGAACGTTCGATAATCCTATGGCGTCTCCTAGTCCGGCTAAACCGGCGAGTCGACGAGGCGGACCTCGAGTTCCGGCGACGCGCTTTGACCGTCGCCTGGCCAAGATCCTGACCCACGCTACCGACGTTTTCTACGAAAAAGGCTATGCCGGCGCCTCCATGCGTGACCTGTCGCGCGCCAGCGGCATGTCGCTGGCGGGGATGTACTACTACTTCGAGTCCAAAGAACGGCTGCTCTACCTGATTCAAAAACACACTTTCACAACCATCATGGAACGTCTCCGCGAGCGTTTGCAGGATGAATCCGATCCCGACCAGCGCATTCGCATTTTTATTCTCAATCACCTGGAATATTTTCTAGCTAACCAGAAAGCGATGACCGTGCTCTCCCATGAAGATGACGTTTTGAAGAACAACCTGGGAGCCGAAATTGCGGCCCTTAAGCGCGAGTATTACCGCATCTGTCTGGAATTAATGGACAACTACAAGCGGGCGCGAGGGCTAGAGTTCTCGAGTCGGGTTGCCGTGCTCAGTCTTTTCGGCATGATGAATTGGCTTTACACATGGTACAACCCACGGGTCGACGGCGACGCGGACGAACTGGCCAGGCAGATGGGCGACACTTTCTTACAGGGAATTTGCTCTGTCAATGAAGGCAGGGCGGCATCCCAACGGAAATAACGAGCCGAGGGGGTCGGCCGTTTTTGTGGGCAAGACTATTCGGGGAATGACACTGGAATTATTGCAGTAACTCTTCAGCGAAGGAGTTTTTGGAATATGGCAACCACAGTTCAGCCGAGTGCCGGCGAGACGACCAAACCGCTGATCAACTACCGCATCGCTGAGGGAGTCGCCGTCATCGAGATGAATGATCCGCCGGCCAACACTTACACCTACGAGATGAACCGGCAACTGGACGACGCGATCCTGAAGGCGCGCATGGATAACAGCGTTTACGTCATCGTGCTCACCGGAGCTGGCGACAAGTTTTTCTCCGCCGGCGCGAACATCAAGATGCTGGCCAGCGTTGATCCGACGTTCAAGTACTATTTTTGCCTGCATGCTAACGAAACTCTGCTGCGACTCGAACATACGCCCAAGCTAGTGGTTGCTGCCCTTAACGGGCATACCGTCGGCGGCGGGCTGGAGATCGCCATGGCCGCCGATATCCGCCTGGCACGGAAAGAGGCGGGGAAGATCGGACTGCCGGAGGTGAACCTGGGCGTGCTTCCCGGCACGGGAGGAACTCAGCGCTTGTCGCGGCTGGTGGGCAAGAGCAAGGCGATCGAACTGATGGTTACAGGGAACACGTTTTCCTTCGAAGAGGCGCTGGAACTGGGGATTGTCAACGACATCTTCGAGCGCCAAGGCTTCATGGAAAATGTTCTGGAGTACGCGCGCCAGTTCTGTCCGCCTAACAAAGCTGCCAAGGCCGTAGGACGCATCAAACGCGCCGTGCAGACAGGTTGGGAGATTCCGATGGAGTCGGCGCTGGCGGTGGAGCGCGAGAACCAGCAACTGCTCTTCCAGAGCGAAGACGCCAAGGAAGGACTGGCAGCTTACGTGGAAAAGCGGCCAGCTACGTTCACCGCGAAATGATTGGCCGGGGATATGGCGTGGGAAGGGGTGCGGGCGAGACGCCCGCACCGACAGCCGGCAAGATGCCGGTGCTCGGGAAGAGAACATGATCCGAGCCACCAAGGTACGAATTGCGCCAGGTCGACTGTTGATTGCTGGTCAGTGGGTTGACGGCGGGAAGAAGTTTGATACCGTCAATCCGGCCACGGGCGAAGTGTTGACCGAGATCGTTGAAGCCTGTGCGCAGGACGTGGACCACGCCGTGGGGGCCGCCCGCAAAGCTTTCGAAGATCGGGGCGGACCCTGGCGCAAGATGTCGACCAGCGAACGGGGCCGCCTGATCTGGCGGTTGGCCGACCTGATCGAAAACCATATCGACGAACTCGCCGAACTGGAGACGCTGGACAACGGCAAGCCGATCTTCGAATCGCGCTACGTGGATATGCCCATGGTGATCGATGTTCTGCGCTACTACGCCGGATGGGCAACCAAGATCCACGGCGAGACCGTCAACACGTTTGAGACGGCGTTCACTTATACGTTGCGCGAGCCGGTGGGGGTGGTGGGGCTGATCATTCCGTGGAATTTCCCGCTGTTGCTCGCCTCCTGGAAGCTCGGTCCGGCGCTGGCCTGCGGCTGCACGGTTGTTCTGAAGCCCGCCGAGCAGACCCCGCTGACCACGTTGCGGCTCGGTGAGCTGGCGATCGAAGCTGGCGTTCCTGCCGGCGTGCTGAACATCGTTACCGGCGGCCCGGAGACCGGAAAGGCAATGGTTCGGCATCCGGGCATCGACAAGATTGCCTTTACCGGCTCAACCTCAGTTGGAAAAGAAATCATGAGGGGCGCCGCCGAGACGCTGAAGCGGGTCACGCTGGAGCTGGGCGGCAAGTCGCCCAACATTGTATTTGCGGATTCCGACATCGACAGTGCCGTGAAGGGCGCTATTAACGGCATCTTTTACGGCAAAGGCGAAGTGTGTAATGCCGGATCACGCCTCTTCGTGGAGAACAAGATTCAGGAGGAATTTGTCGAGAAACTCATCGGCCGGGCCAAGAAGATGCAGCCGGCTGATCCCCTCGACCCCAAAACGCGCATGGGCGCGATCGTCAGCCAGGAACAGATGCAGACTGTGCTGGGCTATATCGAAGCAGGCAAGCAGGAAGGCGCCAAGCTGGTCAGCGGCGGAAACCGCGTGTCGGTGGACGGCGGCAAAGGTTACTTCATCGAGCCGACCATCTTTGCCGGCGTCAGCAACGAGATGAGGATTGCCCAGGAGGAAATCTTCGGGCCGGTGCTGGCGACACTGAGTTTTGACGATCCTGATCAGGTAATCGCGCAGGCCAATCAGAATCCCTACGGCCTGGCCGCCGCGGTTTGGACCCGGGACGTCAGGAAGGCGCACGCCGTGTCACGGCAACTCAAGGCCGGCACGGTCTGGATCAATACCTACGGTTTGATGGACGCGTCGCTGCCCTTCGGGGGGTACAAGCAGTCAGGCTTCGGCCGTGAGTTGGGCCGGCACGCCATCGCGCATTACACGGAATTGAAAACCGTGTGGCTGAACCTGGGATAAAGGAAGCGCGCGGCGCGCCTGGATCCTTCGGTGGCGAGGGCAGGCGCCTCAGGATGACAACGTAACCAGAGGTTCTATGCCGGGAAAAGTAGCCAAAATCGGGACATTTAGCGACTGGGTTGGTCTGTTCGAAGAATGGCGCAAGGATGTTGGCGTCAATCGCGACGAAATTGCCAGTTTCAAGTTCGACACGCTCTACGGCCAGATCGAGACCGAGGAAATTCAGTTCGGTTCATTCAAAGGTCGAAAGAAGTGGGAAAACCTCCGCCAGGTGCCCACCCAGCAAATGCGCGACGCGCTCATGAACCTGATCGTGTACCAGGGCGACACGGAATTTGCGAGCGTCGAGCAGCAGCGGCACCTGTTCGAGACCGCGCCAACCGACTGGGACCGGCGTGCGATTACGCGGGTCATGATCGAGGAGATGCGGCATGGCTGGCAGATGTGTGCGCTCCTGATCGATCACTTCGGATATTCGGGCAAAGTTGAAGCACAGAAGATGCTGGAGCGGCGTGCCTTTGAGAACAAGCGCCTGCTCGGCGCATTCAACGTCGACGTCGACAACTGGATGGACTTCTTCACTTACACCGACTTCGTCGACCGCGACGGCAAGTTCCAGTTGCAGATGCTGAAGTATTCGGGCTTCGCGCCCCTGGGGCGCTCCATGTCCTACATGCTGCGCGAAGAAGCCTTCCACATGGGCACCGGCAACGACGGCCTGCGCCGCATGGTCGAGGCGGCGCGGATTCCAGGCTGGCTCATCCAGAAATACCTCAACAAGTGGATTTCGTCCTCTTACGATTTGTTTGGCACAGACCACTCGTCTTCGGCCCATTGGGCGTACGTCTGGGGAATCAAGGGCCGCTATGACGAGCCGCAGAACCAGGTTGACCCCGACCTGGATGATTTGAACGATTACAACCGCATCCTGTATCAGAAGGAAGTGGCCGGCTTGATTGAGAGGTTCAACTCCGTATTGAAGCCGGGCGAGCCCAAACTGTATGCCCCGGATATCAAGTTCAACCGGGCCATCGGCAAATACGCAGGGCAGAAGTTCCATGCCAAGACGGGCGAACCCGTCGATGATAAGGCTTACGAGCAGCACCTGAACGAGTACATGCCCGGTCCGGAGGACAAGAAACTCCTGCTCGAGATTATCGCCAACGAGAAAAAATGGATCGCGCCCAAGGAGGGGGCACGGGATCCGCTGGCGACCATTGCCGAACCAAGAAAGTCGGCGATTAACTTGTAGTGTTCGAACTAGGGAGCTTCGGCTCCGCCGGACAGACGAGGCGGCTGTCCTCCACGTCTTCGATCGCAATGTGCCAGAGTCCAACGCTATCGGCTGAAACGGTTTCTCGCTACACCCTCGGCGAGTTGATGGTGGCCAGCGCCGCTCGCGAGATTGGCGACGGCGAGGTGGTGTTCGTAGGCATGCGCTTGCCGCTGATCGCCTTTGTCGTGGCGAAGAAAACGCATGCCCCAAATGCAGTCGGTCTTTTTGAGAATGGCGTGATCCGCACCACGCCGGCCCCTGAGCTGATTTACACCATGGCTGATCCGCCAAATATTCTCGGGGCTACCGAGTGCCTGGACATGAAGGGTGTCATGAGCCTCTTGCACTCGGGGCGCGTCGACCTGGGATTTCTCGGAGCCGCCGAGGTGGATCGTTTTGGAAACCTGAATTCGACCGAGGTGCGCGGACCCCAAGGCCTGACCCGCTTGCCGGGTTCTGGGGGAGCTTGTGACATTGCGTCGCTCGCGCACCGGTTTGTGGTCTTGCTGGAGCACACCAAACAACGGCTGCCCGAGCGGGTGTCATTCCTGACCAGCCCCGGAAATGGCGACGGCCATGACTGGCGCAAACGAGTCGGCCTGCCGCGTGGAGGTCCGGCGGCGGTCATCACGACAAAAGCTGTGCTGCGGTTTGGCGAGGATGGCGAGGCGTATCTGGCGTCCGTACATCCCGGTGTCGATGGGGAAGAGGTCACGGCGAACACCGGCTGGAAGCTGCGCGTTTCTGAGAATCTGGTCTCAACCCCAGCACCGGGCGCAGCCGAATTGCAAGCGATTCGCGCGTACGACAAAGAGGGTTTTTGGACCAAATAGGCTGGCGGGTCGCGGGCGCTTCTGCCCGCGCAAGGCGGTACTGTTATGGCAACGCAGGCAATTGCAACTTATTCCCGGCTGGCTGTGGAATTTCATCCTCCGGCGGCACGCATCAGCCTGAGCCATCCTCCCATCAACGTCATTGACCTGCCGATGATGGAAGAGTTGTCGCAGGCGATTCGGGACATCGAATCCCGGACAGACATTTCAGTTCTCGTGCTGGCTGGGCAAGGCAAGGCATTCTCGGTGGGCGTCGACGTAGGCGCGCACACTGCCGACAAGGTTGCAATCATGCTGGGCAAGTTCCACGGCGTGATCCGCGCGCTGATAGCCGCTAAGAAGGTGACGATAGCGGTCGTCCACGGACACTGTCTGGGCGGCGGGGCCGAGCTGGCCATGGTATGCGATCTCGTCTACACGAGATCAAGCTGGCCTGCTATCCGCCGGTGGCTGCGACCGTTTTGGCGGCCCTGGTCGGACAGAAACAGGCTGCCGATCTGATCCTGACCGGGCGCACGATTTCTGGAACCGAGGCGGCCGCAATGGGTCTGGCCAATCAAGCGGTGTCTGAGGATCAATTGGTTAGAACGGCCGACGAAACGGCTGGTCAACTCGTCAAACTGAGTCCAGCGGCGCTGGCTCTCGCCAAGAAGGCAATCTACGCCTGGGATTCGGTTCACTTTGATAAAGGGCTGGCGCGCGCGGAAAAGATTTATCTGGAAGAGCTCATAAAGACGCAAGACGCGCAGGAGGGTATCGCAGCTTTCCTCGCCAAACGCGAGCCCCGGTGGGCAGGCAAGTAAGCCATGGACAAACTCCTTTCCATGCGCGACGCGATTCAAGAATGGGTGCCCGACGGCGCCAGCGTCGCACTGGGTCTCCAACTCGAGCAGATGATTCCATTTGCAGCCGGTCACGAGATCATTCGCCAGAAAAAACGTGGGATTACTCTGATTGGCCCGATCTCGGACATCCTCTTCGACCAGTTAATTGGCGCTGGCTGTGTAAAGCAGGTCATGGCGGCTTGGGTTGGAAACGTGATGATGGGTTCGGCCTACAGCTTTCGTCGCGCCGTCGAACAGGATGGCATGAAAGTTTTCAACCTGACCAACTTGACCCTGCTGTTGGCGCTCGAAGCCGGCGCGATGGGAGTTCCTTTCCTTCCCACGCGCACGGCGCTGGGCAGCGATGTCGCTAAGGGAAACCATTTCTTCTGCGCGATTTTCTCGCCCTTTGAGGGCAAAGAGCCGCTGTGGGCGGTGCGGGCGCTCAATCCGGATGTCACGATCGTGCATGTGCAGCGCGCCGATCGCGAAGGCAACGCCCATTGCTGGGGAAATTTCGGAGTCATGCTGGAAGGTGTGCGCGCGGCCAAGCGCGTCATTGTGGTGGCGGAAGAGGTTGTGGAACCGGAAGTAGTTGCCAGCGACCCCAATCGGACGGTCATTCCGGGATTTCTGGTGAACGCCGTCGTGGAGTCGCCGTTTGGGGCGCATCCCTCGCCGGTCCAGGGTTACTACAAACGCGATGACGCATTCTTCCGGCAATATCACGAGCAGACGAGGACGAAATCCGACAGCGACGCGTGGCTCAGGCGTTGGGTGTACGACGTGGCTGACCGCCGCGCTTATCTGAATCAGCTCGGCGTGTGCCGGGTGGAACGGTTGGGGGTAAAACAGCACGCCTACGCCGCACCAGCGGACTATGGATATTAGCTGATAAAGGCCAGCTGACGGCTGAAAGCGGTTCATGAAAAAAGAACTAATCGAACTGAAAGTCAACGGCCGCATGCGAGAGCTGGCGGTTGCGCCGAGCAAGGTGCTGCTGGAGGTCCTGCGCGAGGACCTTCAACTCACCGGCTCCAAGCGTGGGTGCGACGATTCTTCCTGCGGCGCCTGCACGGTGCTGGTAGACGGTACGCCCATGCTTTCCTGTACGCTGCTGGCCGCCAGCTGCCAGGAACAGGAGATCACTACCGTGGAAGGCATAAGTGAGCATGGCAGTCTGGCGGCTATCCAGAAAGCATACGGCGACCGGGGCGGAGCGCAATGCGGATATTGCACTCCCGGATTCATCATCACCGTGAAACATCTATTGAGCGTGAACCCAAACCCCAGCGACGAAGAGATTCGCGAGGCGCTGAGCGGCAACCTGTGCCGCTGTACCGGCTACAGCCAGATGTATGAAGCGATCAAGGCGGCGATTGAAGCCGAACAGAGAGGCTTGGCGGCTTTGTAACGCCGCCGTTTCGGCGGCCCGATGGGCGGGCGGACCCCGCCTGACAGCCGGCAAGATGCCGGCGCGACAAAGAAATGGCTGAATTCACCATTATCGGTAAACCTATCGCCATGGTGGACGCTGCCGGCAAGACTACCGGCGCCGGGAAGTACACTGACGATCTCAGTCTCCCCGGCATGCTGATTGGGAAAATCCTGCACTCGCCCTGTCCTCACGCGCGCATCAAGCGAATTGACACCAGAAGGGCTAAGGCGCTGGACGGAGTCGTAGCCGTTGTCACCGGAGCCGATGCGCCCAAAACTTACGGCATCCTCCCCGTGGGGCACGATGAAACCGCGCTCGCCGTGGACAAGGTACGCTACGTTGGCGACAACGTGGCCTGTGTGACGGCTGTAGATGAAGCTACGGCAGAGAACGCTCTGGAATTAATCGACGTGGAATACGAAGTTCTACCCGCCTACTTCGATCCGGAAGAATCGATGAAGGCGGAGACGGACCTGATCCACGAGGGCAAGCCGCACAACATCGAAAAAGATTACCACCATGTTTTCGGCGATCCCGAGAAGGCCTTTCGGGAAGCGGATTACGTGGCGGAAGGCCGGTTCATTGCCAACGAGGTTACCCACGCTGCCATGGAGCCGCATTCCACGCTGGCATCGTTTGAGCTCGATCCTCACACCGGAAACCTGGGCCGTTTGACCGTGTGGTCCTCCACGCAGGTGCCTTACTACCTGCAGCACAAGCTCTCGCTGGTGCTCGAGATGCCGATGTCGCAGATCCGGGTGATCAAGCCTCTGGTCGGTGGCGGATTTGGCGGCAAGAGCGAAGTGATCCCGCTGGAAATCATCGCTGCGGTCGCGGCACGGGCTGCCCGCGCTCCGGTGAAGGTCACCTACACGCGCGAGGAGGTCTTCTGGGCCCACCGCGGCCGTCCGCGCACGATTGTTGATCTCAAGACCGCCGTGAAGAACGACGGCCGCATCACCGCAGTCAAAGCCCGCGTGGTGCAAGACGGTGGCGCGTACTGTTCGTATGGCGTCGTCACTATTCTTTATTCTGGCGCGCTGCTGGGCGCCTTGTACGACATTCCCAACATTCAATACGACGGCTATCGCGTGCTGACCAACAAGCCGGCATGCGGAGCCATGCGCGGGCACGGCACGGTCAATGTGCGCTTTGCCTTCGAGTCGCAGCTCGATGAGATTAGCGCCAAGCTGGGCATTGATCCGGCCGAGATTCGGCGCCGCAATCTGCTCAAGCCACCCTGTATCACCATCAACGGCCTGCGCGTGCAAAGCTATGGCTTGCCGGAATCGATTGAGCAGGTGGTTGAACGCTCCGGATGGAAGCAACGCAAAGGCAAGCTGAGCAAGGGAAGGGGACTGGGATTGGGATGCAGTCACTACGTCAGCGGGGCAGCCAATTCCATCATTCGGTCCGACATGCCGCATTCGACCGTAAACATCAAAATTGATCGCGATGGCGGAGTAGTGGTTTACACGGGTGCATCGGAAATCGGCCAGGGCTCCGACACTATGACCGCGCAGATAGCCGCCGAGGTGCTCGGCTGTTCGCTGGCTCGCGTGAAAGTCGTGGCGGCAGATACGGACCTGACGCCGATCGACATCGGGTCTTACTCCAGTCGGGTTACATTCATGGCGGGCAATGCCACGCTGCGCGCGGCCGAGCAAGTGAGGGAGCAGATTGCCTCGGCGGCGGCACGCAAGATGAATTGTGCGATAGAAGACCTGGTATTCGGGGACGACAAGGTTGCTCGCCAAGGCTTGGCAGGCGGGAGTGGGACGGGCGAGGCGCCCGTCCCCACACAGCCGGGAGCTACGGCGAGCGGGCGGGTCGAAGGGCAGATTCTGCGCGGGTCGCTGCAGCAGAAGCGAACCGAAGAAGGGCCTAAAGACCGGATGTCCTTCGAAGAAGCGGTGGTCGCAGCCATCGACTTCCACGGCGCGCTGACCGGAACCGGCTCTTACGCTCCCCCTGCGGAAGCGCGTGGCGGAAAGCATAAAGGCGCCGGTGTGGGCCCGTCCCCCGCTTACTCGTATTCCGCGCAGGTCGCGGAGGTCAGTGTGGACGAAGATACCGGCGAAGTCACCGTGCACAAAGTCTGGGCTGCGCACGATTGCGGACGAGCCCTGAACCCGGTCGCGGTCGAAGGTCAGATTATCGGCTCGGTATGGATGGGCCTTGGCCAAGCGCTCCAGGAGGAGATGGTCTGGAAAGATGGCATGCTGATGAATCCCGGGTTGCTCGAATACCGCAGCCCGTCGGCGGTAGAGTCGCCCAAGATCGAGCCCATCATCATCGAGAGCATCGACCCGGAAGGACCGTTTGGCGCGAAGGAGTGTAGCGAAGGCTCGCTGGCGGCGACGATTCCCGCCATCGCCAACGCAATCTATGACGCGGTTGGAATCCGGCTGCATGAATCGCCTTTCACACCGGAGCGGGTATTGGCAGCCCTGCGTGCGAAGAAGAACGCAAAAGCCATCAACATGACCCAGGGAGTCGATCCCCTCGCTCCAACGCGCTTTCGCGAGCATGGGGGATCGCTGTGCTTCCGGGGCAAAGGGCCGGAGCGGCACAGGCTTGATCCAGCGCGGCGCGAAACGGCAGGGGAAGCCGGGGGTGACGATTGAGTCTCCCCGAATTCAAGCTGCTGCGGCCAAGGAGCGTAGAGGAAGCGATCGGCTTCTTGGTCAAGCACGGGAACATTCGTGTGCTGGCGGGCGGTACGGATCTGATTCCATCCATGCGCCAGAAATTGTTTGAACCCGAATACGTGCTCGATATCCGGCATATCTCCGAGTTAAGGGAAATCCACCCCCAAGCGGGACATGGCGTCGAAATCGGCCCTCTGACCACCCTCAACGCCATTGAGCACTCCGAATTCCTACGTCGGCACTACCCAGTCCTTACTGAGGCCGCCGCAACCGTAGCTTCTCCGGTATTGCGCAACATGGGAACGATTGGTGGCAACATCTGCCTCGACACTCGCTGCCTGTGGTACAACCAGTCGCTGACTTGGCGCAAGGCTTGCGGTTTCTGCATCAAGAAAGATGGCGACCTATGTCACGTCGCGCCGGGAGGGACCAAGTGCTGGGCGGTGTTCTCGGGAGACACCCCTCCGGCGTTGCTTTGCCTGAATGCCGAGATCGAGCTTGCCAGCCCTTCGGGTGTGAGGCGGATGGCGCTGCGCGATTTTTATACCGGGGCGGGTGACAGCTACCGCAAGCTGCAGCCGAACGAGTTGCTCACGCGAATTTTCCTTTCCGATTCGTCGGCGGACCTTCGGGGGATATACCGCAAGCTGCGCATTCGCGGGTCCATTGATTATCCGCTGGCCGGAGTGGCGGTCGCACTGAAGAGGTCCGATGGACAGGTCTCCGACGCTCGGGTTGCAATTACGGCGGTTAATCCGGCGCCCACCCTCATCACGGGAGTAGCCGGGGCATTGGAAGGAAGGGCGGTGGATGAGAGCGCCGCAGAAGCCATAGGCGAGATGGCGGCGAAAACCGCCAAGCCGCTGACCACCTCAGCGCTTACCCCGGAATATCGTCGAGAGATGATTCGGGTACTTACAAAGAGGGCAGTGTTAGCAGCTGCTGCCAACTAGTTCTTAGGCCCACGACCGACGACCAAAGACCAAGAACCAAGAACCAAAGACCAACGACTTGATCACCGACTGCCACATCCACATACAGCCCATGGAGATGTTTAAGCCCCATGCGCTGGAGTTGATAAAACACAAACGGGCGAACTTCGAGGAGATCGCCGAGTTTTGCCGCTCTCCGAAAGCTTTCCTGAAATATCTAGATCGTGCCGGTGTCGACCGGGCGGTGCTCATAAACTATGTGGCCCCAGAAGTGATCGGGTTTACCGCCGGGGTGAACCAGTTTGTCACCGACTACACCCGGGAAAATCCGCAGCGTCTGATTTCCTGCGGCAGCCTTCATCCGCGGCATACCTCCAACATCCTCGCGGATGTGGAGCAG
>Ga0209805_1001091_pt1 | contig 16615 bp, 20 predicted proteins | sample GraSoiAngelo_148_FD_185905 | JGI IMG/M metagenome (GOLD analysis project Ga0209805, IMG submission 185905) | Grasslands soil microbial communities from the Angelo Coastal Reserve, California, USA - 14_1009_09_20cm (SPAdes) (version 2) | ecosystem: Environmental > Terrestrial > Soil > Grasslands ... | reverse complement strand
AGTCCTCGAAGCGATCGGCGTCGATTACGTCGACGAGAGCGAGGTCCTGACTCCGGCGGACCTCAAGTTCCACATCGACAAGCATGCCTTCAAAGTCCCGTTCGTGTGCGGGGCTCGCGATCTCGGCGAGGCGCTACGGCGCATCAACGAGGGCGCGGCGATGATTCGGAGCAAAGGCGAGGCGGGCACCGGGAACATCGTCGAGGCGGTCACACATATCCGTGCGATCACCGACGCGATCAGCCAGCTCACCGAGCTTGGCCCGGACGCGCAAGAGAAGAAGGCGGAGGAATACCGCGTCCCGGTTGAGCTCGTGCGCCAGGTGGCGAAGGACGGAAAGCTCCCGGTCGTGCTCTTCTGCGCTGGTGGCATCGCGACGCCGGCCGACGCGGCGCTCATGATGCAGCTCGGCGCGGAAGGAAACTTCGTTGGTTCCGGCATTTTCAAGTCGGCCGATCCCGCGCGGCGCGCGAAGGCGATCGTCGAGGCGACGACGCATTTCCGCGATGCCAAGCTCGTTGCCGAGGTATCGCGCGGGCTTGGCGAGGCCATGCGGGGACTTTCGCTCGAGTCGATCCCGGCGCAAGAACGACTTGCAGTCCGCGGTTGGTGACCGCCGCCCGCTGACCGCGCGCGCCGGCGTCCTCGGTCTTCAGGGTGACTTCGCGGAGCATCTCGCCACGCTCGATCGCCTCGGCGTCGAAGGCGTGGATGTCCGCAGGCCCGAGCAGCTTGACGAGATCGACGCGCTGATCATCCCGGGTGGCGAGAGCACGACGATCGGCAAGCTCGCGAGCCAGTACGGGATCATCGACAAGCTCAAGGATCGCGTCGCCGAAGGCATGCCGGTGTGGGGCACGTGCGCGGGCGCGATCTTCATCGCGAAAGAGGTGCCCGGCCACCCGCACCCGCTCGCCGGGCTCATGGACATGACCGTCGAGCGGAACGCCTTCGGGCGGCAGCTCGATTCGTTTGAGGCGGACCTCGACGTGAAGGCGCTCGGCGTGGCGCCGTTCCACGCGGTGTTCATTCGCGCGCCGCGGATCAGCCGCGTCGGCACCGGTGTCGATGTCCTCGCGCGTCTTGGCGACGGTACGGTCGTCGCCGCGCAGCAGGGCCGGCTGCTCGCCACGAGCTTTCACCCCGAGCTCACGCACGACGAGCGCTTTCATCGGTACTTTCTCTCGCTCGGAAAGAGCTGATGCCGGCGAGAGCGGCGACACCGCTTGACCTGCGCCGGGTCTCGGGCCTGCTCGCGAGCTCGCTCCGCGATCCGAGCGGCATCATGGCGACCGCGCTCCCGGTCCCACTCGCGGCCGGTGCCATGTCGAGCTGGACGCGCCTCCTTCCGGGTCTCGTCGGCCTGAACGGGCGCCTGCGCGTGTTCCTCGAGGAGTACCGCGGGCAGCTCCGGTCGAGCGCGCTCGTCTACGACGGGAATCGACCGGAGTGGGTCGTCCTCATCCTTGCGGCGCTGCAGCAGCCCGGCGGAGCCGACAGCGCGTTCCGTCTCCTCTCGGGGATCAGCGGGGCGGCCGCGCGCGCGGGCATGCACCGGATCTTCGCAGCCGTCCCCGACGAGGCTCTCGCGCGCGAGACGTTCTTCCAGGCGGGGTTCTATTCGTACACGCGGGAGACGTGGTACGTCGCGGGGCGCACCGCGGTCATCGCCCCGGTGCCGGAACTCGCAGCGCGCGAGGCGACAGGCCGCGATGCGCACGACCTCTTCCGCTTCTACGCGATGACCACGCCGCACGCGGTGCAGCGCGCCGAACAGCTCTCGTTCGCCGACTTCGACGTCAGTCGCCGTGGCGGCGCCTACGACCCGCCGCACCTCATCGGAGGGAACCCGCTCGCTATGCGCCGGCAGTCGGCGCTCATCGACGGCGAGGAGTCGCGCCTCCGGGCGTTCGCGCTCGCGTTCAGCGGACTCGAGCGCCACCCGCACGTCTGCAAGGTCCGCACGGCGGACGGCGACGTCGACCTCGCGCGCGAGCTGCTCCGTGCGGCGGCCCGCGCGCTCCCAGCGGGGAAGCCGGTGACGTCGCCGGTCCGCTCGTACGAGGAGCACGTCGCTCGAGCCCTCCTCGCCGAGGGTTTCCGTGAGTTCGCGACGTCGATGCTCTTCACGAAGGAGCTCGCCGAGCGGGTGGAGGAGCGCGCCTTCGCGCCTGCGGTGGTCCGATGAACGAGGAGCCGCAGTGGCGCGACGTGGATACGCGCGATGGCTACGACCGCTGGGCGCCGAACTATGACGAAGAGGGAAATCCGCTGCTCGCGCTCGAGGAGCCCGAGGCGGACCGTGCGGTGGGCGACGTGACGGGCCTCGACGTCCTCGATGTTGGAACCGGGACCGGCAGGCACGCGCTGCGGCTCGCCGCCCGCGGCGCGCGCGTCACCGCGATCGACTTCAGCGATGAGATGCTCGCGAAGGCGCGCGCGAAGAAAGGCGCCGAGCGCGTGCGCTTCGAGAACCACGACGTCACAGAGCGGCTCCCATATCCCGACGGGTCGTTCGACCGCGTGCTCTCGGCGCTCGTTCTCGAGCACGTTCCCGACGTCGCCGCCTTCTTGCGCGAGCTGGGACGCGTGACGCGCGCGGACGGGCGCATCGTGGTCACGGCGATGCACCCGGCGATGTTCCTGCGCGGCGTTTCTGCGCGGTTCCGCGATCAGGGGACCGGTGAGTTCCTGCGCCCGCGTTCCTACGTGATGCAGCTCTCCGACTACGTGATGGCCGCTCTCCGTGCCGACCTTCGCATCGTCGCGCTTGTCGAGCGGGCGCCCGACGATGCTCTCGCCGCCCGTGTCCCGCGTGCCGCGAAATACGTGGGCTGGCCGATGCTCTTCGTCATGACGCTCGAGCGCGCGTAACATCGCCGCCGTGGCGGACGATTTCACGCGCTATGGTCCTTTCGCACTCGCGATGGTGACGGCGTCGATCCTCATCGCGAAGTATCGCTTCGGTGTCCCAACGGAGCGCGTCCGTTCGAATCTTTTGATGTTCAATGGCGCCTTCGTTCTGTATGTGGCACTGGATCTCATTTCCGGTCGAGCGCTCACGTCGATGACCGACCTGCCGAGGGCCGCGCTCGTCCTTCTCAGTGCCATCTTGGTGCTCGCAATCGGGAACGTCTTCTACCTGCTCGTGCGACGCCGCCGCGCTCCTCGCTAGACACTCTTCGGACCGGTGCCCGCGGGTATGCTCTATCGGGTCACGAGTTTCACGCGTGACCGCCCGCTTCGACGGTCGATGACATGACAAGAGAACAGCTGCTCGCTACGGACGAGCTCGACGCGATCCTCCACGCCCTCCCACCGGAACTGGTCCAGCGGGTCCGGGGCCTCGACGGGCTGGACGGCCTTCTGGAGATCGTGATGGACCTCGGTCGCCTGCCCGAGGCGCGCTTCACTGGCCGCGAGGAGATCCTCTCCCAGCGTGAAGTCACGGCGGAGGACATCGCCTTCGTGATCTCGCGGATCGGGCAATTCGGCGGAGACAACCGCGCCGGCATCGAGCGGACGCTCCACCGCATCAGTGCGCTCCGCAACCGCGCGGGCAAGGTCGTCGGTCTCACGCTCCGCGTCGGGCGCGCTGTTTACGGAACGATGGAGATCATCCGCGACGTGGTCGAAGCGGGGCGCAGCATCCTGCTCCTCGGGCGGCCCGGCGTCGGCAAGACGACCCTACTGCGCGAGGTCGCGCGCGTGCTCGCGGACGAGATGGGGAAGCGCGTCGTCATCGTGGACACGTCGAACGAGATCGCGGGCGACGGGGACATCCCGCACCCCGGGATCGGCCGCGCGCGGCGCATGCAGGTCGCGGCTCCGTCGCTGCAGCACGCCGTCATGATCGAGGCGGTCGAGAACCACATGCCCGAGGTCGTCGTCATCGACGAGATCGGCACCGAGCAGGAAGCCGGGGCCGCGCGCACCATCGCCGAGCGCGGCGTGCAGCTCATCGCGACGGCGCACGGCAACACCCTCGAGAACCTGATGCTGAACCCCACGCTCTCGGACCTCGTTGGAGGTGTTCAGACGGTGACGCTCGGCGACGAGGAGGCGCGGCGCCGCGGCACGCAGAAGAGCGTCCTAGAACGCAAGGCGCCACCGACGTTCCAGACGCTCGTCGAAATCCAGGCGTATCAGCGCGTCGCGCTCTATCAGGACGTCGCGCAGACCGTCGACGCGATCCTCCTGGGAAACCCCGTCGCGCCGGAGATCCGCTCGCGCGACGCGACGGGCGAGCTCTCGGTTTCGACCTCGACGCCGTCGCGCTCGGCCTCAGAAGCGATGGAGCGGCGAAGCACACCCCGTGTCGCCGCGAACGGCGCGAACGGCGGGCGCGAGACGGTGAAGGTCTATCCCTTCGGGCTCTCCTGGACGCGGGTCGAGGAAGCCGCCCGCGGGCTCGGCCTTCCCGTGGCGATCGTGCGCGAGCCCGACGAGGCCGACGTCGTCATCACTCTCAAGAACTACTACCGGCGCAAAACGCCGCGCCTCCGCAACGCCGAGTCGCAGGGCATCCCGATCTACATCGCGCGATCGAACTCCTCGACCCAGATCGCGAGCGCGCTCGCGTCGGTCATCGAGCTCCGACGCGGACCCGAGGACAAGGCGCTCGAGGAGGCGCGCGACGGGATCGAGCAGGTCGTCGGCGGGCAGTCCGATGAGATCGAGCTGACGCCGCAGAACGCGTACGTGCGCAAGCTCCAGCACGAGCTCGTCGAGCGCGCGAATCTAAGCTCGCGCAGCACCGGCAACGAGCCGTTCCGACGCGTCCAGATCTATCGGTGACCGGCACCTTCCTCTCGTTCGAAGGGGGAGAGGCCGCCGGGAAATCGGTGCAGGCCGCTCGCCTTGCCGAGAGCCTCGGCACGCGCGGTCGCGGCGTTCTGCTCACCCGCGAGCCCGGCGGAACTCCGTTCGCCGAGCGCATCCGCGACGTGCTCCTCCATGCACGCGACGTCGACCTCGCCCCCGAGACGCAGGCCCTCCTCTTCTCGGCGGCACGCGCGCAGCACACCCGTGACGTGATCCGCCCGGCGCTTGCCGAAGGGAAGATCGTCATCGCCGACCGGTTTTTCGACTCGACGCTCGCCTACCAGGGCTACGGCCTCGGCGCCGATCTCGATGGCCTCCGCGCAATGACGCGCTTCGCGGTGGGCGCGCTCGTCCCCCAGCGCACGTTTCTCATCGACGTGCCGGTCGCGGTGACGCTCGCGCGTCTCGGCGCGCGCGCCGGTACAGCACGGTGGGACCGTTTCCACGGGGACGACCGCGCGTTCTACGAGCGCGTGCGCGAGGGATACCTCCGCCTCGCGGCGGCCGAACCGAGCCGGTTCGTCGTGGTCGCCGGCGACCGCCCGGAAGAGACCGTGGCGGCGGACATCCGGCGCCAGGTCGATCAGCTTCTTGGCCTACCGGCCTAGCGACGGATGCCGCGTGGCGAAGGGTGAGCGGATGCTCTACCGAGGTGCCGTTCGTCGCATCGTCAGAAATGACCAATCTGACCTGACCATCGGAGCCCTTCGAGAGGCGCGGGGTATAGTCGCCGCCCGATGAAGATGGTGGTGGCGATCGTCCATCCGGAGGACGCGGGAGCCCTCGTCGACGCGCTTACCGACAAGGATTTCCGGGTCACGCGGCTCCATTCCCAGGGCGGATTCCTGAAGCAATCTCACGCCACGATCCTGGCCGGCGTCGAGGAAGCGCAGGTCGACGACGTGATCGCGACGATCCGCGAGACCTGCCACGCGAGAAGCCAGTTCATCAACCCGATGCCACCGATCATGGAACCGGGTGAGTTCTACATGCCCTATCCAGTTGAAGTGACCTTCGGCGGTGCGACCGTCTTTGTTTTGGACGTCGCGAGGTACGAGCGGATCTAGGGATCAAATTGAGCACGTCCGGTCGGTCCCAGTGACCGACACTGTTGCCATCAGCATTACGCCCAGAAATCACTCGAATCAGCGGGTTCTTGCTTGCCCGGAGTGTCGGCAGCGTATCTATATCCCGAATGACTTAAGGGCTGAACCAAATAAGCCGACTTACCGGCCGACAACCGAAGCCGGAAGGGAGGCTGACATATGCGTCGTTTGATAGCAGCGATTGCCGCACTCGCCGCCCTCGTTCTAGGTGGCGGAGCCGGCTGGACCGGCTGGTAATTGATTCTCAGCGTTTTCTAGAAGCGCATTAAAAAGCGTGCGGGAAGAGGGCCGAGAGGCCCTCTTTCTGTTTCCGGGACGACCTTTCGCGATTCGAGCGCTCCCGTATCCTCCCGCGGTGCGATCGTTGGGGATTCCAGCCGAGGTTCGTAGCCTAGTTGTCGCCGTCCTCGCTGCTGGTTGTCTAGTCCTAGTTCGCGTCAGTGTCCCAATTCCCGCCGACGTCGACCTGATCCATCCGCTCTTCTGGATTGGCGTCACTCTGATTGCCGCCTCTCTCTCTGTCCGTCTTCCTGGCGACGTCGTCGCCCACATCACGACAGCTCCCATCCTCGCTGCCGTATTCGATCCTCAAATGGCGAACCCGTTTGCTGTGTGTTGGGTTGCGCTGCTGGGGACGATCGAGATCAGGGACCTGCGTCGGGAGATTCCGTGGTACGGGACGCTCTACAACAAGTTTTCGTACGTCCTTGCCGCCTTTGCGGCATGGCTCGCGATGGCATTACTGAGACAGCTCGGTTCCTCCGACGGTCCGGTGGGGACCGTGGTCTTAATTCTTGTGGCGGGCTCCGCCTTCATCCTCGTGAACATGTCTCTCGCTGTTCTCGCAGTCAGTCTCCGGACCCGTGCCCCACTTGCACGCATATGGGCGGGCAGTATCCGGAGCAGCCTCTTTGGTGCCATCGCCCAAGTCTTCATCGCATGGCTGATGGCCGAGGTCGGCATAAAAGTTGGACTCTGGGCTACAAGTCTGTTCATGGTGCCGTTGCTTCTCGCGCGGTACTCGTTCACCAAGTACGCCGAAACTCGTGCTTTGTTCTTCGGAACGGTCAGCGCGCTGTCACAGGCGATCGACGCGAAAGACGGCTTCACACGTGGTCATGCCGACCGGGTCTCAAGAATTGCGGGTGCAATTGCACGCGAGATGGGACTGCCTGAGCGACAGATCGAGGAGATTGAACTGGCTGGAATGTTGCACGACATCGGAAAAATTGGTGTCGAGGACCAAATTCTGATGAAGCCCGCGCGCCTCGACCCACATGAACAGGAGCTGATGAGGCGGCATCCGATTTACGGTGCTTCGATTCTTTCACCCTCGGAGTCTCTGCGTCCGTTAGCGCCTCTTGTCTTGCACCATCACGAGAATTACGACGGGAGTGGTTACCCGGAAGGGCGCAGGGGCGAGGACATTCCGTTGGGTTCGAGGATCATCATCGTCGCCGACGCGTACGAGGCGATGACTTCTGATCGTATTTACCGGAAAGCGATCGGTCATGACCGGGCGATGGATCAGCTCAACCGATATAAGGGAATTCAGTTCGATCCGAGGGTCGTGCGCGCGCTTGGGAGTCTTCTCGATAAGCGCGGCGCCGATGCCTTCGAGGTCAGTCAACTGCCTCCCATCAACTACGAGACACTCGCCGAACTCCGTAAGCGCCTGGCGCGTGAGCCTCTGGCTCGCGATGCCCATGCTGGTTAGTGGGCTGGTAGCAGGCTTCATTGTCGGACTGGCGACCGGCGGCGATTGGCGGCACCTCGAAAGACTGGATCTCAAGCTCTGGCCAGCCCTTTTCGTCGGAGCCGTAGCGCGGGTCGTCGCCCCCTTTCTGGGTGGTCTTGCTCTCGCGTCGTCGATAGCCGGCCTTCTACTTGTGACTCTCGTGGCCTTGGCGAATCGAGCCTTACCGGGAGCCTTGCTGATCGCGGCGGGATCCTTGCTGAACGCCGGCGTCATCTCGATCAATGGAGGAATGCCGATCGATCCGGGAGCCTTAGCGGCGTCCGGCAAACCTGCGCCGGCTGATGGACTGCACACGATGCTTGGACCTGAAACGCGGCTGCCCTTTCTGGCCGACATTCTGCTGGCTCCGCTGATTAACAACATCTACAGCGTTGGGGACGTTGTGCTTGCGATCGGCGGTTTTTGGATGGCCTTCCGTCTACTGAAGCAACGATGACGACCGCAACCGGCGTCCCGGCGATTCAGCTCTTGAGGTCGCCCAACTTCGGTGCGCTGTGGCTAGCCCAAGTCGCAAGCAGGTTCGGCGATCCCATCACCCTCATCGCTCTCGCATACGTTAGCTATGTCCGCACACACTCGGCGTTGATCACCGCTCTCGCCGTGGTCATGGCCACGGTCCCGAACGCACTTCTCGGCGTCTTCGGCGGGGTCCTCGCTGACGCGGCCGGCCACAAAAGGGCGATGATCACCTGCGACCTCGCGCGCGTCGCTCTTGTCGCCACGGTCCCGGTCACGCTCTCCCTCAATCTCCCTTTGCTTGTGCCCTACGCCCTTGTTTTCGTAGCAGCGGCGTGCGGTGCCGTCTTCAACCCGGCACGCCTCGCACTCGTGCCGCGCATCGTCGGCGCGAACGCGCTCCCGAGCGCCAACGCTTTGACCTACTCGAGCGATCGGGCCGTCGAAGTGCTGGGGGCCCTGGCTGCGGGACTCCTGGTCGCGACCGTCGGCGAGCGCGCCTTCTATTTTGACGCGCTCACCTTCCTCGTTTCGGCCGCGCTCCTTCTACGTGTTCACGTCGAAGAGGGAAGACGGCCGATCATGTTTGGCACGGTCGGGCACGAAGCACTGGAGGGCCTCCGGTTCCTCTGGGGCCACGCGGTGCTTCGCGCGAACACGATCTTTTCTTTGGTCTGCCAATTGTCTTTGCCCGTGGTGTCGAGTCTCGCGCCGTCGCTTATTTTTCAGCGCTTTGCCAGCGGTAACGCTGAGCTCGGAGCGTCCCAGTTCGGGATCGCGGAGGGGGCCATCGCGGCCGGCGCGGTCGTGAGCGGCCTCGTAATCGCCCCGCAGCTGACCCGGTTCGCGAAGGGTCGTCTCCTGCTCGCCGGTTTTGCGATCTACGGTGTCGTTCTGATCGCTCTTGCGTTCGCCCCGACCTTCGAGGTGGCGGTCATCCTGTTCGCACTCGGCGGGGTAGTGAATGTCCTCTTCTACGTGCCCAACGTGACCATCTCGCAGGAGCTGACGCCACCAGATCTTCGCGCCCGAGTGTTCGGCGCGCGAATCGCGCTTCTCAACATCACTTGGCTACCGATAATCGTCCTGAGCGGAGCACTCGCCGATGCTGCTGGAGTCGCTTTCCTGATAGCGATGGCGGGGGTTGTAACGTTTGCTGCTGCGCTCGTCGGCACGCTGATTCCCAGCGTTCGCGATGTGCCCTGAGCGCCGACCGTACGGAGGCGCCCCAAGCCGTCTCGGTTTGACATGTACGGTCACCGGCACACAAAATGGTCCGGCCGCACGAGGGATAGTCATTCAGGGGCCTAGCTTGGCCCTCGTGGGAAGGAAGCGTACGGAAAGTGGCGCAACGGACGATCCTCGTCGCGGACGACGATGCCTCCATTCGCTCACTCCTCAAGCAATTGCTGTCCGATGAGGGGTACAGCGTGGTCGAGGCGACCACGGGCACCGAGGTCGTCGAAAAGGTCAAAGACACCAACCCCGACCTCGTGATCATGGACGTCCGGATGCCGGAGCTAGACGGCATCGAGGCCCTCTCAAAACTCAAGGTGAGCTCGCCCAAGACGAGCGTCCTGATCATGACGGCGTTCGGCTCGTCCAATAACGCCATCCGGGCAATGGAGCCCGGCGCGTTCGACTACATCACCAAGCCGTTCGAGCTCGACAAGATCAGCCACACCGTCAAGCGGGTCATCGAGTACCGCGACCTGACGAGCGAGGTCCAAGTGCTCCGCGACGAGATCAGCTCCCTCGTCCAGACCGAACGGATCGTCGGCAACTCGCCCGCGATGCAGGAGGTCTACAAGACCGTTGGAAAGGTCGCCAAGGCCGACGCGACCGTCCTCATCACCGGCGAATCGGGCACCGGCAAGGAGCTCGTCGCCGAGGCGCTTCACTACAACTCCAATCGCCGGTCCGGCCCGATCGTGAAGGTCTCGTGCGCGGCGCTTCCGGAAACCCTCCTCGAAGCGGAGCTTTTCGGACACGAAAAAGGGTCATTCACCGGAGCGATGACGCAGCGCCGCGGCCGCTTCGAGATGGCCGACAAGGGGACGATCTTCCTCGACGAGATCGGCGAGATGAGCCTACCGATGCAGACGAAGCTCCTCCGCGTTCTCCAGGAGCGCAAGATCGAACGGGTCGGCTCGTCGCTTCCGATCAAGGTCGACATCCGCATCATCTGCGCGACCAACAAAGACCTGCAAAGACAGGTCGAGCAGCAGAAGTTCCGCGACGACCTCTTTTACCGACTCAACGTCATCAACATCCATATGCCGCCGCTCCGCGATCGGAAAGAGGACATCCCCGCGCTCGTCGAGCACTTCCTCGCGAAGCACCGTTACAGCGCGACGGCGCAACCGGCGGCGATCAGCGAAGAGGCGCTCAAACGTCTCATGGAGTACGACTGGCCCGGCAACGTGCGCGAGCTCGAGAATGTCGTCGAGCGTGCGGTCGTCCTGTCACGCGGCCAGATCATCACGAGCCGTGAGCTTCCCTTCGGCGATCACGAGGCCGGCGAGCGTGAAGAAGAAGGCGGCGACGAGGTCTCCGTCGAGAAGTCCTTCTTCAAGAAATCCGTCGCCCAGTTCGAGAAGGACCTCATCATGAAGGCCCTCCGCGACGCCAACGGAAATCGCTCAAAAGCTGCGGAAATGCTGGGTATTTACCGCCGTCTGCTCTACGCGAAGATCAAGGAATACGGCCTCGAGGGCTACCCGCCCAAGGGCCGCGCGGCCTGATGCTCGCGCTGCTGCGCACCTCCCTGCGGTTCTTCATCATTGGGTTTCTCGCCGGGACACTTTTCGCGCCGCGCTCTGGTGCGGCAACGCGCGCGATGCTTCGCGAGAAGTTCAGAACCATGGCGAACGAGTTCCTCGAGCTCGCGGCGCTTCCGCCAATCGAGTCGCGCACCGCCGTGAAGAACGGTGGCGATGGACCCACGCGACGGACCGGCACGCGCGGTACGAATGCCCGCTCGTCGTCCTAAGGTCGCATCCACCGGACCCATCGTCGTTCGCCTCGTCGAGGCGACGGGCAACTCCACCAAGAGCTGGGACGCGGCCGTGCTCGCCGCCGTGAAGGCGGCGAAGGTGAAGGCTCCCGTTGGCGTCGAGGTCGGACGCCTCTGGGCGGAGCTCGACGGTGCGAGGCTTTCCCGGTATCACGCCTCGGTCAAGGTGGCGTACCGAGAGGTCCAGCGCTCGTCCGTACGTGCCTCTCGCTAGCAGCCAAGTCTCGATATCTGTCCACCTCATTGACACATGATTTCGCCACCAACAACACTCGCAATCGGAATTCGACACAGGGGAGCAAAGTCCGGTGGCGGAGGCCCAAACGCACGACGCGCTCACGCAAGTCCTGATCGCCAACGACGGCGAGGTCCTCGCGCGCCTGCGTCTCTCGGCCGCCGAGGCCGCGCGCGTGTGCAACGTCACACCACGTCAGCTCATCTACTGGACGAAGAAGGGTCTCGTGAAGCCGTCGAGCAATGGCGATCACGACTACGACGTCTTCGCCATGGAGAAGGTCATCCGGATTCGGCAAGCGCTCGAGAAGGGGCACTCGCTCGAGAAAGCCGCGCAGCTCGTGCAGCGCGAGATGGGCACGCTCCAGGCCGAGGCCAAACGGCTCGATGAGATGCTCCCGGATGCCCTCGAGGACGAGCTTCGCGCCCGCCTGGAGCGCCTCGAATCGCGCATTAACGAGCTGCGGCGGGCCCTCCCGGCCTCTCTCACGATCGCGCGGCTCCGGAAGGCCGTCGCGGTCCTGGCCCGCCTCGACGCCCAGGGTGCGCTCGAAAACTCCCAGGCCAACGGCGACTCGGCGAAGGCGGTCGCGCTCCGGCTGGGGCGGGCCATCGACGAGCTCGAGATGTTGCTTCGTGAGGTCCAGCCCGTCGGGGCATAACGCGCCGGTACGCTTCGTCCGTGCCTGACGCGCTCGCGCTCATCGCCAACGCCGCCGGCAAGCTCACCCGAGAAGGCCTCCGCGCGACCGGACGAGGCGCGACCGCCCTCCCGGGACTTGTCGCTCTGACGCTCGATCCGGATTTCATCGGCGCGCTCTCGGCGACGCTCGCGCACGGCGTGGCCTGCGTCTCTGGCACGAACGGGAAGACCACGACCGCGCGGATGCTCGCCGACATCTCCCGCACCGCGGGATGGGACCCGATCCACAACCGCTCGGGCTCAAACCTCGATCGCGGTGTCGCGGCAGCGCTCCTCGCGCAGAGCTCGTGGTCGGCCGAGCCGCGCGGCAACTTCGGTCTCTTCGAGATCGATGAGGCGTCGCTGCCGAGCGCGGTCGGACGGCTCAGACCGCGCGTCGTCGTTGTGACGAACCTCTTCCGCGATCAGATGGATCGCTACTTCGAGCTGGACACGCTCGCGAAGAAGATCGGCGACGCGCTCGCCGGCTTGCCCGGGGACACGACGCTCGTGCTGAACGCCGACGATCCGCTCGTCGCGTATCTCGCGCTCCGACGCGACGCGAAGACCGTCTTCTTCGGCGTCGACGATCCGGATGTGGGCGGCGTGATCCCGCAGGCAATCAGTGACGCGACGCGCTGCCCGCGCTGCAAGTCGCCTCTGAAGTACGCGCGTGTCGTGCTCGCCCACGTCGGCGACTGGTCCTGCCCATCATGTGGTCTCACGCGCCCGCCGCGCGACGTCGCTGCGACCAAGGTCACGCTCGGGCCGAGCGGCAGCGAGCTCGTGCTCGCCGGAACGGTCGGGAACGTCTTCGAGCCGGTGCGCGTCCCGATCCCCGGCCTGTACAACGCGTACAACGCGCTCGCCGCGCTCGCGGCCGCTCGTGCCCTCGACCTCGGTCTGGCCGAGGCGATCCGAGCGCTCGCGAGCTTCCGCCCGGCTTTTGGTCGGCTTGAAACGATCGAGCACCGTGGCCGCACTCTGCGGCTCGTCCTTGTGAAGAACCCCGCTGGGTTTAACGCCGCGATCGGGGCGCTGCTCGAGACCGGGCGATCGCCGCGTCTCCTCGCCGCTCTGAGCGACCGCGACGCCGATGGCCGCGATGTCTCCTGGATCTGGGACGCCGACTTCGAAGCCCTGGCCCCGTCGGTGGAACACGCCGTCATCACCGGACTGCGCGGGCGGGATCTCGCCCTCCGGTTTAAGTACGCCGGGCTCGCGAAGGAGCGCCTGGAGGTCGTGGACGACTGGGCCGCGGCGATCGACCGAGCCACCACCCTCGCGCCCGAGGGCGGCGAGGTCGTCGTGCTCGCGACGTACACGGCGATGCAGGCGTTGCGCGCGGTGCTCGCCCGTGCGGGGGCGACCGTGCCGTTCTGGGAGGATTGACCCTCATGGATCTGCGGATCGCGCACCTCTATCCCGACCTGATGAACATCTACGGCGACCGCGGCAACGTCATCGCGCTCACCCAGCGCGCGAAATGGCGGGGCATCGGCGTCGAGGTGCGCCCTTACTCCGTCGGCGAGTGGGCCGACCCGGAGTGGCCGGACGTGTGGTTCTTCGGCGGTGGTCAGGATCAGGGGCAGGACATCGTCGGCGCCGATCTGGCGGGCAAGAACGGCTCGGCCCTACGGAAATCCGTCGAGAGCGGCGCCGCGATTTTCTCGGTCTGCGGCGGCTATCAGCTCCTCGGACACGAGTACGTGCCGGAGGTCGGCCCCTCGATCCCCGGGCTGGGCATTCTCGACGTGACCACCCGCGCCGGCAGGAAGCGCTTCGTGGGCAATTTGCTGGTGGATTCGCCGGACGGACCGCTCGTCGGGTTCGAGAACCACTCCGGGCGGACGTACCTCGGCACTGGCGCGAAGCCGCTCGGAACGGTCGTCGCCGGGAACGGCAACAACGGTGAGGACAAGACCGAGGGCGCGGTGCAGGGAAAAGTGATTGGCTGCTATCTCCACGGATCCGGACTTCCGAAAAACCCGTGGCTCGCGGACCGTCTCCTGGGGTGGGCGATCGCAAAGCGACACAGGGACGTAAGACTGGATCCACTCGACGACAGCGATGAGCTCGCCGCGCGCGCGCAGGCGAGCGAGGTGGCGCGAGCCAGAACGTAGAGAGCGGTACTTCGGTACCGGCCCCTTCTCCTATGCGATCCGGGCGCCTCCATCTGTTGACTGCGCGGCGTGACTCCCGGTGCTCTCATTCGCGGTTCCGTCATCGCACTGGCCCTTCTGTCGGCTGGAGGGCTCACCGCGAGCGCGGACGATGGCCGGCCGCCGGCGCCGAGCGGCACCGGCCATCCTCCGACCTCCAGCAGCGTCCCGATCACCGAGCTCCGTCCGAGCGAGATCCGCTCTGCGCCGACGCCGACCATCGCGCCCCCACTCACTCCAGTCGCCGAGCCTCTTCGTGCGCCCGCGCGGAAACGTGAACTGGTCCTGTTTGTCGGCGGATACGGTTCGAAGGCCGACGACGGCGCCTTCGACGAGCTCAAGGCGCGTTTTCCATCCGATCGCTACGAGATCCGGAGGCTCGGGGACGATCCCGAGTTTCCATATGACACGTACGGCAGCGTCGATGCCAATGCGCGCGTCTTGACCGACGAGATCCGCCACATAAGGGCGGGTTACTCCGGAGTGGACATCGTGTCGCACTCGATGGGCGGCGTAGTCGTCGATCGCGCCATCGCGGGAGGACTTTCGTCAGATGACGGAGTCGTGACATACGTCGCCATCGCCAGTCCGCACAGCGGCGCGGACTTCGCGCGCGCGCCGGCGTTTGTTCTTCCCTTCATCAGTCCGGTCAAAGAGATCGTCCGAGCTGGCGGAGTCGCGGTCGCTCGCGATCCCCAGAGCACAGCCATCAACGACCTCGCGACGGCGCGGCCTATTCCTCCGCCCGCGGGAATCGTTCGCGTTGACGCAAGCCTCGCCACCGACGGGTTTGTCAACGAGTTCGACGCTCGCGATCCGGGCGTCCCGCAGCGGCTCTTTCTTCCGGCGACCACGCGCGAGCTCATCGACGGGCACGGCGGGAGCCTGGTCAACCGGGAGATCGGAGATCTCGTGGTCGAAACGATCCGCACCCACGAGGTCCCACCCGACCGTCGCGATCCAATAACCCAGCTTGTCGCACCGATTCTCTGGAATGAGGAAACACGAGTCTGGCGCAGGGTCCTCTTGATAACGACGCTCGCCGCGGTTTGCTTGTACGTGGCCCGATTCCTACCCCTCTGCCGCGGTCCGATCGACCAGATCAACGCGTGGTGCGGCCGCTTCGTTCGTGCCCTCGGTCGATGAGGGCCGAGCGCGGTCAAGCGATAGTCGAATTCGCGTTGGTGTTGCCGCTTCTGCTCGTGCTGCTCCTGGGGATCGCGCTCATTACGGAGATCGGCGTAGCTCGTCTCGCACTTGAACATGCCGCGGCCGAAGCAGCACGGACCGGGTCGCTCACGAACGATGACGATCTGATTCGCAGCACCGTGACCGCAGCGGTCAGCCCGCTCGACGCCTCTCGTGTGATGGTGGTCATCGAACCGACGCAAGACGAAGTCCCACGATCATCGATGCCTCGCGGCTCTCTCATTCGTGTTCGGCTGCGGTACCCGCTGCCAGTCCCCCTCGCGTTCGTGGGTCTTCCCCGTTTGATGGTGGAAGGAACGGCCGCTCGCCGGGTCGAGTGGGCTCCGTGAGCGAGGAGCGGGGTCAGGCGATGTTGGTGGCCGTGCTCGCGCTCGCCATCGCGGCGGCCGCGGTTATCGGCCTTCGCGCCGCACAAGACCGCATCACCGTGGCGGCCCAGGCGCAGCGCGCGGGCGAAGCTGCCGTCGAGGCGGCCGCCCAGGCCGTGGCGGACCTTTACGGGTCGCACGCGGTCGCGCCCGCACAGCTTGTCACCGATCCGCGCTCGGTCGAGGCGGCTCGGAGCGCCGCAGAAGAACTCGCTCGGTCGAACGGCGCCTCCGGTGTCGCGCAGGTGGAATTGGTGTGCGCCAATAAGCGGATCGAAGCGCGACTCGTGCTGAACGGTTACTCGCACCGCGCCGGGTTCAGTGCCCCCGAATGCTCCCCGTCCTGACCTTCACGCCAAAGCGGTGGCTGTTCGGGCGCCGGCGGCTTGTCCTCGCACTCGGCGGGACCGGACTCCTCGTCCTCTCGATCCTCTCGACCCTGGTCGCTCCGCCTTCCCGTTCCGCGGACGAGGGCACAGCGAGTAGGTCATTGGCGCAACGTCTTTCGATGTCGACTTGGGCCCTCGCGGTGCCGCTCGCATGGCTCGCCGCACCGTTGGCTGAGGTGCGGAGCGGCGACAGCGTCGATCTCCTCGCCGTTCGGAGCGGCGATCGCCCGTTGGCCGTCGCTATCGCCGCAGACCTTCGCGTCATGGGTGCGGACGAGCGATCTGTCGTCTTCGAGGTCGATGAGGAGAGCGCGACCGCGATTGCCACCGCACGAGCGTCAGGATTGCTGATCGTCCCTCTCCTTCGTTCGACACATTGACGGTCCGCGTCGCTCTCTGCGGAGGCGCCG
>Ga0209805_1001090_pt1 | contig 16619 bp, 19 predicted proteins | sample GraSoiAngelo_148_FD_185905 | JGI IMG/M metagenome (GOLD analysis project Ga0209805, IMG submission 185905) | Grasslands soil microbial communities from the Angelo Coastal Reserve, California, USA - 14_1009_09_20cm (SPAdes) (version 2) | ecosystem: Environmental > Terrestrial > Soil > Grasslands ... | reverse complement strand
GGAGACTCCTTCAGGAATCTCTCTTTGAGCGTCGGACGAGGGCGTCGTATGCGTCTTTGATTTGTCTCTGAATGGCGTAGTTGCGGAGCTTCTGGGACCATGTCTGTTCGAAGAGTTCCTTCATGCTCAGGTTTCGTAGACGGTCCAGGTCGGTTCTCTTGCCGTTCTCCATTAGCTCACTCACGAGGGCGTTAAACTCCTCGAAGCTCGGAGGCTCTTGGTGCGTTCCCTTCTCGCGTGCCTCTTTCTGGCGCTCCTTGACGAGTCGCGAAGCGCCCCTCACGGATTTTTGAAGGAGAAGGTCGATTCTCTCGCCGAATCCTTGTTGCATTCTAGGCTTCCCTTCGACCAATGGTGATTGTGCGCGTTCGTGTTTTGAGAGTCGTGAGTTGCCCCAGGTAAGAGTCGCACAAAGGAAGGATACAACCTCTTGATTGGAACTTTAGAGCCTTTGGGTGAGTATGAAGATGGGTCATGGAAGGATGATTGTCTTGATTGCGGTCTTCGATGTCTTTGCGAATTCCATCGCCTTCTCGGCGTCTCGAATCTTGAAACGGTCTGTGATGAGACTCTTCAAGTCTAGTCTCTTTTCCGAGACGAGTCTTATCGCCTCTTCCATCTCCGCCTCGACGCAAGAGTAGCTGGAGAGGAGTGTGATTTGGCGTGAGAAGAGTTCGCTTATGTTTAGCGGATATGAGGCTCCGTGGGAGGGAGCGCCGAAGAGGAGTATTCTGCCTCCTTTCCGCACCGAGCTGAAAGCTTGGCTGAGAGCCTTCTCGTTACCCGTCGAGACTATCGCGAGGTCGACTCCGTCTTTGGTGATGTTCCCGATATGGGCTTGAACATCTTCCTTTAAGGCGTTGATTGTCTCGTCTGCGCCGAGCCTCTTGCCGAGTCGGAGCCTCGCTTCGACTATGTCGCTACCGATTATCTTACCTTTTGTTGCACGGCGGAGTAGTTGTATCTGGGTGAGGCCTGTGGGTCCGAGCCCGACCACGAGGACGTTGTCCGATTCCCGGACGTGGGCTCTGCGTATTGCTCGTATGCAGCATGCTGTGGGTTCTATCATTGCGCCTTCTTCGAAGGAGAGTTCTGTGGGGAGCGGGATTACTGCTCCTCTCGAGACGTTGTATTGTGGGACTCGGAAGTATTCTACGAAGCCGCATGGGTCGATGTTTGTCTTCTTGAATTCGTTGCAGAGGGTGTAGTTGCCGTTGAAACAGTCTGGGCACTGGTAGCACGGGACATGGTGGTGTGCTACTACTCGCTCGCCGGGTCTGTAGTCAGTTACGTTGTCTGCGACTTTTTCGATTGTGCCGCTGACCTCATGTCCTAGTATTCCTCCGGGGCCGAGCTGGCCTTCTATCTTTTCCAGGTCTGTTCCGCAGATGCCGCTGGCTTCCATCTGGATGAGAATATCGCCTGCTGCTAGTTTGGGGATGGGGACGTCTTTGACTGCGACTTTTCGTGGGGCTTCTAGGAAGCATGCTAGCATGTGTCTGGCAATTGTTGGGTTGTGATTTTAATGGATTGCTGGACGGATTGTACGTTATTCTCTAGGAAGAGTAGGTGAGCCATGTATAGCGGGAGTGTGTTGGCATGGTTTGGGGACGTTGATCGCAGGTGCGCGATGGTAAAGAGTCAGTGAAATTCATGCAGGTTCTAGATCGCGGGATCTTCTTGAAGCTGAAGGAGATGGCGAAGAGTAGAGGCGTGACGGTCCAAGAATTGATTCGAGTTCTCGTCATACCTGACTGGATGCGAAAGTCTCAAGAAGAAATTAGAAGGACTGATAAGAGAAGGCGGCATCGTAGATTGGCGGGTCCGGCTCGCAGCCCTGTCCATGCGGTGGCGACGGTTCGGCCGGAGCGGCGAAAGCGGTAGGCTTTCGATTTTCCGGGTTTGCGGTTGTAAGTGCCTTGTAAAGTGTGAAGGACTTTTCTTGTTCTAGCATACCCCCGGGGGGGGTCGAGAAATAGTTAGTGGGAAAAGAAAAGTTAACGGAAAGAGAAAAGATGATGGAAAAGAGGATATGTTAGACCGGACGATTTCCGTGGAGGACTCTTCCAAAGAGCTGCTTTGTGTCGCGGGGAGCAACTACTTTTGAGATTTTTCGGAGGGGGGTCCCGCCAGTTGAAGCTGAACCGGGCGAGTCATGCGAAATAGGGCCCAGAATCAGCGGGTCGGCTGTTTTCGGCATCGCGTAGCTCAGCGTGCAGGTCAACGTGCAAACTGCGTGATCTCAAATCGCCTGCCCCGATTCCGGATCAGGGCTTGTTCTGAACAATTTCGGTGCTTTTGCTATCGATCCCTGAAGTCCTTATAGAATGGGGTTGTTCAGTCCCCGCAAGGCACAGTTTCGATGAAGGCGTTCGTGCTCGCGGGCGGAGCCGGAACCCGGCTCTCACCCCTAACAAGCTATGTTCCCAAGGGGATGATACCGATTGGTGGGAGGCCGTTCATCGACTACGTGGTCAGCTACCTTTCCAAGCATGGTGTCAAGAACATCATCATGCTCTTGTCGGATGCTGACTCCGAGGTTTTCAGAAATCATCTTGATGATGGTTCCAAGTTTGGCGTGAATATCGGCTATAATATCACGCCGCGAATGGGAACAGCGGCCGCGTTGAGGGAGGCTTCGTCCCATGTTGATGGCACGTTCGTCGTCTACTACGGCGATGTCCTTACAGATCTGGACTTGAGCGAGATGATACGATACCACAAGGCGAAGGGAGCGATGTGTACTTTGGCGTTGAGTACGGGTGTCAAGATCGATTATGGTGTTGGGCGGGTTGATCGTGATGGGCGAATCGAGTATTTTGCCGAGAAACCGATCCTGCCCGAATACCCGGTCTCAATCGGCGTCTATGTTTGTGAGCCTAGATTCTTGACATACTTGTCATCCGGAACCGACCTGGCTGCAGACATTCTCCCGCAAGTTATCGCGAAGGGTGAGAAAGTCTACGGATTCCTGACGAAAGAGCGACACTACGATATTGGCTCGTTCAAGCAGTTGGACGAAGCGAAAGACGTCCTCAAACCTGAAAAGAGCAGAAAGAAGCAGTCAGCCGTCGGCTGACCGACCCGTCAGTGACCCTTCACTTGGCCTCGTCTTCAACCATCACGCCTGCCTTCTGCATCTGTTCTCTAAGCCGATCGGATAACGCGTACTCCCGCTTCGCTCGCAACTCGTTTCTCAAAGAGGTGAGCATGTTCACAAGCTCGAGGAATTCCCGTCTCGGCACCGAATCCGTCTCCAACAGCCCGAGTATTGAGGAAAGCTCCTTCATTGTCTCGAGAAGCAGCCCCGCGGATTCCGCGCTCAACGATTTTCCGTGTTCCTCTACAATTCCAACGATTCTAATGTAGGCCGCAAGAGCGCGGGCAGTGTTGAAGTCGTCGTCCATCGCAGTGAAGAACTCGGTTCGTGTTTCATCCACCTGCCGCTTCAGAGTACTGATCTCGGTCTTACCTTCAGATTTGATTCCACCCGCGACCTGTACTTGGTCGTACGCTCGTCGGAATCGCCGCGCGAGACTGGCAGCCTGGATGAGCGTATCCTCTGTGTAATCTAGCGGGCTACGGTAGTGGGTCGATGCGTAGAGAACACGGAGAGCTTCGACTCCGACCTTTTTCATCGCTTCTTGTATCGGGACAAAGTTGCCGAGTGATTTGTGCATCTCCTGTCCCTTAATGCTCAGCAGCCCTGTGTGCACCCAATACTTTGCCAACGGCTTCTTTCCAGTTAGTCCCTCAGCCTGCGCAATCTCTGCCTCGTGATGCGGAAAGATTAGCTCCGTCCCTCCACCATGAAGATCATAGGTTGGGCCAAAATGCGTGAAGGTTATCGCGGTGTCTTCGATGTGCCAGCCGGGTCGTCCCCTGCCCCACGGACTGTCCCAGGAAATCTCCCCCGGCTTCTGACTCTTCCAGAGGACAAAGTCGCCAGGGTTTCGTTTTTCGGGATCTGGGTCGACCCGGTGAACTGTCAGCTGTTCTAAGTTCTGCCTTGATAGTTTGCCGTACTCGGCGAACCTAGAGATGTCATAGTAGACTCCTCCCGCTATCTTGTACGCGATTCCCTTGTCGACTAGTCCTCTAATCTGGTCGATGATCTCGGGGATGTAGTCTGAGGCTTTCGCGTAGAGGTTTATGCTGTTGACGTGCAGATCTTTCATGTCCTTGTAGAATGCTTGGGCGTATCTCTCGGATAGTTTGAGAGGATCCTCCTTGGACTCCTTTGCTCTGTTGATGATCTTGTCGTCAATGTCTGTGATGTTTAGGACGAAGAAGACGGCATATCCTTTCTTTCTGAGATAGCGGGCTATGATGTCGTAGGCGACGTAGGTCTTGCCGTGTCCGATATGTGACACGTCGTAGACTGTTGGTCCGCAGACGAACATGTTGACCCGCCTTGGATGGATGGGTTCGAAGTCATCTAGGTGGCGGGTTAGCGTATTGTAGACTTTCAATCGAGATTGCGTTGGTTGGGACATGCTCAGGGTCCTAGCGAAGGATCTTGGCCATTCTCGTTACGCGGGAGGCGGGGTCTTTGGCTGGTTTGCCTTCGCTTGAATCATGCTCCAAGCCTTGCTCAACATGTCTTTCTCGTTCGGATATGAGAGCGTCTTTAGGGCTTTCTCGAAAGGCATCCATTCCATTGCGTCATGCTCTGTTCCCACCTTCGCGTCCGCCTGGTCTGTCTCGAAGAGAAAGAAGTGGACTGTCTTGTCGAACGTTTTTGCCCGGAATCCGAACTGGTACTTGATCTGGCCGACCTTTCCTCGAAGCTTGACGCGACTCACTCCAGTCTCTTCCCTAACCTCTCGCATTGCAGTCGTGACTTCGTCTTCGTTCTCTTCGATTAGCCCTTTCGGCAGGCACCAGACTCCGCGCTTGTTACTTGTCAGAAGGAGGAAGAGAGGGATGTTGTTCTCGACCCTGTAAACGACTCCTCCTGATGAGATGACCTTGACTCTGGGTCTGGGCTGCATCCCCGTCCAGTCAGCCAACTATGACGTTCCTTCTTTGATCATATCTGCAGATCTTTTGGCAAGTGTGTTAGATTCTCAGAAGGTGAGCCGACGACGACGATATCTTCGATTCTCACTCCGCCAACCTTGGGGTCATATAGTCCGGGTTCGATTGTGACGACTGAGTTCTTCCTCAACCTCTCCTTGCCGTAAAGACTCAGGTAGGGTCTCTCGCCGATCGTTAAGCCGACTCCGTGGCCGAGACCGTGCATGAACCCCCTGACTCTCGCTTCCTTGTTGCCTTTTGCTAGTAATCGGGCGGTCGGGTATCCTTTCTTCTCGAATAGTTTGCAGACTTGGATCATCATTTCGCTACAGGAGGCTTGTTCCCTTACCATGTCGAGTGCAGATGTCTGTGCCTCCAGCACTGCGTCGTACATCTCTTTGACTTTCCTTTGGGGGGATGAGAACGTGTAGGTTCTGGTGCAATCGTGCCAGTACCCATCAGGTTCGGCGGGGAAAATGTCGAACACTATGGGTTCCCCGGCGCGGATTAGGTCGCCGCTCTTCCCATCGTAGTGGGGATCGCTCGATTTTCTTCCCGCGGCGAAGATGGTGTCTTCCGGAGCGATAATTCCCTCTTCAGCCAAGAGTCCGTTGATGACCGTCTTGACGGCATGTACAGTCAATGGTTTTGACTTGAAAACAACCCTTGGTCCCCGCACCTTGGCTTTCAACAGAAATCGAATTGTCTTTTGGACCACTCTGGTTGTCTTTCTGCCCATTTCTCGCAGCTTCTCGATTTCACTCCGTTCCTTGGTTTCCCTGGCAACCTCCAGTATTGTCGGCGTTTTCTCGCCAACAACTTTGATCTCCTTCTTACGTAGTGAGTCGATAAGCAGTAGAGAGTTCGAGGTCTCGTTTCGTCCAGCCAGCACTATCGGCCCACTCGCACCGGTGTCCCTGATTATTTTCTCGTAGAACCGTGCTCTAGCCTCGTCCCGATCGTATCGCCCCGAGAGACGTTCAAGTCCGTAATCGGAATATGTGCGAATGTTCCGGACCCGTCCTAGTCGGGCGCTGCCGACATCAATGTTGCTGACGATGAGTGTGGGATCGTGCGACTTGCGCTTGACGTAGATTCCTCCCCTTGCAAGCGAGGCTCCGACAACGTAGCGAAGATCAGGGTTTCCAACCGTCGCATCTCCGAATACTATAATGGATTCGACTTTCTTTTTCTCCATCTCCCGGTCGATATCGGAAATCAGGATGATGACCCGCTTCTCGCCTAGTTGCCGGGGAGGCTATATTACCGTTGAGTGAGGTGCTTCCTAGAAAGTGTAGCCCAGAATAGAGCTATTGTCGATTCTGACTGATCGTAACCCTTGACGGTAGGACTTCTTCAAGGGTTTTCAGCGATCCTGCCAAATCGTTTCGCTCGGCGATCAAGGGATGTAGGGTTGGCTCTATGGAACCCTGAGCCATTTTTAGGGATTCTTCATCAAGTTCGCCGCTCTTGTGATCCAGTTTGGCATTGACGAGGTATCGCGTGAGACTGGAAATCTGGCCTGCTACCTCTGAGAGTCGATGCTTCATCGATGCTGACAGGGCTTCGGCTGTCTTCACTTTGTCGTAATAGCCTGCTTTTTGGGAGTCCAAGAGTTCCGTGTAGATCTCTCCCTCTATCTCCTTCGTGTCCTTCAACGACTCCAGAGCGCTGATTCGCTTACGCAAAAGAGAGAGTTCGGAGATAATGTCGACAGCCTCCAGCTTCCAGTCAGGTGTAAGCGTGATGATCTTTGGCGTGAGCCCCAGCTGTCTCGCCTTTACGCTAACGATGAGCCCTCCCGCGGCCTCGACTTGGACCCCCTCGAGTTCTCCGAAGGCGTTTCTTTCGATTCCGATTACTCGCCCGAGGCTTCTACCATAGATGTCCACTACTGGACGCCCGAGAAAGGCTCGGGTCTCGAGCTCCGGGGAGAGCATGATTGGCCTACCTCACTCTATGGGCGTCGATAGAAATCTGTGGAATCTCCGGGAACTTTTCTCTCATCTTTTGCTCTGCCATGAGATCTGCCTCTTTGAGAATCTTGGCAGAGTCGTCGCTGGGAAGTACATATGTTCCATCAGCGTCGACAACCTCGCCGATTTCGGTCGTGAGATTCTCCAAAGAGTCCTCGATGTCGTGTATGCCAGTAGAAATCTCCGGGAGCTTTCCCTCCAGTTCGTTCTTGACGGAGCTAAGAATGCCTCGTACGCTTCCCATGCTGTGGACCATGTCTCCGAATTCTTCTACGGTCTCCAGCCGGAGGAGTACCTGTTCTAACGAGATCTGGCTGCTGAGCGACGTTTTGATTAGTTTGCGAATCTGGACGCATTCGTTCGCGAACAGGGTTGCGCTCTGAGTATCTCTGACTTCGAGAGCTTTGACGCATTTGTCGTGGAGTATTCTGTCTCTGTGCTCCATCTGATTGATCGTTTTTTCGAGTCTATTGGTCTGGGCGCGAAGTTTGTAAGCGGCAAACTGAATTCTTTTCTTGACGGGTGTCGGCTTGATTGCCTCGCGAAGCCTGTCTGTGATTGATGGATTGTCTCTAAACATGATTCTTACCTTGCTATCGGTTGCTCCGTTTGGAATATCGGGGGCCTCAGGTGAATCTGGTGCTTTGCCGTGGACGCATGCCGAGGAAGCGCCGTGGTCATCAGTATTGTCATCCCGTGATCCTTGTTCAGTCCCCTGAGCAATGGCATTACTAGGTTCGTTACTGAGGAGTCGAGATCTCCCGTTGGCTCGTCCAAGACGAGGAATCGGGGTTTCGCTGCAAGTGCTCGTGCGAGGTCAACCCGCCTCTTCTGTCCTGCGCTTAGCGAATCTGGGTAGGAGCGAGAGAGTTTCTCAAGTCCAAAGAAGGTCATAGCTTCTTTGATCCTCTCATCTCTATCGCGCTTCGGAATGCCCATCATTGAGAGTGCGAGGTGAAGGTTCTGCAGAACCGTTAGCTGCGGAAGTGCGGTTGGTCGCTGAAAGACGGCGGCAGTTTTGACTCGTGATGAGCGTTTTACGAATGATTGCTCGGTCACGTTTTCTCCATCCAGCTGAACGATTCCCCGAGTTGGCTTCTCTAGGCCAAGTACTATGTTGACAAGGGTCGATTTGCCCCACCCCGACCCTCCAACGACTGAGAGGAATCCTCCTTCTTCGAGGGTGAAGGACGCTCCTTCGCCGTAGAGTCTGAGAATCCCGTCGGCGATGGGATAGGCGACTGTGATGTTCCTGCATTCTAAGAGCGGTTTCATTTGTTTAGCCCTTGTATTGTTCGACGAAGGCCAGCGAACGGGTCCGTTTGAGAGCGGGCGAAGCGTAGGCTAGTCCTCCAACAATTGCGCAACCGAGAAGGAAGACTAGATTGGTTGAAAGAATACTCTCAGTCGCCAGGAATCTTAGCCAAAGAGGCGATAGTCCGATGATCGACAGGACGACTCCCCGTAGAATGTACCGCAGCTGAATTTGTAATCCTGATCCTCCATATGCGAATAGTGCAAGTTCCTCCTTCTGGGTCCTGGATGAATTAGAGAGAGCTGCTAGAGCGCACGTCAATGGGACAAGAACCAGCAAAGTTGTGAACCAGGCGGGCTGATTGAATCGCTGTAGCTGGGCGAATACGCTTTCGAGGCTAACGAGAGCTAGAATCGATATTGCAAGCAGGTCCGATAGTTCTCTGGGAAGTGCTCCTGAGAGTACGACTGGAGCCCAGCTGGGTCTCTCCAATAGCTGGCTACCTCTCGTCAGTCCCGGCCATAGCCCTGAAGTAAGTGCCTAAACGGCCCTCATCATAAGTCCGGATTACCGAGGAGGCGAAGTCGATGTCAAGATTCATCGACCGAAGCTTCCCGAGAACGGCGTTGACATCCTCCTTGTTTCGAGCAACAATAAACACGAGCCCTTCCGGAGTTCCAAGAGAACTGATCACATTGATCGTTTCTGGAATCTCACAGATCTGCTTCATGATGTCCTCTCTCGACGAGTCTGAGGGGAAGTTTGCCGCCACGACGACCTGTTCGGATAATCCGAGCTTTGAGAAGTCGACAAGCGTCGTGTATTCGCGTATGATGCCTTGATCCTCGAGTCTGTTGACTCTGTAGGCTATGACGTTAGGATGGAGAGCGAGCTTCCGACCGATCTCGACGTAGGACTGTTTGGAGTTCTCTACGAGTTCTGCGAGGATTCGAAAGTCAGTTCTATCCAAGTTCACTCTTGCACTCTCCTAGCTTGCCTTGAATGATTCGTCCCAGTCGTAGTATCGCTTGAGGATTCCCTGTGAAACGCTTGGTCGGCGGCCGGTGATTATTGACTGGAAGTCTTCCATCGTGATGGCGTCTGGGACGGAGTTGAGATCGTTCACGTTTCCATGGGTGAAGAAGTTTCGAACTACTCTGAGTTGGGTTGATTGGAAGAGGTCTCTGATGTCTCCGCCTGAGTATCCTTCTGTCATTCGGGCAAGTTCGGCGAAATCGACGTTATTGTCTAGTTTTAGATCGTGAGCGTAGATCTGGAACATGTCCATCCGTGTCTTGATGTCTGGAAGCGGGATGTAGATTCTCTTCTGGAATCTGCGGATGAAGGGCTCGTCGAGGACCCATGGTTTGTTCGTTGCTCCGATTAGGTAGACGTGGAATTTCTTGTTCTTGTCCAGAATCCCATCCATTTCCTTCAGGAACTGGTTCCGGACGCGGACTTCGCCGCCGACTTCTTCTCCTCGAACTCCCATCAGGGAGTCTATCTCGTCGATGAATACGATTGCGGGCTGACCCTTCTCGGAACTCTCTCTCGCCTTCACGAAGAGTTGGGAGACGTTCCTCTCTGATTCTCCAAGCCATTTGGACATTAGAGAGGCTGCGTCTGCACAGAAGAAGACTCCCTTGATCTCACTCGCCACTGCGGCAGCGAGCAGGGTCTTTCCACATCCGGGCGGACCAAAGAATAGAATTCCGCGAGGCCATCCGAGCGGAAAGAGATCTGGGCGCCGCACCGGGAAGACAACTGATTCTTCTATCGCGCGCTTCGGCTTTTCGAGTCCTGCTATATCGTCCCAGCTGATGTCAGGCTTCTCGGTTAGAACCCACTGGTCGAACTTGATGTTCTTCGAGTCCTTTGTCTCGGTGGAGTCAGATGGGTGTGCTATTGGTTCGGAGTTGGATTGTATTTCTTGGACTCGCTTGCGGTAGGCTTCTGCGTGCTCCAGGTACACCTTGTTCTGTGGAGCATTGGGATAAAGTGAGCAGAGTTTCAGGAGGACCTCGATGGCTCGCTGGTACTTTGTCTCGGCGATTCGTTTGGAGCCCTTTCTCTCAAGCTCTATCGCTTCGTGAGCGTACTTTACTGCGAGAGATTCTAGTTCTTCTGAAGCTGAGATCTGCCTTTCCTCCATGTGATCGTGACAGGACGCGGCGACGTTGGCCTCGCCCTAATCCATGACTATCTTGCCGTCATCCTTCAACTTCTGGAGAGACCCGCGAATTTCATCGGCGGGAACAGCCAGTTCCTCCGAGGCGGAATTGAGGCTCAATTCGCCGTTGTGACTCTTGATGTAATCCAGGACCCGCTCTTCCAGAGGCAATTCTGGCTCTTCTTCGACTCCGCCGGAGGTGACTGCGATGGGAATTCTGGGTTCTGGTGCCTGTGGTCTTGGGACGGCGATTGCTTGCCTCGGTTCTGGCGAGGGTAGTTCTGGGAAGCGTTCTTTCATTTGTTGGGAAGCGATGGCGCTGGATTCTTCGAGGACCTTTTTCGCCTCGTCGCTAGAGGTTTGAACGTCGGCTGCTTGGTCCGGGATCTCTCCTGTCTCGAGTTCCATGTCGCTAAGCATGTTGTTCACTTCTCCGAGTTCGGTGGCGACTTCAGGGATGACTCCTGCGATTCTCCCTCTGGTTTCGCGTACGACTCCGATGACCGGCGCTATCTGAGCCATGATGTCTCCGAACTCTTCGATCGTCTGGAGTCGGAGAACGACTCTTTCAAGCGCGAGTTCGCTGCTAAGTGTGATGTGTGCCATCTTTCGAATCTCGGCACACTCGTTAGCGTAGAGGGCTGCGTGGGCGCTGTCCTTCGATAATTGGGCGCCTATGCAGCGCTGGAACATCTCTTTGTCTCGCTGCTGGAGCCTCGACGACATGTGCTCCAGTTTTTCTTTCTGGGTTGCGAGCCGATAGAGAGCCTGATCCACTCGCTCCTTCAGAGGAATTGGGTGGACTTTTTCCTCTAGGCTTCTAAACAGGCCACGAAACCCCCTAGGTCTCTCGTACATGAAGGACCATGACCTGGTCCTTCGGCTGGCTTGCAGCAGATGGAGCGGGGCTTGGGGCGGCTACGGGTGTTTGGGTCGCGGGCGCTGGGTTGGTGGAACTGGAGTCTAGCTTTGAGAGGTATCCGAAGATTGAGTCGACCTCTTTCCGCTCGGCCATTGCCCGGACTAGGCCGGTGTCGATGGCGTCGCTAACTGCTTTGTAGCTCTGGTCGTCGAATTCTCCCGAGGCGTGGAACATCTTGTTGCCAGCGAGGTGGGTCTGGAGCTGTCGGAGCTGGGTGTTTAGAGTGCTGCTTCTCTGGCTGAGAGTGTCGAGGATCGACTTGCGTTTGGACTTGAGTTCGTTGATGGCATCTTCGTGCTGTTTTCTCATATCCTCGTAAACGTCTTTCTGTATGTCGCCTACGCTGAAGAGCTCGTCGAGGGCTTTGAGTCGTCTTGTGACCACGTCGAATTCTTTGCGGAATTCCTCTGCCTCAACCTTCCAAGTCGGGGCGAGTACGAGGGTGTCTGCGCTGATGGTGACTCGGTCGCCGGGGCATTGTACGAATTCTCCGTTTCCAACTTCTATTCCTACGCCAGTGACTTCGTCTTTGAGGTTGGCGTTGATTCCTACGACTTTGCCGAACGTGCGCCCGTACGGGTCCTGTAGGGGTCTGCCGAGGAATCTTCTGATCTGTTCAAGGGTTATGGGCATGATCATATTCTCCAAAAAGGTTGGTCCGGGCTACCTCGGCACCGTGCTCTCGAGTGTGCCGAGAGCGGGTGATGGTAGCTCCGGGAATTTTTCGCGCATCCTTGTCTCTGCGATGGTGTTGGCGTCGGAGAGAATCTTCTGTGACTCTGCTCCGGACGCTTCGAAATCGTAGTTCTGCCCAGTTGCTTCGCCGACTTCCATGACTACGCTGTTGAGTGATTCCGAGATCTCGCCTAGTTCGTAGCCGACTTGTGGGATTACGCCTTGTACTTGGTTCTTGATGGCTGCTACTACGCCTGCGATCGGGCCCATTGTGGCTGCGACGTCGCCGAATTCCTGGATTGTCTCTAGTCGGAGGCCTACTTGTTCGAGGGCGAGTTCGCTGCGGAGTGTGATCTTTGCCATTTTGCGGATTTCTGCGATCTCGTTAGCGTACATTGTGCTGCGTGCCGTGTCGTGGACCATCTGTGCCTGTACACACTTGTCGAATAGCGCCTTGTCGTGCTGCTGTGTCTTCATGTTGGCTCCTTCGAGCCGGTTCTGTTGTACTTTCAGCTTGTAGACGACTTGGCTGATTCTTTCTTTGAGGGGTTCTTGGTGGTGGACGCGCTCGGTTATTTTCGAGAGCAGTGGTTCTCTGCTCCCGCGGTCCCAGTTCTTCATGGACTTGTAGGACATGTGGGAATTTCTTCCTCTTGATCCTTCGGTTGACGGAGTGTTTTGCCAATTGAATTCTTGACATGGCTAGGTGTGGTTTGAACAGGTTGGAGGCCTGGTTTTCGCAGGCTAGGCAATAGAGAACGTGGCTGCGACAGTTATTGGCGGTGCTAGTTGTGGGGTCCACAGGAAGGTTTTGGTTTATATGCGATCTTGAAAATGATGATCGAGTTTGTGTTTTGCACAATTTCGATTTATCTTTGCTAGCTTAGAATCATCCGCGATCCGTCTGATCATTGACACTGTTTTTGTTATCATGTATCGAAAACTGGACTCTTGACGCTGTCTTATCGGCTGTTTTTGCGTTGGAACGCTTTTACCATTTTACCTCATAGATGACGGAATCCTAGGTAGAAAAAATGGGTCTAAACGATCTGACCATAGAGAAACTGATCACTGAGATCAACGGCTACAAAGAGAAGATGCGGACAATCCACGAAGAATATGGACGAGCCTCTTCAGACCTGCAAGACCGGATCAACGTACTCGGCTACACATTGAACGAGCATTTGAAACAGACAAAGGACCAGATGGCGACTACTCCACAGCGACTGCTGAATCTAGAAATGAAATTCGTGACTGGTGATGTCAACGAGTCTGAGTATCGGACTCAGCGCACAGAGTTCAAAGGCCTACTAGAGAACAATCTCAAGAGCATCGAAGAGATCAAACTGATGATCGACACTCTCAGCCACATCGAAACCAAACCACTATTCCCCGGAGAATTCAAACAGACATACCCAGAAACCAAGCCCGCGACCGTCAGCTGGGTCGGAATAGGCGCTATCGCTCAAGCGAAGCCCTCCCTTCCAAGCCAGCCACAATGGCCTCCGACGCAGAGCCCAGCGCAATCAGTGCTTTCTACTCCCAGCAGTGTTGTCGAGACGAATCCAGAACCGACAAGTCCAGCTCCGGCTATTCCAGAGAGCAACGGCACCGGATCTCCTACTCCAGAAACAACCAATGCACCATCCACTACTCCGCTGGACGCTCTCGCAGCTAGCACAGCTCCAGTCAGCGCTCCAGTTGCATCATCGGACATCGCATCCTCAAACCCTCTCGACGAGTCATTCAACATAGCTCCATCACAAGACGTTGCGGAGGATGTTGCCGACGCGCTTGTCGTCAAAGTCGTGGACGATATTCCCGCACTCGACGCATCCGCACAAGTAGCAACAACAGAGACCTCACAAGTCCAGCCAGCGATTCCAGGCACAGAAGCGGTTCCAGGCATTCAAGGCTCACCGGATCTGTCTTCGGTCGGCCTCGCGCCCCCGAGTCAGTTCTACAAGGTGGTCTGTCCAAAATGCGGCGCTGATGTTCCGAAGCCGGCGAAGGTCTGGGAACTCAAGGGCGGCAAGTCGAAGAAGAACGTGTTAATCGGGCTCTTCCAGTGCCAGGACTGCAGGGTCAAGTTCAGAGAAGCTCTCACAAGAGAGATACTCTAAACGCGGCTCTCCAACAAACCTCTTTCCTCTTATCCTCTTTTTTTTCTCTCCTTTCTCTTACCTTGATTTCGTCGCGATGGTAGCAAACCCTTAAGACGCAACGCTTAGCTCCGTGCTCGTTATTCGAGCATACTCGATTGACAACTGAGACCACAACAATGAGTGAGAAAGTAGAGCACAAGCCCTCACGTGAACATCATGAGCCCCGCACAGAGAGAACAGAACAAACCCCAGAAAGACGCGAAGAGAGACCACGGGAAGAAAGGCCACGACAAGAGAGGCCTCGGGGCCAGATTCCGCCTGATACCGTGTTTATCGGGAAGAAGCCGTTGATGGCGTATGCTACTGCTGTTATGATGCATTTCAACAGCGGCCAGAACACACTCACCGTCAAGGCTCGGGGACAGTCGATTAGCCATGCGGTGGATGTTGTGGAAGTGGTCCGGCGCCGGTTCTTCCAGGGAAAACTCACCATCAAAGAAGTACGAATCGCCTCGGAAGTTCTAGGGGAAGAAGGAGACACACGAAACGTGTCGACGATCGAGATTGTCCTAGAGAAGGCAGCATAGCAAACCCGTCTCTGAAACGTTCTATTGGCCATCAGGGAACTGTAGAATCACAGGCAGTTCTGCGTCGCGAGACTGGCCTGCATACCTTGCTTTTCTAGATGCTCTATTACTAGCCGGATCTTAACAGGGATCCATCAACAACCGCGTTCGCATCTCTTTTCAGTCAAGCCGATTTTTATCATTGTTCCGGACCCTGAGCCGTTTTCCAGGCGACTTCCTTGGCACCCTCAGGACCCTACCAGTCTCGGGTTGCACGTCTCTGGCTTTATGAACGAAGAACCAACAGCTAGCTCAGAGATAGACTTGGAGCGTAGGTTTTTCGACCTTCGTTATCAGAACCATCCTTGGATTCAGCTTGTCAAGCTTGGCGTAGAGGCCTTTCATTGTAAAACTCGCCGCCAGTATCCTCTTGCTCCTTACTGCAACATACTTTCCACGATATCTGCGCAGGACCAGCTGCTTCGCTGAGCTGAGCCATTCTCCATTCCGCAGTCTCAGTCGAGCCTCCCTCAGCAATTGAGGAGAAACCTTCCCGCCTAGACGTCGTCTATCATTGCTCAAACTGTTCAAGAGTATTTTGCTCCCGTTGGACTATTTTCGCGTGGTAGTCAAACGCGACGAGCTGGCACAACTTGCAGGCTGGCAAGCTGTTGTAGTCATATGCTTCCGGCGACCTTAAGTAATACCCGTATTATCAGTAATATCAGTGGTTGTTAGAATGGCTCGCCGGGGTTCAGGCTCGGGCAAGATGACCCGGACCAGTATCAGCATGCCCGGTGCATTGAAGCGGCAGATGGACGCTGCGGGAGTCAACTGGAGTGCCTACCTTAGAGAGGTCATTTCTCAGCGGATCAAGCAAGAAGAGGAGAGAAATGTTGCCGAGGCCGTTCTGCTCAATGAGAAGCTCCGGAGAAAGGCTCCAAGCGGCTGGGACAGCGGCAGAGTGATCAGAGAGTGGAGAGGCAAAAGGCGGTAGTAGACGCTTCGGTCTGCGCGAAGTGGTTCATCGACGAAGAACACTCCGAGAACGCGAGGCGTCTTCGAGACTCGTTCGTTAAAGGGACACTCGGCATATCCGTCCCCTCTCTACTCTTCTACGAGACTCTGAACGCACTCAGATACAGCAGGCTCTACGACGAACGCGAGCTGGGACTCGCAGCAGAATCACTCTCCAAATACGGCTTCGACATATGGAGCCCCAAAGGAGAGATCTACAGCGAGACTGCTCATCTCAGCCAAAGACACAACGTCTCCGTCTATGACGCCTCCTACGTCGCAGTCTCCACCCTTCTCAACGCCCCTCTGTATACCGTAGATCGCGAGCTGCTGGAAAAGTTTCCCCGGATTGCACGACACGTAAAGAGTCTCCAATGATCATCCAGCGTATAATCGCCTACTAGGCCAATACGGATACCTTTTCATCGGCAACATCAGGGACCAGTTGCTTCCTTTCGCGCTGGACTAACCAGCTACAGTCGAAACTTGGCCAGCCTGCATCCAAGACTTGTCCCAGCTCGCCGACTAAGTAGAGGAGTCCCAGGAGTTCTATGGGATCTATCAGGCCCGAACGCCTGGTTCGGCTCAGAAGTGTATGATTGATTCAGGATTGGATAAGCCAAGGCAGAATATGACAGCTGAAGAGAAGAACTTCGGGCATGGCTAGGGACGCCAGCGTAGGGAATCTAGGGGAATCCTGGACGGCGTCGGAGAAGCTGGCCCAATGGAGGCTCGTATGCGGTATACGGTATGCTTATCTATCTGACATACATTACTGGTACGATCAGCATGGGAGTCTCAAGAGTCACCGACAAGTTTCAGGTGACCATTCCTAAAGACGTGCGGGAATCAGTAGGCTTGAGACCCGGCGAACAGGTCACGGTCGAAGGAGTGCCGGGAGGCGCGATCATCGT
>Ga0209805_1001088_pt1 | contig 16626 bp, 15 predicted proteins | sample GraSoiAngelo_148_FD_185905 | JGI IMG/M metagenome (GOLD analysis project Ga0209805, IMG submission 185905) | Grasslands soil microbial communities from the Angelo Coastal Reserve, California, USA - 14_1009_09_20cm (SPAdes) (version 2) | ecosystem: Environmental > Terrestrial > Soil > Grasslands ... | reverse complement strand
GGGAGCCGGCCCTCTTTGAGTAGCACCGTCGCCGTTGCTGGTGAAAATCATGAGACTGTGTTTCTGCAGCAGTAATCGAGATGGGTAGGACGCGGGAAGCGTTGATGGAAATGATGTGATCCTGATTCCGCAGGACGCCTTCAACCCGAAGGAATTTCTCCGCGGTTGAACACCGCGCGGTATTTCTCGTAAAGATCGGGATTCACAATCACCTTCGAAATTCCTGTCTCATCTTCCAGACTCAAAAAGACGAAGCTCTTCGCTGTTCCCGGCCGCTGCCGAGCGATTACGCATCCTGCTACCCGCGTGTACTGCTCGTGCGGCACGCGAGGCAAATCGCACGCTCGTTTCACTTGCAGTTTGGACAAAGCCTCCCGGAAGTAGGTCATCGGGTGCGGGCCAGTGCTCATGCCCGAATGGTTCACGAAGTGATCTTGGAAGTATCGAGCTTACGCTTACCGCGCTACCGCACCCGAGTAATACCCTTCGCGAGTAAGGATGGTCAAACCGGGGCGCTTCACTCGCACTTCAATGGAATGATAATCCGCACTGCGGTCCGTACCCGTGGGCGTGTAAGCCAGGGTGTACTGGTTGCGCGCTTCTTCCGTGACGCGCGAATAGAATTCCTCGAGGTCCTGCTGTTTCAGCCCGTAATAGACGTCCCCGCCGGAGTCGTGGGCGTATTTGGAGAGCCGCTCGAACTTGCGGTCGAAGAAGGCTCTTCCCACGCCGACGCCGTAAACCGCGATGTCGTAGCGCAATAGCTCCTTGAGGACCGCGTCGTATTTGTTGGCATTGACTTTGGGATTGTTCACTCCATCGGAAACGAGCAAGATGATTTTTCGCCGCCGGCGTTCCGGGTCGCGGTCTTTGAGTAACTGCGCCGCGTAATACACAGCGTCATCGAGCGCTTTGGTGGACTGCGCCTTGAGAATCATGCTGGTCTCAGGCAGTTTGGGAGCATCACCGGTAGCGGAGTGGCCGTTAATAGTCGGCGTTTCATTGACCGAACCTGTGGGCCCCGCGGAAGGCTCTTCACCCAAGCGGGTGCGCTTCAGCTCCGTGAGCAGCTTGTCCTGGTCGCTCGTGAATCCTCTCCCTTCATGGAAAAACTGGTCGAAGCGGCAAACAAAAACTTCGTCATTGGCGCTCAAGCCGGCGACGATGGCATCCAGACTTTCCGCCACCTGCCGCGCATCTTTTCGGTTCAAGTCGTTGTCGATAAGCAAAACCAAAGAGAGCGGAACGGCCTCCGCGCTGAAGTAAACAATTCTTTGTTCGACGTTATCTTCGAGAATCCGGAATTCGTCCCTGCGCAAGTCCGGTACGAGGTGGCCGTCGTTATCCTTCACCGTAACCGGTACAACCACCTGATTGACCTGGACGCGCAGCCCGGGTTGCTGCTGAGGCGGGGCAGGAGGAGTCTGTCCCTGGCCGGAGGCCGTTGAACCTTGTTGCGCTGCGCGGGTCTGAGGCGTGCGCGCGCGGAGCGGCTGAAGCGCAAGTGCCAGGAAGAGCACGATGCTACCCGACAGAATGGTTTTTCGTAGACTTTTCATGGTCCTCAGGCCAAACTTCGTGTTGATAATGGTCCCGCGGGGTCGGTCTCGGTCTCGCGCATCCCATGAGCCGCTCAGCTGCATCCTATTGGACGGCGATGACCCGCACGGTGCGTTTGGCGGGCATCTTTTTGTCCAGGAAAGTATACATGCGTTCGATAAACAAAGTTGTGACGCGCTGCACCGCGGCCTTGGTTGCATGGACGCTGGCGTGGCCCGTGTGGGCGCAGGCGCCGGCACAGCAGCCCGCCCAGCAAAGCGACCAGCAGCAGGTGCCCACCATCAAAAGTCAAGTCAGTCTGGTCAATATTTTTGCTACCGTGCGGGACAAGAAAAAGCACATCGTACCCACCCTGAAACAGGAGGATTTTCGGGTCTTCGAAAACGATCAACAGCAGAAAATCGCCTTCTTTACCGCCGAAAAAACGCTTCCCATCACGCTGGGGCTGCTCATTGACACCAGCGGCAGCGAACAAAATCGCCTTCCCGCCGAGCAGGACGCCGCTTCCCGCTTTCTGAACCAGGTTCTGCGCAAGGGCGATGAGGCCATGGTGGTGTCTTTCGATCTGGACGTGGACATGCTCTCCGATTTCACCGACGATCGCGCTCAGTTGCAGCGCGCCATCCATCACGCGCAGATCAATGCCGCCGGGCCGATGGTGACGCCGGGGACTTTGCCTTCCGGGCCCAACGGAACGCATATGTACGACGCCATTTGGCTGATTTGCGGACAGAAATTGGCCACCGAAGCGGGCCGCAAAGCGCTGGTGATTGTTACCGACGCGGAAGATTTCGGAAGCAAAGTCACCGTCAACGAAGCCATCGAGGCCGCGCAGCGCGCCAACACCGTGGTGCATTTCTTGCTGGTGCACGATCCCGGCCAGGGCTGGCGGCCGGACATCGCCCACAAGATTGCGGACCAAACCGGCGGCCGCGTCATCGAAGTGTCCTCCGAAAAACATCTTCAAGAAGCCTTCGACCAAATCTCTGAGGAATTGCGGTCAGAATACACCATAGGGTATTACTCGACCAATGCGGCGCGCGATGGAACTTTTCGCAAAATCAAGGTGGAAACCACGGACAAGGAATTGAAAGTGCTCGCCCGCAAAGGCTATTACGCACCAAAAGATGGACCGGCGTAACTAAGCGGCCGGCCCACACGCCCAAAGCCGGACCTGCCTGATGGAGTTTCTTGCGCGCAAAGGATGTGGGCGCCCAAGGACGGGCCGACTTGATACAAACGGCTTCATGAAAGCGCTTGCTTGATTCCGTCGGTTCAGTGGAAGCGCTCCTTTGACGTGGTTTGGCGAAGGTGCATTAGACGCATCTGAAGAGCAAAAAAAAACTCTAAGCCAATTGCCAACAATTTGAAGCATTTACCTAGCGCATCGTTGGAACCCGCTTGAACTCGAATTGCGTTCGGCTTTCGAAGGAATGCGCTCGAACGCGGCGCATTGACCGCGATTCGGCCTGCGTTTACTATCCTCATTTCACGCATACGACTCATGTCTATCCCGCAAGAAGACATGAGCCTTACCGGCACCTCACACACTTCACGTCCGGCAAAATCGCCGAGTTCGCCTTTTCGCCGGATAGCTCCCAACTCCCTTCGAGCGCGGCCACAACGAATCCGACGCCGTGCTCCTGCGCGATACCTCCCGCTAGTAATTCCCGACGTTTTTCTTTCGTTCCCAGCCTCCTGTTGTCAAAGATTGGAAATCGAAGGGGGATTCCTCACATGCGCAAGCCGACGCTCCGCAGGAGCGGAGCGGAAAAAATCGGCTTGCTCCACTCGGAATGACGGAATAGGCGTAGCGTGAGAAAATTTACAGGCCATAAAGAGGGAGTTTCGCGATGAAGACTTTGCTCTTTGCGGGTTGTGTTGTGTTTGCGTTTGGCGGTCTGAGCGCGCAGACGCCTGCCTGGCAGCCCTCGCCGGGCCATACCGAAGTCCCAATCTGGCCGGGGGAGCCGCCGGATGCGCAGCCTGTCGCGGGCCCGGAGGAGAGTCACTGGTGGCCAACAGCCCCAACCGGGCCGCCCGGTGGGTTTACTGTGGACCACGTCTCGCGGCCCACGATAACGGTCTATTCGCCCGAAGGAAGAAATACGGGCGCGGCGATGGTCGTGTTTCCTGGCGGTGGATATCAGGATCTAGCCATCGATCTGGAAGGCACGGAGGTCTGTGACTGGCTGGCGACGAAAGGGATTACGTGTGTGCTGTTGAAGTATCGCGTGCCGAATTCGGGGCCGCATTGGGATGAGCGATGCCAGTGCGAGAGGAAACCGAAGGCACCGACGGCGCTCGAGGATGCGCAACGAACTTTAGGGCTGGTGCGGTTTCACGCCGCGGAGTGGCATATCGATCCGCACAAGATTGGAGTGCTGGGATTTTCAGCAGGAGGGCACCTGGTGGCAGACATCAGCACGCATTTTGACAAGCGTTTGTATCCTGCGGTCGATGCAGCCGACAAAGAAAGCTGCCGGCCCGATTTTGCGGTGGCTCTTTATCCGGGGCACTTGTGGGTTGACGATGGACAGTTCGGGCTGAATCCCGATATTCGTGTTACCAGCCAAACGCCGGCCACGTTTTTACTCCAAGCAACGGACGACCCCGTCGACGGCGTCGAGAACTCGCTCAGCTACTATCTCGCGCTAAAGAAGGCCAAGGTTCCGGTGGAGATCCATTTGTACGCGCAAGGCGGGCATGCGTTTGGGCTGCGGCGCACGAAGTTTCCGGTTGCCGGGTGGCCTGCGTTGGTCGAGACGTGGCTGAAGACCATCGGGACGGTTTCGAAGTAAATAATTCGCACGGGCAGCGGAGGAGGAAATCGGCCCCCTACCGAACGTGAGACGCTCACCCGACCCTGGCGACAACTTCTTGCTGGCTTTGACGGAAGCCGGCAACGCGGATTATCTCGTCACCGGCGACAAGAGCGGCCTGCTGGGGCTGGTCGCTCACAAGTCCACACGCATCATCACCGCGCGCAACTTCGCTGCCTTGTTCACGGAGAAGGCACCGTGAATCGCGGGTTTTCTAGAATCTAGAACGGGCTAGTGCGCTTGAGGCGCGTCCTGGGCAGCGGCTTGCGCGGAACCATGTCGTCGCGGTTGGCGGTCAGGTACACGAACGAGGCCACAATCACGGCCATCTGCTTCATGTCCGCTTCCTGGATGCGCTCGTACACGTCCATGTTGGAATGGTGCGTGCGCGTGTCGTAGTCCAGAGGATCCTGGACGAATTGAAAGCCCGGCAGGCCCACGGCGTCGAAGGAAAGATGATCGGTGCCGCCGGTGTTGCGGATGGTCAGCGTGGTCATGCCGAGATTGTGGAACGGCTCCATCCACTGCGAGAAAAGCGGCGCGATGGCTTCGTTGCCCTGAAGATAGATGCCGCGGATTTTCCCTGAGCCGTTGTCCACGTTGTAATACGCGTCGAGTTTGGCGTGCTCGGGCAACAATTTGATTTTTTCCTTGTCCGTTCCCTCCGGCTCCCAATCCGCAAAATGCTGCTTCACGTAGGCGCGCGAGCCGAGCAAGCCCTGCTCTTCGCCGGTCCATAGGCCGATACGCACGGTGCGCCGAAGCCTCACGCCGGTCGTCTTGAGAATGCGCATGGCCTCGAGCATCACGCCGGAGCCCGCGCCGTTGTCGGTGGCCCCGGTTCCGGAGTGCCAGGAATCGAAGTGCGCGCCGACCATCACAATTTCATCGGCCTTGGCTTTCTCGGAGCCGGGAATTTCGCCGATGATGTTGAAGGAATTCAAGTCGTCTTCGTAGAACTTGTTTTGAATGTCGGCTTGCAGGGTGACGGGAACTTTCTTCTCCAGCATGCGCACGAGGCGGCCATAATTTTCGCTGGCGACGGCGACACGGGGCGGAGCGGGAGGATCTTTGGGATCGCGGCTCCCGCCACCTGAAACAAACACGGTGCCGTCGTCGCCCGGCGAAGGCTCAAGCCAAACCGCTACGCCTTCTTCCACAAGAAACTTCTGAATCTTTTCATTGAGCTCGCGCTGCGCGCGAAACCGCAATAAGCGGTCTTCCGGGCCACGTGCGGTTGGGACTGGTTGCGTGGATTCCTCTACCAGTTCGGCGTCGGTGTAACGATGAAACTGGGCTTCGGCGCGCGAGGGAATTTCCGGGTGCTGCGCCGTCAAGACAAATTTCCCCTTGAGCTTTCCGCGATACTGCTCGAGGTCCTCTGCTTTTTGAATAGGTGCCCACACCGCTTCTCCGGTAACCACGCCGTTGGTGCCGGGCGTCCACGCTTTGGCATACGCGATGAGAGGAAAGGGACGCGGCGAAATTACCTGGAGGGAAAAGCGCTCGTTGGACCAGCCTTTGCCGAAAGGACCCCACGGTTCGAGATGCACGTTGGCCAGCTGCCATTCTTTCATTTTGCCCATGGTCCAATCGGCAGCGTGTTTGATGTTCGGCGAATTGGTGAGCCGCGGGCCATAGACGTCTGTGAGATAGCTCATGATGTCCATAACCTGCGAATGATTGAAGCTTTCGTCCTTAATTTGCTGGATGGCGTTCAGATCCGCCGCGCTTGGCGCCTGCGCCCGCAGTGGAATCACCGCCACGACCAACAGGAGAATCAGCAAGGTATTCCGATGCTTCCGCACATTCGCCTCCAGGCAGGCTTTGTCCTGCAAACTTGCTTGATGGGAATGAACCCAGTACGGCGACGTTAGACTAAAGGTGAGACGGCTCAACCGCGCGTTGCGTTTCACAACCCAGACTTCACTTGCCCAACCTACTTTGAAAGACCGCTGTCATTTCGGAGAGGGAAACAAAAAAAGATTCTCAGCAAGCTGCCACCAACCGAAATCGAAAATCAGGCGAAATCGAAAATCAGGGCTTCGCGGTCCCTTGGGGCGTTCCCTGCGGAGCTCCCGAACCAAGGTCTGACGCGGCGTTGGCGTCCCGATTCGCACGCGCATAATATCCGCGCCGCGCGCGCACCTGGTAGCCCTTGTGATCCGGCACTTCCACGCGGATTTTGTGATAGCGCCCGTCCATCACGTAGTTGGCAGGTTGATAGGCGATCGAATACTGGTTGCGAAGCTCGTCGCCGATATCCTGAAAAGATTGGTCGAGATCGTCTACGTGGTAGGGAAAAAACGCGCGGCCGCCGGTTTCTTCCGCCAAATCCTGAAGGACTTTGTCGCCTTCGGTGAGATGGTATTTGCGGTCGCTGGTTTTCTCCGGATTGGTTTCTTCCAAAGAAACCCATTGTGTGCTCGTGCTGATGGTGTAGATGACGACGCTGGTGCGTTGCGCCAACTCGATGGCTTCCCCACGCGTGTGGATGGACAAGTTGTCCTCGCCATCGCTGATGAGAATCATGACGCGGCGAACCACGTCGGGCTGGTCTCCGGGCGGGCGCGGCGGATGGTTCAACTGTTTCGCACAAGCCTCATAGATCGCGTCGTAAATCGCGGTGCCGCCGCCGGCGCGAGTGCCCATAATCTGGTCGCGAAGCGCCCCGGTATCGCTGGTGAAAGGCTGAATAATTTGCGGTTCGTCATCGAAAGTCATGACAAACGCTTCATCTTTATTGCGGCGAAGCACGCTGAAAAGAAAACTGACGGAAGCATCTTGTTCGAACTTGATGCGGTCGCGAATGCTGTTGGAAGTGTCGAGCAACATGCCAATGCGCAAGGGCAAATCCGTCTGCCTGCTAAAGTAACGGATTTCCTGCGGCTTGCCTTCGTCGAAAACCTTGAAATCGCTTTCCGCCAGATCCGCCACCAATTTGTTGCGACGATTTAAGACGGTAAAGAGCACATCGACGAGGTTGACTTCGCGTTTGAAGGTTTGACCGCTTCGCGGTGCTTGCTGGCTGGGAGTGGGCGCGGACGGCGGGGCCTGCTGACTCGTGCTGCCAGAGGACTGCTGCGCCAAAGCCGCGGAGGCGGGAAACAAAAGGGCGGCACTCAAAACAGCCGGAAGTAGAGCGTGTGGCCGGTTCATCGCCTATAAATTATAGGTAGCCCGCGAGCGCAGCGTCAATTCGGCTCTGCGATTCATTCGCAGCGACACAGAGTTTGGCCAAAACTTCGCGAAGCTCGCCCGGTAAAGGCGCGCGAACTTCGATCCACGCGCCCGTCCGCGGCTGGGCAAAGCCAAGCTTGGCGGCGTGCAGAAAATTGCGCTCCAACTTAGGGAGCGCAACTTTGCCAACGCGCAATTGAGCCGCTGCACCGTAGAGTGTATCGCCGACCACGGGATGCTTCAGCGCGGAAAAGTGCACGCGGATTTGATGCGTGCGGCCGGTGTGGAGTTGGACCTCGACCAGGGTCGTGTTGTCGACATTTGCGAGGATGCGCCAATCCGTGCGTGCTGCGCGGGGATTCGCGATGGCCGCCCCGCGCCAGGACTTTCGAGGCGTGGCCATGCGCGTGCGATGGATGGGGTCGCGGCCGATGGCGAGTTCGATGCTGCCCGTCTTTTCTTTCAGAATGCCTTGCACCATCGCCAGATAAGTTTTTTTTACGGTGCGCTGGTGGAACGCTTCGCCAAGCTTGGCGTGCGCCGCGTCATTCTTGGCAACCAGAATCACGCCGGAAGTCTCTTTGTCGAGGCGATGCACGATTCCGGGACGCAGCGGGTCACCGCCTTTGGAAAGTTGCAAGCCCCGCCCAAGCAGCGCGTTCACCAGCGTACCCGACACGTTCCCCGCGCCGGCATGGACGGTCATTCCCGCGGGCTTGTTGATGGCAATGACGTCTTCGTCTTCGTAAAGGACTTCGAGCGGGATGGCCTCGGCTTTGGCGACCATCGCGGGGCGCCTCGAAATTTCGACGGTGATTTTTTCGCTTCCCCGAAGATGCAGCGAACCTTTTGTGGCAACCTTCCCGTCGAGTTTCACGCGCCCCGATTCGACCAATTCCTGGACGCGAGTACGGCTCAGTTCGGGGCATTGTGCGGCCACAAAGCGGTCGAGGCGCGCTCCCGCGTCGGGAGGAGCAGCGACGAGTTCTCGAACTACTTGCCCGGAGGCAGAAGTCACAGAGAGATTCTAGCAGTACAGGCACACGAACTACGCAAGTGGGTAATCCGGGATTCGATTAGCTGATCTACGCGAGAATCTAATAATCGCAAACCTCGCAAAGTTCGCAAGCTTCGGCGGACTCTCCGCCGGCCACTTCGCCAAGAATTTGCCCGCTTTGTTGCTGGTGGCGCGCCTTGGGTTTTTCGCCTGTCGGCGAACGAACGAACTAAATGCCGGTTGAGCGGCGACGGGAAACATTCATCAAGCGCGCTGATGGCGTGGCCGATCGCAACATTGCGGCATTCGCGCGTCGCGTAGCGAGCCTCTTCGACCGCCAGAATGCCTTTGGCGATCTCATCGGTGAGATACGGTTTCGCGCGCGCAATGGCCGCCGCTCCGTGGATCGTATTGGCGGCGCTGATCAGGTTCTTGCCGGAAATCGGGGCAAGATAGATACCGAGCATCGCGTCGAGCTTCTTCTTACGGTCGGCGACGGCGAGATTGCCCAAGGTAAGCATGGCGTTCCACTTGAAAATGCCGTTTTTGTCGCTAAGCAGCCGCACGAAACAGTCGAAGTGCGGATAGAGCGCTTCTGGAGACTTTTCGCTCACCAGGCGCAACAATTTGCTCGCGGCAAAACGAACGCGAGGAGTTACGGAACCGAGCGCGTCAATGACCGCCAGGAGCAACTCCGGTTCGCCTTCCACCTGCCTGGCCAAACGGGGAAGATTCGGATTGCGCCCGTTCATGCCTCGACAATAAACGGAGAATCGGAAACTTCTACGAGAGCTGGCATAAAACACCTCTGCAGGCAGTATGGCCCCTGGGCCACGGGGGTCAAGGATGGGGGTCACACCGAGTCCGTTCGAATGAACAAACAGGGTGTTTATGATTGGCCGGATGCTAGGAAGACGACAGGAGATTCTTGCGCCGCGACGCTCCTTGGTAGGGGACGCGCTAAAGCGCGCCCCTACACACTGAGGAGAGAAGAGCCGGCAGAATGCCGGCGCTACAACCATGGTTTCCTCCTCGACAAAAAAGTTTCAGGAAACTTGATGCGGTGTTTCGTGCCTGCGCCCAAATAATACGTCAAGAAGGATGAGCACGGCACCAAGGGTGATGGCGGAGTCCGCGACGTTGAAGGCGGGATAATGATAGCTGCCGAACCATACTTCGAAGAAGTCAGTGACCGCGCCGTGGAAGATGCGGTCGGCCACGTTGCCCGCCGCGCCACCCAGCAGGAGCGCCAACCCTGCATTTCCCATGGCGCCTGTGGTTTTGCCTGACACCAGCAACCAAGCGAGTACGGCGATCACGACAAGCGAACCGGCGATTAAGATGACACGCGTCATGGTGGAAGGGGAATCCGCCAGGACACCAAAGGCAATGCCCGGATTCCGGCTATGCACCAAATAGATGAAATTGTGAATGACTTCGTAGCGCCAGCCTTCCGTGGTGCGCGCCTCAAACCAGGCTTTGGTGGCGCGGTCGAGTACCACGATGGCAAAGGTGATCCACAGCCAGCGAAGGCGAGGAGGAAGAGTCATGAAGGAAAGGGGCGTTTGTCATCTCGAGCGCAGCAAGGGATCTGCTTTTCTGCAAAATGCAAAAGCAGATTCCTCGGGCCTGCCTGCCGGAAGCAGGCAAAACGGCCCTCAGAATGACAATTCGGCGTATTTTTCAGTCGACAAAAAGGGTGCATGTCAGCTGGCCACCACACTGGCTTGGGCGTCGCGTTCGATTTCGGCGAGGGCTTCGCTGCAACGTTCGCAGACCGTCGGATAGCGCTTGTTTTCACCCACGTGCGTCGAGTAATTCCAGCAGCGCTCGCATTTCTTGCCGTCGGCGCGCTCGATTTTGACGGCCAAGCCCGGAAGAGTCTCACTTGGCTGAAGCCCATCGCCTTCGGCGGGATCCACTGCGACTTGCGACACGATAAAGAGCGCGGGGAGCTGCGAGCTTTTCTCCTTAAGTAGCTCTTGCAAGCCAGGCGCTTTCGAATTGGCGTGCAAACGGACCTTAGCCTCCAGCCCGCCGCCGATGGCTTTGGCAGCGCGGGCCTGTTCGAGCGCTAGGAGAACTGCGGAACGGACCTGGGCAAGATGCTCCCACTTTTCGGCTTCCTTTGCGGTGACGCCGCAAGCCAGCGACTCGGCTTCCGGGAATACCGCCATGTGCACGCTCTCCGCCCTTCCCGCGGATTTCGGCAGATACTTCCAGACTTCTTCGGCGGTAAAAACAAGAACCGGAGCAGCCAGCCGCACCAGCGCATCGGCAATCTTCCAAACTACGGTTTGCGCGGCGCGGCGCGATTTGTTTTTCGGCGCTTTGGTGTAAAGCCGGTCCTTCAGCACGTCAAAATAGAACGCGCTAAGGTCCACCACACAGAACTCATAGATCGCGTGATGCACACGGTGGAATTCGTAGTTCGCGTACCATTCGCGGCATTTCTTCACCAGTTCCGCGGTGCGATCCAGCATCCACTGATCGATTTCTTCGAGCTGGTTGTTCGCGAGCGCATCGCGCGACGCATCGAAATCGCCCAGATTGCTCAGCGCAAAGCGGAAGGTGTTGCGAATCTTGCGGTACGCTTCGCTGAGCTGGGTCATCACGCGCTCGCTCATTTTCACGTCGGCTTGATACTCCACCGACGCCACCCACAGCCGCAGCAAATCCGCGCCCCAGCGCTCGCAAATCGCAATGGGATAAAGCGCGTTGCCGAGCGACTTGGACATCGGCCGGCCTTGCTCGTCCAGAGTCCAACCGTGTGTGACCACGCTGCGATACGGCGCAGCGTCGCGCGTGCCCGTGGCCACGAGCAACGAACTGTGAAACCAGCCACGATACTGGTCCGGCCCTTCCAGATAAACATCCGCGGGCCATTCCGGGCCTTTGAGCACGGAAAGGTGCGATGAGCCCGAGTCGAACCACACATCCAGAATGTCGTTCTCTTTGCGCCAGTTCGACGCGCCGCGCCTTCTTTCTCGAACCACTTCACGACGTTGCGCAACGCCGCGAAATCTTCGAGCCGTTTGCCGCAATCGTCGCAGTAAAAAACGATGATCGGCACACCCCAAAAGCGCTGCCGCGACACGCACCAGTCCGGTCGCCTCTCGATCATTTCGTACATGCGGTCTTCGCCCCAGGCGGGAATCCACTTCACCTGGTGAATTTCCTCCAGCGCCTCCTGGCGCAGCGTTTTTCGCCGGCTCTTCGCGGCCTGGTCCATCTTGATGAACCACTGTTCGGTGGCGCGGAAAATCACCGGATTGTGGCAGCGCCAGCAGTGCGGATAGCTGTGTTTGTAGTCGCTGCGGCCGAGGAGAGCGCCACGTTTGTTCAGCAGCTCCACGATCTGAGGATTTGCCTCGAAAACCGACTTGCCTTTATATTCCGGAAGCCCCTCCAGAAAGACTCCGCGATCATCAATCGGCGCATACGTTTCCAAGCCGTATTTCTGCCCAGTGAGAAAGTCGTCGGCGCCGTGACCGGGAGCGGTATGCACGATTCCCGTACCCTGATCAAGTTCGACGTAATCGGCAAGCACTGCCGGCACGATTCTGTCGAGAAACGGGTGCTGGAAGCGCAGACCGGCATCCACGAGAAACTTGCCTGTGTGCGTTCTAAGGGTTTTCCCCGGCGCCTTGCGGCTTATGGCCTCCCAAACGGTGTGCTGAAGCTGGTGAGCGACGATTTCCACGTCACCGTCGGTTTCGACAGCCGCATATTCAAAATCCGGATGAAACGCCAGTGCCATACTGGCCGGAATTGTCCACGGTGTCGTAGTCCAGATGACGGCATAAACGTTCTTGCCTTTAAGCTCGGATGGGATTTTGTCCGCGTTCGCGCCGTCCTGAACAAGTTTGTATCGCACAAAGATCGAAAGGCTGCTGTGATCCTCGTACTCGACTTCCGCTTCCGCCAGCGCGGTCGAATCGTAAATGCACCAATAAACCGGCTTGCGCCCGCGGTAGACGTAGCCTTTCTCCATGAACTCCAGAAAGGCCCCAGCAATCGTAGCCTCGTAGCCAAAGCTCATGGTCAAGTACGGATCGTTCCACTGGCCGAAAATGCCCAGGCGCTTGAAATCGCGTTTGTGCTGTTCCACGTAGCGCGTGGCAAATTCGCGGCAGAGCTTGCGGAATTCGGCCGGCGGCACTTTGCCTTTTCCGCCTAGTTCCTTTTCGACCTGCGTCTCGATCGGCAGGCCGTGGCAATCCCATCCGGGCACGTACGGCGCGTAATAACCCGCCATGCTCTTGGTCTTGACAATCAAATCTTTGAGGATTTTGTTCAGCCCGGTGCCGAGATGAATTTCGCCGGTGGGATACGGCGGCCCGTCATGCAACACAAAAAGGGGCCTGGCTTTGCGTGCTTCGAGGATACGCTCGTAAATGTTTCCCGCGTACCAGGCTTCGAGCTGCTTCGGCTCGTTTTGGGGCAAGCTGGCTTTCATGGGGAAGTCGGTCTTGGGCAGGTTCAGCGTCTTTTTGAGTTCCAGTGGTTCGGCCATGGCTTCGCGCGCCGGATATCCCTTCTTCGCCTGTGTTTCGTTGCCTGCGTTACCGTCCCTTAGTCCAGGTTGCACGGCGGGAAACATCGGAAAGTAGTTGAACCTCGTATGTTACAATGAATGCCAGACAGGTGTCAGCCGCAGGGGGACGCACAACCTTTCCGGGCCTAAGCGAATCCTATCGCTGGGGATACCAAGGGCGGGTCCGTTGCGTCTATACTAAGGGGATTACGGTGCCAGGTAAAATTAACAATCTTGTACCACCTTCCGCCATGAAGCCGAAGGTGTCTCCCGCAGGGGCGCAGTCTTCCAGTCAAGCCAAAGCGCCGTATGTGCCGAGATTCGGCAGACCGGCGATTCTCGTCCCCGATGATTTCTGGTCGAACCTCAAACAGTTTCTGACCGAGCGTCCCATCAAAGTTCGCGAGCGCAAGGATGCGCCCTTCACCCGGACGTCTTTCGGGTCAGGACTCGCAGGCAATTTAGCGGAATTCTTCCGCCCTGAGCCCACGAGCAAGCGCCCCGTCAATAGCCGCTTGGCCGTAGCGTGGGGGGCGAATTTCGGCGGATTCGGCACGCGCATCAAGGAATTCTTTTCGCCTCCGAAGCAGCCTGCGCTGCCGCCGGGGATCAAGCCCATCAAGGTAAAAGACATTTGGACGAAGGACGAGAATTTCAGCACCAGCCAGATGCTCGCGATACTTTTTCACGCGGCGGTCATCGCGCTTCTCCTGGCACCCATCGCCTGGCATGTGGTTCCCACAACGCAAGCGAAGAACAAGGTCGACATTACGCCATTGGACATTTCGCCGTACATTGCCAAACTTCCCGCCGGCGCCAATAAGGCCGGCGGCGGCGGCGGCGGTGGCGCGCACGAGCAGTTGCCTCCCGCCAAGGGCAGAGCGCCGAAGTTTCAGTGGACGCAATATACTCCGCCCGTGCCGGTCATCCGGAATCCCAATCCAAAGCTTGCGGTGGATCCATCGCTTCTCGGCCCACCGGATCTAAAGGTCAGCAATCCAGCGCTCAGCAACATGGGTGATCCGTTAGCAGCGTCGGTCAACTATTCCGCCGGGCCGGGCGGTGGCGGCGGCATTGGTACAGGGGATGGCGGCGGGATTGGCAGCGGTTCCGGCGGCGGTCTTGGACCTGGTTCCGGCGGCGGGACCGGCGGCGGCGAATTTCGCGCGGGCGTGAATGGCGTCGGGCAGCCCGCTTGCATCTACTGCCCGAACCCCGATTATTCCGACGAGGCCCGCAAAGCCAAGTATCAGGGAAGCGTGCTGCTTGATGTAATCGTCACCGCCGACGGGCGCGTGATCGATCCGCGCGTGCTGAAAGGCCCTGGACTGGGCTTGGAAGAAAAGGCCATCGCCGCGGTGAAAAACTGGCGCATGCGCCCCGCGACCGGACCCAACGGCAGGGCGGTGGCTTGCCGCGTGAACATCGAAGTCGTCTTCCGCTTGCTCTAAGTTTTTTTTTCGCATCCTAGTCTAGTTCTCGCAGCTCAGCGCTCTTGTTTCCTTCTCTGCGCTCTCGGTGTCCACTGCGAACTGTGCGTTAATACAATTCTTCTCGCTCATCACCATCTTCGGGCAACCAATTTTGTTGCACTGTCTTCTCACCACGCGTTCGGGGCGCGCCTCCAGCAGGTTGGATTGCTGGTTCGGAGGCGTGTGTGGAGGTCTGAGTATGCGCGATCTTTTCTTCCAATCCCTGTCGTCGGTTTCGTCCTCACGGGATTCCCTGTTTCATCGAATTCGCGAAAATTTCCGTCAAGCATTTGCCCCCGAGCGCATCTTCCCTTCCTCCGCCAACGGCGCGCCGCTGCATCTGCCGCGCTGGAGCGGCTCACCTCGTTCGGGGCGCGCTCAGAGCGCTTCGCTCCTCACGCACGCAATCATCATCACAGCCCTTGCTCTGCTGACTCTTCCCGCGCGCCATTTCAAGACGCCTGCATTGCCGCCGGGCGTTAAGATCCCCGGCAAAGTTTTCACACCTGCGGAGCTCTGGTCTTCCAGGATGGGGCAATATCCTTCCGGTGGACGCGCCAGCGGCGGCGGACGCACCCCCATACCAGCTACCAGCGGCAGTCTCGTGCCAGTTTCTTCTATACAGATCTTGCGGCCCTCACTTCCTCCCCAGCACGAGTCGATTGTGCCCATGCCCCCGACGATTCTGGACCCTGCCGCCCCGCCGGTGCTGACTCCTGTGAACAAGATTGGTCTGCCATGGATGAGCGAAGAAACCAATTCACCGGGCCCGGGCGACTCCAACACGGTCGGCAACAGCAACGGAAAAACCATGGGCGACGGACCCGTCGACGGACCGGGCGGGCTGGGAAGTTCTCTCTCCAGCTATCGCCCCGGGACCACGCTACCCATTTGCGTCTACTGTCCCAATCCGCAATACAGCGACGAAGCGCGCCAGGCCAAGGTGCAAGGAAAAGTCACGCTGCGCGTTTTGGTTGGCGCCGATGGCCGCCCGTCGCAAGTGCGCATCATCCAGGGAATCGGCCTGGGCCTCGACGATCGCGCGGCGCAGTCGGTGCGAACCTGGAAGTTCGTTCCCGCGCACGACGCGGCCCGCCGCGCCGTCGCGACGTGGATCACCATCGAAGTCGTCTTCCGCCTCATCTAGCCGTGCTTGATGGGGCGGCGAGTTCATGTCGTAGTCTTTCACCATATTTGGCACCGTCTCTGGACACGTTCTCGCCGGCAGAGTTGCATTTTGCAATGCCCTACGAATTTGCCAAAAACGAGTTTGAACTCGAGGCCGCATCTTCTTCTGCGCGCTCGGGCGGCCCTCCGCGCAAGGCCACGGGCACCGGCATCCTCGATCCTCCCGTTCCTCCCAAGCGGCCGCACGGACCCATTGCGGCCGCGCCGACCTCTCTGTTCTTCCGCGTTCTTGGCGGCCTGCTCCTACTCGGCCACGCCGCTGGATTCTGTTCTTGCTTTTCGCCAGGCGCTGAATCCGGACGCGCAATCATCGCGACGGTGAAGAGAGGTTTCATTACTTCGAGCAAATAATTCCCCGTTCCTCGAAACCTGCTACCATTTCTGTCCCATGTCTACCCGAAGCTGCGCTGTCTGCGGAAAGGAATTTGAGCTGCCGCTCAGCAATACAACCGCCACCGTGTGCCCTGCGTGCTATGAGGCAGCCTGGAAAGCCGGGGAAGTTGCGCTCGTCCAAGAGACTGCTAACGCGCCGACCTATCCGGTCACCATCGGCCTCATTGTCCTCAACGCACTTGTCTTCGCCTGCATGGTGCTGCGCGGCGTCTCGCCATTCAGTCCCACACCTCTGCACGCCCTTGCCTTCGGCGCGGACTTCGGTCCGCTCACGTTGAACGGGCAGTGGTGGCGCCTGGCCACCTGCATGTTCGTGCATTTCGGCATCGTGCACATCGGCCTCAACATGTGGTGCCTGTGGAACCTGGGCCGCGCCGCGGAAACTCTTATCGGCCGCTTCTCCTATCTTCTGGCGTATTTCGCCAGCGGCATCTTGGGCAGCATTGCCAGCGTGTATTGGCATCCGATGGCCGTTGG
>Ga0209805_1001086_pt1 | contig 16635 bp, 16 predicted proteins | sample GraSoiAngelo_148_FD_185905 | JGI IMG/M metagenome (GOLD analysis project Ga0209805, IMG submission 185905) | Grasslands soil microbial communities from the Angelo Coastal Reserve, California, USA - 14_1009_09_20cm (SPAdes) (version 2) | ecosystem: Environmental > Terrestrial > Soil > Grasslands ... | reverse complement strand
CGCGGAGATCGATGCGCTGCATACCATTTGAATTGTCCTCCTTCTCGACCACGAGATCATTCGAGATCGGTTTGGTGAAGGTCGGCCGCCCGGTGCCGCCGTCGAATTTGTCAACGGAACTGAAGAGCGGTTCACCCGTAATGACGTCGACGTAAATTCCGGCGCGCTCATTGTTCCAGAATTCATTCTGGAAAGCGGTTTCGGTGCCGTTTTCGCGAACCACACGATAATGCTCCGGCTTTAATCGCCTTCTCAAAGTAACGTCGTCCGGCACGGGCCGGTTCGGATCGAAAGTTGTGATTTCCTTTTTTTCTTCATGCGAGAGAAGAAAGAAGTATACGGCCCCTGCCGCGAGTACGACCGCGATTCCGAGACCAATGTAGGAGCTGAGAGTCGATTTTTCCTCAGTCGTGATTCGACTCGCGATTCGCTCACCGTTCATGACGTTCGAATTCAATCAGAAACCGGGCGTTGTCGTCACTTTATTTTTTAAATGCGCCAGGTTCAACTTCGCCAGGTAAAAATTATAGCCAAGATCGGTGATCCCGATTTTGTCGAATCAGATCCCGGGCTCGATCAGCGGGGACTCGCTTACGATGTCGGCCGCGACCCGTTTGGTTGTGCGCCAGCGCAAGACGGCCTCAGCGGAAACAAGCACGAGCGCGATCCAGATGAGGAGAAAAGTGACGAAATGCTGGCGGGTGAATGTCTCATGATAAACAAAAAGCCCGAGGACGAAACTAATGCTGGGCGAGAGATATTGAAGAAATCCGATCGTGACCAAGCGCAAGTGTCGCGCGGCATAGCCGAACCAAACCAGCGGAACCGCGGTGACGATCCCAGTCGTTATAAGAATGATGGAAAGCGAGAGATGCGAAGCGCCAAAGGTCAGGACATTGCGACTGGCAAGCAGGGCAAGATAAAATACCGCCAACGGGAGGAGAAACATTGTCTCCAGAAAAAGTCCGGGAATGGCAGCCGTACCGGATTGTTTTCGCAACAATCCGTATAAGCCGAAACTGGTACATAGCCCCACAGCGACGGATGGGAAATGGCCGTATCCGAAGGCGAGAACAGAGACGCCGATAGCGCCGATGAGAATAGACGCGATCTGCCAGACGCTAAGCCGCTCGCGCAAAATCACGGCACCGAGCAACACGTTGACCAGCGGCGTCATAAAATAGCCCAGACTAGTTTCGAGGACGCGACCGATATTGACTGCCCAAATGAAGAGGAGCCAGTTCACGCTAACCATCACTCCACTTGCGAAACAAAACAGCGCGCTGCGGCGCGAGTGAAGGTTTGTGATCACTTCGGGCCACCGCCGTTGCCAGCTGAGCAACGCGCTGAGGAAGACAATGGTCCAGACAAACCGGTGCGCGAGAATTTCCAGCGCCGGAATTTTGCTGAGTAATTTCCAATAAATCGGCACCAGTCCCCAGGTTGCGAAGGCGGCGACGCCGGCGAAAAATGCAGGCGTGTGCTGCGGATCGGGTGACCTGCGCATGCTTCGTTCGTATTTTCACCGATCGCGTGAGTTCGCAACCGTTCACTTGCCGGGCGATGAGATAGTTGTAATGACGGCATGATCCCCGTGAAATCGTTTTTTGCCGAACTCAAGCGCCGCAAGGTCCATCGGGTTGCCATTGCCTATGCGGTCGCCGCGTGGTTGCTCATTCAAATCGCGACCCAGGTTTTTCCCTTCTTCGAAATTCCAAACTGGGCGGTGCGCCTGGTCGTAATCATGCTGGTGTTGGGATTTCCGATTGCCCTGATCTTGTCGTGGATCTTTGATCTGACTCCGCAGGGAATCAGGCGAACGGATGAAGCCGACCGAGATTTAGCCCCGCCGGCGGGAATGCGCTCTGCCACAACACGAAATATTCCTGAAAAAAGTATTGCGGTTCTGCCATTCGAAAATCTGAGCGATGATAAAGAGAACGAATACTTCGCGGCTGGCGTTCACGACGACGTCCTCTCAAGTCTGGCAAAGGTCGCAGACCTCAAGGTGATTAGCCGCACATCAGTGCAGCAATTCAAGAGTGGTGCGCGCAATTTGCGTGAGATCGGACGGGCCCTTGGGGTTGCACATATTTTGGAAGGAACCGCGCGTCGCGCCGGTAATCGCATCCGGGTGAATGCGCAGCTGATCGATGCCCGAAGTGACGACCATCTTTGGGGAGAAACATTCGACCGCGAGATCACAGACCTGCTCACCCTGCAAAGTGAATTAGCGCAACGCATCACCGAGGCCTTGCGGGCAAATCTTTCGGCGCGGGAGAAAACGAATCTGCAATCCCATCCCACCCAGGACATCCTGGCCTACGAACTTTTTCTCCGGGCGCGTGAGCTGTTTCATTGGGCGGGAAGCGGATATTCGCCTGACAAGGGCGCACATGCGCTGCGGTTGATCGAGGAAGCGGTCGAACGCGATCCGACGTTTGCGCTCGCTTACGCATTGAAGTCACGCCTGCATTCCGAAGTGTATTGGTTTGGCTACGACAAAAGCAGGGCACACTTGGAAAAAGCGAACACGGCTGCGGAAACTGCCTTGAAACTTCAGCCGGACCTCGGCGAAGCACATCTGGCGAAAGCTTTTTACTACTACTATGGCTTTCGCCGTTACGACACCGCCAGAGCCCACGTCACGGCCGCCCTTCGCGCCATTCCCAACAACGCCGATGTACTTATCGCTGCGGCAGCGATTGCGCGCCGCGAAGGAAAATGGCAGGAAGCGCTGAGTAATACGGAACAGGCGCGTGACCGCGATCCCCGAAGTCTGTTGGTGCTTTGGGAGCTGTTTGTAAACTATCTGGCGGTTCATGAATATACCAAGGCAGAGGGAGCAGTAAGTGAGGCGCTTTCTATCTCCCCGACGGCGCCTTTTTTTATCCTCGCTCCTGGTGCGATCGCGTTGTTCCGAGATGGCGTTACCGCTCCCCTTCGTTCCCTGCTGGGAAAAATCCCGCGCAATTTCGATCCCGGTGGCGCCATCAGCACGATCTCGCTCCGACTGAGTCTGATGGAGCGTGATCTGCCAGAAGCCGAACGCGTGCTTGCGGCCTGCGTGCACGAAAAACTCGAAGAGGAAGGCTTGAGCGGAGTGGCTGGAGCGCTCGACGGGTACATCGTGCCGAAAAGTTGGTATGCTGGATTGATCGTGCAGGCACGAGGCGACGCCTCAGCAGCACGCGCTGCGTTCGAACGGGCCAAACAGGCCGTCGAAGATGATTTGGCGCACTGCTCGGAAGACGCAAAAAGCCTCGTCATGCTGGCAATGATTCACGCTGAGCTAGGAGAGAAAAAAAATGCGCTCAATGCGGCGGCCCGCGCCGGCGTGCTGTTGCCCATCAGCAGAGACTCGTTCGATGGACCGATCCTCGCGACCACGCTGGCGGCGGTAAGCGTGAAGCTCGGCGAAAAGGATTCCGCGATTCAACAACTGGAATCGCTGGTTGGGGTTCCGAATGGACCAACGCCGGGCATTTTGCGAGTTGAACCAGCGTGGGACTCTTTACGGGATGATCCACGTTTCAAAAAGCTGGCAGGGGGATAAGTCTGGAGAAGGATCAGTTAGCGGTCTCTCAAGGCGGAACGTTGGAATAGCCGGCAGAGCATCGTGTGACCCGCTCTTTCCGCGAAGGAACGTAGGAAGCCCAATACGGTGTCGCGCCATATTTGCGACCCCAGTCCGAAAAAAATTAGCGCAAGGGCGCGGGTATAACCGGCTTGGGCAAGGCCATCATCGAATCGTTGCCGATCATGACATAACGGCCTTGAAAAGGCGGTGAAGGCCGCGACGGAAAGGGCGAACGAATAACGGCGCTGGCGGTACCGACGACACCGAGCATCGCTACCAAGACACTTAAACAAACCGCTTTCACGATGTACCGATATTGCAGCAAATGTGCCAAGAGGCCGATTTTATGGAAATTTCAGGCCGAGATCCAGACAAAAGTGATCGCGCAAGCGAGCACTACCGTAGTTAGCCAATCGAGGACCTGCCCCACGACGACCATGGAGTGCATACGAACGTAGATCGCCGCCTCGATCGCCACGGGAGCGGCGAGCGCGATCCAGATCACGGCCGCAAAACGCAACGCTCCCACTATTCCATCTGCGAAAAAGCCGACCTGAAACCGCGCGACCATCACGTAAAGAAAGGAAATGGCGATGGCCGAGACCACGCGCACGAGGCTGGAAAGCGCGTAGTTCCGCGGCCCCTCCGGTCCCCACGTTTCCGGAGTGGCGCGTTGGTAACGATGGAAAACCAATCCCATCCAGAACCAACTGGTGAAAAGCGAGACAACGCCGGCGATTAAGCCGGGAACGATGGCTGCACGCAGAGTGTTCATGGTTCGCCAGCGTAGCGAGAAGCCGGCGACATGAACAGAATTTTACGCGACCCTTACCCGGTCCTGGTAGTGTCGCCGCCTGCGAGTTGTCAATGCAGTTCACGACCTCGCTCGCCGCAATTGTAGCCGCGGTCGCTGACCGCGGGCCGCGGGGGAAAGCGATCCCAGCTCCAAGAACGATACCGGTGGTTTACTGGAAGCCCGAGGCGCGATAAACTAGCTGGCAAATAATGCCGGAGTTTGCCTACAAGGCGCGCAATGCGCAGGGCGGATTAGTCGAGGGCGTCTTGAACTGCCCCGACCGCGGTGTCGCGATTCGCCAGATCGAACAGCAGAACTGCATTCCCATTCGCATCGATGCCGTGATGACACGGGCACCGATCGCGCCGGGGCCGGCGCCGCCGCGGAACTTCGTCCCGAAAATCTTTAATCGCGGCCCGTCCGAACGCGCTGACGTTCCCGCGCAAAACTTAAGGGTTCCGCACAGCCAGTTGCTCGTCTTCACCGAACAGTTGGCCCATTTGCAACAAGCGGGCATGACCCTGGATGAAGGCCTTGGTGTTTTGGAGAAACGTCTCAAGCATCCGCGCGTGCAGCAGATGATTAGCACCCTGCATCAGGCGCTGGTCGACGGCCGCAGCTTTTCGCAAGCCCTTCGTGAATTCCCGCGAATTTTCCCGCCCCTTTATGTAAACCTGGTCGCGGCGGGCGAGGCCAGTGGCGCATTACCGGAAATCCTGATGCGGCTGGTAAAACACCTGATGCAAGAGAAAAGCTTGCGCGATCGAGTGCAACAGGCGCTGATTTATCCAGCATTCCTTACCCTTGCGGGCGCAACCCTCGTCACGGTTTTCATCACCTTCATGGTCCCGCAACTGACACAGTTCATGTCGCAAAATGGCGGCGTTCTTCCCCTGCCGACGCGAATCCTGATGCAAGTGCACCACATTATTACCACTTACTGGTGGCTGGGGATTCTTCTTATCCTGGGCGCGTTCGCCGGTTGGAAGGCATTTGTCCGCAGCGACGAAGGACGAACCGCATGGGATCAATTCCGCCTGCGGATACCCGGATACGGCCGCATCGTGCGCCACAGCTACTACGCACAGTTCTCGCGAACGCTCGGGACCCTGACTGAAAACGGCATTCCACTGTTGCGTTCGCTTGATCTTGTCGCCGAAATCGCGGGCAACCGTTATATTGAGAAAAAGCTAGCGGAAGTCAGACGTGCGATCGTGGACGGTGCGCATCTTTCGGCCGCATTGGCGGGACAACAATTGTTCCCGGACTTGCTCACCGACATGATGGCAGTAGGCGAGCAGACGGGGCACTTCGGCCAAACCATGATGACGATCGCCGACGTTTACGAGCGTGAGCTCGATCGCACAGTTACCATAACCTCATCCCTGATCGCGCCGGTGATCATCGTGATTATCGCAATTATTGTTGGCTTTGTCGTTTACAGTATCCTCTCTGCTGTTTTCTCCATGACTCAGAGTTTGCAGTTTCGGCCACGCTGAGATAGCATTGCGGCCAATTCGATGCGTCAGCCAATTTTGACGTTGGGGCTAATCCTGGCGACACAACCTCTTCTCGCGCAAGAAGCACTCACTCTCGATTCACCCGCCACGGGACATCCTGGGGCTGTTGACATCGCCACGCCGACTACCGGCAACGCTTGGATCGACTTGCGGCAAAACGCAAAGCCAGGCGCAGTGCAAAACGTGCCCAAGTGGGTGGAAGCGGTGACGTTCATCCCTGCGGATACGCAAACGAATCCAGCGGCGTTGAGTGTTTTCCGTATCCGACTCGCCCGGCCGGATCGTCATTCTACCATCTTGTTTTTTCGCATCTTTTTCAATGATCAAACCAGCGCGCATCCTGAAATCGTGGCGTGGGATGAATCCGGGTCGCAGGTGCTTCGATCCGGTCCGCTCGGCGTCGGGACTGAACTCGATAGTTCCGACGCAGTCATGATTCCCATGCATGGAGCCACCACGATTGATGTTGAGGCGCCGGGCGATGGCAACGGCGTCCGTGCCGCCTATCTGGAATGGATGACTAGCAGCGAGTTGGCGCACAGCGCCAGCGTCGGATCGAAAGATGCCGTCCCCCAGCCTTTCGCCACCACGCTTCCGCTGCACGCGCCAATGGAAGATTCGGAGGAATTCGGCACCGTCACCGCCTCGCTTTCAGCCGATTTAATCCGCATCGGGCCGACGCCGGACCAGAGTGCTGCGTTTGAATTCGGGATCGAATCCCAGCCGCTCCTTGCGCTTGTTACCTTTGAAATCGCCGGTCCGCGAATGGATTCGCCCCCTGAAGTAATTGCGAACGGTCAAAACATCGGGGCCGCTTCTCTAATCATGCCGGGTCTGGCGGATCCCGGTTACCGAGGCGAAATGCATCGCATCGTCAGCCAAATGCAATTCCAGTACACGGGCTGGCTTCGAGCCCAGAAGATTGTGCCGGCAAGCGCCCTACACTCTGGAACGAACAACATCGCGATTGTCAACGGACGAGACGCCTCCGCTGCCGTGATTCGGGCCACCCAAGTTCAGCTGAAGTATCTTTGGGAGAAGTCTGACTATATTTTGAAACCAGATCACTAGTGCGGTGTCTAAGAGCTGATGCGGAAAAACGAACAAGCCTTCACCCTCCTCGAGATAATGCTCGTAGTGACGATCATCGCCCTGCTGTTGGCCGCGGCAATAAAGTTCATGGCACCGAACGTGGATATCGCAAAACGAGTTCGGGTGGTGGGCGATATTCAGGCAATTAAAACTTCGCTACTCGCCTACCAGGGAATCAATGGATTTTATCCGACGACTGAACAAGGCCTGCAGGCTTTGGTAACGGCGCCATCGACCGATCCACGGCCTTCGCGCTGGCAGCAATTCATGGAACAGGTTCCAACCGATCCATGGGGCGACCCATACGTTTACAGATGCCCGGGTCTGAAAGATCCCACCAGATACGATTTGTATTCCGCGGGGCCGGATCGGATTCCTGATACCGCCGACGACGACTGGGGAAAATAGCTGCCCTTATTCTTCCTCATCGTCCGGAGGCGGGACGTTCGGTACCGGCACGACTGGGGTTGGGATTGGGGTTGGATTTCGTTGAATCACCCCGCGCTGATGGACCTGGCCGGGCTGGGGAAGAGTAGGCCTTATCGGTTGCGGATAGGATGGCGGAAGCGACGGTATTGGCGCCGGCTTCTGGTAAGGTTGCGGTGGCACCGGCATGCCTGGCGGGAAAAGCGGCGGCTGCACTGCGTTGAATTGCGGTTGATTCGAAGTTTGCCCCGCCTGCGAAAGGAGCGCCTGATTGAACGTTAGCGTCGCATATTTGCCGTCCTTTGTGATCGTAACTTTAGTTTGGCCGATCTGATCCGACCATTGGATATCGCTGACGCCCCATCCGTGTTCGTTCTGTCCTTTGGTTGTCAGATATTCTTTGAAATTCTTGTCAGTGGCCGAGGCGATCGTGACAAACCCTCCGTCATCGGAACGCGCCGCGTTCGCCACAAAAAGGTCCTTTGCGAAATCGGGAGTGGCCGTCGGAACCGCGACGGTCGCCACGGCGAATGGTGAACGGTCCAACATCGCCTTGTAATGATTAAAGTCCGGCCGCTTGGGCAACGGATCATCCGCCAACGCCACCACCGGTATGATACTGATTGCAACTAACAAGCTCGTTTTCATTTTACTGCCGTCGCGGGCGCGTACCAGCGCGCGATCTTGAATTTACCACGCATCTGCGTCGGGTCACTCGAATCAATCGCAATATTTGCGCTCTCGAAAACCATGAACGCATCAGGGGCCTGCACATCGTAAAGAAAATGAACCAGCGGCGGCCATTGGCTTTTCGTTTCAATGGACACCGAAACGGATTGATAATTGCCTGTCCCTGCACTAGGGCCAATGGCCGGGTTTTCGATTAGCACATTGTATTTGCCAGCGACCTGTTTTAGCTGGTCAAGCAAGGCCGATGCGTCGCTCGCCCCATGAAACGCGGGCTGATGTTCGCGCAACCATTTGTCACGGTTCGTCCATAAATTGCTTTCCCTGAGCAAAGCCGTTTGCTCAGTGTGTTGTCGTTTTCGTTTGCCCACTTCAGCTCGTGAATCTCCAGTCGTGTGGAAGAGCCAGCTCCACAAAAACAAATTCGCGAGAAAGAACACCACCACCGCGACTACCCCCCCCAGGATGCGCTCACGGCGGTTCATTCGTTGCAAGGTTTGCGCGATCATCGTGGCCGTCCTTCCAGACGAAATTGCGCGTGGTCGTTTGGCAAAATCCGCGGCGACTGCATGTCGAAGTTGAAATTTTGCAAATCCGGGTGCTTTTTAACATTCTCTGCGAACTGATACGCCAGCGCGGCTTTATTGGCCTCGCCCTCAATCGAAATCTGGCGAGCCGATTGATTGTAGGCGGTGATACGCACATCCTGGGACGGCAGGCTATCGAAAAGGTGCTGCAAGATTTCGATTGGATAAAAATGCGGATCGATAGCGGGCGCCAGCGCTTTCCAACTATTGGACGAGGCTCGGACAAAAACGGTCCGGGGCTCATCCCGCTTAATCTGAGCGTCCAACAGCCAGATGCGGAATTTCAGATACGCGAGTTGAATAAGAGCGAACCCGACAATTGCGGCGTAGACCATACTTGCAATCACGAGTCGCTTTTTCCATTGTTCACGCTGGACTTGACGTTCCCGCTCCTCGCGCCACGCCTGCGGAAGAAGGTTCAGCGCAGTCAAAGCGGGCGGCGTCTCGATCGACATCAATTCCGCCGGCGCGGCCACCGCGCTCTCGACTCTGTCGCGCAGATTAAAGCATTTTTCGTCCACCAGGACGTTTTCGAACGACGCGTTAATACCCTGCAATTCTGCCGTCATGGTTAACTGCGGCAACTCCAGCTCGAGCGGCGCGGCTATACCGCCGTCAATCGTCCTCGCGAAACTAAGCTTCCCATTTTCTGAGATCGCCGAGACGAGCGCACCCGACTCCGGATAGATGAACAACGCGCGTCCTTTCCCGGCATGAGTTGCGATGCGCTGCGCTGCATAAACCGTGACCGCGCGCGGAATGACTTTGCGATTTAACAACGGTGCTGCGATTTCTTGCAGCCGCTGGTTCTGCACCGCGATCGCCGAAATGACACATTCGCCGTTTTCTTGCTCGATGACCTCAAAGTCGCTGGTTACCTCGTCGGCAGAAAATGGGAGTGCTTTCTCCAACTGGATGCGAACCATCTCGCGTAATTCCGATCCCTCGACGCTCGGCAGCCGCATCCGTTGCGCCAACACCGCCGACACCGGCAGCGCCAGGACGACACTGTCATCCGTACTCAGGGTTTGCGCCGCTTCTTCCAAAGTAGGAAACGCCCGCACCCGCCAGTTGCCATTCTCGGCGGGACGACTGATCAGATTCCACCCTTCCGCGCCGGGAACGAGAAAAAACTCGCTCATTAGAATTCCTTCCACGTGATCAATTGCGGAGTGGTGCCGGCACGACGGAAGACGAGTTGAATGACCCGAGTAATGTCACTCGACCGGCCCGTGCTAACGACTCGTAGGACAGGATCCTTGAGCGAGATGAAAGGGCTAAGCTGTTGAAATTGCTGCGGTGAAAGTCCCAGCGCCACACGAACCTCCTCCATATTTTTGAAGACAGTATCATCCGCCGTGCCATCCTGGCCATCAGGTCCTGCGCGCAGCTGGAGCAGACGCTCCACCATTTGATCGGTAAAGCCCGGCAGCGCACGTAAGACGTCCCGCGGCGCCCAGGCCAAATCCACCGGTCCCGTGCTGTTGACGGTAAATTCGTCATCCCACCCCGGGGTGGAAGTAATGGCATCCCAACCTTTCACCTTTTTCAGCTCGTCAATGCGAACCAACAACGCATTTGCCGGTTGGTAACCTTCGTCGTCTGCTTCCGCTCCATTTAGACGGGGAAGATCATCGGGATCGACCCAATCGAGCAGACAATCGATCATTCGATCGCGTTCATTCAGTTCGATCCCTTTTATTTCGAGGTAGCGCCGAAGAATTTCGATCCGGGCAGGGTTTTCTCCGGCCACCAGCCAGTTGATGTTCAGGCGTCCGCCCTCGCCGGTAATGCGCACCCCGTAGGTCTGGCGTGGCCCAAAGCGGCCCTGCAGATTGGGCGAATTCGGTTTTATCGTTGGAGCCATCGCGACTTCTGCGCCGGATGCTGCCATCGCCTGCGCTTCCAAAATCCGATTTTCGCTTCCGGAAATTTTTAAACGCGAATCAATGTTCAAAGCCCACGACATCACCAATGCCGCCAGCAAAAACAGCGCCCACAATGCAAGCAATAGCGCAGCACCGCGTAATTTCGAAAGTCTCATAATGGCATTCGTGCCAGCGGCACCATGATTTCGGTCGGAACTTTCGTGTCTGTCCCACTGATTACCACCTTGACCAAACGCGGCAGCGTCACGGTATCGGTCCAGCGTTGTACCCAGGCGTTCAAACGCGAATCGAAAAAGCGAATTTGCAAAGTGGCGACGTTATCGATCAAGCGCACCCACGTTTCATGTTCATTAGAAACCGCCGTATCATCTTTTGGTTTGCGCAAGAGGCCAAGATCGAGCTGCTGGCTCTTGGTATCATGCCGCCGCAGCCGCAAACTAACTTGATAATCGCCATTCGCATAACGGGTCAAAACGCCCGGCCCCGCCGAGCAAAACCAGGTCAGTTCATCGCGGTCATGTCCTTCAATCTTCAACGGTTCGCCGGCGAGGGCTCCAGTCCCGGGCGGCAAGCTTTGCAAATGCTGGGTCAGCAGCTCGCGCAATCCATCGTAACGCGCCGCTACCGCCTCCGTTTCCGATGACACCCGGATTGCCGTCACATTCGTTTGTACGAAACGATAAATCACCAGCGCCATCATTCCGAGAATGATCACTGCCAGCATGATCTCGAGCAGGGTAAACGCGCGCCTTCCGATCAGCGGAAGCAAACGTTGTTGGCGATTTTCAGAGCCGATAAACATAAAACGCAATTTGTTTCGACTGGTTGCTCCCGCCTCGACTCCAGTTCGCAGTAAGGGTCACGCGAATAATTCCCGTTAGCTCCGTTCCATCTCTTTCTTTCATTTCCTGCGGAGCGGCCTTTTGCACCAGTTTTACGATACCAAATCCGGTATCAATTTTGAATTCCTTCGATTTATCCGGCTGTCCCGGCGTAGTTTCGATTTCTATCATCCGATTGGCCAGGATCTCACGCACCCGCGCATCGTCCGCGCTAAGCGCACTCGCGTTCACGCAATTACCAACTGTCCGTCCCAGTGCAATGATCCCAATCGAAAAAATGAGCACTCCAAGCATCACTTCGGCGAGCGCAAAAGCCGATCGCTTGAACACACGATTAGTAAACCAGGCGCCGACTCGCCCTTCTCTCCATGTCTTTTTTCTAACGAGGCGCATACGTTATTAATTGCCCCAGGCCACTCAAAGCTGAATATTCCGTCGTCCAGCTGCCGTCGTTGCTGGCAAATCGAATGCGGGCCGGCTCGCACACTCCCGATTCCCAAAAAATCCATTCCGCCGGCACCTTCTTCATTAGCGCGGCCGGCAATTCGAGAATCCATCGGTCGCGGCGCGTGATCGGGATGGTATCAATCGGTTGATGCTCTTCGGTCTTCAAAAAGGCTGCCGGTTGCAAACTGATAAAGGTATCATTCCAGACAATTAAATAGGCGCGGTGTTCAGCCAGACTGCGCTCATGCGCCTGCCGCACCAGGTCATTGAATCGATCAAGGGAGCGATGCAGCCGCTTGTCCGCCAACACCCCATTCAAACTCGGAACTGCGAGCAAGACGAGGAGCAGCAAAATGAAGATGGCGATAACAATCTCCACGAGCGTGAAACCGCGCTGATGCCGCATTCTGCAATTTTACGACGCGCCGGCCAAATCACAATCTGGCACTGGAACACCAGTCCCTGGCAAGATGTGCTCCCGTGGGCAAATTCCGCGGACAACGAGCCGCTAAAAAATGGCAACGGAGCGACAGCGCGCCGAAGCTCAATATGTTAGCTTCATTGCATGTCTGGCGCGCTTGCACGAGAAGTTTGCCACCACACTGACGTGACAGTCGCCCCGCGCGCTACGCAAGAAAACCGCTCAGCTGGTGGAATGGGAGTTCGCGTTGGCTTGGCGTTCGCCGCATTGTTTGTTATCGCGATTTTCGTCTGGCAGGGCATCGCTGCCCAAGGCGCGCCCGATCCGCTCCAGGCAAATACCAGTGCCACCGTCGCTTCGCTCGATATCGGTGTCCTTGTTTTCCGCGAGGGACTGGAATGCATTCTCGTCCTCGCTGCCGTCACCGCCAGTATGACCGGCCCGCGATTTATGTATCGCAGACCGGTGATGTCGGGCGCAGCCATCGCATTTCTCGCCACTCTCGCAACATGGTTCGTCGCCATTCGAATTATGAAGCAACTAAGCGAGAACATTCCCGCCCTTCATCTGCAAGCTGCCACCGGATTACTCGCCGTCATCGTCCTGCTTGTGATCATGAACTGGTTCTTTCACAAGATTTATTGGGGTGGCTGGATTCGCGCGCACAATCGGCGGCGCAAATCGTTGCTCGATCCTGCCACCACAAGTTCGCGGCTGCACTGGGGCTTAATCCTCCTCGGATTCACTTCGCTCTATCGCGAAGGATTTGAAGTGGTTCTTTTTCTCCAGAGCTATCATCTGCGACTCGGCGGCGATGTGGTCCTCAAAGGAACACTGCTCGGTCTTATGCTTACCGGCATCGTCGCGTTGCTGACGTTTGTTCTGCAACAGAGATTGCCATATCGCAAAATGTTGATCACGACAGGCATCCTTCTCGGCGTAGTTCTTTTGGTCATGGTCGGCGAACAAGCGCAGGAAATGCAGCTCGCTAACTGGATTTCGACGACACCGATTCCCTGGCTGGAAAGAACCATTCCACCCTGGATGAGTTTATGGTTCGCGATTTTCCCGACTTACGAAACGATGGCCGCCCAATTTCTGGCCGCGCTTCTCGTCATTGGCTCCTATTTCGCCGCGAAACGTTTGGGTGCTCTCCCACTTGCCGGTAGTGATTCAGTTGAAGAAGCGAAACGCGTGAGCGTCGCTGCGCCCGTGGTTAAACCGCTCGAGGTTGTGCGGTAGACCATCGCTTTCCGCTATCGCGATCCGGAAATGAAGCGAAATGTTATTCTCTTCCTGCTTCTTCCCCCCTCAATCTGCTTTGCTGGCGCTCGCCATTTTACTTTTGTTTACGAAGCGCCAACGTCTCCGCCCGATTCAGTTGAAATTGAAAATTGGACAACCACGCGATTTCACGATGGGTTTACCGATGCACAATTTCGTCATGAGATCGAGATTGGAATCACCGAATATTTCCAAGCCAGCGTTTACCTTGCCAACTGGGATTATACACGCAGCTCTGATAATCGCGGCGCGCACTACCAGAGTTCCTCACTCGAACTAATCTACAATCTTGCTAATCCGGTTGCGGATCCGATTGGCATTTCGCTTTATCAGGAGATCAGCGCGGGGCGGCGCCTTTTTGAATCCGAAACAAAACTAATCGCGCAGAAGAATTTCGGAACGCTCGTTGTGGCTTACAACCTGACATTGGAAGCGGAATGGGAAGAGGAAGGGCTCCGCGAGCGCAACGGCGAAATCCAGCAAGCCCTTGGCGCGAGTTACGAACTGAGCCCCAAGGTTTCCATTGGAGCCGAAATGTTACACGAGATTCTCTTGCCGGCCTGGCACGTCTCGGAAGCGGAAAATAACTTCTTCATCGGCCCGAATGTTTCTTATCGCGGCGATCGCTGGTTTGCTACTGTCACCGCGCTGGTACAAACGACTCGCACCGAAGGCGAGTCCGATTATCGAGTGCGCCTTATCTGCGGTTTTTCCCTGTGAAGTGCCGGCACGGGTGGTTTGCGATAATCCTGTTGGCGTTGCTGCCAATCGGGTGCGCCCTCAAGGAATTCGCACCGCCGCCACCCATATCGCCAGCGCTAATCGCCAATGCCCGGCGCGATCGCGCCGATTCACAAACTCTGTCGCACGGCCGCAGCCTCTTTGTCTCACGCTGCCTGGAATGTCATACTTTGCCGCCGGTGACGAAACATTCGCCGGATCAATGGCCACATCTCGTCACTCGGATGTCTGGTCGTGCCAATCTGAACACATCCGAACGAGACGCGATCACAGCCTATTTGCGCGCAGCAGCTGTAACAATGGGTGCACCTGGGCGCGAGTAGCTCTGTTCTACTCTGTTATCCGGAGCGGAGCCAAGTCGAAGGATCTCTAACTGTTTACCGACAGAATCCGTCCCACGCGTCGTAACGGGCCGATTTCGGTTTATTAACTCCATCGCCTTTGCAGTTGAAGCCAACCCGTAAGTCTGGACGTTACCCGCCATGAATTCGCGTGGTTTTCGTTCTGTTCTTGCATTTTCTTTCGTTGCTTGGGCCGGCGCGGTATGGGCTGCGACCTCGCCGTCGCCGAGTACATCGCCTGCGGCAACGCCGCCCATCGACCCGAAACTTTTCTCCGGAATGCAATGGCGACAGGTTGGACCATTCCGCGGCGGACGCGCCCTGGCGATCGAAGGCGTACGCGACGAACCCAACACCTGGTACTTCGGCGCGGTCGCTGGCGGGGTATGGAAAACACTGGATGGCGGTGCGAATTGGACGCCAGTCTTCGATAAGCAGGACATTTCCTCCATCGGCGCAATTGCGGTGGCACCTTCGGATCACAACACCGTCTACGTCGGCACGGGCGAGGCCGCGATTCGCGGAAACACCACCTACGGAACCGGCGTTTACAAATCAGTCGACGGGGGAAAGAACTGGAAAAATATCGGACTGCGCGATACCCGCCAGATCGGCGCGCTCATCGTTCATCCAAACAATCCAGATATCGTGCTGGTTGCCGCGCTTGGCCATGCCTTCGGTCCAAATCAGGAACGCGGAATTTTTCGAACCAGTGATGGCGGGAAAACGTGGACAAAAGTTCTCTCGAAAGACGAGAATACCGGCGGAATTGATGTTGTCTTCGATCCGCATAATCCCAATATCGTTTTTGCTTCGCTCTGGCAGGCGCGACGCCAACCATGGTTTTTCTCCAGCGGCGGGCCTGGCAGCGGTCTCTACAAATCGGAGGATAATGGCGTCACCTGGAAGCAGCTAACAGGAAATGGGCTGCCAGACGGAATTCTTGGAATAATCGGGGTTACTGTTTCTGGCGCGGATTCGAACCGTGTCTATGCCATCATCGAAGCAAAGGAGGGCGGCATTTTTCGCTCTGACGATGGCGGCGAAAAATGGACAAAGGTCAATGATGACGGCCGGTTTCGTCAGCGGGCCTGGTACTTCAGCAAAATCTACGCAGACCCGAAATCAGTCGACACCGTTTACGTCTTAAACACCGGCGCGTTTAAGTCCGTGGATGGTGCTAAGAGCTTCACTCTCCTGCCGGCGCGTCACGGCGATCACCACGGGCTCTGGATCGATCCGGAAAATCCCAACCGGATCGGCAACGCCAACGACGGCGGCGCGAGCATTTCGATGGACGGCGGCAAGACCTGGACGACGCTAAATAATCAGCCCACCGCACAGTTCTACCATGTCGCGACTGACAACGCCTATCCCTATCACATTTACGGTGCGCAACAGGACAACACCAACCTTGGGATCGCGAGCCGGAGCGAGGAGGGAGTGATCACGGCGCGGGATTGGTTTGTCGCTGGCGGAGGCGAGTGCGGCTTTGTCGTGCCCGATCCGCGGGACTGGCACATTATTTATTCCAACAACGAGGGCGACATCACTCGTTACGATAAGAGCAAGGAAGAAAGTCAGGACGTGAGCGTCTGGCCGCTCGACCATTCCGGTCACGGCGCCATCGATGTGGTTCACCGTTTTCAATGGGTAACGCCGCTCTTGCTTTCACCGCACAATCCAGACGTGATGTATACGGCGGCGGAATGTGTTTTTAAATCGAGCGATCATGGAATGAGCTGGTCACAGATCAGCAATGATCTAACGAAAAACGATAAGTCGAAACAGCAGCCAAGCGGCGGTCCGCTTACCAACGACATCACCAGCGTGGAATATTACGACACTGTTTTCGCGCTGGCGGAATCACCGAAGAAACAGGGAACTATCTGGGCTGGAACCGATGACGGGTTAGTCCATGTCACCACTGATGACGGCAAGAGCTGGGCGAACGTTACGCCGAAGATGCCGGAATGGAGCAC
>Ga0209805_1001085_pt1 | contig 16638 bp, 13 predicted proteins | sample GraSoiAngelo_148_FD_185905 | JGI IMG/M metagenome (GOLD analysis project Ga0209805, IMG submission 185905) | Grasslands soil microbial communities from the Angelo Coastal Reserve, California, USA - 14_1009_09_20cm (SPAdes) (version 2) | ecosystem: Environmental > Terrestrial > Soil > Grasslands ... | reverse complement strand
TGATTCCCGCCGCGCCGACACCGACGCCCGCGCCGACACCGACGCCCGCGCCGACACCGACGCCCGCGCCCACCCAGTCGCCAACGCCGACGCCAATGCCGACGCCGTCGCCCACCCCGTCGCCAACGCCGACGCCAATGCCGACGCCGACGCCAACCCCGACGCCGTCGCCGACGCCGACCCCCACACCGACACCGGCGCCAACTCCGACCCCGACTCCTACCGCACGCTTCGCCATCACGTCAGCGAACGAGTCGGTGAGTAAGTCACCGAAGAACGGCAACGGCGGCAACAATGGCCACTGTGCCCAGCTCATCGTGACGGCGACCGGGAATTTCACCACGAACGGTGTGGGGGGCTTGGTTTATTACCAGTGGGTCCACTACGACACCAACGGCAAAGTGATCGGCGTGACACCCGAAGCGCCGATTCGGGTCGCCGCAGGCGATACGAACCCGCATGCCGTGGTTTCCGACACGTTCACACCGATGCACAGCGGATCGGACCAGCTCGTTTTCACGTCGCCGTTTTACACCGCGGCGGCGCAAGGCTGGAGCTGCGTTGGCTAGGCCGCTGCGGATGCCGGCGCTGAAAATCCGGACCCAGATCATCCTGCCATTCCTGCTCTTGATGCTGATCCTGGGCCTGATCGGCACCTACCTGACGACCAGCCTCGTCGCCACCTCCCTCGAGAACCGCATTGCCGACCAGCTGTCGCATTCCGAAGACGCGGCGCTCGACGCCGCCGTCAAGCTGCAGGGTCGACAGGTCGCCGCCATCCGGCTGATCGCCAACACTGAAGGCATCGACCGCGCGGTCAAAGCCGGTGACGCGGCCGCTCTCCGCCAGTTGATCGTTCCCCTGGAGGTCAACAACCGGCTGGGGACGGTGATGATTTTCGATGCCCGCGGGCGCACCATCCTGGAAATCCGCCAGCCGGATTCCACCAACCCGAGCGGGCTGGTGTTCGCCAGCGGCACCGATCTCTCGGACGAAGCCATCGTTCGACCGGTGCTCCTGGGTCAATACGATTCGCTCGGGGATAAGTACGTCGGCTACCTCGGCTCACCGCCCTCGGCGTTGGCCGCCGCCGGCCCGGTGGTGCTGGGTGACCAGGTGGTCGGCGGTGCCCTGGTCGAGACCTCGCTCGGGGCGGTGCTCAGCGACCTACAGAGCAGGTCTCAGGCGCAGGTCGCCTTGATCGATGCCAACGGGCACCTGCTCGGCAGCACGATGACGTCGCTGCATCGCGACCTCATCGACGAGCATCTGCGCTCCTACCTGGCGCTGGCCTCACCCGGTCGGGCCGCGACCCGAAGCCTCACCATCAGCGGCCAGGACTACGAATTCCAGTTCACGAACTTCTACCTGCGGCAGCACATCGAGGGATATCTCGCGGTCGGACTGTCACGGCGCAGCGTGATCGACGCCGGGTTGCAGTCCGCCCTCCAGATGACGGTGCTCTTTGCCGGGGTGGTCCTGGTCCTGCTGCTGGTCGGCTACCTGCTCGCCCTTCGCTTGACCCGGCCGATCGAGGCGCTGCTGGCGGGCACCCAGGCCGTGGCGCGCGGCGACCTGACCAAGCGGCTCGAGGTCCGGCGCCGGGACGAGCTCGGTGAGCTGGCGACCGCCTTCAATACCATGACAGGGGACCTGCAAGAACGCACCCGATCACTCAACGAGCAGATGCGCCGCCTGGCGGCGCTGTCGCAGACCAGCCAGGGCCTTGGCAAAGAGACGGAGCCGGGCGCGATGGCGGAGGCCATCCTCGGCGTCAGCCTGAAGGCGCTAGGTCTCGAGACCGCCCTTCTGCTGGCTCGCAATGACGCCAACGGCCTGGAGGTGCGAGCCGTGGTCGGCCTGTCGCCGAAGGCGGCCGGACAGCTGGCGCGGCTGAGCCCGGTGAAGCTGGCCGAAGGCTTTGCGGCTGAGTCGTCGGTCGGTGTCGAGACTGCCCCCAAGCTGTCCGCCGACCCCCGCCGGGGGCTTAGGGTTTTCGCCCACCTGGCCGGCGTGCAGCAGGCCCTCGTGGTGCCACTCGTCCGGTCCGAAAAGAATGCCGGCTACCTGGTGGCCGGCGTCGCGGCCGGATACGCCTTGCCGCAGCAAGACATCGAGCTGCTGCAGACGATCGCCACCGAGATGGCGCTGATGATCGAGAATGCGGACCTCCGCAAGAAGACCGAGCTGCAGGCACACCGGCTTGACCAGGCCATCATCGCGCTGGAAAAGATCTCCCAGGCCCTGACGGCGGTCACGGTCGGCACCGACAACCTGCTGCGAGCTGTCAGCCACGCCACGGCCGAGATCCTGGATGTGCCGTACGCGTCGTTGCATCTGCGCAAGCCCGCCTGGCGTCAGCAGTTCTCCGACGTCATCGTGGGTGGGACCACGCGTCGGGAGCTGGCGGCGGTCCGCCAGAGCGGCGACCTGGCGGCGCAACGGGTGGAGCGCCCGGAGCAAGTTCTCGAACTCGACCTGGTTGGCGAGCGCGGCGAGAAACTGGCCGCGGCCCGGCGGATCGGGTTGCGGCGCGCGCTGGCCGTGCCCATGTGCCTCGCCGGTGAGATTGTCGGCGTGCTTGTGATCCACATGCGCACCCCGCGTCTGCTCGAACGGAGCGAGATCCGGGTGCTGCAGACGCTGGCAAACCAGGCGGTGATCGCGATCGAGAACGCCGCGGCTTATGAGCAGACCAAGCAGCTCGCCACCACGGATGCCGTCACCGGCGTTGCCAACCATCGCGAGCTCGAGTCCTACCTGGACCGCGAACTCCAGCGCGCCCGGAAGACGCGCGAGTCGCTGGCCCTGATCATCTGCGACCTCGACCACTTCAAGGAAATCAACGACACCGTCGGCCACCCGGCCGGCGACGCGGTGCTGCGCCACCTCACCAGGCAGATCCTCGTTCCGGCCGTGCGGCCGAAAGACCTGGTGGCCCGGTACGGTGGCGACGAGTTCGTCCTGGTGCTCCGCGGCGCCGACAGCCGCGCAGCCCTCGCGGTCGCGGAGCGCATCCGGCGGACTGTGGCTAATCAGGCCGTCATGCTGGATGGCAAGGTGGTCTCCAACCTGTCCCTGAGCCTGGGCATCGCCGTCTTCCCGCGCGACGGCGAGACCCGCGAGGCGCTGGTGCAGGCCGCCGACCAGGCGCTCTACGTGGCAAAGCGGACCGGCCGCAACCGCGTCATCCGCAGCGAGACCGGCAGCGGCGACGCGCAGCTCGCCGCCTAGCTTTCACTCACGGGCGTCGCGGTTGTCATTCGATAAGCTTTCGAGACCATGGCCCCTGTCGCGCAACGTCCGCGTGGTACGCAGGACCTTCTGCCGCCGGACCAGCCTTACTGGGACGCGATGGAGCAAGCGGCGCAGGCCCTGGCCCTGGGTTTTGGATACCTCCGAATCGAGACACCGAGCTTCGAGTCCACCGAGCTATTTGTGCGGGGCGTGGGCGATGCGACCGACATTGTCACCAAAGAGATGTTCACCTTCGCCGACCGCGGCGGCCGCTCGCTGACGCTGCGACCGGAGGGGACCGCGCCCATCGTTCGCGCCTACTTCGATGCCGGAATGCAGCTCGAGCCGCAACCGGTCCGCCTCTACTATCTCGGCCCGTATTTCCGTTCGGAACGGCCCCAGCGTGGGCGCTTTCACGAATTCCACCAATTCGGGATTGAAGCCATCGGCGATGGCAGCCCGCTCCTTGACGTCGAGGCCGTCATCCTCGCCTGGAAATGGTTTGGTGCGCTCGGTCTCGGCGGCGTGAGCCTCCACTTGAATAGCATCGGTGACGAGGTTTGCCGTCCCGCGTATCGTGACTTACTTCGCGAGTATTACCGTCCGCACCTGGGCGAGCTCAGCGCCGATAGCCGAGCGCGCTTCGAAAAGAACCCACTTCGCCTCTTCGACTCCAAGGAGCCCCAGGATCAGGCATTGAAGCGCGACGCGCCGCGCATCGTAGATCACCTCTGCGAGCCGTGCGCGGAAGCGTTTACGACCGTCAAAGAAACCCTTGAGGCTGAGGAGATACCCTTCAGCCTGAATTCTGAGTTGGTGCGCGGCCTCGACTACTACACCCGGACGGTTTTCGAGTACCAGCATGTCAGTCTGGGAGGGGCGCAGAACGCGCTCGGCGGCGGCGGCCGCTACGATGGCCTGGCCGGTGCGCTGGGCTACAAGCCAACGGCGGGCATCGGGTTTGCCCTCGGAATGGAGCGGACGGCGATGATGCTCAAAGAGGCAAAGGAACTGGCACCGCTCGCCCCGGATGTCTACGCCGTGGCGGTCGAGCCAAAAGACGAGCGGTACGTGTTCCATCTCGCCGGCACCCTTCGTGAGCGGGGGTTGCGTGTCATCGTCGATCCCAGTGCCGCGCGCCTCGACGCCAAGCTCCGCAAGGCGGCGAAGCGCGGCGCCCGGGTGGCGCTGCTGGTCGGTCCCGAAGAGCGGCAAAAAGGGGAGGCCGTCGTGCGTGACATGCGATTGAAGACGCAGGTGAGTGTGGCCGAGCGGGAAGTGGTGCCGACCGTCACCCAGGCATTGAGCGCCGGGTGAGCCTGACCCGTCGCACCCCCTGCGGCACTGTCCGGACGGAGCAGGTTGGATCGGACGTCGACCTCTACGGCTGGGTGCACCGGCGGCGGGACCTGGGGGGCCTGATCTTCATTGACCTGCGCGACCGTAGCGGCATCGTTCAGGTGAAGTTCGATCCGGTGCACGCGCAGGCGCACGCCGCTGGCGGCGGGCTCCGTTCGGAATCGGTGATCCACGTGCGTGGGCCGGTGCGGGTGCGGCCTCCCGGAACTGAGAACAAGGAGCTTTCGACCGGGGCGGTGGAAGTGGAGGCCCACGCGGTCGACCTGCTCAACCGCGCCCAGCCACCGCCCTTCGCCGTGAACGAAGACGGCGCTGTCGATGAGCAGCTGCGGCTCCGCTACCGATACCTCGACCTTCGTCGCTCGCGGATGGCGCGGAATCTGCAGTTGCGCCATCGGATGACCAAGGCGATCCGCGACTTTCTCGACGATCAGGGCTTTGTCGAGATCGAAACCCCGGTTCTCATCCGCAGCACCCCGGAAGGGGCGCGCGACTACCTGGTGCCAAGCCGGCTCAAGCCCGGTCACGTCTACGCACTGGCCCAGTCACCCCAGCTCTACAAGCAGCTGCTGATGGTGGCCGGGATGGATCGCTACTTCCAGATCGTTCGCTGCTATCGCGACGAGGACCAGCGCGCCGATCGCCAGCCGGAGTTCACCCAGCTGGACCTGGAGATGTCGTTCGTCGGCGAGGACGACGTCCTGGACGTGATCGAACGCTGCTTCGCGCACATCTGGAAACAGGTGCTCAACGTTGACGTGCCGACTCCCATCCGTCGCATCACCCATGCCGAGGCGCTACGGCGCTACGGCGTGGACAAGCCGGACCTGCGCTACGGCCTCGAGATCGAGGAACTCAGCGCCATCTTCGCCACGACCGAGTTCAAGATCTTCCGCCAGGCGCTCGATAGCGGCGGCGTCGTTCGCGGGATTCGGATTCCGCGCAACGTCGGCGGGAAGGAGATCGAGGCGCTCACTGAGGTCGCTCGCGCCGAGGGCGCCAAAGGCCTGGCCTTCTGGCACCGGGAGCCGAATGGCTGGCGCTCTCCGATCACGAAGTTCTTCAGCGACGGCGAACTGACCGGCCTGGCGCAAGCGACCGGAGCGCAGCCGGACGATGTCGTGGTGGCCGTCGCCGATCGTGCCGAGGTCGCCGCGGCAGCGTTGGGCTCGGTGCGTAAGGCCGCGGCCGGTCCCCTCGGCCTGATCAAGGACGGGAATTTCGAATTCGTCTGGGTCACGGAGTTTCCGTTATTCGAACGCAGCAAGGAGACCGGTGAAGTGACGGCGGCCCACCATCCGTTCACTTCGCCGCGGCCCGAAGATCTCCCCCTGCTCGACAGCGAGCCCCTGCGGGTGCGGGCGCGAGCCTATGACCTGGTGCTCAACGGAACCGAGCTGGGTTCGGGCAGCATCCGCATCCACGATCCCGAGATGCAGCAGCGGGTCTTTAACGGCCTTGGCATCTCGAGGGAGGATGCCGAACGAAAATTCGGATTCCTGCTGAACGCGTTCCGCTACGGAGCACCGCCGCACGGCGGCTTCGCCTACGGGCTCGACCGGGTGGTAATGCTGGCCGCCGGCGAGGAGACGATTCGGGAGGTGATCGCGTTCCCCAAGAACCAGCAGGCCGAGGAGGTGATGACCGATGCGCCGGCACCGGCCGATCCGAAACAGCTGCGCGAGCTCGGCCTGCAACTGATGCCGCGGCCGCCACAAGCGCGCTGAGGATCATTCGCAAGCCGTTACGGATTGCATAACGGCGCGCCATCTGCCGTGTAAGGTACGCAATCTACCGTAGGCGTATGAACGCTGGGTCCCTCACCAAATCCGCGAAAGCTTTCATCCTCGCCTCCGGACTCATCGCGGCGTCGACGGTTATCGCTGCCGCCCAGGATGTCCCGGTGAGCCTGGGCACGCCGGCCACCATTCCCTTCAGCGCCTGGTACATTGCGCCGCCGACCGGTCAGGTCACCCTCGGAGGGCATGCCTTCAACCTGACGAGCGGAAACCTGGTCCAGCTGCCCACGGTGAGCGGGACGAGCCAGAGCTACGCGGGCTCATATCCGAACGCCACGGCCGTCTACCTGCTGCTCAACACGTACAACACCTACTTCTGGTACCAGGGCGCCGTGGTCGGCACCGTGGTGCTGACCTTCAGCGACGGCACGACGCAGAGCACCGACCTCAGCGTCGGCGGCAACATTCGCGAGTGGCGGATCGGAGCCGCGTCGACGGTGAACACTCTCTCCGATCCGGCGACCATACAGGTCTGGAGCGGTACAGCGCAGCCTGGGATGGGTGGGGGTGCTGCCGTCATCGACATGCTAACGATCAAGGCGGCGGCGGCCGGTAAGACCCTGACCACCGTAACGGTGAACGACACGAACACCTTCGGCGCGCTGAAAATCGATCTCGCGGGACTGACCGTGGACGATGTGGCGCCGACGCCAACGCCCACGCCGGGGCCCGCCACCTGCACGCCAAAACACGCGAACGACAAGCAAAAGGCCGAAGCCGAGAAGCACGTAAAACATTGCGACGACACGGATAAGAGCGACGCAAAGGCCGATGTGGAAAAAGACGACCAGCCCGCGGCCGTCGAGCGAGACGACGACTGAGCATCACCGCTCCTGAGGCCCGGCTGCGGCGGCCGGGCCTCCTTCGTTTTCACCAGCCCGTAACACTTTCAGGCGGAGACCTGTGACCACCGTTTTGCCACCCCGTTACGGATCGCAAGATGTGCGCCATCAAGCGCGTAAGGTACGCAACATACAGTAGGCGACATGAACGCCGCCATCTTCACGAAACCCGCGAAAGGTCTCATTCTCGCGTCCGGTTTGATCGCTGCATCGAGCGTTTTGGGCTTTGCGCAAGACGCGCCGGTAGCCCTCGGCGCACAGGCGACTGTTCCGCTCAGCTCGCTCTACGTGTCGGCCCCGACGGGCATCACGACCCTGGGCGGCCATAGCTTTGACCTGAGTGGCGGCAACCTGCTTGCCCTCGGCAATGGTCAGAGCGCGACGCTCAGCGGCTCGTGGGCGAACGCGACGAGCGCCTACCTGCTGTTGAACAGCTACAACACCTACTGGTGGTACGACCAGTCCGTAGTCGGCAACGTCACGTTCACCTTCAGCGACGGCACGACCCAGAGCACCGACCTGACGGTTGGCGGCAACATCCGCGAGTGGCGGACTGGCGCCGGCTACACCATCAATACGCTCGCTGATCCCGCCGCGGCGAATGTTTGGACCGGCAGCGCCCAGCCGGGCATGGGTGGCGGAACCGCCGTCATCGACATGCTGTCGATCACGCTCCCCGGCAAGAACGTCACCAGCGTCACCCTGAACGACATCAATACCTGGGGCGCGCTGCAGCTTGACCTCGCCGGCCTAACGATCGACCCGGTTGCGCCGACGGCGACCTGTGTTCGGCCCGGCCAGTCGGCGCTGGGTAATGCCCAGGCTTGCGCCCACAGCCAGGCACCGGAGAACGCGAACTCTGCGAACTTCACGGGTACGAGCCCGTCGCAGGGCAAGTCGACCCAAAGCTCGACCGCCGGTACCAAAACGCATCCGACCCACTAACCAACAGATGCGGGAGGTCCCGCGACCCTGACAAATCAGGAGAGGTCCGGCAAAGCGCCGGGCCTCTCTTCGTTTTCCGGGGGTGGCCGACCACGATCCGCTACACTCGCGGGGTTGCCTGTGCCCGTCCCGCCGGTTTTCGTGCTGGCCATTCTTGTCATCCTGTTGGGCACGCAGCTGGCCTACGTGGTGGCCCCCCGGGCGCCGCATTACCTGGTTCGCCTGGTCCTGAGTGCCCTGGCGGTCCTGATCGGTGAAGGTCTGGGCCTGGCCGGGATCGGCGGCCGGCTGACGCTCGGCGAGCTGCACCCCCTCAATGACCTGGCGGTGCTGGCCGTCCTCCAGTGGGCCGGCACCCGGTGGATCAGGCGGGAGCAACCGGTGTAACCGCGTTTGAGGCGGCGGGAAACGCGGTACAACATGGGAAATATCCCGTGACGAGCACCGTCGGGAGGATCGGGTAATTGGTCTGGCAAGTTGGCGTCCTGTTGGTTGGCATCGGGTTCCTGATTCTCAGCCTCTTTGCCTCCTTCATCTTGGTCAACATGACGCGCAGCCTGCGCACGATTGAAGCCATCCTGACGCTGACCCTCGACGAAGCGCGACTGGCGCTACCGGAGCTGCGGCACAGCTTGCAGCAGGTCGATGAGATGGTCACCGGGGTCAATGACAAGTTCACGGCAGCCGACCGGGCGATGAACGCCACCGGCTCCGTCATCACCGGCTGGCGCGACCGGGTGCGGGATGCGCTGGGTGGACTCGGCCGACGGCGCGGACCCCAGACAGGCAAACAGCGGGAGGAATCATGAGGGAGAGTCGACTTCGCCATCAACCGGCCGGCAGCAGCCACGAGACGACTCACGGTGGTGCCTACGTCACTGAGCTCAAACTACCGGCGGTGACCGACTACATCGTGGTTGCCAAGCGCGCCGCGGCATCACTCGGGTTGGTCGTCGGGTTCTCACTCCAGGAGATCGACGACCTCAACATCGCGATCACCCAGGCCTGTGAGAACGCCATCGCCGCCGCCGCCCAGCAGTGGGGGAGTGGCAATGGACAGTTGAAATTGATTTTCAAGAGCCAGCCTCGGCGGATCGAAGTCGAGGTACGCAGCGTGCCGCCTCGGGCGGTCGAGCAGCAGGCCGTGCGGCCCGCCCGGCGCGCGACCGAACTCGATTATGAAACCATTGGTCTGAACATGATCCGGCTGTTCGTCGATGAACTGCGCTACCAGGTCGACAATCAGACCGGCAGCATGCGGATGAGGATGGTCAAATACCTGATCGAGTAGACCGGCCGGCGTCCTCGTCGTCCACCGTCCGACCGAATCGCGCGCTCGTCCGCCGCCTCTTCCTCGAATATCAGAAGACGAAAGACCCACAGGTCCGCCAGCAGCTGGTCGAGCTGTTCAACAACCTGGTGGTCTTCCTAGCCAGGAAATTCAGCAACCGGGGCGAGCCGCTCGAGGACATCGTCCAGGTCGGGTACATCGGCCTGCTTCAGGCGATCGAGCGATTCGAACCGCAGCGCGGTCTGGAATTCTCGACCTTCGCCACCCCCACGATCGTGGGGGAAATCAAGCGCTACTTCCGTGACAAGAGCTGGGCCATCAAGGTCCCGCGCCGGCTGCAGGAAACGATGCAACGTGCCGACCTGGCGCAGCAGCGCCTGCAGGCCAAGCTCGGGCGAACCCCGTCGGTCAACGAAATCGCGAAGGAGCTGGACCTGGCCCCTGAAGAAGTTCTGGCGGCGATGGAGGCGAGCCCGGCGCAGCGCACCATTCCCTTCGAATCGACCGGGCCGGCGCCCAGGGACGACGACGGGCTGCAGCTGACCGAACGGCTAGGGCTGGAGGATGAAAACCTCGACAAGGTCGAGCTGCAGGACCTGCTCGACCAGGCCATGCGACACCTGACGCCGCGGGAGCGACGGATCATGTACCTGCGTTTCGTCGACGAGCTGCCCCAGGCGGAGGTCGCCAAGCGGCTCGGCATCTCCCAGATGCATGTCTCGCGCCTGCAGCGCGCCGCGGTCGAGCGCCTGAAGCGCGAGCTACCGGTTTCGACCTAACCCCGGCTTGATCCAGACGGTTTGCGGTCCGATCGAGCCGGACACACTCGGGGTCACCCTGGGACATGAGCACCTTCTGATCGACCTGCGCGAGCTTTGGGACGAGCCCGCGACCGACGAGCGCCGGGCCCTGGCCCAGGCGCCGATCACGCTTCAGTCACGGGCGACCTGGGCCCAGAACCCGTATGAGTCGCGCGACAACCTGCTGATCGACGACGAGGACGCGGCTGTGGAGGAGCTGCGCGCCTTTGCGCAAGCCGGCGGGCGCAGCCTGATCGACATGACGGTCGACGGCCTCGATCCAAAGCCCGAGGCGTTGCGGCGTATCTCGCAGCGCAGTGGTGTCCAGATCGTGATGGGGACGGGCGTCTACCGGGCGTTCGCGCATCCGCCCTGGGTCGCCGGCATGACGGTCGACGAGCTGGCGGCGCGATTCGTTGGCGCGATCCAGGTTGGCATCAACGGGACGGACGTGCGCGCCGGTCTGCTCGGCGAGCTGGGTACCTCCTCGCCAATCCTGCCCGACGAGGTCAAGGTTCTGCGCGCAGCGGCCCGCGCGCATTTCAAGACCGGGGTGTCGATCAATGTCCATCCGGCGATCTTCCATCGCGAAGGCCCGCGCATCCTCGACGTCCTGGAGGCGGAGGGCGTCGACCTTCGGCGGGTGGCGCTGAGCCACATGGACGAGCAGCTCGACCACGATTACCACCGCTCGCTGGCGGGCCGGGGCGCCTGGCTCAGCTTCGATACGCTGGGATCCGAAGAGACTTTCGGGCCGAATGCAAAAGAGCCCACCGACGACCAACGGGTCGACGCGCTCCTCCGGCTGCTCGACGCCGGGTGGTCAGGCCAGATTCTCCTCTCGCAGGACGTCTGTACCAAGCTTCAGCTCTTGCGCTTCGGCGGCAAGGGGTACTCGCACGTGTTGACGGCGATCGTGCCCCGGCTCCGGGCCGCCGGCTTGGGCCAGCCCGCGATTTCCGAATTGCTCGTCGACAACCCGCGCCGTTTCCTGACTGGTCGGCGCTAGGTGCGGCGAGCCTCCAATGGTTTCGGCGAGTTCCCGTTACAATTCACTGTGCGCGCAGGCCAGCTATGACGAGCGCGGAAATCCGCCAGCGTTTTCTCAACTTCTTCAAAGAGCGGGACCACAAGGTGTTACCGAGCTCCTCCCTGATCCCGTTCGGCGATCCAACGCTGCTGTTCACCAGCGCCGGGATGGTCCAATTCAAACCTTACTTTCTGGGCCAGGCCCAACCGCCAACCCCAAGGGCCACCACCTGCCAGAAAGTCTTCCGCTCATCCGACATCGACGTAGTCGGACACGACGGGCACCACCTGACATTTTTCGAAATGCTGGGGAACTTTTCTTTCGGCGATTACTTCAAAGAGAAGGCAATCCCCTATGCCTACGAATTCCTGACCAAAGATCTTGGCCTCGATGCAGATCGGCTCTGGGCCGGCATCCACAACGACGATGACGAAAGCTTTGAGATCTGGAAGAAGACCGGCATCCCGCCCGAGCGGATCCGGCGGTTTGGTGACGAGTACAACTTCTGGGCGGCCGGGCCGACCGGGCCGTGCGGCCCGGACTCGGAAGTCCACTACGACTGGGGTAGCGAGTACGGCTGCGGGCAGCCCGACTGCGGTCCGAACTGCGAGCATCAGGGCTGCAACCGCTTCCTGGAGATCTGGAATCTCGTCTTCATACAGTGGGACCGAGACCAGACCGGGGAAAGGAAACCCCTCAGGCAGAAGGGGATCGATACCGGGATGGGCCTCGAGCGCATCACCGCCGTCGTGAACCAGCATCGTCATGGGGTGTTCGACACCGATCTGTTCCAACCCCTGATCCGTCATTGGGCGGAGCAGAGCGGCAAGCCGTACCGAGACACCCCAGAGACCGATGTATCGCTGAAAGTGCTGGCCGACCACTCCCGCGGCAGCACCATGCTGCTGGCCGACGGAGTGGTGCCGGCCAATGACGGACGCGGGTACGTTCTCCGGCGCCTGATCCGACGCGGCATGGTCCACGCCCGCCGGCTTGGCCCGGCGGTACACCTGTCGTCGGGCGTCTCCCTCGTGGCCCGCATCCTGGGCGGCGTCTACCCGGAGGTCCGGGTGCAGGCAGATCGGGTCGCCGAGGTAATCCGGTCGGAAGAGGAGCGCTTCGCCGTCGCGTTACGGCAGGGAATGGAGCGCCTCCAGCCTTTGCTCGAGCGCGGAACTCTTATCCCTGACGAGGTGTTCTATCTTCATGACACTCTCGGCTTCCCGATCGAACTCACCGCGGAGCTGGCCAACGAGCGAGGTGTCAGCGTGGATCTGGACGCCGTGGCCGCGCTGATGCAGAGCCAGCGTGATCGCAGCCGAGTCGCCACGGGCGGCTTTACGGCACCGCTGGCGGGCAGCGCCAGTCGATTTGTCGGGTACGACCAGCTGGAGGCCGAGACGACCGTGATGGACGTCTTTCCGGTAGCCGGCGATGCCGAAAAAGCCGATGTCTTCCTCGCCGCGACCCCTTTTTATGCCGAACGTGGCGGGCAGACCGCCGATACGGGCTGGCTCAATTGGAAAGGTGGAAAAGCCCGCGTCATCGATGTCCAAGCGCAGGGCGAAGCGATCCGGCATCGCGTCGAGGCGCGCCCTGACCAACTGAAGCCCGGCGACCGGGTCCAGGCCGCGATCGATGCGCCACGGCGGCAGGCCATCGCCCGTCATCATTCCGCCACGCACCTCCTGCATCGCGCCCTAAAAGATGTGCTCGGCGAGCAGGCGAGCCAGGCTGGTTCGTCGGTGCAATCCGATTACGCCACCTTCGATTTCCGGTTTCCCCGGGCGCTAACGACCGACGAACTCGACCGGGTCTCGAGCCTGCTGAACGAAAAGATTCGGGCCAACCTGGTTCGGCGTGTGGAGGAACTTCCCCTCGACCAGGCGATCGCCACCGGCGCCGTGGCGCTGTTCGACGAAAAGTATGGCGAGCGGGTGCGGGTCGTTTCCTTCGGCGACTGGGCCCGCGAGCTGTGCGGTGGCACGCATGTCGAGCGAAGCGGCGAGATCGGGTTCGCCCTGATCTCGAGCGACCGAAGTATCGGTGCCGGGGTGCGGCGGATTGAGATGCGAGCCGGGGCGGCCGCCGAACGTCAGGTTCGGCAGTACGAGCGGGTGCTCAGCGAGCTCGGCGACGACCTCCGCGCCGGGCCCGCCGAGTTGCCCGCCCGGGTGGCCGCAATGCAAGCCGAGGTCAAACGTCTCGAGAAGGAGGCCGCCAATCTCCGCCAGCGGCTCGCGGCGGGGGCCGGCGCTCAGTTGGAAGAGGCGGACGTCAACGGGGTCCGGCTACTGCTTCAGCGGGTCGACGCCGGCGAAAAAGACCTGCTGGTGTTCGCCGATCACGCCCTCAGCCGCGCCAATGGCAATGGCGTCGCGATCGTGGTCGGCGGACGCAATTTCGCGGTCAAGGTTGCCAGTCAGCTGGCCGAGCGGCTCCCGGCGAACGACCTGGTTCAGGCGTTCCGGCAGGTTGCCGGTGGCAAGGGTGGTGGCCGCGGCCCGGTGGGGCAGGGCGGCGGCATCGATCCCGACCGTGTGGGTGCGGCGTTCAAGTCCGTGCAGGAATACGTGCGGATGCACCTGAGGGACTAATGATCAAGATCAAGGACCGGATCAAACGCCTGCGGCGCGGCGCCGACTATGAAAACTACTACACGGCGCTCGACATCGGCACGGAATACATCAAGGCGCTCATCGTCAAACGCGAGGGTCGCAATGGCGTCGTCCTCGGCGCCTCCCGGCAACGCCAGGAATTTGCCGACATGGAGGGCGGCGTGCCGTCGAACATCCAGGGGATCATCGACAGTTGCGACCGGGCCATGTCGCAGGCCGAAGACATGTGCGACACCATCCCAGGTCAGGCGGTGATCGGCATCGCCGGCGAGCAGGTGAAGGGATTCAGCACCTCGGTTACGGTCCCACGTGCCGACCCCACGCTCAAGATCAACGAGGTGGAGCTGCTGCAAACGCTGCAACTGGTCCAAAAGCGGGCCCTGCGAGAAGCCCAGCACGCAATGAGCCTGGAGCTCGGTGTCCCCGATTTGAACGTCAAGCTGATCAACTCGGCGATTACCAGCGTGCGGATCGACGGCTTCGTGGTCAACAACCCGATCGATTTCCAGGGCAGGCAAATGGTGGTCACCGTCTTCAACACCTTTGCGCCGCTGACACACGTCGGAGCGCTTCAGACCATCGCCTCCGAGCTGGACCTGGAGCTGCTGGCCACGGTGGCTGAGCCCTATGCCATGGCGCGCTGCGCGGCGACCGACGAGGTCTACGACGTCGGCGGCATCTTCATCGACATCGGCGGGGGGACCACGGACATCGCGCTGATTCGAAACGGCGGCGTCGAGGGCTCCCGGATGTTCCCCATCGGGGGCCGCGTCTTCACCAAAAAACTGGCGTCCCGGTTCGGCATCACCTTTGCCGATGCAGAGGCCGTCAAGCTCCGTCACTCCCGAGGCGAGCTCCCGCCTGAGCATGCGGAGAAGGTCCACTCGGTCCTGGCCCGGGACGCCGAAGTCCTGGTCGAGGGGGTGGCCATCACCCTGCAAGAGATGTCGAAGGGGGACCGACTGCCGACCGCGATGTACCTTGCGGGCGGCGGCAGCGCCCTGCCCGAGGTAAAAGACCGGCTGAGCAGCTTCCCCTGGAGAGAGAAGCTTCCCTTTGCCCGGACACCCACGGTGACCGCGCTGCGGCCGGTCGACATCCGGGGGATTTATGATTCCACCGGCCTCCTGCTCGATCAGCAAGACATCACCCCGATGGGATTGGCCTTCCACGCGATCCAGCAGCAGGCCGAGGACCAGGCGCCCCTCTACGGGCTGATGCGGAAGGTCCTCAAGGCGATGAAGGTCTAACCACCGCCCCCAAAACCTGACAGCGTAACAACTCGACAATCAGTGGCGTTTCCGGTATGAAAGGCTGCGACGTGTTAAAACTGTGAAGACTCTGGCCAAACTGCTGTACGTCGAAGCTGACGAGGAGATCACCGACCTCGTCGATCGCCTGCGGGATCTCAGTCTCGAGGACGAGGTCACCTTCGTGGTCCCGGATCGAGCCCGGGCCCTGCAGAGCGCGATGAGCTTCCGGCTGCTCAAGCGCTACGCCGACAGCTACGGCAAGCGGGTCAACCTGGTCAGCGGCGATCCCCGGCTCCAGGCGATGTCCCTGGAGGCCGGCTTCATGGCCTACCCCAGCCTGGCGGCCTACGACAGTGGGACGGAAGTGCACCAACCAGCCCTGGTCGATGAGCCGATTGTGACGTCCGTTGCACCGCCGGTCGCGACCCCGGCCCCGGCCCAGACTCGCTCCCAACTGGGCGGTAGCCCGCCGGGCGTAGCGACCCTCGATCGGCCGCGCCAGGCGTCGGTGGTTTCAGCGCCGCCGAGGGCCACGCCGCCGAAGCCGCCGCGACCTGCCTCGTCCGGCCCGTCGCTGCGGAGCTACCGGCCGTATCTGATCGGGGCAGGGGTGCTGGCCGTCATCGGCTTGCTGTTCGGGATGCTGTACCTTCCGACGGCCACCGCCACGCTGAGCGTGTCTGGCACGCAGCTCAAGGCTGACACCACGCTGCTCGGGGCGCCTGGCAATGGGGCCGGATCGCCCAACCAGTTCGCCACGCAGCCGGTCCACGCCGAACAATCCCAGACCCTGCCCGGCACGCCCACTGGTCAGAAGCAAGTAGCTGCGGTGCCTTCGACAGGCCAGGTTGTGATCACCTCGACGTGCGTCTTTTGCCTGGGACAGGATGTGCGCAAAGGCCTGATCGTTAGTACCGACAGCGGGAAGCGATATTCGACGCAAAAAGTCGCGCACATTGGTGCTGGGTACGGCGCCCAGGACACCGTTCCGATCGCGGCCGTGACCGCGGGACTCGACGGCAATACAGACGCGCATTCGATCACAAACATCGAAAATGGTGGCAACGATCTCAAAGTTGATAATCCTCAGGCGACGACGGGTGGTGCTGACGCTCGGACGGCGACCATCATTCAGCAGTCCGACCTCGATGGCCCCAAGGACGCGTATTCCAAAGATGCCATCCCCCAGGTCACCGACCAGCTGAGCAGCAAGGCCCAGGGCAAGAAGCTGATCCTCGTTGGCAAGGGGGTGCAGGCCGCGGTCACAGCCGATCACAAAGTCGGCGAGGAAGTTAACGGTTTCACGGTCACGATCAAGGTCTCGGGCGACGGGGTTGCATTCGACGACAAAGCCGTCAAGGCGATGCTGAAGGCCGCCCTGCAACGCAAGGTTCCCCAGGGATCGCAACTCACGACCGAAAACATCACCCTCAACTACGACGCCGTCGATGCGACGGCCGATGG
>Ga0209805_1001084_pt1 | contig 16640 bp, 13 predicted proteins | sample GraSoiAngelo_148_FD_185905 | JGI IMG/M metagenome (GOLD analysis project Ga0209805, IMG submission 185905) | Grasslands soil microbial communities from the Angelo Coastal Reserve, California, USA - 14_1009_09_20cm (SPAdes) (version 2) | ecosystem: Environmental > Terrestrial > Soil > Grasslands ... | reverse complement strand
ATCGCAGCGCGCCGACGTACTTCACGTTGAAGTCCTGCAGCAGGTCCTCGTCGACGATCGTCTCGATCGGACCGGTCGCGGTGGCGGAGCCCCCGGGCGGCGAGCCGCTGTTGACCAGGATGTGCAGGCCGCCCAGTCGGTCGGCGGCCTGGGCGACCGCGCGGTCGACTTGCTCTCTGCTGGTCACGTCGGCGACGAGCGGAAGAACCCGGCGACCCGTCTGGCCTTCCAGCTCGCGCGCGGCGGCCTCCAGCCGGTCCTTCGTGCGCGCCACGATCGCGACGTCGACGCCCTCGCGGGCCAGCTCGAGCGCGATGGCTTTGCCGATGCCGAGACTCCCGCCCGTCACGAGCGCGCGCTTGCCTGTCAGTCCGAAGTCCATCGCGTCACCTCTTCAACGTTTCGGTATGAGCAGATCCACGACCGCGGCCATCTTCAGCACCTCGTCCAGACGCCAGAGCGCCTCGAGCACGCCGGCCGACTGCGCTCGCCCGAGGGCGGCCGCCGAGAGATCGCGGAACTTCCTCTCGACGTCGGCGTCGGTCATCGGATTCCTGGCGTGGCCCTTCGGGTAGTCGGCTCGCTCGGTGAATCGCTGGCCGGAGCGCGTGATCACCTCGATCCGCGACGCCAGCTCTTGAGGAAAGCGTCGCGTGAGCTCCGCGTCCTCGACGACGCGGATGCGGTTCATGAGCGGCCGCAGGCTCGGATCGAGATAGCGCTTCGGCTCGAAGCTGGCCGGGGTGAGCCGGCCGTCCACGAGCGCCACGGCGAGCATGTAGGGAAGACTGTGATCGGCGGTTTCGCGCGTGCGCGGATCCCACTTGGCCGGCTCGCTGCCGATCTCGCTGTGGGCCATCGCGTAGATCTGCACCTCGAGGGCCTCGATCTCTTCGGCCCGCACCCGGTCGCGCAGGCCGAGCGCGATCGCGAGCGGCGCCTGCGCGTGATACTCGGCCGCGAAGAACTTGAAGTTCGTGCGCTCGATCGCGAAGGGCCGGCCGGCGCCGCCGAGGTCGCCGAGCTCGAAGGGCCCCGTCACTTGCTCGCAAAGACCGTGGCGTCCCTCGAACGCGGCCGTCGGCCCGGTCATCCCGGCCTTGGCCAGCTGCGCCGCGAAGAGCCCGGCCTTCGCGGCCGCCGCGGTGGCGCAGCCCTTCCACATCGCAAGCTCGCCGGCCCGCGTCTGACGGGTCGCCACGTTCGCGGAGACCGCGATCGCGATCGCGTCGGCCATCTCCGGCACCGACAGGCCGAGGAGAAGCCCCGCGCCGGCCGCCGAGGCCGGCGCCACGAACACGCCCTGGTCCCAGCCGCGATCACGGAGCGCGACGTGATCGGCCAGGGCGCCGAAGACCTCGTAGCCGGCGACCGTCGCGAGCAGGAAATCTCTTCCCGACGCTCCCTGCATCTCCGCCGCGGCCAGGATGGCGCCGAGCATGTCGCTCGGATGGCCGGAGCCCCGCGTGATGTACGTGTCGTTGGCGTCGAGAAACCGGATCATGACCGAGCCGGCGAAGGCCGCGGCCTCCGGGGTAGTCGCGCGTCCGTCACCGAGGAGCCGAGCCGACGACGCGCCGCTCGAGGCCGGCGCGACCCGCCGGGCGATGACGGCCGGCTCGCTCGCCGCGCCGCCCATGGCGCAGCCGAGCGAGTCGATCACGTGCCGCTTGGCTTCCTGAACCGTGCGCGGGCTGAGATCCTCGTAACGGAGCGAGGTGACGTAGCGAGCCAGCGTCTCGGTCGTTCGATCCATGTCGTCCTTTCGCGCCTCGGCCGGCGGGGAGCCCGACCGCCCGCAGCGCGCGCCCTCGGCGTCAGGGGAGCAGGATCAGCTTGCCCGTCGATTCACGCGACTCGAGAAAGCGATGGGCCTCCGCCGCCTGCGCCATCGGGAACGTCTTGCTGATGTGGAGCTTGAGGCGCCCCTCGCGCATCAGCGCGAAGCACCGCTCGGAGCCCTCGCGCGTCTTGTCGGGGAAGCCCCGCGTCAGGGTCGGCAGCGAGAACGCGCTCACCTTCTGCGACTTCGGGGAGAGCGCCGAGAGGTTCAGCGGATCCGGCGCGCCGCCCGCTCGGCCGTAGAGGATGATGTGCCCGAAGGCGGCCAGGCAGCGTAGCCCCTCCTCGAAGGTCGGCTTGCCGACCGCGTCGAGGATGAGATCGACGCCGCGGTCATTGGTCAGGCGCAGCACCTCGTCGGCGAACTTGTCCTTCACGTAGTTGATGATCGCGTCGGCGCCCGCCTCCTTCGCGAGCCCCGCCTTCGCGTCGCTCGAGACGGTGCCGAACACGCGAGCGCCGGCCACCTTGGCGAGCTGCACGGCCACGAGCCCGACGCCGCCGGCCGCCGCGTGCACGAGGACGCTCTTACCGGGAGTCGTCGTATCCATCGTGTGGAGCAGGTGATAGGCGGTCAGGCCCTGGATCAGGAACGCGGCGCCGTCGACGAAGCTCACCGAGTCGGGCAGCGGGACCACCATGAACGCCGGCGAGACGCAGTACTCCGCGTATGCCCGGCTGGTGAGGGCGGCCACGCGCAGGCCTGGTCGGAGATTCGTCACGCCCTCACCGACCGCCTCGATCACCCCCGCCACCTCCATGCCGGGCGAGTCGGGAAGCTTCGGCTTCACCGTGTAGGTGCCCTGGCGGAAGCGCGTGTCGGCGAAATTCACGCCGATCGCGTGGTTCTTGATCAACACGCCGCCGGGGCGTACGTCCGGTTTGGGAACGTCGGCCTGGGCCAGCACCTCGGGGCCGCCCGTTTGCGCGAACACGATCGCCTTCATCCCTCTCCTCCTTGGAGCGAGGCCCACACTATCGCAGAACGCGCCGTCGTTGGGGCGGCCCAATTGGGAACAGGTGGGCCCGCCCTTTCCGGCCCGGCGGGAGGACCACGCGAACGGGCGCGGGGATCTCCTGACTTGACCGAGGCGGCATTTCTTGTGGTATTTCTACAAGTTGCGTAGGTACCTCGGCATGGACACAAGGCTCTCGAGCTTTGTTCGGACTCCGGACTGGCCAACGCCCGTCCGCTACACCATCGCGGTCGTCGCCGCGCTCGGGGCGGGCGTGCTGCGCGGGGTGCTGTCACCGATCTGGGGCGAGGATCTGCCCTTCCTGACGTTCATACCCGCCATGGTTCTCAGCGCATGGGCAGGCGGGTTCTGGCCGGGCCTCCTGACGACCGTGCTCGGGGCCGCGATCGTCCAATATTTCTGGCTGCCTCCGTCTTACAGCTTCAAGATCGGGAGCCTCGCCGACGTCGTCGGTCTTCTGTTCTTCATCGGGATCGGCGCGTTGATCAGCGCGCTCAGCGGGACGATGCACCGCGGCCGCCGCCGCCTCGAGAGCCTGCTCCACAGCATCGACGAGGGGTTCGTCGTCTTCGATCGAGACTGGCGGTACCGCTACGTGAACGACCGTGGCGCCGTGCTGCTCCGCCACCCGACGCCGATGATCGGCAAGGCGATCTGGGAGTTGTTCCCCGATATCGTCGGGACCGACGTCGAGACCCGGCTGCGGCGCGCGTCGGTCGAGCCCGCGCCCATCGTGTTCGAGACGTTGTACCGGCCGTACGGGCGCTGGTTCAGAGCTCGCGTGTTCCCGACCCCTGACGGGTTCTCCGTTCTGCTCGAGGACACCACCGACCAGAAGCGAGCCGAGGAAGCCTCGCTGAGGCTCGCCGCCATCGTCCGCTGGTCCGATGAGGCGATCGTCGGCAAGGACCTCGACGGGATCATCACCGCATGGAATCCAGCGGCCGAGCGGTTGTTCGGCTTCACGGCACAGGAGGCGATCGGCCGATCGATCAGGATGATCGTCCCGGCCGACCGTCAGAGCGAGGAAGACGACGTCCTGAGTCGCCTTCGGCGCGGCGAAACGATCGAGCATTTCGAGACCGTGCGCATCCGCAAGGATGGCACGCCGATCGACATCGCCTTGACCGTCTCGCCGATCAAGGACGCCGGCGGCCGCATCGTCGGCGCCTCGAAGATCGCGCGGGGCATCGGAGAGCGCCTCCGCGTCGAGGCCGAGCGAGCCAGGCTCCTCACCGCCGAGCAAGTGGCCCGGGCGCGCGCCGAGTCGGCCGAGCGTCGTGCCACGATCTTGTCGGAGTGGAGCGCCATCCTGAGCTCCTCGCTCGACGCCTCCACGACCCTGCGCACGGTGGCGCAGCTCGTGGTGCCGCGATTCGCGGACTGGTGCATCGTCGATCTGGTGACGCGTGAGAACACGCTCGAGCGTGTTGCCGTCTCCGCGGCCGGCGCCGACAGCGACGCGCTGCTGGCGGAGCTTCGGCAGTACGCGCCCGACTGGGCATCCTCACAGCCGTCCGCCGAAGCGATCCGGTCGCGGAGGACGGTCGTGATCCCGGAGGTCACCGAGGAAACGCTCGTCTCCACCGCTCGCGACGATCGGCACCTGGCGATCATGCGTCGGCTTCATCCGTACTCGGCGCTCGCCGTGCCGATGACGAGCCGACTGCGGGTGATCGGCGCCATCACGCTCGTGAGAACCACGCCGGGCCGTCAGTACGACGACGCCGACGTGGCGATGGCGGAGGAGCTGGCGCGCCGCGCGGCGCTCGCGGTCGACAACGCGACGCTCTATACCGAGGCCGAGCAGGCGCGGGCGCAGGCCGAGGGCGCCAATCGCGCGAAGGACGAATTCCTCGCGGTGCTGTCACACGAGCTGCGGACGCCGATGAACGCGGTCTACGGCTGGGCGCGCATGCTCCAGATGGGCCAGATCGACGCGGCGACGACGCCGCGCGCGCTCGACGCGATCGTGCGCAATGCCCACGTGCAGCTGCAGCTGATCGACGACCTGCTCGACGTCTCCCGCATCATCAGCGGCAAGATGCGGCTCGACATCCGCTCGGTCGATCTCCCTCGGGTGCTGGAATCGGCGCTCGACGCGGTGCGGCCGGCGCTCGAGGCCAAGGGGCTCCGGCTGCAATCTCTGATCGATCCGAGCGCCGGCCCTCTCAACGGCGACCCGGACCGTCTGCAGCAAGTCGTCTGGAACCTCTTGATGAACGCGGTCAAGTTCACGCCGAGAGACGGCCGCATCCAGCTCGCCCTGCGGCGGGTCGGCTCGCACCTCGAGATCGTCGTCAGCGATACCGGCGCCGGCATCCGCCCCGAGCTGCTGCCGGTCGTCTTCGACCGCTTCAAGCAAGGCGAGAGCGGGAGCACCCGCACCCAGGGCGGCCTCGGCATCGGGCTCGCTCTCGTTCGCCACCTCGTCGAGCTGCATGGAGGCTCCGTGACCGCCGAGAGCGCCGGCGAGGGCCAGGGCGCGACCTTCCGGGTGAAGCTTCCGCTCTTGGCCGCGGCGGCCATCGAATCGAAGGAGGACCGCGCGCACCCCACCGTCGGGGAGCCCGTAACGGCGTACCACGGTCCGTCGCTCCGCGGTTTGCGCGTCCTCGTCGTGGACGACGATCCCGACGCGCTGGATCTGATCGCGACGATCCTGAGACGCGCAGAAGCGGAGGCCCGGCTCTGCTCGTCGCCGCCCGAAGCGCTGGCGATGCTGCGATCGTGGAAGCCGCACGTGCTCGTGTCGGACATCGAGATGCCCGGCGAGGACGGCTACTCGCTGATTCGCAAAGTCCGTGGGCTGGCGGGCTCCGACGGCGGCCAGATTCCGGCGGTGGCGCTGACCGCCTACGGAAGGCCCGAAGATCGGGTGCGCTCGCTGTCGGCCGGCTACAGCATGCACGTCGCGAAGCCGGTCGATCCGGTCGAGTTCGGCGTGATCGTGGCCAACCTGGCCGGTCGGTCGTTCACCGGGTGAGGCGCGAAGCCGGCTACCTCCTCGCCGTCGGATTCGACGGGACGCACCTACCTGGCTCCGTCGTGGCGCTGGCGGAGCAGTCCGGGCTGGGCGGCGTCGTGTTGTTCACGCGCAATTGCCCGAGCCTCGAGACGGTGCTTGCGCTGACCGCAGAGGCCCGGCGGCTCGATCCCGATCTCCTCGTGATGGTGGACCACGAGGGCGGCCGCGTCCACCGCTTGCCGCCGCCGTTCACGCGGTTCCCCTCCGCGGCCGCCGTCGGACGCTGCGGCGATCCTCGTCTGGCCGCGGCGGTGGCGAGAGCGATGGCGCGCGAGCTGCGCGCCGCCGGGTTCGACTCCGGCCTGTCGCCCGTGCTCGATTGCCTCCTCGATCCGGCGAACACGGTGATCGGTGACCGCGCCTTCGGCACGGCTCCAGACGCCGTCGCCGCGCTCGGCGTGGCGTTCGTCGAGGCGATGCTTCCGTCGGGTCTCGTGCCCGTCGCCAAGCATTTCCCGGGACACGGGCTGACCTCGGTCGACTCGCACCACGCCTTGCCGGAAACGTCGGCGACCCTCCAGGACCTGGAACGCGGCGAGCTCGTCCCGTTCCGTGCCGTGCTCACGGCGGGTTGCCCCGCCGTCCTGGTCGCCCACGTCCGATACCGCGTGCTCGATCCGGAGCTTCCGGCGTCACTCTCGCCCGAGATCGTCTCGGGCCTGTTGAGGCGGCGTCTCGGCTTCGACGGGCTGATCGTGAGTGACGACCTCGAGATGGCCGCGGTCGCGAGCACCTGGGGTGTCGCCGAGGCCGCGAGGCGGTTCCTCGGCGCCGGAGGCGATCTCGCGCTCATCTGCCGGAGCGCCCAGGCGCGCGACGACGCGGTGGCGAAGCTCGGCCGTGACATCGAGCGAGGAGTGCTCGACGTCGGGCCAGTGGAGCGACGCCGCCGGGCGATTCGCCGCCTCATCGACACGGCGGGACCTCGCCCCGACCTCTCGGTGATCGGCTGTGCCGAGCATCGGGACCTGGCCGAGGAGGTGGCGCGGCGCTCGGCCGAGCGGGGCTGAGCGTGCGATGCTGGAGACGATGCCATGCTGGAGACGAGATGAGTGATCCGCGGCTCGCGCGACGTGCGTTTCTCGCCAGCGCAGGGAAGACCCTGGCGACTGCCGGAGTGCTCGCCTGCCTACGCCCGGACCGCCTAACGGCCGGCAGCGCTCAGGACGCGAAGGTCTTCGAGGGGCGAGAGGTCTTCGACCGCGTGCTGACGCAGGCCCGCGAGCGGCGGTGGAGCGATCTGCCGATCGGCGAGCGGATCGGCGCCATCGGCATGGCCCTGCGTCAGACGCCCTACGTCGCCTCGACCCTCGAGCTCTACGACGATCGTGAGGTGTGCTCGGTCGATTTTCGCGGGCTGGATTGCGTGACGTTCTTCGAGCTGGCGCTGGCCCTCGCGCGGATGCTCAAGCGCGAGCGCACACCGGACGCGCTCCTGGCGGAGGTCACGTTTCTCCGCTACCGCGGCGGCCAGCTCACCGACTACGCGTCACGACTTCACTACCTGAGCGACTGGTTCCTCGACAACCAGGCTAAGCGCGTCGTGCGCCTGATCACCCCCGAGCTACCCGGCGCCGAGCGGTTCACCCGCAAGGTCAACTTCATGAGCACGCATCCCGCCGCCTACCGCCAGCTCAAGGCGAGCCCCGACCAGGTCGCGAAGATCGTGCTGGTCGAGGCCGAGATCAATGCGCGCCTGACGCACTATCTCCCCAGGGAGAAGGTCGCGGCGGCCCAGCGGCTCCTGCTGACCGGGGACATCATCGGCATCACCACGACGATCGATGGCCTCGACTGCGCGCATTCGGGCGTGTGCTACCGCGACGAGGCGGGGGTCCCGCGACTCCTGCACGCGTCGACCGCGCGCAACGCCGTCGTCCTCGACGAGGACCTGGCCACCTACGTCGCGAGCGTGCGGACGCACAGCGGCGTCATGGTCGCGCGCCCCATCGAGATCCCGTAGGGCTGGGCGAAGCGCTCGGAGATGGTCCCGCCGCCCGCGCTCCCGGCGTTCATGACCGCGCTCGAGAGCGCTGCCAAGCGCGTGCGCGGAGGCGCGAATCCTTGACCCTGCCGGGTGGGGGCGGTAATGTCGGCTCACCGCTGCGCGTGAGAGGGATGCTGACATGAGTGACCGGGTCCACGCCTTCACGACCGCGACCGAGATGCTCGCCGCGCTGCGCGCCCGCCGAGTGTCGGCCGTTGACCTTCTCGATCTGCACCGGCGGCGAATCGAACGGTACAATTCCGAGCTGAACGCGATCGTCGAGCCCGACTTCGAGCGGGCGCGCCGCGACGCCGAGGCCGCCGACACGCGACGCGCGCGCGGCGAGGACGCTCCGCTGCTCGGCCTGCCGATGACCCTGAAGGAATCCATCAACGTCCGCGGGCTGCGCACCACCGCCGGCATGTTCACGTGGAAGGACTTTCGGTCGGAGCACGACGCGCCGGTCACGATGCGCGTGCAGGGCGCGGGGGCCGTGGTCATGGCGAAGACGAACGTGCCCCAGATGCTGTCCGACTGGCAGTCGAACAATCCGGTGTACGGGCGGACCAACAATCCCTGGGATCTCGGCCGCACGCCCGGCGGCTCGACCGGTGGCGGCGCGGCCGCGCTCGCGGCCGGGCTCACGCCCCTGGAATTCGGGAGCGACATCGGCGGCTCGATCCGCGTGCCGGCCGCCTTCTGCGGCGTCTACGGTCACCGCCCGAGCGAGACGGCGATGCCGCGGAGCGGACAGTTCCCGATGCCGCCGATGCCGAACGCCGCAGTCGTGATGGGCGTGCAGGGCCCGATGGCGCGCTCCGCCGAGGACCTCGAGCTGGCGCTCGACGTGGCGGCGGGCCCCGAGGTCGGCGAGGACGTCGCGTGGAAGATCGCGATTCCGGCGGCACGCCGCGATCGGCTCGCGGGCTTCCGCGTCGCGGTGCTCCCGCCGCTCGACTGGGTGCCCGTCGACGCCGAGGTGGCCGCCGCGCTCGAGAGCGTCGCGGCGGGCCTCGGCCGTCTCGGCTGCCAGGTGAAGGTGACCCAGCCGGACGGGCTCGGCGATCATCGCCAGCACTACGCGCTCTACCTGTCGCTGCTCGCGGCCGTCACCTCGGCTCGCGTCCCCGCCGCTGACCGGCGCGCGCGCCTCGAGGTGCTGCGCATGCGCGATGACGACTGGAGCCGAGCGACCCAGCGCGGGATCGAGAGCGGCGCGCCCGACTACGTCGCCTGGTTCGGTCAGCGCGAGCAGTACCGCGCGGCGTGGCGCGCGTTCTTCCGCGAATGGGACGTGCTCCTGATGCCCACGTTCATCACGCCGGCGTACCCGCACTGGGACAAGCCGTGGCCCAACACGCCCGAGTCGATCAGGAAGACGCTCGACGTGAACGGCAAGCCCGTGCTGGAAGAGCTCGGTCTGTTCTGCGCCTCGGTGGCGACGCTCGCCGGTCAGCCGTCGACCGCGTTTCCGGCCGGCCGGAGCCGCGGCGGTCTGCCGATCGGCCTGCAGGCAGTCGGGCCGTATCTCGAGGACCGCACGCCGATTCGCTTTGCATCGCTGGTCGGGCGCGAGCTCGGCGGCTTCGTCCGCCCGCCCCGATACGAGGGAGACTGAGAGGCCCATGAAGATCAGCGCGTTCCACCTGATGCCGTATCGCGAGCTGCCCGCCGATTTCGAGCAGCGTTACGAGTCCGTCTGGGTGACGCCGCCCTGGTGGGAGCTGGCCGACGCGCGCCGCGTGGGCCAGTACTACAACTGGACCCTCGACGAGCTCCAGTACGCGGCGAAGGTCGGGTTCGACGGGGTGTGCACGAACGAGCATCACCAGAACGCGTATGGCTTCATGCCGAGCCCCAATCTCATGGGCAGCGTGCTCGCACGGGCGACGAACGGCACCAACGTCGCCATCGTGCAGATGGGCGCGACCCTACCGACGTCGAACCCGCCGCTGCGCGTCGCCGAGGAATACGCGATGCTCGACTGCATCAGCGGCGGGCGGCTGGTGGCTGGCCTCCCGCTCGGCAGCCCGATGGACGTGAACCTCTGCTACGGCATCACACCGATGGAGCACCGCGAACGCTACCGCGAAGCCGTCGCGCTCACCCTGAAAGCTTGGCAGGCGCGCGAGATCTTCTCGTGGAACGGGCGCTACTTCCAGCTGGCGAGCGTGAACCTGTGGCCGCGGCCGATCCAGCAGCCGCATCCCCCGGTGTGGATCCCGGGCTCGGGCAGCATCAGCACGTTCGACTTCGCCGTGGAGCACGACGTCTGCTACTGCTTCCTGAGCTACTCCGGCGCCAGGTCGGCGAAGACGATGATGGACGGCTACTGGCGCGTGGTGGCGGACAAGGGTCGTGACCTCAATCCCTATCGCGCGGGCTTCCTGCAGCTGGTCGTCGTGGCCGAGAACGACGCGCGCGCCGAGGAGAAGTACGCCCGGCACGTCGAGTACTTCTATCACAAGTGTCTGCACGTCCCGGCGATGTGGTTCTCGCCGCCGGGCAACCAGGACTACCGGAGCCTCGTGGCGACGATGAGCAATCCGGTGCGCCGGGCCGAGAATCCCAAGAACCTGCGCTACCGCGACTTCGTCGAGAAGGGCTTCGTCATCGCCGGCAGCCCGGCCACCGTGCGCGACCGACTGAAGGAAGAAGTGATCAAGAGCCTGCGCGTCGGGAACTTGATGGTGCTCCTCCAGATCGGGTCGATGCCGCACGAGCTGGCTCTCGAGAACATCGAGCTCTTCGGCCGCGAAGTGCTGCCGGGCCTCCGCGACGTCTGGGACGACGAGGGCTGGGTGAATCGCTGGTGGCCCGAGCGGCTCCGCCAGCACGCCACGCCCGTTGTGGCCGGAGTCGCGGCGGGCGGCGCATGAGCGTCCGCGCGGAAGCGCCGGTCACCGGCGGCACGCAGGAGCGTACCGTCACGGTCTGGCAAGGACGCGTGCGGATGCGGGTCGTCTCGAAGGGACGCGGGCCCGCGCTGGTCTTCTTTCATGGTCCGTGGGGACTCACGTGGGACCCGTTCCTCGATCGGCTCGCCGAGAGTTTCACGGTCTATGCCCCCGAGCATCCTGGGACCCCACCGGAGGCGCACGACGACGTCTATCACCTCGACGGGCTCTGGGACCTCGTGCTGTGCTACGAGGAGCTGCTCGAGACCCTGGGGATTCGCGACGCCGCGTTCGTCGGCCATTCGTTCGGCGGCATGGTCGCCTGCGAGGTGGCGGCGGCGTACCCCGATCGGGTCCGGCGCCTGGCGATGATCGCGCCGCTCGGCTTCTGGCGTGATCCCGACCGCATCGTCAACTGGATGATGCTCGAGCCCACGGCCCTGCGCGCTCACATCTTCCGCGATCCCGAGGGCGCCGCATGTTCCCGCGAACCGACGCGCAAGACGCGGCGACGACGGAGGCTCGCGTGCGACTCATGTGGGCGATGGGCACGACCGGAAAGTTCATCTGGCCGATCCCCGACAAGGGTCTGAAGAAACGCATCCACCGCGTCAAGGCGCCGAGCCTGCTCGTCTGGGGACGCGAGGACCGTCTGGTGCCGGCCGTCTACGCCGAGGAGTTCACGCGGCGTCTCTCCGGCGCCCGCGTCGAGACGATCGACGGCGCCGGTCACGCGCCGCACCTCGAGCAGACCGACACCGTGGCCCGCGTCGTCCGAGACTTCCTGAGTCAGTAGCGCGCCGCAGGGGGCCGATAAGGGCCCATCTTGCGTTTGACGAGCATCAAGCGTAGCGCCAGCCCCACGAACACAAATCCCGCGGCGGCGATCGCGACTTTCGGGTTGAGAAGGTTCGTGGTCAATCCCTGCCAGTAGACGCGCCTCGGCGAAGGCGTCGGCCCGGACGCGAGCGCGGCATTCCGGTCTCGCCACGCGCGCGCGAACGGCGGCACGCCGATCCAGATGAGATAGGCGGCGCCGGCCCAACGAAGCACGTCGAACGCGAGCGGCGAGGCGGCGATCAGGGCGGACACGCCGACGAGGGCGAGCGACAATGAACGAGCAAGCCCGTCATGATGCCGGCGGACGCCAGGAGGCCACCACGCGGGCCGCCCCCGAGGCCGGCGCCGAGGACGAACATCGTGTCAGGGCCGGGAGCCAGGGTCAGCAGGAGCGCGGCGGTCAGGAAGAGGGCCTAGAGCTGCGGATCGAGGATCATGAGCGTGCCCCGGCGATCCGATTGCGCGCCGCTCAGGAGGGCGTGGTTTGCTTTGCTCGCGAGCGGTACTGCTCGGGCACGGCGTCCAGGCGATCGGTCCAGTAGACGACGCCCTGCGCGTCGGTCCAGCGATAGAGATGGCCCACACGGGCGGGGGGCGCGATGCTGCTCGAGCCCGGCTCTCCCGCCGGCGGGGCAGTGGGGGCCGCGGGAGGCGCCGACGTCGGAGGATTCGGGATCCACACCCATGTGTACGGCGACGCCACGCCATCACCGCGCAACTCGTAGCGTCCCGTCGCAAACTGCACGACGTTCGGCGCGGGCGGCGCGGTGGGCGGCGCCGGCGCGACGGACACTGTGCTGCTCGGCGCCGGAGCGTAGCTCACGGGCGGGCTGTAGCTCGGAGGATCGTAGTAGGGCGGAGGATAGTACGCCGGGGGCGGATAATATGCCGGTGGATACGCATAGTCATAGCCGAAGGCAGGCGCCGCCGCCACGATCGCGAACGGAAAGAACGGTCGTACGAACGGCCGAACGAACGGGCGGTGGATAAACTGATGATGCGCGAATCCCGGCCGCGTCACGACGGCGCGTCCGCCTCCCGCGACGATGCCGCGCCCACCTCCGCCGACGATCACGCGCCCGCCGCCTCCGACGAACGCGCGTCCACCACCGGCGACCATACCGCCCCGGGACCGTTGAGCCCAGGCGTGGCCCGGCGCGAGCGCCACACCAGCGGCGAGGGCCAACACGACACCAGCGATTATCAGGCCCTTGCTTGCCATCGACCTCTCCTCACTATCCTCTCCTCACTATATGGACGCATTGAGTCTGCTCGCGTGTACCCGGCACCGTCAAGTCGGGATCGGGTCCCGACCCGATGAAATGCGGCGCCATGGTTACCCGTCCAACCAGATGAATCAGCGGATGGAAAGGAGGGTTCCTCATGGTCAGGCGTGCGGGAAGGCCGGCAATCTCGGCTGCTCTGGCTCTGATGCTCGCCTCTCAGACTGTTCTCGGTGTGGGAGCCGTCCGGGCGGCTGAAAGTGACGACGGCGCGATTGGTAACACCCCGCCCCGGCTGAGCTATGCCGAGGGCGAGGTCTCTTATTTTCGGCCGGGGGCGTCGGACTGGGCTCCCGCGCAAGTCAACACGGCCCTGGCGCCCGGGGACGAGCTCTACACGGGTAACCGGGGCAATCTCGAGCTCCAGGTGGGCGCGCGCGCGTTCGTGCGGGCATGGGGCGACTCCCAGCTCGGTCTCGTGAACCACGAGCCGGATTTCCTGCAGATCAAGGTCACCGGGGGCCACGTCGCGCTCGACCTCCGCAGCGTCGATCCGGGCCGCACGGTGGAGATCGATACGCCTCAGGCGGCGTTCACGATCGAGCGCGCTGGCTACTACCGTGTCGACGTGACGCAGAGCGGGAGCTCCTTCGTGACGCGGCGATCCGGACAGGCGACGATGACGCCTGCCGGTGGCCAGGCCGTGGCGATCGCGTCGAGCGAAGAGGTGGTGCTCGAGGGCGTGGAGACGCCGACCGTGCGGAGCTACGTGGCCCCGGAGCTCGACGTGTGGGATCGGTGGAACTACGCGCGCACCGAGGACCTCATCGATACGATCAGCTCTCGCTACGTCTCCGCGGGCGTGTACGGCGTCGATGACCTCGACCATTACGGCGACTGGCGAGTGGTTCCGACGTACGGATCCGTGTGGGTTCCCCAGTCGGTTCCTGCCGGGTGGGCGCCGTACAGTACTGGCCGCTGGGTCATGGATCCGTATTACGGCTGGACCTGGGTCGATACCGCGCCGTGGGGCTGGGCTCCATATCACTATGGCCGCTGGGTCTTCGTGAGTGGCTACTGGGCGTGGGCGCCGGGGCCCGTGATCGTCAGGCCTGTTTACGCCCCCGCGCTGGTCGCGTTCTTCGGAGCGCCGAGCGTCCGTGTGGCCATCGGCGTCCCCGGGGTGAGCTGGGTCGCGTTGAGCTGGGGTGAGCCGCTCGTGCCGTGGTGGGGCAGACCCCAGTTCGTCGGCCGGCCGACCTGGGTCGGCTGGGGCGGGCCGCGCTTCGTCAACAACGTCGTCGTCAATCGCACGACGGTCGTGAACGTCACCAACATCAACGTCTACAGGAACACCAACGTCCACAACGCGGTCGTCGCGGTTCGCGAGGACCACTTCGGCCGCAGCCCTGTTCAGCAGGCGCGCATCGCGCAGATCGACGCGCGCCATCTTGAGCCGGCGCGCGGGCCGATCCGCGTGGCTCCCGACGCGTCGAGCTTCGTCGCGGCGAGCGGGCGCGCGACGCGGCCGCCCGATCACACGATCACCCGGACGGTGGTCGCCACGCGCGCGCCGCGGCGAGACGGCCCACGGCCTGCAGACGCGGCCCGAGTCGAGGGCGCGCATAACGAAGGTCCGCGCGCCGACGGCCCGCGGGCGGGGAATGGTGCCGGCGCACCGCCGCCCCGGATCGTGCCGGCGCCGAAGCCGGCATCCACTGGAGCTGTGTCCGCGAGGCCCACGTTCGGAAACAGTCAGGTGGAGCGTCAGCGTCCACCTCAGCCGCGGCAATTCGGAGCCCCGGAACCGCCCGAGGCGATGCGCGGTGCGCGGGATAACGAAGCGCAGCGCCCCAGCGGCAACCCGCAACGTCCCGACGGCAACGCGCCGCGTCGAGACGGCAACAACGCGCAGCGCTCCGAGGGGAACACGCAGCGCCCCGACGGGAACGCACAGCGTCCCGAGAACAACGCACAGCGTCCCGGTAGCGCGCAGCGTTCCGACAGCAGCGTGCAACAGCCGAACAGCAACGCACAGCGTCCCGACAGCAACGCGCAGCGTCCAGGCAACGCTCCGCGACCCGACGGGAGCACGCGGCGCCCCGACAACAGTCCGGCGCGCCCGGATGGCAACACGCAGCGTCCGGACGGCAATGTGCAGCGTCCCGGGCCGGCCGCTCCGCGCGAGGACGCGCGCGGCCAGCGGCAGCCGCCGCCGCAGGCCCAACAACCGGCGCCCCATCCCCAGCGGGTCGAGGGGCGGGGACCACAACAGCAGCAGCGGCTTCCCGGAGAGCCGGCAAACCGCATATCGCCCGAACGGGCCGAGTCGCGGCGCCAGCAGCCCGAAGGTCAGCAGCCAGAGCGTCGCGGAGGCGGCAAGGAGCAGCCGGGCCGCTGAGGCTTCCCTAGCGCCAGAGCTGTCGCGTCGCCAGCGCGGCTCCCTGCGCGAGCGCTTCGAGCTTGGCCCAGGCGATCTGTGGATGGACGCGGCCGCCGAGACCGCAGTCGGTCGAGGCGATCACGCGCTCCTTGCCGACGGCATTCGCGAATTTCGTGATGCGCTCGGCCACGAGCTCGGGATGCTCGACCACGTTCGTCGCGTGACTCACGATCCCGGGCAGGATCAGCTTGCTGTCGGGTAGCTTCACGTCTTGCCATACCTTCCACTCGTGCTCGTGCCGCACATTGGCGGCCTCGAACGAGTAGGCGCGGCACTTGACCGCCAGCATGACCTCGACGATGTCACGCATGGGTACGTCGGTCGTATGCGGGCCGTGCCAACTGCCCCAGCAAAGATGAAACCGGATCCGGTCTTCCGGGAGTCCCTTGAGCGCGTGGTTGAGCGCTTCCACGCGGACCATCGAGAACCTCTTGTAGTCGGCCACCGCGGGCTCCGGATTGACCATGTCCCAGTTCTCGGCGATCGCCGGATCATCGAGCTGCAAGACGAGCCCGGCGTCGACGATGGCCTTGTATTCCTCACGCATCGCATCAGCGCACGCGAATAGAAACTCCTCTTCGGTCTTGTAGTAGCGATTCGCGATGCGTGAAGCGCTGCCCGGCGCGATCGAGGTCATGAAGCCTTCCTGGACACCTGCAGCGTGCAGCGCCGCCTTGAAGTTCGCGATGTCGGACTGGATGGCTGCCTGTCCCGTGTACGTCAGCCTACCGACGCACACCGGCCACAATGCAGAGCGAGGCCCGGTCGTGATGCCCGAGTCGGGGTCGGCGTAGGCGGCCGCGAACCTCACGCGGTCGCGACGATCGGCAAAGCTCGTCAGCACCACCTCGCCGGGCCGGGATCGCTGCGCTGGCATGTCGTAGAGCCCCGTGGTGCCGAGCTCGAGCCCGCCCAGACGCTGGAAAGAGTAGCTCCACCACGCCCGGTAATTGACCTTGTGTCCCATCGACTTCCCGAACTCACCGTCGCCGGGAATCGCGATGCCTGCCTGCTTCTGGAGGCGCACGACCTCCGCGACGCTCGACCGCAGCTCGTCCTGGAAGCGGCGCTCGTCGGTCGCCATGCCCGACTCGCGCGCACGATTGGCCTCGATCAACGCATCAGGGCGTGGCAGACTCCCCGCATGGCTAGTCAGAATCTGATCGCGGCTCTGCCTCATTGTGCGTCCTCCACGCGTGAGCGAAGTGTCGGGAGTGTACTCGATCCCGTGCTCAGGCGCTTCCCACACCGACGCCCCAGAATGTGTAGAAGTTACCGTGTGCCGAGTAACTTTTACCTGTCCCCGGGCGCCCAGGCTCACCAGGGGAACCGACTGGAGCGCTCTGCCTCTGACCTGACGCGGGCTTTCTGCGCTGAGCCGGCCACCTCGAGGTCGGGCCCTC
>Ga0209805_1001081_pt1 | contig 16665 bp, 18 predicted proteins | sample GraSoiAngelo_148_FD_185905 | JGI IMG/M metagenome (GOLD analysis project Ga0209805, IMG submission 185905) | Grasslands soil microbial communities from the Angelo Coastal Reserve, California, USA - 14_1009_09_20cm (SPAdes) (version 2) | ecosystem: Environmental > Terrestrial > Soil > Grasslands ... | reverse complement strand
GCGGCTTATCAACGAAATTCGAACCGATGAGCCCCTTTTGAAAATTGGCCGGAGTGATCCATGGTTCAAGAATCATCAAACCCCCGGGTTGAAGATGGCTAGCCATGTTTCGAACTGCCCTTCTCATACGAGCCTTTGTCTTGACATGTCCTATGGCGCTGAATAAGCACGTAATGATGTCGAACCGATGATTCAGTTTGAAACTGGTCATGTCCCCTCGGTAAAAGACCACTTCAGGGTGTTTCTTGCGAGCTATTCGCAGCATTTCAGGGCTGGAGTCTAATCCTTCTACACTGAAGTGTTGTTTCAGATACTCGATGTGATTCCCGGTTCCGCAAGCAACGTCGAGAAGCCGGTTGCCCGAGGATTTCTTATGCCTTTGGATTAGAGCGTCGATTTTGCCAGCTTCTTTCTGGTAGTTCTTGAAGTAGTAGATCTCGTCGTAGTAGTTTGCTAGTTGCCTGTACATTCGCAAGGATCGGGACGGATGTTCAGAAGGCTATCCAGAAGTATCTGGGTCAGGTGTGGAGTGGGAGAGTGATGGATTCTTCGGGATGTACGAGTCCGATTGTTATGAGTTGCGTAATGCTCTCCAAGACTTGTACTCGAATCTCAGAGGGTGAGAGGTTCTTCTGGCTGGCGATCTCGGTTGTGATCTCGTCGATCGTTTTTTCACCCGTGCTTCTCTCCCAGAGGTTGGCGATGTCGTCGCTTCCTAAGTACCGAGAGTTGGCCTCGTTGATTAGTACTATCCTACCGTCCGGGTTCTTGGCGATGTGTCCCTTCTTTCTGGGCTTGAACGTTGAAGGATCGAATTCTATCGTTACAGGCCCTTGGGCCGCTTCCAACCGCTTCTTGGCCTCAGGGCTCATCTTATCAGGGGTCCAAGCTGGCTCCCAGACAATCTCGACTTCCACCTTCTTCACGCCAGGGATCTTCTCGATCTCCGTTTGAACCTGATGCATTAGGTAAGCGTGAGCGGGACAGCCCACTGTCGTCAGTGTCATCCGAACCTTGACGCTGTCGTCATCGATTGCAACTCCATAAACGAGCCCAAGGTCTACAATGTTTACCGGAATCTCGGGATCATAGCAGTTGCGGAGCGCGTTCATAACTCCGTCCACCGTGAGAGATTCGGCCATGAGCTGACCTTGGATAAGCTATGTCCTCGGGGACTAATAGATATGTCCTAACCTCGGCTGGAAATAAAATCCTCGGAAGTTTTGTTCACAGTTAGCAAAGAATCATGCTTTCTGATTGGAGGTCGCTCCTTTGGAGCGATGCTGCGTAAGGGTTTGATGGAATACCATTCCTACGAGCACTAGGATTGTTGCTGCTGTGAAGATGTAGAATCCTTGTTGGAAGCCCCAAGTGCGGGTTACTCCAAATATTGTTTCTGAGCCTGTTGGCTGAGTGATGCAGCCCGTTCCTTGACAATTGTTGGATGCAGTGTAGCCGATGAGCTCCGCGTAGCCTACTAGGGCGGCGACAGAGGTCACAAAGTTGCCGGCGAGGATTCTGACGCGCGGTGTGAAGCTTCCCGCAATCGCTAGGGCAGTGGAGAGGAGACTAGGGCGAGAGTGATTGGGCTGTAAGTTGTGATCGTATTGGAGAAGCCTGAAGCGTTGTTGATATCGGGGTTGTGGCTGGGACCACCAGAGAAACCCCACATCGAGGCTGTGAGCTTCCGAAGCCTGTGGCTGTGATTCCCCACCAAGGCAATAGGGTGCTGACGAGAGCCAGTATACCGGCTATTACTCCGAGGAAGTTCACTCGTGGGAGCGTCGTGGTCAAGGAATCCCCTACGGCCTCTCTTAAAACGACAACTAATCGTTGGATATCAAGCGTCTTTGACAGAAACTTGAGACCTGAGCTGGCCGGGTTTTCAAGTGGAGGCGTGTCAGCTTTTTGTAATCCATCGAATCTAGTCGGAAACGATCACTTGTGAAGTTCATCGTCGCTGGCGGACTGAACATGTTCGCCAACTGGAATCAGATTCAGCAAGTGGCAATTGAAGCTGACCAGCTTGGATATTGGGGATTCGTCCTACCCGACCACTACATGTGGGGGGCAGAGCGAGGTGGCGATTCTACCTTTGAGACTTGGACGGCCTTGACATATCTTGCCGCGAAGACAGAAAAGATCAGACTCGGGACGCTTGTAACTCCCATTCCTTTTCGCCCTCCTGGGATGCTAGCGAAGATCGTGTCCACTCTCGACCTACTCTCAAACGGCCGGACGATTCTAGGTGTGGGAGCGGGCTGGTCCCAGACAGAATTTGAGGGATATAGTGAATGGAATTCGAACAAGATCCGAGTTGATAAGACCCGCGAAGGATTGGACCTTATCCTAAAACTTTGGACCCAGGAAAAGGTCGACTTCAAAGGAAAATTCTACCACGCCAAGGGAGCGGTTCTAGACCCGAAGCCTGTTCAGAAACCTCATCCCCCACTCCTATTCGCAGGCATCGGTCCACGAATGCTCAGAACGGCAGGAGAATACGCCGACATCTGCATGATACCTGCCTTTCCCAATGTTGACAATGCAAAGTCACGCAAGATCGTCATGGACGAAGCTCACCGCAGACAGAGAACCGGTAAGATCTCGATGGCCGACATGGCTCCCTTCCCACGAAGTCCTGAGTCAAAGTATGAGCGAAAGGAGTATCAGAAACATGTTGAAGCCGCAAGCGAGGCCGGCAGCAAGTACTTCATCACCCCGTTTCCACCAACAAACTATCTGGGCTCGCTCCTCGATTTTGCCGAGAACATCATACCGTCCTTCGCCAAGTAGGCACACGAGGGTACGACCGTGGCTCCACAGAGAATCTGGATAATCGGACGCATCTGAGAAAGCTGACCGTCTTGAGAAACTCCGCCGGTCAAGCCACGACGTTGGCTGTTGCGACTGGTGTTAGATGACCGTTCATTGTTAGAATCTCGTTATTATTGAAAGAGAGTGTTAGTTGCACAGTTACGGAACTCGTGGCAGTTATCTGGAATCCTCCGTTGATGACTGGAACTTTCAAGCTTCCACTGGGAACGGTGTACATCACGCTTGGTTTGCCCGAGAAGCTGACAGTCACGACTGTCACGTTGAATCGGATAATGTCGTATTTGCCAGCGGGAAGCGGCACCTTACCGAGTACCTGCGAAAGGCTCAGTACGTTAATCATGTCTATTGTCTGCGATGAGATCTTGATCGTCTGCCAGGCGCTAGAATCGCCTTGGCCTGCAACGTGAACTTGGAATTGCGAGAAGGCTACGCTGATGTGTGTAATGCTCGGGTCGTATTGTTGAGAACTGCTGTATTGCGCTTGAGCTGGATCGGTAATGGTCAGGGTCATTGTTCCCTGGACGTAGTTGGTGTAGAAGAGATAGCCTGCGATTGAACCTATGATGATGATTGCAAGGATGACGGCTGTAGGGCCCTTAGACAAAGGCTTTCCAAGAGGAAATCCTTCAGACGGGATTTAATGCTACTGAGTTGAACACCCATGAGAACAAGTACTATCACGTGTGAATAGACCTGATCAATAGCCAAAGACCAAACGCGAGTCTTTAGGAAGCATCTCGGAACCTTTGAGGATACCTGCGAGCTAGGTGCTTGAGCCAGTCGAATTCAAAGGGTTGTTCTCTCCAAAACTTTTCGCTTCCTGATCCCTGTTTTCGCGTTCGTCCGGATTATGAGACTCAGCTCCTGAGGACGCCTGGTCTCGCGTGCCTTCTGAAAGTCCAACTGTTTTGCCAGGTATCGGAGAAAGCTCGTGTTCGGAACACCATCTGGTCAAGGCTTCTTCAGCCGCCTTGCTGAGGGAGCCTCGGCCATAACCGTGGACGCTCATTGCGATCCGTCTAAACTTCTCATTCAGACTTTCTGAGAGATAGATCTTCAACTCTGCCATTTGCTAACCAACCCTTTGTCTCTATGGCACTAAGGGGACGAGGCTAAACTGGCTAGTGTAACATGGACCCTCGGATGACCGGTTCCGCCACGGGTAACTTCCCAGCCGCCATATCTATGGTTGGAAAAAGCGGTCATAATGTCAAAGCAATCAAGCGTAATGGACGACCTCCGACCGATAATGCCACCACTCATACGCCTACTCGCGGGAATCATCGTCCTCATCGTCATACAAGCAACAGTCCTCGGCTTCCCAGGCATCACAGCGCTAATCCCTACCACCACCTTCACTATCGCTGCTTTAGTAGTCTTCACGCTCGGACTAGTCGTGTCCGCCATTGTACTAAAGTTCGGAACACAACTGGCTACCTCTCTAGGCGATGCTTACAAGAGCATCCGCAGCTATACACCACTCCTCACTTGGCTATTTCAGATGATAGCGCTGGTAATCCTCTACAACGTATCCAAGCCTATCACAGCTAGCTACTTCGCAACAATCCCATGGGCCTATCCACTGATATTCCTACTGATAGCTATCGGACCAACAATCAAGGTCGTAATGAACACAGTCAACGCCCTCGAAGGCAAGAGCACCTCTAGGCACCTACAGACCAACTAGCCCAACAAACACACGGATACTAGTCCAGTTCTATCAAAACAGGGCCGGAAGTTAGAATAAACCCCATTTTTGTCATCTTCCGAAAATTCTTGCGTGCCCCGCTTTCGAGTCTTTTAGGGGCAGTTGCAGAGTTTTTCCAGTCCGGACTTGATCAGAATGATTGCAACAATCATCGCGGTGGTTGCTGGGACCCCTACAACACCTGACACTAGAGGTGCGATAGCGTAGGCGAGAGACTGAAAATCCCCATACTCGCCTCTCTTGCTGCAGAAGCGCCAATCGACGCAGATCTTGGCCCTCAACTTTTCCAAGGAACCCGAAACGAAAAATCTCCCCCGCTGAACCGCATTCTGCCTCGTGACTGACCCAGTCCTAGGAAGTTCTGGGGCGATTATGGATCGGCCCAGCTCCTCGTAGAGATCGTCGAGGTTCTTAGAGAGTAGGTTTTGTACGCTGGACGACATGCGAATCTCGCTCATTGAGAAGTTCGAACGTAATTAAGCCCCAATCATGAACCGTCCAGAACACTCGGATCGCATTTCGATTTAGAAATTCAAACGTGGGCATGGCAGTTATAGGGCTAGTATTGATTGGGATGGCATCGCTGGGATGTGATGGCAGAGGATTTTACAAGGCGATTCACGGGTCGAGCCCTCTTCTATTCAACCTCGAGACCCAGCTATCCAATGCGGATCCTTGATATTCTCAGAACAGAGATCGGTTTTGATCGGACTTTTGTGGTGGCGGATGTCGGTTCCGGGACGGGTCTGCTCTCGGAGCTTTTCTTGACCAATGGTAACCATGTGATCGGAGTCGAGCCCAACGATGACATGAGGATCTTCGCCGAAAAGAGGCTTGGCAAGTTTCCAAAATTTCTCAGTGTAAAAGGAAGAGCAGAGCGTACGAGTCTTGAGACTGCAAAAATCGATCTGGTCACAGTTGGACAGGCGCTTCATTGGTTCGACTGCGAAGCCGCATCAAAAGAGTTTGCAAGAATACTGAAACCGATGGGTCATGTCTGCATTGTTTACAATGACAGAAATAACGAGGATTCTTTCATGAAGGAATATGATCAGATCGTGAGTAAATACGCGAGAGACCGCGCAAACGTTCCAACGATCGACCGTGCTTACCTGTCTAAGTTCTTCAAAAATCGCAAATACTCCAAGTTCTCTATGTCCAATGAACAGCTTCTTGACTTAGAGGGTCTCTTGGGCCGAATGACTTCTGCATCTTACATGCCCAGCCCCTCCGATGAAGAGCAGTTCACTGACATGAAAGAAATGGTTGCTCGCCTCTTCAGGACACATGAGAGGATGGGTAAGGTCAGAATGCTTTATGACACTACGGTTTTTCTCGGAAAAATTCCAATCTAATCTCTCTAAATACGCTGTCGACGGGAAGCGTTGCGGAGGCTGTTAGTCCCTTGAAGGGGTCCGACCTGTTAGTGCGATGCCTTGAGAACGAAGAGGTAGAATTTGTCTTTCAGGTTCCAGGCGAGGAGACTCTCGCTATCACCGATTCTCTCGGGCAATCGAAAAAGATCAGACTCATCACCGTCCGCCACGAGCAGGCGGCGGCCTTCATGGCGGGAGTCTACGGCCGTCTCACTGGTCGACCGGGAATATGTGTCGCAACACTGGGACCCGGTGCTACAAATCTTGCCACTGGAATCGCAGATGCTAATGTTGACAGAGCACCCCTAATCGCGGTAACGGGTCAGGCAGCCCTGGAGCATTTCCACAAGGAGTACCATCAGTACGTCGACGTAGTGAACATCTTACGCCCGATTACGAAATGGAACACACGGATTTTCAAAGCAGACACAATTCCCGAAGCTGTGAGGAAGGCTTTCAGGACCGCGGAGGCGGAGAAGCCTGGCTCGTGCCATCTGGAAGTCCCGGAAGATATCGCTGACGAAACTGCCCACACTACGCCGATTCCTCAGATTGCCGGTCCGGAACAGGCCCGTCCCACAACCAGTCAGATACAACAAGCTGCCCAACTCATCAACAAGTCCAAGACACCTCTCATCCTCGCAGGCAACGGAATCATCAGGGCACGGTCAACGGCGCCCTTCCGCGAATTCCTGACCGAGGCGAAGATTCCGGTAGCTCATACTTTCATGGGCAAAGGGGCGTTGCCTGACGATAATCCTCTCAGTCTGTATGCGATAGGACTGCCCTCCCAAGAACTAGTTAGCAAGGCCTTCGAGCTCGCGGACCTGATCCTCGCTGTAGGCTACGACCTTGTCGAATACGCGCCATCACTCTGGAACCCTCGGAATGATAAGACAATAATTCACGTGGACAGCACGAGCGCGGAGATTGACACTAACTATCAGCCCAGCATACAGCTAGTCGGGCATATCGGCCAGACACTATCCATTCTGACTGGCCAAGTCAAACCTCGACCCAGCAATTTCGCAAAATCTGTTAGGGACAGTATTCTCGCAGAAGCCACAGCCAAATCGCAAGACGACTCATATCCGCTGAAACCGCAAAGGATTCTACATGACCTACGACAGGCTTTGAAGCGCGATGATATTCTCGTCAGCGACGTGGGCGATCACAAGCTCTGGATCTCACGACTATTCCCAACATACGAGCCGAACACGGTACTCATCTCCAATGGATACGCGAGCATGGGCATAGGGCTGCCCGGAGCCATAGCCGCCAAGCTAGTCCATCCTGATCGGAGAGTCGTTGCAGTGTGTGGAGATGGAGGATTCCTCATGACGGCCCACGAACTAGAAACTGCTGTCCGGTTAGGAGTAGGCGTTACCGTGGTAGTGTTCCACGACAACGCGTACGGGTCAATCAAGAGAAAACAATTGGCCCGTTTCGGCCGGGCTTCAGGAGTAGATTTTGGAAATCCAGACTTTGTACAATTGGCCCAGTCGTTCAACGCTCAGGGCTTTCGTCCGAGCAGAGCTTCCGAACTGGCTTCGATCCTCGATAATGCTCTCGACTCGCGTGAGCCGAGTGTTATTGATGTCCCAGTGGATTATTCCTGAGATCTTTGCACGAATTGGCGACGGCCTACGGCTTGCCTCTAAGTCTCAGGGTTCTGAGAATGACCCAGTAGGCCAACGCACCTAGAGCGGCAAGGGGGAGCGATGTAGCAAGCAGATTAGAGAGCAAGGTCGTGTTTAGCAACTCGCCACTAAAGACGGAATCTCTAAGCGCAGTAGCCGCTAGACTGAGGGGGTTATAGTCGGCAATCGCTGCGATTGGACCTGGAAGGTATCGGGCGATCGTCTGGGCTGAGTAGAAGACCGTGCTGACGGTGACGAGAGTCACCTGGAGGGCCTGGGCATAGACCCAGTATATTTCGCCCCTTCTCGAGATGCTGGCGAAGAAGGCTGCCAGACCGGCGATTCCCGTTGCGAGTACGAACATGAAAGGAAGCAGCAAGATCGCGTTCAGGATATTCTGGGGATGAACCGCGAAAGAGGCGATTATCAGAAGCGCAGACGAGTAGACCACTCCTCCGAGGCCTCCGGAAATGATGTAGGCGACAACCAGTCCTGATGTTCTGATGGGTAGAGTCATGTAATATTGAACCACCCCCTCCCGCAGCGCCAGCCAGATTCTCCTTCCCGTGTCGGTCGCAGCTGTAAACAGCCCCACGGTCACGATGCCGGGAACTAAGAATGAGAAATATTCGGGGCTGATCATCCTCCCCATAACTAGGGCAGTTACGAGCATGTCGGATAGGCTGAGGCTAATCAACACGGCCATCAGCCACTTGGTTCTGAAGAAGTATGAGAAATCAGTCCGGGCGACCAAGAGGAGGCGAGAGAACTCGCTCAAGCTGCCTTGACTCCTTCTATGATCTTGTCCACGATCCTCGCGCTAAGAGACAGAGTACTAACCGCTATCGCCGTGACTACAACTGCAGCCAACACCGGATTGAGCAAGTATTTTGGATCGAAGCCTAGAACCCACCTGGTCAGGTCGGCTCCATATGTTAGTGGACTGAGAACGGAGACCGGAGAGTAATAATTGGGCATTATTGCAAGAGGGTAGAAGACGGTGCTGAATCTGATCAGAAGAGCAGAGAGCCCCGCCAAGACCGCCATGTAAATGTCCACCGCTTTGAAAGCGATGAAAGACAGAGATACCATCGTCCCGGTGATACCCAATCCCAGAAGAAACAGCGCTGCTAGGGCGAAGAGAGCGCCCGAGACTGTCAGATTTCCCCAGATGAAAAGGACTGCTAGCAACGGCGGCGCTACTTTCACCAGCGTGTTCACCACTCCGTAAATTGCCTGGGCGACCAGGAATCCACTCCTTGAGACGGGGAGAGATAGGAAGTATGGTAGTTCTCCTTCGTGGGCGTGTTCGACGAAGTGTCGACCTACGTCTTCTGCCGATTCGAAGACGACAATTATCATTAGTCCGATGCTGTAGAAGAAGAAATAGTTCGGTAGGTTCGAGCCTACGAGTCGGGATATGAGGGACCCGTAGATTGCTAGTTGTAATGCGAAGAGAGCCCAAGAAAGGATGAACCAAGTTGGATCACCTAGAAGGACTCTGATGTTGAACGCTGCGAGATTCAGTACTCGATTCATTGTTGGTCGATCAGGGCTTTGCCTGTGAAGTGAATGAAGACGTCATCGAGAGACGGCTCTGTTATTTTGATCGACGAGATTTTCGCGCCCAAGTTGTAACTGGCAGAGGTCATTTTCGGAACCCAGTCCTCCGCCCTCGAAACCTTGGCCCGCAACTCGTTACCTTCTGGAGACAAAGCCAGCGCCCCACCAAGGCCTTTGAGCTCAGCCACGAGGTTGTCTGTAACAGGGTCTTCGAAGCCTACCTCGACCACATCTCCACCCGCGATCGCGTCCTTCAACTTTGGAATTGAGTCACGCACCACTAGGTGGCCCTGGTGGAGAATCGTTACTCTGTCGGCGAGATACTCTGCCTCCCTCACTTCATTTGTAGCAACGATCACCGTGGACCCTTGATCTCTCAACTCTCTAATCTTGTCCCATATCTTCCGTTTGCCTCTCAAATCCACCTGGCTAGTTGGCTCATCAAAAATTGCCAGCTTGGGTCTCTGGACCAGTACCTTAGCCGTCTCTAGCCTCTTAGCTTGACCTCCGGAGAGATGCATGAACTTCTTGTCGCGCGATTCCCACAATTCCAAGTCCTTCATCGTCTGTTCAATGAGGTCCTGACGCTTCATAGGGTCGATGTCGAACATGGACGCGTGAAACCTCAATATCGAGGAAGGCTTGTGACGCCAGAACCCTCGGGCTTCCTGGAAGGCTATTCCCATAACCTCGCGAACCTTCGTGCCCTCCTCGACAACATCGATCCCCATCACTTTCGCGGTGCCAGATGTTGGCTTGAGAATGGTGCAGAGGATCATCAGGAGAGTGGTCTTCCCAGACCCGTTAGGGCCTAGAATTACCATTATCTCACCCTCATCGACGGTAAAGTTCAGCTCTCGAAGAGCATCCGTCTTCCCATATCTCTTCGAAAGGCTGAGAGTCTCCACTGCAAACAAAGATGAATGGCAAACTCAAGAAGTGAGCGATAAAAACGTTCGAAGAAAGTCAAGTCTCGGACTATCGCTTCTGAAGAAGAGCATCTCGCAAGAAACGGTCTGATATGTCCTAAGCAAAGGTTGCCTTAACAACCCAGTCCCAATTCATCGTGGACGCCCAAGAACAATTAATTCTTTGTAGCCAGTCCTTCCCGCTCCAACAGAGTTGATCGGCCGATTTACAGTGACCTTCATTATCTCAAAATCATCGTATAGATGCCTAGTCAATGATGTCTCGGAATTTGACAAAACAACTGTGCAGCCTCTATCAACCAATTTCCCGAATTCTTCAGCCAATTCTTTTTGATCCTTCTCAGAAAAACCACCCGGAGTGTAGTCCGTGAAGGAGGAAGTCTTGGTCGGCGGTTGATATGGAGGATCTAGATAGATGAAATCGGCCTTGCCACATGGGGCAAGTGCATCCTTGTAATCAATGCTACGCAGCTCAGCTTTCGTGTTTTTGAGTACGTGACTGGCTGCGCGAATGACGTCAGAATTGAGTATCCTAGGGTTCTTGTACCGGCCGAAGGGCACGTTGAACTCGCCCTTCGAGTTCACTCTGTAAAGACCGTTGTAGCAGGTCTTGTTCAGAAAGACTAGTCGGGCGGCTGACTCGATGCGATCAAGGGGTCGCCAATCTCTCTTCTGGTAGAAATAAGCGCCCTTGTCTACTGCTGATTCGTACTCTCCCTGCAATCTCGAAAGGACGCGTATCAGTTCCTCCGGGGATTCTTTGATAACTCTGTATGCTGCGATGAGTTCCTGGTTAGTGTCAGACAGGTGTGCGCTGAAGCTTGTGGTCCGCGCGCATATTCCAAAAAAGAGCGCACCGCCGCCCAGAAACGGCTCGTAATACTCTGTTAGATGCAGTGGCACATGTGGTATGAGATGAGGTAGAAGGCTTGTTTTTCCTCCGGCCCATTTGACGAATGGCGAAAGATGTTGTTTGCCGGAATCTACGCTAAGCTGTGTCTCTTCGACTGCTTGGAGCACTGAGCGAGTGACCACTTGTGCGTTCATGATCTTTCGCTAATAAGTCCTAGGCGCAGGAAAGTGTTCGAAATAGCTGTGCTCGCCAACCAATGATCACCAAACTCTTTGGGATCCTCAATCGTGAGATGGCGAGACGGAGAGGTGGAAATGCCAAGGGACACGAGAACCGGTGGAGTTCTAGAAAACATGGTTCTACCAGCTCTAGAAAGAGGGGGATATCAATACAAGAAACAAGTTGTCATTGGCAAACGTCTCGGAGGACACAACCAGAAGGTAGACGTATTGGCGTGGAGAGTTGAAAGCGAGCAAATCCCAGTTTCGTTAAAGTGGCAACAGACATCTGGGACCGCCGAACAAAAGGTCCCATTCGAAATCCTATGTCTAGCTGATGCAGTGCACAAGAGCCGTGGAAGATTCAACAAAGCATACCTCGTGCTTGGATGTAGCGGTTGGACTCTACGGGAATTCTATGTTAGTGGTCAGATTCGCGAGTATTTGAAGGACTGCGAAGTAGTCGAGATTGTTTCTTTGGAAACCTTTGTCGCCACGGCCAACCAATCTGAGCTGTAATTGCACCAAACCTCGAGCCCGGCGGACGAAGATTCTTTCTCTGGCTATCCCGAGGCAGGCGCGCACATACACAGCATGCGCTCAAACGCCCATTGCAAAGCGTTAAATTTCGAAGGAACCAGGTCGCCTAGGAGGTTTTTGGTTTGAAAATACTTCTACCCTTGCTTCTTCTCGCCACTCTTGGAATGCTAGCAGCGCTGCCCCACATTGCAAATGCTGACAGTCAGGGCCAGAACGCAAGCACCCACCACCAGACTGGTCAAGAGACGAATCACGAAGGGCTTACGATACGATTCCATATTCGCCTAACTGGTGACCAGCAGGTGCAACCAGTCAATACAACGGCGTTCGGATTTGCTGAAGTGCAACTCAGCGAGGACAACAACACTCTATCGTTCGAAGTAGTAGTTTGCAACATCGCTAACGTCATCGCTTCTCACATCCACGTCGGCGCCGCGGGTACCAACGGACTAGTCGTTCTACCATTCTTTGGTTCTTCGACTCCATTCAATAGCACAAGAGGATGCGACACTCTCGCCGAAGGCACTCGAACCTCAGCCAACCTCATAGCTCGTCCGGAAATAGGAATCAACACGTGGACCGACTTCATCAACGCCCTAATTGCCGGGAATACTTACGTTAACGTGCACACCACTGCCCACACAGGTGGAGAGATTAGAGGTCAACTAGTACCCCAACAGGACGACCAGGAATGACCGGGCTGAACAAAGCGACGACTAACCGTTCTCCTAAGAACGGTTACCCCCTTTCTTTCAATTCTCGCACTCACTCGACTGCTGAGACATTTTAGCCTCAGCCAATTTAGTCCAAACTCAGTTGTCAGAGTCGAAGTGTCTGATACTGTCTCTCGCATGGTGAGCCTAGAGTGGTCTGGAGCTGTCCAGTGTAGAGGTCCATAACTACAGAGACGACCGTGCGATATCTCTGGTCCGCGGGAAATGAATTGTTTTCGTGGCGGCAGACAGACTCTGGCTTGCCATCATGATCTCTCAACATATCCTCAGCTCTCGTCATGCTCATCTTCCCATTTCCATTTCTCATCTTCCTGAGAAGCTGGGTTATCCTAGCGAAGCGATGCAACGTGGATCTTCGTTCCTCATCCAGAACCTGCTTGACTCCTAACCGTTCTGGATTCTGGAAATGATTCGTATGGGCCAAGATCCCGCCCTCTGGAGAGAACGCCCCCGTTGCTTCAGGAGCAGATTCCACATCTACAATCTTTCCGGCCCCCAACTTCGTTTGTTGTCCAATCAGAAAGTTTGCAGAACAGGATCTCTCTCCTCGAGTTATCTTTGAAACTGCTTGTGAGAGAGTCTCCGATCCGAGAATTTCCGAGCATCTCACGTGAAACGGTTTCCGTAGTCTCTCCCAGTCATCCTTGTTGGAGATCAACCCATTAATCGCTAGTCCTATTCCTTCAGAGTTCAAACCGATCTTCCCTCCAACTACTCCTGCCTCGGTGAAGCAGAGGACGTTGGGACCCTGAGTGGGTCGAATCTTGAGGAAGAGTCCTTCTATCTGGGGAATCCAGTCCCAGTTCTGAGCTATCAGCAAGTGACGATTCACGGTTACCTCCGGCATTGCCCCGAACGCCGTGCAGCCATCTACCCGTGTCATAGGTTTCAATCCGATCTTTGCGAACTGGCTGTACATCAGCTCGTATCGAACGTTCAATGCAGTAATATCTAACAATTTTGTCTTCGAGCCTAAGGCGACTCCCTCCATCGCGCGGGCGTAGCTGGGACTGCCTCGTCGTATGACCTGCAAGTACTTTTCAGCGCGCCTAAGCGCCTCGTCTCTTGTGAGCGCTGTTTCATTCTTGAAACGGCGGAAGTAGACCTCGAGATTGCGTTCAATCCTGTCTCGGGCAAATTGTCCGTGTCGGTATCCTATCTCGTACGGCGAGCCTTTCAGTCTTAGAACGGGTAGTGTCATTGATCTTTCGAAGATTTTTCCGACTCCAGACTCTTCTCGAAAGTAATCCAGGCGAGATCTCGCTTGAATCCCAGTTTCATGTTGATGCTGAGCATGCCCTCGTTGGTGGATGCGTTGAAGGCTCGGATATTATCAAATCCGTTCTTCCGGGCAAAATCTAACACCTTCAACTTTAACGCTACGGCAATTCCTTTTCCACGATACTCCCGTAGAACTCCCGTTAGGCCTTGGTAGAGGCTTCTGGGCTCCTTCTTCAACCGCCAAACGACACTGGTCCCGACGTACTTGTCCCCATCTTTCGCTATCATATACGCTTGAGGAATGAGGTTAGGGTTCTTCATCTCAAAGGCAAGCCACTGATCATAAGGAGTGTCTGTAGGGGTGTCAGCTATCGGCACATCTCTGAACGCGGTCTGCACAAGCTCGTACAGCTTCGTGTAACACCTTGGATCCTCCCGTAGTTCCTGCTCAAGGGTCGAGAACTCGATTCCAGCCTGAGAAGCATTAGTCGAATATTTTTGGAACTCTGAAGTGTTTACTCTGTATGGGTCGATGGTCGACTCCCAACCCCGCATCTTTTCGCTGAATCCCCGCCTTCGAGCAAAGGCGATGGATCGTGTCATATTCTCTCGAATTCCCATCCAGGCAGTAATCGCACTATGCTCATCAAAGTCATCCTTGAGCCGATCGTAGATCGCGCTACCAATACCCTGGCCCTCGTGCTTCGGATCGACCCAGCCATCAAACCAGAATTTTTTGGGATGAAACATCCATGGAGGATTCCACATCTCCCCAAAACCCAGAGCTACGCCAGTTGAGAAGTTTACGCATGTATACCGTTTGAAGTAGTATTTTGCCTTGTCAAGACTATCATCGTAAAATCGCCACTCCTCAACACTCCTCGCGCGTTCGGGAAAGATCGCATCATAGATTTCCGCCAACCTCCGGTAATCAGAGTCTTCGAATCCTCTAATCTCAAGAGAGAGAGTGCGCTGGGCCAAGATAGTGTCGATTCTTCCGACGCCGATGTTAAACTCTTTGCACGCGACCGTCCACGCGTTTGTCATGCACAAGCCGCACTGTTAATGAGAGAGATTGACGGTATTCTTCGCAAGCCCTAGTTATGCCAGGATATCCTAAAAGATTCGTAAAACTGCTCTACGGCATAATCATGGCGCAGTTCATAGTCATCGCCATCTTACTGGCGGGGTTCAGCAACGAGTATCTCTCCAACATCTACTTTCGCATCTGGGTAGACAGCAACTTTCCCCAACTGGGTCTGCTGTTGACTGGACAAGTTGACGCTCTTCTGATCGGGATGGCTCTCGGTGGCACAATACTGCTGATTCAGCGGGTGAAGAACGAGGCGAGTATCGCTGAACGAACAACTGCGACACTTGGCCGGCCCTCTTCTTTGGCGCAGAGTTCTGACCTACTTCCCAACCATGCTACACGAACGACAATCGTGGAGGTGGCGAGGGAGACGCCTGAGCAGGTTCTTGGGGAGCTGGATAAACATGATTTCTAGAACTTATGTCATCACTGTGGCGACTGTTTAGTCTCCGAAATCTCGGTTCCTGTTTTGAACCAGGGATCCACTTCTAAAGCTCTAACCTTCGTCTCTGAAACGGGAAGGCCATCGTCGCGTAGGCTCTGGAGAAATGCGTTGGCTCGACCCCTTAGCTCCGCCAAACGTGTTTTGAAAGTCGAGAAGCCCTCTCTTTCATTCTCGAGGCTAGTCAGATCTCCTTTTGCAACCAGTCGAAGAGTTTCCTCCGCCACCTTTTCGACAAACTCACCGTAGAACTCGATGAACTCGTTGACGACCTCGAGCAAATCGTACTCGATCATCGATGCTGCCTTTCGGAGGAGCAGTCGGACTTTCTGGCGCATTGAGAAGTACCAGAGCTCAAGCGTGAAGTAGACTTCTTTGATCTTCTCCGTCGTCGCTGTAGCGAGTTGCGGTGTGGTCAAAGTGCTTGACCCGAAGTTCGCCTTGTCCAGTAGGGAGACAACCATTTCGTTGCCAGCCCCGCCTCCCTCCTGGAAGTTCAACCAACCGAAATCGTCGACTAGACGCTCTAGCTTCTTCAGAACAGAAGCCCCTCTACGCTGGACTTTGCCCGAGTAATCGAACCAGCCCCAGAGGACTGCTAACGAAATAATTACGGGAGCGCTATAGTAGAGAGAGATTTTGCCGAATATGATGAGCGTCAAGAGAATTGGCTGGGGAGCAAGAAGCAAGACCTGCCCTTTCGCGAAGCTCGCGATGAACGCCTTCATTTCATAATTCCTAGATAGTTATCTCAACCGCCTAGAAATCGGCAGTACAAACTCAACGATCACGGCCACTGTGATGAATCCCCAGCCGCCTTGAATCAACTCTCGGGTTCCATCAGTTGTTCCGACGAGGACGAGAAGGAATCCGAAAAGTAAAGCTACTGCTGGGAACGCGGACGTGAAAGCCGCAAGAGTGGACACCAATCAGCAGTCACTGTGGAATGATACTCGGACCCGGAAAAAGGGGTTGGATGTAGAAAACCTGATAGTAACCGAAGTTGACGAGCGAGCCACTCCTCGCAACACGAACGATGGAGGACCGTGCAGGCTCTTTTGGTCGCTAGGCTCCTATGATCGTAATCTGACCGTTTACTGTTAGTAGTTTTACGTCGGCTGCTCCGGTTCCGACCGTGGCCGTAACTTGGGTACTTGTCTTTGTCTGGTTAGTCAGTACAAGATTCGTTGTCTGAATATTTCCGTTGACGAGAGATGCGGTCAACTTGAATGAGGATGATGATGGAACGGTCATTTGTACGTTGCCATTTTGAGACGACATTGTATAGTTCCCTGCCATGATCGGTGTCGAAAAAGTGCCTGCGATGTTACCATTGGTGGTCCGCGCTGAAAAGCCGCCGCTTCCGCAATTAGAGCAGTTGAAGTTTATGTCGCCGTTGGATGAGGAGATGCTTGCGCCGGTGACATTGAGACCGGTTGCTTGAACCCGTCCATTTACGTTGTCTACGACGAGCTTGCTAATGTGCACTGAAAGTGGTATGAACACGTCGATT
>Ga0209805_1001080_pt1 | contig 16667 bp, 11 predicted proteins | sample GraSoiAngelo_148_FD_185905 | JGI IMG/M metagenome (GOLD analysis project Ga0209805, IMG submission 185905) | Grasslands soil microbial communities from the Angelo Coastal Reserve, California, USA - 14_1009_09_20cm (SPAdes) (version 2) | ecosystem: Environmental > Terrestrial > Soil > Grasslands ... | reverse complement strand
CGACGGCAAGTTCGCCATCTCGGTCCCACTGCAGCCGCTGCTCGAGCGGGCGATTCTCGTCTACCGCAAGGGCGATGCGCCGTTGCCGGTCGCGAAGGGCGGACCGGTACGCCTGCTGCTCACGGGCAGGGTCGAATGCGAGGCGCCGGAGATCGACGCCTGCGCGATGGTCAAAGGCCTGGGCCGCATCCGCGTCACGGCCGAGAGGGAGCCCGACGTGGGCCACGTGCACCATTGACCCATCCGCAAGTGCCGCGCCCGTCGAGGTTCCGGGCAGCTACCGCATCACCCCTCGCCGCTGAGCGAGCGCGAACTCGTGGACGAACGCTTCCTGCCCCGGTGCCGTGGCGGCCCCGCGCCGCGCTTCGCGCACGAGCTCGATCGCCCGCCGCGGGTCCGCGCCGGCGCCGACCAGGCAGCAAGCGGCGAGGGTGCCGCTCCGGCCGATCCCGGCATGGCAGTGGATCACGACGGTCCTTCCGGCAGCGAGGTGGTCGAGGATGCGTCCCACGAGCCTCGCCGCCTCGACGATGTCCGAAGGCGCCGTGTCGTCGGCGATCGGGAGCCACAGGGTCTCGAGGCCGGCACTCCGCACCCCGTCGAGCAGACCGCCGAGACCGATCCTCCACATCTCGTCTTCCTCGAGCAGCGTGACCAGGACGCCGGCGCCGCACGTGTCCCGAAGGCAGGCGAGATCGGCTTCGAGCGTCTGGTCTGGCCCGAGCCGCGGATCGTGCGGCCACCGTCCGGGAGCGGGAGCGAAACCGAGCCTGCCAGGAAGACCGTGCGCGTGCTCGGAAAGAAAGGCGACGGGCGGGCTCTCGTACAGGTTCATGGCGGTAATGGTAGGCCGGAGTGCGGCCGCGTCACAGCCATTCGCAGGGAATGGGCTAGCCCTGGTCCGGTACCATCGGGAGCATGAACGCATCCGATTCCGTCGTGGGGTGCTCCACGTGCGGTGCTTTGTATACGCCCGCTGCCGGGGACGATGGTGTCTGTCCGACGTGCAGCAGCCTTCTTCCGGGCCAGCATCCACCCCGGCCGGCGCGGCCTGCCGGGCCGAACCTCCGTCCGGTCTCGCGGAAGCCCGAGCCCGACATCTTCGAGGTGACGGACGACGATGCTCCGCCGCGCCGCAGACGCGGCAAGGGACGCGGTTTGCGGCCCATCGCGATCGGGGTGACGGCCGCATTGCTGGTCGCCGGTATCTGCACGGCGATCATCATCCGGCCGCGCCCGCTGACCGACGCGTGGACTTCCCTACGGCGCCATTCGCCGTCGCAGGCTTGGAACTCGGTCCGGCGCCTCGTCGCGCACGCCTGGCTCGCCGTCCGGCTCCACTTGCCGTTCGACGGGCCGCAAGCGGAGCGGAGCGCGCCGGCCGCGCCCTCGACACGAGATGCGAGCGCGTCGCGAGGGACCCACCGGCATTCGCAGCACGGCAAGGGGAAGCGGCGCGGCGACGACTGACGAGTCCGCGGGAAGCGCGTCACTCCTGCCTGGCCTGGTCTGGTCAGTTCGTCTGGTCTGTAGGCAGGAGGCAGATCCGACCGGTGATCATGCCCTCGAAGCCCGTCGTCGTGCTCGTGCCGGACGAAAACAGCGTACCGGCTGCGTTCACGAAGTCGCCCGTGCCCGACACGATCGAGTCGATCTCGAAGTACGTGGCATCCGGATTCAACGCGCCGCTGTCGTTGATGGTCAACGCGCCTCCGGACGCCGTGATCACCAGCTGGCCCGAGTAAATGAGCTGATCAGGGAGAGCGCCGGGACCGAGAGTCAGCAGGGTGAACTGCGTCGATCCTTCCAGCATGCCGGAACCGATCGTGCCCGCGGTGCAGATCCCGAAAACGCTGGTACACCCATCGATGAAGAACGTGGTGACGATCGGTGCATTGACGAACGCGCACCCGCTCGCCGCATCCTGGACGGAGACCGCGGATGGATCGTCGGCGCGCGCGGACATCGAGGACAGTGCGACTGCAAATACAGAGATCGCCGCTGTCGATGTGCTTCGCATGATGTCGTTGGAATACTACGTTGCGGGCGTTAGACGCAATCGTAAGATTACAGCAGTGTTGACACGGCGAAGCGGCTAGCGAACCTCGGGGCGCTTCTCCGCACGCGTCGGCTCTCGGGCGGGAGTACTCACGCGCCGCATGGAACGGCGCAGGAAGTCCTTCAGGTACGCAGCAGTCCGCGAGTCTCGCGAGCGCGCGACCTCCTCCGGAGTGCCCCAGGCGACGACGCGGCCACCCTGCTCGCCGCCTTCCGGACCGAGGTCGATCAGGCAGTCCGCGGCCGCCACGACGTCCAGATTGTGCTCGATGACGATGACGGTATCGCCGCGATCCACCAGCCGCTGCAGCGCGGTGACCAGCTTCGCGACGTCCGCCATGTGCAGGCCCGTCGTCGGCTCGTCGAGCACGAAGACGGAGCGCCCGAAGGCGGGCGAGGCGAGCTCGGCGGCCAGCTTGATCCGCTGCGCTTCGCCGCCGGAGAGCGTCGGGCTCGGCTGGCCGAGCTGGAGATATCCGAGCCCGATCTGCGAGAGGAAGTCGAGCGGCCGCCGCACCGGAGGGAAGGGCGAGAAGAAGTCGCGGCCTTCGTCGACGGTCATGGCGAGCACGTCGGCGACGGACTTTCCCTTCAGGGTGACGGCGAGCGTGTCCGCGTTGTACCGGCGCCCCGCGCAGATCTCGCAGTCGACGTAGACCTCCGGCAGGAGCGACATCGTCACCCGCAGCCGGCCCTGGCCCTCGCACTTCTCGCAGCGGCCGCCGGACACGTTGAAGGAGAAGCGCCCGGCGCGATAGCCGCGGGCGCGCGCGTCGGCCGTGGTGGCGAACAGACCGCGGATCGCGTCCATCACGCCGACGTAGGTGGCCGGCACCGAGCGCGGAGTGCGGCCGATGGGCGACTCGTCCACCTCCAGCGCGCGTGGAGCCTGCTCCCAGCCGCGCAGGTCGGCGATCCCCGGCGGCAGCGGGTCGCGCCCGATCCGCGCCTTCAGCGCACGGTACAGCACGTCGCGCACCAGCGTGGACTTCCCCGAACCGGAGACGCCGGTGACGCAGACGAGGCGGCCGAGCGGGAAGTCCACGGTGAGGTCGCGGAGATTGTGGAGGCGGGCGCCTCTGACGGTGAGGCGGGGCGCCGTATCGAGCGGCCGCCTCGGCCACGCGGCGCGCGCACCTCGACCTCGCAGCCAGAGGCCGGTCAACGACTCTTCCGCCTTGGCGATGGCGCTCGGCGGACCCTCCGCGACGACCCTTCCGCCGGCAGGCCCGGCGCCAGGCCCGAGGTCGATGACGTGGTCGGAGGAACGGATCACCGGCTCGTCGTGCTCCACCACGACCACCGTGTTCCCGCGGTCGCGGAGCCGGACCAGCGCGCGCAGGAGCGCCTGCGAGTCGCGCGGATGGAGCCCTACGGTCGGCTCGTCCAGCACGTAGCAGACGCCGCGCAGGTTGGAGGCGAGCTGGGCGACGACGCGGATGCGCTGCGCCTCGCCGGTGGAGAGCGTGTCGGTCCCGCGGTCCAGGGTCAGGTAGCCGAGGCCGAGCTCGTCGAGCATGGCGAGGCGGTTCTCCAGCTCGGGAAAGATGCGCTCCTTCACCTCGGGCGGAATGGAGAGGCCCCGCAGCCACTCGAGCGCGCCGCGGACGGGGAGGGCTGCGGCTTCTCCGATGTGCCGGCCGTCGATGCGCACCGCGAGCGCTTCGGGGCGGAGCCGCGTTCCTCCGCAGTCGGGGCAGGGCTCCGGGTCGGCCCCCTCGTCTTCCCAGAGGGCCCCGAAGCCTTCGCAGGTGGGGCAGGCGCCGAACTTCTGCGTCCAGGTGAAGAGCCGCGGGTCGGGCACCGGCAGGCCGGAGCCGCACTGCGGGCAGGCTCGCCGCGTCGAATACAAGCGATCCGGCATTCCCCGCGCGGAAGCGATGAGGCTGCCTCCGCCGAGCTCCAACGCGCGCTCCACCGCGGTGCGAAGGCGGCCGGGCCGGCCCGGGCCGGCTGGCACGCGCTCGACCAGGGCCTCGACGTCATGGAGCTGATACCGGTCGAGGCGCGGCGGCCGCGAAGCGCTGTGCAGGACGCCGTCGATCCGCACGTCGCGGACGCCGCGCTTCGCCGCAGCCGTGATCACCTCGCGGTGGAAGCCCTTCCGCTTGCGCACGAGCGGCGCGAGCAGCACCACCTCCTCGCCGGAGAAGTGCTCCGCAATCCGGCCGGCGAGGCTCGCTGCCTCGGCCACCTCGCCGGGGACGCCGCATTTCGGGCAGTGCACGACGCCGAGACGCGCGAAGAGCAGCCGCAGGTAGTGATAGACCTCCGACGCCGTACCGGCGGTGGACATCGGCGTCCCGTGCGAGAGCTTCTGTTCCAGCGCGACCGTCGGAGGCAGGCTCTCGACGCGGTCCACCTCGGGCCTCGCCAGAGGCCGCACGAACTGGCGCGCGTAGGTCGGCAAGCAGTCCAGGAAGCGGCGCTGGCCCTCCGCGTAGAGAACGTCGAAGGCGAGCGTCGACTTGCCCGAACCGCTCACGCCCGTGACCGCGACGAGGCGGTCCTGCGGGATCTCGACGCGGATGTGCTGCAGGTTGTGCTCCCGCGGTCCCAGGACGTGGATACCGCGGCCGCCGGTCTCACAGCGCCTGCTGGCCTTTGGCCGGCGGAACGGAAGCGTGCCAGGCGCGGCAAACGCGCCCCGCAGTGCCCTGCCGGTGGGCGTATCGAGCGTCGCAACCTGCTCCGGCGCCCCCACGCCCACGAGCCTTCCGCCCTCATCGCCCCCCTCTGGCCCGAGGTCGACGATCCAATCCGACGACTTCGCCACCTGCATGTTGTGCTCTACCACCACCACGGAGTTCCCCGCGTCGACCAGCCGGTGCAGCGCGCCGACGAGCTTTGACACGTCGCTCGGGTGCAGCCCGGTGGTCGGCTCGTCCAGCACGATCAGGTGATTGCGCGCGTCGCTCGCCTGCGCGAGCCGGCAGGCGAGCTTCAGCCGCTGCGCCTCGCCGCCCGAGAGCGTCGGCGCGGGCTGCGAGAGCGACAGGTATCCCAGGCCGATGTCCAGCAGCGGCCGCAGCGCCCTGAGCACGCGCGCGTCGTCCGCGAAGATCCTCGCCACCTCCTGCGCGGGCAGGTCGAGCAACGCGGCGATGTTGAATCCGCGGCAGCGCACCTCCAGCACCTCCGGTCGGAAGCGGCGGCCGTCGCAGCCGGGGCAGCGGATGTAGGCGTCGGGGAGGAACTGCAGTTCGACCTTCTCGTATCCAGCCCCGCGGCAGTGGGGGCAGGCGCCGGCGGCGGAGTTGAACGAGAACGCGGAGGGGCGCAGGCCGCGAGAGCGCGCGTCCTCGGTGGCGGCGAAGGCCTCGCGCAGCGGATCGAGGACCCCCATGTACGTAGCCGCGTTCACGCGCGCGCTGCGGCCGAGCGGCGACTGGTCGACGATCACGGCGCCATCGATGAGGCCGGCGCCCTGGAGCGCGTCACACGCGCCCGCTTCCGATTCCGGCAGGCCGAGCTGGCGGCGCAGGTTCCGGTACAGGACCTGGTCGACGAGAGTGGACTTGCCGGAGCCGGACACTCCCGTGACGCAGACGAAGAGCCCGAGCGGGACGTCCACGGTCAGGTCGCACAGGTTGTTCTCGCGGGCTCGGAGGATTCGGAGCTTGCGGTCCGGGTCCGGGCGGCGCCGCTCTTCCCGTGCCGGCATCTCCAGGCGCCCGGCGAGGAACGCCCCGGTCTGCGAGAGCGGCGCCTCCAGCAGTCCGGCCAGCGGACCTTGGTACACCACCTCGCCGCCTTGCTTCCCGGGCCCCGGCCCGAGATCGATCACGTGATCGGCGCCGCCGATGATCGCCGGATCGTGTTCGACGACCACCACCGCGTTGCCCGCCTCGGCAAGCCTGCGCAGCACGCCCGCGAGCCGGCCGGCGTCGCGCGGATGCAGGCCGACGGACGGCTCGTCGAGCACGTAGAGGGTGCTCGTCAGCGAGCTGCCCAGCGCGGTGGCGAGCGTGACCCTCTGCGCCTCGCCTCCCGAGAGCGTGCGCGACTGGCGCGAGAGCGTCAGGTACCCGAGCCCCACGTCGCAGAGGAAGCGGAGGCGCCCGCGGATCTCGCGCAGGAGCAGGTCGGCTGCGGTATCGTTCGCGTTCGGCGTCCAAGCGGCGAAGAACCGTTCCGCATCGGCGATGGGCAGCGTCTCGACGTCGGGGAGCGTCTTGCCGTCGATGCGGAAGAGGAGCGCCGCGGGCTTGAGCCGCGCACCCCGGCAGTCGGGACACGGGGTGTAGCGGCGGTAGCGCGAGAGCAGGACACGGACATGCATCCGGTAGGTCTTCGATTCCAGCCATTCGAAGAAGCCGTCGATGCCGTACCAGCGGGTCCGCCAATGCTCCCGTCCGCCCGGCTCGCCTTCCCAGATCAGCTGGCGCGTCTCTTCGGGAAGCTCGCCCCAGGGCACGTCGGCGCGGAGCCGCTGCCGCTTGAGGAAGCGCAAGAGATCCTGCTGGCAGTCGCCGTAGAAGGGCGTCTGGAACGGCTTGACGCAGCCCTGGGCGATGGAGAGGCGGGGATCGGGAACGACCAGGTCGGGGTCGATCTCCATCGTCCGCCCGAAGCCCTTGCAGGCCTCGCAAGCGCCGACCGGGTTGTTGAAGGAGAAGAGCGCGGGGGTCGGGTCGGAGCAGGCCAGGTCGCAGCGGGCGCAGTGCAGCGCTTCGCTGAAACGGAGCGGCTCTTCGCGTCCGTCGACGTGCAGCTCGACCCGGCCCTTGCCGTAACGGAGAGCCGACTCGAGCGAATCGATGATGCGCTGGCGCCGGTCCCGCTCGGCGCCGATGCGGTCGAGCACGACGGTGACGACGCCGTCGTGCGCGCGGAGCTCCGCGTCTTCCAGCGCAATGGGCCGTCCCCCTTCGAGCACACGGCGGAAGCCGGCCTCCTGCAACGTCTCCCGCAGCGCCTTCGCGCTGACGCGACCCACGCGACAAGGAAAGCAGAGGAGCACCTGCTCGCCTCCGGCAGCGGAGATCAGCGCTTCGAAGATCGAGGAGGGCGAGTCCCGCACCACAATCTGACCACAGCTCTTGCAGTGGAGCACCGCTGCACGCGCCCAAAGGGCCCGGAGGTAGTCGGCGATCGAGGTCATCGTGCCGACGGTGGACCGCGATGTGCGGACCGGAGCGGTCCGATCGATGGCCAGCGACGGCAAGACGCCCTCGATCCGATCGGCGGCGGGCCGATCGAGCCGCTCGAGGAACTGCCTCGCGTACGGGCTGAACGTCTCGACGTACCGCCGGTATCCCTCGGCGTGCAGCACGTCGAAGGCGAGGCTGGACTTGCCAGCTCCCGCGACGCCGGTCACAGCCGTCACCGCGCCGACGGGCACCCGAACGCCGACGTCCTTCAGGTTGTTCTGTCTAGCCCCTTCAACGAGGATGAATCGGCCGTCCATGGTGGGGGCGGGAAGGTAACATGCGAGGGACGTCAGCGAGCGAGTGAACGCACGGTGCTGCTCGCAACGCCGCTTGCGATGGATACCGTCTTCTCAGGAGTCGAATTCCCAAGGCCTGAACAGCCCAAGCGACCGGCCGCGCAAGCGGCCGCTCGAGGCAGAATGCATGGCTCGATCCCTCATCGCGCGGGTGACCGCGATCGCATTTGGCGTTGAGCTCGCCTTCGCCCTCGCGATTCCGGTGGCCTATCTGCACCTCTTCAACATCGAGCGCCGCGAGGATCGCGCGCTCGTGCTCGCCATCGTCGGCGCGCTGTACCTCGTCAGGACCGCCGCGCTGATCGGCTTTCTCGCCTCGCTGCTGCGCCCGATCGAGCGCTGGCTTGCCGCCAGCCATTCTTCCTCCCAACCGGCCCCGGATCTCACCCGCCGGGCCGCCCGCGCCGCCTACGATGCGCCGCTCTTGTTCCCGCTCGTCTGGGCGACCTCGTGGCTTTTGTTCTACCTGCCGGTGACGGCCTCCCTGCAAGGCTTGTTCGCCGACCGGATCCCGCTGAGCGCGCGCGCCGGGGAGGCGACGGTCCTGTTCGGGTTCTCCTGCTTCGCCGCCGCGCTGCCGCTCTCGTACGCCTTGCTCAGCTGGCTCCTGGGCCCCGTCGCGGGGCGCATCTCGCTCTCGGCGCGCGAGCGCGACCTTGCTTTGCCGGGGCGCCGCCTTTCGGTGCGCGCACGGCTGGTCGCGCTGTCGCTCTCGCTCATCACCGCGCCCACCGTCTGGATGGGGGTGAACGCGTACATGTCCCAGATCTGGACGGCACAGCGCAATCTGGCGGCGCGTGCCGGCCTGCTCGCCGACGCGCTCGAGCACCAGCTCGCGGGGTCGTCAGATCGCACCTGGGAAGCGGCTACGCGCGCGCTCTCGACGCCTCTCGACGTAGTCGCGGTCGCCACCACCGACGGAGCGATCATCGCCAACAGCGACGCGGCCCGCGAGCTCGCTGCCGCGCCCGGGCTGCGATTTCGCCTCGCGCGCGCCCTTTCCCGGGCGCCCGCCGAAACCGTCCTGGACCCGAGCGCCCAGCGCGCGCTCGCCTATCGCGGGATCCCGGCTGGAACCGGCGGCACCTTTCCTGGAGCCGTGGCCCTGGTGATCTCGCGGGAGCCAGGACGCGACCGCGGAGGAGAGCTCTTCACCCTGCTGTTCTTCGCGCTGGTGGCGCTGTCATGGGCGCCGATCTGCGCCGGCTTCCTCGCCGGGTCGATCGCCGGACCGCTCGGGAGCATCCGCGCGGTCGTGGCGCAGATCGTCGAGAGCGAGGACGCCGATCGCGTAGGCCGGATCCCCATCTTCCACCGGGACGAGCTCGGCGAGCTCGCCCAGGGCGTGAACGAGATGATCGATCGGCTCCAGGCATCGGCGGAGCGCATCCGCCGCTATGGCGCTGATCGCGAGCAGCTGCTCGCGGTCGCCGCGCGCCGCGCCGCCGAGCTCGACGCCGTGCTCGACAACATGGTCGAGGGCGTGTTCGCCTGCGACCGGAGCGGCGGCCTCACGCACACGAACGCCGCCGGCCTGCGACTGCTCGATCTATCGCCCGCCGTTGCCGTTTCGCGCGCAACCCAGGAGCCGGGGACAGGCGGCGTCGGACCACTTCATCCCGACGGTCGGCCGTTCTCCCCTGCGGAGCTGCCGCTCGCGCGCGCCCTCGCCGGCGAGATCATCGTCGAGGAGGACGAGGTCCTCGAGAACCCGAGCAGCCATCGGCCGGTCTTCCTGCGTTCCAGCGCGGCGCCCATCCGCGATACGGCCGGGGCGATCGCGGGAGCGGTCGCGGTGGCGCGCGACGTGACCGAGGTGGTGGAGTTCGATCGGCTCAAGGACCAGTTCATCCGCGTCGCGGCCCACGAGCTGAAGACGCCGGTGGCGATCCTCAAAGGTTACTCCCTGATGCTGATGCGCAGCGACCAGACGCTCTCCATCCGATCGCGGAGGATGCTCGAGGCCATCGACCGCGGGGCCGAGCGCATCAACCGCATCGTCGAGGACCTGCTCGATATCTCGCAGGCTTTCCTCGACGCGCTGCATCTTTCGCCCGCGCCCGTGGACCTGGACGAGCTTGCGCGCGAGACGGTGGCCGGCCTGCGCGCCTCCGAGCTCCACCGGGTCGTCGTGCAACGGGAGGACCCCGGCCCGATGACGGTCCGAGCCGACGCCGCACGCACCCGGCAGGTGCTCGGCAATCTCCTCAGCAATGCCATCAAGTACTCACCCGCGGGCGGCACGATCGAGGTCGTGCTGAGCGTGGATCGCGCGGCCGGCGAAGCCCGGACCTCGGTCCGGGATTCCGGCGTCGGCATTCCCACACAGAAGCAGGGAGGGATCTTCCGCCTGTTCTACCGCGCCCATACCGATACTCCGCACGACTATGGAGGGATGGGGGTCGGGCTCTACATGGCCAAGGAGCTGATCAAGCGCCAGGGGGGTCGCATCTGGTTCGAGAGCCGGGAAGGCGAGGGCAGCATCTTCTCTTTCACCCTTCCGCTCGCCTGAGAGGTCGTCGCTGCCGTGGAGAAGGCCTCGCTGATGGTGTTGGTGGTGGAAGACGATCCGGACCTCGCCGCGCTCGAGGCGGACCTGCTCGAGGAACGCGGCCACCGCGTCGAGGTCGCGTTCAACGGACGCGAGGCGCTGGCGGCGGTCGAGCGCGCGTCGCCCGATCTCATCCTCCTCGACATGAAGATGCCGGTGATGAGCGGCCGCGAGTTCGCCGACGAGTACCGGCGTCGTCAGCGCTCGCCCGCCCCGATCGTCGTGGTGACCGCGGCCGACGACGCTCAAAGGCGCGCCGCCGAAGTCGGCGCGAGCGGCTGGATCGCCAAGCCTTTCGATCCGGACGCTCTCGTCGACCGCGTGACGCGGCTCCTTCCCTCCGCCGGGCGGTCGTAGCACGCGCCGATCAGCGGCTCGGGTTCGCCCCCTCGCGGGCGCGCACTTCGCGCCAGTACTCTTCGGCGAAGCGGCGAAAATCGAAGCCGACCGCACGGAAGCGGTGCAAGATCCGGAGATAGCGCGCGCGACACTCGCTGCGCAGCCGTGCCACGGAGGGGTGGAGGTCGTCGCAAGCGTCGAACCGAGCAGCGCCGAGTTCCAGCTCAGGGAGATATTCATCCAGCCAGAAGCGCATGAGGTTCGGCCAGCCAGGCCTCGATCGCCAGCGGTCGCCGAGCACGTCGTCGCGGCGCAGGCGCGCGCGGGCGAGCACGTCGTCGGGGAAGTAGCAGATCCCGTGCGCTGCATCTTCGGCGAGATCTCGCAGGTTGTTGAAGAACTGGTCGAGCACCCCGAGCCCGCGGATGGCTTCGAATTGCGGCGGCGAGAGGAAAGGCACGAGCTGAAACAGCGAGCCCGACAGCCGATCGAGCATCGCGCGATGATCCGCCAGCCCGGACAAGCGCAGGTCCCGACGGTGGAAGGCGCGAAGGGCCGCCAGATAGCCGGTCCAGGCAGCCAGCGCCCGCGGCCCGTCCGCAGCAAAAACATGCGCCGGGAGTCGCAGAAAGATGTCGTCCGCTGCCGCCCGATCGAGCTGCCGGGCCTCCGAAAGTCGGTCGGCCTGGCGGATGGCGCGAATGCGCTGCACCCAGACCGGCTGGATCGATGGCGGCAGCTCGACCACCCAACCGGCACTGTCGAAGTCCTTGAGCGCATCATCGCCCAATGCAGCGTGCGCAGACGAGTCGAGGTGCGAGGCGGCCCACGCGATCCCGGCCGTCGATCGAGCGATGTAACGCATGTGCACTCGAGCCTAGTGCATCTGCACGAGCACGCTCAAGCTTGTTCCTCGATCGTAGCGGTGGCTCGCCTGCCATGGTGAGCGGCAGGGCGAGCAAACGGCCGGCCTGCCGCAGGCACGCGGGCTCCGAGTCGAATGAATACCTTCCCCTTCGTGGTTTTTGGCAGCGTCGGCCGAAATTCGCCGATCGATGACAACGTGCGCAGCACGCTCGCGGCCGATGTCATCGTCGCAAACGCTCCCGACCCGGTCTTCGTCTGCGATCTCCGCGGCAAGATCCTGGAAGCGAACGCGGCGGTCTCGCAATTGCTCGGCCTTCGCCGCGACGAGGTCCTGGAACAATCCGTCTCGCGCTTCCTCAGCCCGCCGGAAACCCAGGAGTTCGTCGCCGCCGTCCGCGAGGTCGTGGACCGCGGCGTGACGCGGAACCTCCGTCTCAACCCGGGTAGCGCTTCGGGCGAGGTCATCCCGACGACGTTGAACGCATCGGCGCTGCGCGATGGAGCGGGCCATGCCATCGGGGTGATCGGGATCCTTCGCGACATGCGGGAGCTGGACAAGGCCCGCGCGTACGCCGAGAGCCTCATCAAGAACGCCCCGGACCCGGTGTTCGTGAGCGATCTGCGAGGGAAGATCCTGCAGGCGAACGACGCCGTCTTCGCCCTGCTGGGGTTCCGTCCCGACGAGGTGATCGAGCAGTCCCTGTCACACATCATCTCGCCCGAAGAGACCAGGGAGTTCATCGCGGCGCTGCGCGAGGTGGTGGAACGCGGCGTCACCCGCAACGTCCGGCTGAATCCTCGCAGCGCCTCCGGCGAAGACATCCCGACCACTCTCAATGCTTCTGCCCTGCGGGATCCCGACGGAACGGTCATCGGCGCCATCGGGATCCTGCGCGACATGCGCGCCTACGAACGGGTCGTGCGCGACCTGGAGGAATCCCGGCGCGAGCTGCGGGAGGCGGACAAAGCCAAGGACCATTTCCTGGCGATGGTCTCGCACGAGCTGCGCACGCCGCTCACGGCGATGCTCGGATGGGCCCGCCTGCTGCGGGTCGGATTTCAAGATGCGGTCCGCGCCGCCCGGGGACTCGAGGTGATCGAGCGCAACACGAAGCTCCTCGCTCAACTCATCGAGGACCTCCTCGACGTCTCGCGCATCGTGACGGGCAAGCTCCGCATCGAACCCCGGCAGGTCGATCCGGTCGCGATCGTCGAGGCGGCCATCGAGGCCGTGCAGGGCGTCGCGGACGCGAAGGAGATCGAGCTGGACACCTTCCTCGATCCGGATGCAGGTCCGCTCCTCGCCGATCCGGATCGGCTGCAGCAGGTCGCCTGGAACCTCCTCTCGAATGCCATCAAGTTCAGTCCGGCGCGCGGTCGTGTCGGGATCCGCCTGGAGCGCGCCGGATCGCTCGCGCGCATGACCGTTTTCGACGACGGCGTCGGCATCAAACCGGAGCTCCTCCCGCACATCTTCGATCGATTCCGGCAGGGCGAGCGATCATCGGGCGGGCTCGGGTTGGGACTGGCCATCGTGCGCCACATCGTCGAGCTGCACGGCGGCGCCGTGCGGGCGCAGAGCGCGGGCGAGGGGAAGGGCGCGACCTTCACCGTGGAGCTCCAGACTCTGAACGAAACGGGAACGGTCGCCGCGGCGGCACCCCTTTCCGGGGAAGGGGCCGCGCGGACGCGGCTGACGCCGCTGCGGGGAGTGAAGCTGCTGGTCGTCGACGACGACGTGGATACCCGGGAGCTGTTGAGCATGATCCTGCAAGAAGCCGGAGCCGAGGTCGCTACCGCCGGGTCCGCCGACGACGGGCTCGCGGCATTCGAGCGCCAGCGGCCCGATGTCCTGGTCAGCGACATCGGGATGCCTGACGGAGATGGCTACAGCTTGATCCGAAGGGTGCGTCAGCTGGAAGGCGAGAGCGGCACCAGGATCCCTGCCGTCGCTTTGACGGCGTTTGCACGGGCGGAGGATCGGGGCGAGGCACTCGGGTCCGGGTTCCAGGCCCACCTGGCGAAGCCGATTGAACCCGGCGAGCTTACCGCGCTGATCGCGCGACTCATCGTGTAGCGCCGGGTCATGCGCGGCGGCCGCCGAGCGGACGATCGAAGCGCCTGACAAGGAGACAACGGAAACCGGATCGAGCAGGGATGCGAGATGGCATTCTGGGGTAGAACCCTCGCGTGGCGAAGAAGGTGCGCGTCGATCTGGAAGAGCTCCGCTGGGCGTTCGAGGATCAGCAAGGCGAATGCTCCTGGGTCCTCGACACCGAGACGGGGATCGTGCTCAGACTCAGTGAGGAAGAGGAAGACGAGCTGCCCCTCTCCATCGAGGAGATCGAGGAGGATTCGACGGGCCGATTCCTGGCCATCGAGCCGGAAGATCCGCAGGAGGGGTACGGCGACATGCAGGCATTCATCGGGACCGTGGCCGACTCCCAGTTCCGAGAGCTGCTCGAGGTCGCGATTGCGGACAAGGGAGCGTTCCGCCGATTCAAGGACGTGCTCGCCCGTGTTCCCGACGAGCGCGAGCGCTGGTTCGTTTTCCAGCAGGAGCGCGTGTTCGCGAGGATCCGCGACTGGCTGGCGGCGAACGGCATCGAGTCGCCGCAAGGCTGATCCGCGACACATTCCGAAACGTGAATTCGACTGTCTCGCGGGAGTCCGTGGCGGCATGTGGAGGATGGTGAGCCTCATCGCGTTGGCCGCCTGCGCGAGCTATCGCGCGCTGCCGCTGGAGACGGCAGCGCCGGGACCCTCGCCGCTGACGCTGCGTTACGAGCAGAAGCGGATGAATCTCTTCGCGTCGACGCGGGAGGACGCGCAGATCGAGGCCGTCTTTGCGTCGGACACCACCATCGCGGCCCTGGTCTCGCGGCCCCGCGACGGCGTGTTCGTTTCAACCGACGGAGGCTCGGACTGGACGTTCGCGCCGATCGACGATCGCCTCAGCGACATGATGTTCGACGGCCCGCTCATCGTCGGCCGCGCGGCAGCACACCTCCATTGTTCGAAGGACGGCGGCAAGACCTGGCGCTCTTGGGGCGGGTTCCCCATCGAAGCCGCCGTCGTGGTGGGAAGCGCGATCTACGCCGCCGCGGGCGGACATCTGTACGTCTCGCAGGACTGCGCGCAGAGCTGGAAGACATTCACGCCGCAGATCCCTGGCACCTGGCGCGCGCGGAGCATCGCCGTCGACCGGCAGAGCATCTACCTGTCCGTACGAGGGACCCGCGAGACCGCGCCCTTGACGACCCTGCTGGACGGAAGCTCCGACGCGGCTCAGACCGCGCTGTCGTTCGTCGACGGACGCGACTCGAGACGGCCGGCCGGGGGCGAGGTCTGGGTTACGCACGACGGCAGCGCGCTCTGGCAGCGGACGTCGCTGGCCCTCGACGCCTGGGTCTTCGCGCAGGGCGGGGAAATCTGGGCCGTGGCCGCCGATCCGATGATCGAGGGCGCCGCGCTCGTGCGGCGAGCGCCCTTGCTGGCCGCTGCGCTCGACGGCCAGCTCCAGGGCGCTCGCGTCGACGCGAACGCCTTGCGCGCCTCGTTCACGTTCCCCGGCCGCGACCGGCTCCTGCGCGCGATCGCCGCCCCGGCGTTTCGTTCGCTCGACGAGGGCGTGACCTGGGCGCGCATGGATTCGACGCCGATCACCCTGCGGACCGCGCTCGAACGACAGCGCGCCGCTCAACCAGCGATGGAGAGAGCGTCGGAGACGCCGCGCAGATCGGACCGCGGCGGTGGGCGCGCCGGCGGAGCTCCCGGCGGTGAGGGCGGCCGCGGCGGACGTCGCGGAGGCCGACGCGCCGCGCCCTCCGGGCAGCCGCCGCAGCAAGTACAGCGCGGTCCCCGCACCGTACCGCCCGAGACATTTTTCACCCTGCTCGATCCGCTGCGCCTTCTCGCGCGCTTCAACTCGGGCCGGGCGCTGACCGGCATCGCGGGCGACAAGGTCCTTCATGCCTACGCGCCGACAGAGCGGTTCTGGAACTCGCTGGTCGATGCGATGATCGCCGAAAGCGACGCCGAGGGAGAGATCGCGCTCAGTCCCGGAGGGCGCGGCCCGGTCAGCGCGCCCGATGGAGCGTTCGAGATCCTCTTCTCCACCGACGGCGGCGCGAGTTGGAGCGAGCTCACTCCCCCTCGGTTCGATGCCTCGCTTCTAGAGAGAGGCATCCTTCCCTATCCGGTGGGGATCGCGGCTGCCTCCCAGCAGGACGTCGTGCTGTTCGCCGGCATCGACCGCAGCGGCCAGGGCTGGCGCGACACCTGGCGCTGGGCACGGTAGCGACTCTTCAGCGGCGGTGCTGGCGAACGACTTTGCGCCGCACCAGCGGATGCCCTCGGAACCATGGGTGGGCGTACCAGGCAAAGTGCCCTGGTCCATGGACGAAGTGCGGCCGCGGACCGAGGCCGAACACCCACGGGGCCAGCACCCAGCGCCACCCGAAGGGTTGGTAGAACACGAACATGTACGCGACCCCGCTGGTATCGATCACGTGCGTGTACTGCTGGTCGTACGGCATCCACACCCAGCCGTACTGCGCCGTGTAGACCCATTCCCCGGGAACGTTCGAGGGCGCGGGAGCCGCGTTTGCCGTCACCTGCGGCGGCTCGATCGGTTGTGCCGTCGGAGGCGCGGGTGGCGGCGGGGGTGGCGGTTGTGATTCCGGCGGCGGGGCAGGAGGCTGCGCGTCGTCCGGGGGCGGCGGCGGCGGTTCGGTCTGCGCCAGCGCGGGCACGGCGAGCACGAGGGAGAAGAGGAAGACGAACGTCTTCGTCATGGCGGATCGGTCCTTTCGCCCGGAGTGGTAGTGCTGCTTCGCCTCCTGCGCAGTTCGACGCACGGAAGGGAAACAAACCCGCAAAAGTGGGTTGGTTGCTGCCTCAGCCTTGCGGCTCCAAGGGCCAAGGAACGCTCAATAGCGCCCGCTCCGGCCGCCGCGCCCACGCCGCCCTACGGATTCAGGTCCACCTTGCTCGCCTTGATGTTCAGCACCGGCCCCGCCTGGATCCCGCCCTTCTGCGAGATGTTCAGATCGAAGGTGGTCCCGATGTCCGCCTTGCCGGTCTTCGACGTCTTGATCTCGAGGTCCTCGCACTCCAGGACCAGCTTCTTCTCGGCGTGCAGCTCGACGTCGCCTTCCTTCGCCTCGATGAGGAACTTCTTCGCCTTCACGTCGAAGGTGACGGTCCGTTTCCCCGACATGTCGCCGATGGTGATCTTCTCTTCGCCGTTCTTGTCCGAGATCACGATCTGGTGACCCGACTTGGTCTGGATCATCACCGTCGTGTTCTCGTCGACGTAGGCGGTCTTCATCGGCTTGTCCTTGCCGTTCCAGAGCGAGCCGATGACGAAGGGCCGATTGGTCTGCCCCCGCTCGAATCCGA
>Ga0209805_1001075_pt1 | contig 16768 bp, 21 predicted proteins | sample GraSoiAngelo_148_FD_185905 | JGI IMG/M metagenome (GOLD analysis project Ga0209805, IMG submission 185905) | Grasslands soil microbial communities from the Angelo Coastal Reserve, California, USA - 14_1009_09_20cm (SPAdes) (version 2) | ecosystem: Environmental > Terrestrial > Soil > Grasslands ... | reverse complement strand
TCGATACCATCCTCAGCCGGCGCGAAGCCGGACTACGGGCACTCGTGGAAGAGACGCTCGGGCCGTTCCGACGTCGGCGCCATGCACTGGATGCCGCGCTGGCCCTGACCGATTTCGGCGTCTGGCGGTCGTTGACTCGCTCCGGGCTTTCGACAGCGGATGCTGCGCGACTCGTCACCGATCTCCTGATGACCTGGTTGAACCGACGATCAGCAACTCGCTAGGAGGGCTCAAGAAATGGCCGAAGTGCACGAAATCGCTGACGGAATCTTCCGGATCGCAACCTTTATCCCCGAGGCCAACATTACGTTCAACCAGTTCCTGATCGCGGACGACACGCCGCTGCTGTTTCACACCGGGCAGCGGCTGCTCTTCCCCCTAACCCTGGAGGCGGTCCGACAGGTGATCGACCCGACCCGGTTGCGCTACATTTCATGGTCGCACCTGGAGGCGGACGAATCCGGGGCCCTCAATGAATTCCTCCAGCTCGCCCCGCAGGCCGAAGCGGTCCACAGCGAACTGGGCGTCACGGTCAACGTCAACGATTTTGCCATCCGTCCGGCGAAGATCATGGCCGACAACGAAGTGCTCGATCTCGGGCGCCACAAACTCCGTTTCCTGATCACGCCGCAGGTGCCCCACTGCTGGGACGCCATCCTTGCGTTCGAGGAGACAACTGGCACCTTGATGGCGAGCGACCTGTTCACCCAGCTTGGCGAGAAAACCTCCATTACCAGTGGCGACATGGTGGAACGTACGATGGCGTCTCACAAACAGCTGCCTACGTACATTCCGGTGAGCCAGCACACGGCACGAGTCTTTGATCGGTTGGAAGCATTGCGGCCTGGCGTCCTGGCGTGCATGCACGGACCGGCTTTCAGCGGAAACGCCGTGCAGGCGCTTCGGGACTTGCGCACCGCGTTGTTCTCCCAGCCCGAGCTGGAGCTGACCACGATCGGGTAGGACCGGAGCCTTAGCCCGCTTCCGGGGGATGGAGCTCGAAAACCGGTCGGCCCACGGCGGCTTCGATTGGGTTATCGATATCAATCTTGTCGACAGTTCGAACGAACCACGAGCCGAGCCTCGTTCGCCGTGCGTGAGGAGCGAGGACATCGCGAATGAACGCGGCCGCCTCGGTCGGCCCCAGCTCGACGGCGGTCACCTCTTCTTTCTGGCGTCGGACGGTGATGGTGGCGCGGCCGGCGGCGCGCAGGTTGCGCACCCAGTTGACCTCGCCGAAGGGACTGATGATGCCCCGCCTGCCTGCGTTCTCGGCGATCGTGACCGGCGTGGTCCGAGGCAGGCCGGTCTTGCGGCCTCGAATCGTGAGGAGCACATCGGGACCCATCGGTACGCCGGCGGCCATGAGGGGCTTGGCAAGGTAGTTGAAGAATGGGACCCACGGCGGAACACGCGTAGATCTGATTTTTGCTCCCATGATGTGAGCTTAAACTGCGGTCGTGATCAAACTCGTCTACTGCATTACTCGGCGGCCCGGCATGTCGGTCGATGAGTTCTCGCGCTACTGGCACGACATACACGGCCCCATCGGGCACCGGATCCCGGGGCTCCGCCGGCTCGTCCAGAGCCATCCGATCCCCCATCCGGACGGGATGGCGCCGCCCCCCTTTGATGGGATGGCCGAGCTCTGGTTCGATGACCTCGTCGCGCTTCGGGCTGCCCAGCACTCTCCCGAGTGGCAGGCCTCGAGCGAGGACGAGGACAACTTCATCGACAAAACGCGCACGGCCCTGTTCCTGACTGAAGAGCGCGAAATTGCCGGCTAGCTACGAATCGCTGTTTGCTGTCCTCAGGCGATCACGCCAGTGCTTGCTCTCGTCGAGACCGACAACACAAAAGAGCTTGCCTTCCGGGTCGGCGAGGACAACGAAATCCTCACCGTCCTCTGCAGGCCGGTGAACGGTCGCGCCAATTTTGAGCAACCTCTCCACCTCCGCCGCCTGGTCGGTGGCGTAGAGGTCCACGTGCAGACGATTCTTGCCGAACTTCAGCTCGTCCGTTTGCTGCACGGACAGGTTCGGACCAATGCCTTCAGGATCCTTCAATACGACCCAATCGTCATCCGCCGGACCTCGGGGAACGTACTGCAGGGCTTCTTGCCAGAAGGCAGCGGTCCTGCCGAAGTCTTTGCAGTTGATAACAACCGAGCCGATCTTCAGCATCGCCCTAACGATACGCCGACCTGACGAAGTCCCATCTGCCGAAATGATCTTCCGCCAGGCCGGCTGACTGCGTCGGGTTAAGCGAGCGTCGCGAGATGCTCCCCGAGACGGTCATAGGTCTCCCGCATCCCCGGCTCCATCCCCGACTGAAGATGCCCGTCGCGGTCCTCGATCGATTTGTACTGCAACCTGCTCGTGATCGTCGTTTTGCTGTCCTTCTCCACATAGCTCACGGTCACCAGGTAGTCATGCCCCGGCATCGCCTCCCAGCCCTCGGTGTAGACGGCGCGCTCGGGTGCCGCGATTTCGCGGTACACGCCCGACCACCCGTCTTCGCGGCCGGTGTCATTGTCCCGCAGGGCGTAGCGCCAGGCCCCTCCCGGACGCAGGTCGATCTCGCAGACGGTCATCGTAAAACGCCGTGGGCCCCACCACCGCTTGACGTGCTCAGGCTTGGTGCACGTCTCCCAGACGAGACGGCGCGGCGCATCGACCACCGCAGTGATGACCAGCTCACGATCCGACGGCGTGTTCAGCGTGACAACGGGCTTACTCTTGACGGCCATTTCGCTCCTCCTTGCCTTTCAGCTCCTGCAGATACTCGTCGAGTTGGCCAATACGCTCCTCCCAGTTCTCGCGATAGCGCTCCACCCAGTCGGCGACGTCCTTCAACCGCGCCGCGTCCAGCCGGCACGGCCGCCATTGCGCCTGCCGTCCCTGCGTCACCAGCCCCGCGCGGCGGAGCACTTTGAGGTGCTTCGAGACAGTCGGCAGTTTGAGCTTGAATGGCTCCGCCAGCTCCAGAACCGTGGCCTCGCCCTGGGCGACCCGTGCCAGGATCGCCCGCCGGGTCGGATCCGCCAGGGCGGCAAACGTGACGCTCAGCTGATCGGTCGCCATCATAGTTTCTCCATGAGCTAATTAGCTAGTCGGTAGAATACCAGGCGGTAGAGCCAGCTGTCAAGTCTCTCGCTCGCGCCTAGCCCGGGGTCTGGCCGGACGTTATGGCGTCGAAGCAGGGATCAGTTGCGCGCGGGCACCTGTTGCACCGCCCAGCGGTTCCCGTCCGGATCGCTGAAAAAAACGAATGAGCCCCACGGGAACTGCTGGACTTCACTGGCCTCGACGCCGCGCTTGACCAACTCGGCGCGGGCGGCGCTGATGTCCGAGACCACCATCTGCATGCCCTGCACGGACCCAGGCTTCGCGTCCACCAATCCTTTGCCGAGCGCGATCGAGCATGCCGACCCCGGAGGGGTCAGTTGCACGAAGCGAATTTCATCGCTGACGGTCTGGTCGTGGTCCGCGTTGAAGCCGACCTTCTCGGTATAGAAGGCCTTGGCGCGATCTACGTCTGAAACGGGGATCGCAACGAGTTCGAGCTTCCAGTCCATGACGCCTCCTTATTACAGTAATCACAGAATGCAATGTTCGACTCCAATAAATAGCAGAAACTCGCCGACCAGGAGCTGGCACGCGTGACATGCGTCTGGGGATACGGCAGGGTCGCCTGGTTCAGGGATACGGGTCCCACCAGATCGTAACGAGCTGGCGTGGCTCCGCCGATAATCGCCAGCCGCCGTCACGCTCGACGGCGTGCTGCAGGACGATGCTCCGAACTTCATCATCGCGAGAGTGGTCGAGGCACACGGTCCGCCGCATAAAGGCGACCAGACCATCGAGATCCGTGAAGCCGCCTCGTTGCTGCGATTCCCAGAGCTGGACGCGGGGATCAATCCCGCAGTCACGGATGACCTCGAGGGCCTGCTCCCAGGAGGGGCCCGTCGGCCGCTGGAGATCCCAGAAGTGTTTCCAGAGCGCACGTTCCAAGGGCCGATCGCGCGGATGCGACCGCGTGATCTCGATTACCACTCGACGCCGCGCTGCATGGTCGAGCGCCTCGATGAACGGAGCCAGATCGGGGACGTTATAGAGCACGTGACCGCAGACCACCACATCCGCGGGTCCGGCTTCGGCCGCCGCTTCCGGCCAGGGCCCCACCACCGTGATATCCGCCGGACTGTTCTCGAGCATGGCGGGCTGGCTGTCCACCGCAACGATCCGATCAGCTGGCGGCCGCAGCGGCAACGACATGGCGCACCGGCCAGCCCCCACGTCGAGCACCTTGCCGCCCTGCGCCAATGCCTCGAGGGCGCAATCGTGGGAGAGCGTCAGCCCGGAGTGCCCGGGTTCGAAGAGCGCAACCGGAAGTGTCCAGGGATCCTCGGGGGCCTGGGCAAGAATCCGTTCAGGGATTGCCCAGGCGGCGAGCTCTTGTTGCCAGCGTAGCGAGCTCAGCCTAGCCAACCGAGTGAACGAGGTCGCCGCCGAAGACGAGGGGACCCTCGGGCTGAAAGGCGTCGGCGAGCCGGTCGAATTCCTGGAACTCTGGATCCGCGTCGTGCTCCGAGTGCTCGGCCATGCTGGGAACCTCGACGACGATGACGTACTTGGCGACCTTGCGCCGCTCATCACTGCCGAACTGCGATCGAAAAAAGCGCGCGCTCAGGAATTTGCCCCGCGCGTGATAGTCGCGCCACCGCGGCAGCTGCCGCTGGGCGAAGAGCGCCTCGTACTCCTTCGCCTGCTCCGCCCTGACGTGGATGATGATCACGTTGACCTGACTCATTTGAACCTCCTACCCGCCTCGCCCTCCAGGGTAATGATGCGCTCACGCGGTAGGCTGGAAGGCGCCCGATGTTACAGGTGCGGCGCGACCGGGAGATTCACCGCGAGGACGGCGGCTGGTTCCAGGCCCGCTGGCATTTCTCCTTCGATCGCTACCGAGATCCCGAGCAGATGGGCGTTGGCCCCCTCCGGGTGTTCAACCATGACCGCCTCGCCCCGGGAGCAATCTGGCCTATGCACCCACACGCCGACATAGAGGGGATCACCTATGTCTGGAAGGGGGCTTTCAGGCATGCTGACAGCCTGGGCAAGGACGGGATCCTCCAGCCGGGGGGAGTTCAGCTGATGACGCTCGGGTCCGGCGCACAGCATTCAGAGCAGAACGCCTCCAAGACCGAGCCGATGGAGTTCCTGCAACTCTGGATTCTCCCCGACATTGCGGACCTGCCGCCCTCGGTCCAGCAGCGGCAGTTTACAAAGGCGCAGCGGACGGACACCCTCCTGAAGGTCGTGGGCGCTCCGGGCGGCGAGGCGATTACGGTCCACCAGGACGCTGCCGTTTTCGTGGCAGCTCTGAGCGCGGGCACCGAAGTCACGCACCGATTCGGATCGAATCGCGCGGGCTATCTCTATCTGATCGAGGGCGCCATCGCCCTGGCCGGCGATCGCCTTTCGACGGGCGATGCCATCAAGATCTTTGAAGAGGCGGAGTTACCGGTTCGGGCTGAAGCGGCGAGCGAGCTGATTCTGGTGGACGTTCCACGGCGGTTTGACCCGGTGGGTGTTTGGGCTCGCTGAGTACATTAGGTAGATGCCGTCCCAGGTTTTCTCCGCGACCGAGGTCAAACACCTGCTGAAGGCGGGAGCCCAGCTAGTCGATGTCCTCGGCCGGGAAGACTTCGAGCACGACCACATGCCCGGGGCGATCAATATCCCACTGAAACAGCTGGACGAAAAGACGGCTGGTCAACTCGACCGAACGCGGCCGGTCCTCGTCTACTGCAATGACTTCGGCTGAGACATGTCGCCGCGGGCCGCGTGGCGGCTCGAGACCCTCGGATTCGAACACGTCATCGACTACGTCCCGGGCAAGCAAGCCTGGTACGAGGAAAACGAGCCGCGCGAGGGCGCGGCGGTCGACGAGACCTGGATCGGCGACGTGGCTGATGCCGAAGTGCCGACCTGTGGCCTGACCGAGCGCATCGGCACGGTGCGCGCTCGAGTCCGTGCAGCCGCTTCCGAGACCTGCGTGGTCGTCAATCCCGAGCGGATCGTGCTGGGATTGCTGCGCAAATCGGAGCTGGACGGCGATCCGCAGGCAACCGCCGAGGCGGTGATGCGGCGAGGGCCGAAGACATTTCGCCCGAGCGTGACCCTTCAGGAGCTGCTGAAGTCCATGCGGGACAACGACATTCAGACCAACAGCCTGGTGACCACGCTGGAAGGCCGGTTGGTGGGGGTCATCTCGCGGGCCGACGCCGAGGCGACCCTGGCGCACGAGCAAAGCGAATCGGCGTAGGGTTCGAATCACCGAAGGAGGGAAGACGTGGACCACCACAAGCAACCGAAACCACCGCGCCAGCTGGCGGGCTACCTGGAATCGATGACGAGAGTCGTGTTCTCCTCGGGCTTGAACTGGCGGGTCGTCGAAGCCAAGTGGCCCGCGATCCGCGAAGCATTTTTGGATTTCGAGCCAGAACGGGTGGCGCGGATGAGTGCCAGGGATGTCGACCGGCTTGCCGGCGATAGCCGGGTGATCCGCAACGTGCCAAAGATCGAAGCCACGGTGCTCAACGCGAAGGAAGTGGTCGCGATCGGTAAGACGCCGGACCGCTTCCGCGCCTACCTCCGGTCGCTGGGTCCGCCGACACAGGCAACCGCCGCGCTGCGGAAGCGCTTCCGCTACCTTGGCGACCACGGCACCTACTACTTTCTGTGGTCGGTCGGCGAGAAGGTGCCGCCGTGGGACGAGTGGAGCAGCCGACCGTCGAAGCCGCCGGCCAGGACGACAGCGAATCCCAGGAAATCAAGCGCCAAACGGGCGCGCGCATAGAGGAGGGAAACCAATGCATCCATCGGTCGAACCCGCTCGACTCCAACGCAACGCCGTGGGGCTTGCCCCCACTCTATTTCAGTCGATCACCCACATGGCGCCCGCCGCCGCAGTCGCCTTCTCCATCATCGTCGGTGTTCCCTACGCCGGAGGGAGTATCCCGCTGGCGGTTCTGCTCGCCCTGATCGCTTGTCTGCTCTGTGCCGTCAGCATCGGGCAACTGGCAAAGCATCTTCCGTCGGCGGGCGGACTCTACACTTACAGCTCGCGCGGTCTTCATCCATATGTAGGATTCCTGGTTGCCTGGGGCTTCATCCTCGCTGAGCCGATCGTTGCGCCCTTGCTGTATCTGGTCTTCGGGAACGAGCTGGCCGCGAACCTTCACTCGCATTTCGGCTGGCCCTACTGGCTGTGGGCGCCGTTCGCCGTGCTCGCCGGCCTGATCGTCTGGTTCCTGACCTATCGCGGCATCCGGCTGTCGACGGGCACCGGGGTTGCGCTCGGCGTTTTCGAGATCGTGGTTTTCCTCGCCCTCGCCGTCACCCTGGTGATCGCGGCCGGGGACCGCAACACCCTAGCAGTCTTTGGACCGAGTACCGGCAACCCCAAGGGACTCGGCTCGATATTTCCCGCGATGATCTTCGCCATCCTCGCCTTTATCGGCTTCGAGGCCGCCGCCCCACTGGCCGAAGAGGCGAAAGAACCGCGCAAGACGATCCCCCGGGCCGTCGTCTTGTCGGCGTTGTTGATCGGCCTTTTCTACCTGTTCTGCTACTACGCTGCCAGCGTGTACTTTGGGCCCGGCAAGATGGTCAAGGACTTCATCGGCTTCAACGGTGGCGATCCTTGGTCCGGCATGGCGCAGGCTGTCTGGGGACCCGGATTGATCATCGTGATCCTGGCCGTCCTGAATAGCGCCATCGCGAACTCCAACGCTGGAGTCAATGCGGCGACCCGAGTTGGTTATGCCCTGGCGCGCATCGGGCTCCTGCCGCGCACCCTCGGACGGGTCCATCCCCACTTTTCAACGCCTTACGTCGCCGTGAACGTGCAGTCAGTCGGCGGCATTATTCTGGCAGTGGCGCTCGGTCTGGTTGCCGGTGGTCCGATCCCGGCGTTCGCCCTGCTGGCAACAGTGGCGACCATCATCGTGGTCACGATCTATATCCTCACCAACGTCAGCAATCTGATTTTCTACCTGAGGGAGCGCCGGACCGAGTTCAATCTTCTGCTCAATGGACTCGTGCCGGTCGTTGGCAGCCTGATCTTCCTGCCGGCGCTGGTGGCCGCCTTCGGTATCGACTTCCTGAACCTTGGCATCACGGCCCTGACACCACCTGCCAACCTGGCGCCGATCATCATCGGGATCTGGATGGTGGCCGGCATCGCGCTGCTGATCTATTTCGCGACCAGGGCGCCGGCTCGGATCACGGAAACGGGGCGAGTCTTCCTGGAGGAGAGCGAGCCAGCCTAACGGCTCGAGATCAGATTCGTATGGCCGTATTCGCGGGTTGATAGATCTGCGGGGCGGCAGCTAATATCTTCTTCTGCCCAGTCGGGCAGGAGGAGGAATACATGCCAGAAACCGCTGTATCCGCACCCGGCAAGCCAGCCTGGGCGGATCTATCGACGACCGATGCTGCTGCCGGAAAGACGTTCTATAGCAAGTTGTTTGGGTGGCAGCCGGAGGACCAGGGCCCCGAAGCGGGCGGTTACGTGATCTTCAAACTCGGCGGCAAGCAGGTGACCGCACTTGGGCCGGTCCAGAATCCGGGCCAGCCCGCCGCCTGGTCGGTTTACATCGCGACCGACGACGCCGCCGCGACCGCGAAAAAAGTGCGCGACGCCGGCGGGACCGTCGCCCTTGAGCCAATGGATGTCCTGGGGCAAGGCTCGATGGCGGTCTTCCAGGATCCGATCGGCGCGTTCATCTCCGTCTGGCAACCGGCCAAGATGAAGGGATTTGACGTGACGAATCAACCGAACAGCTTCGCCTGGGCCGAGCTGAATGGCCGCGGCGTCGAGAAGACGAAGGCCTTTTACAAGAAGGTCTTCGGCTGGGGGGACAAAACGAGCCCGATGGGCGAAGGGCAGCCACCATACACCGAATGGCAGCTTGGTGGTGAGAGTGTCGGCGGCGGCATGGAGATGGGCAAGGATATGCCGACCAGCGTGCCGTCGTTCTGGCTGGTCTACTTCGGGGTGGCCGACGTCGATGCCACGGCGAAGAAGGCAGGCGAGCTCGGCGGTAAGGTCAACATGGCGCCGCAGGACTTCCCCGGCGGGCGCTTCGCGATCCTCGGCGATCCGCAAGGTGCCGTCTTCGGCATCATGCGTATGACGAGCTAGAAACCAAGTCGTTCATTCAGGCAGGGGTCTTTTGGCCCCTGCCTGATTCTTCCGGCCGAAAGACGCAGCTGCGCCGAAGCGGGCAGACGTGACAGCGGGGCGTTCGCGCGCGGCAGATCACGGCTCCGATATCCATCAACGCCTGGTTGATCAGGTAACCCTTCCCCTTCGGAATGACGGTGGACGCCAGATCCCAGAGCTGGCGTGTGCGGGCTCGAGCCGGTCCAGCGACGCCGAAATGCCGCCGCAACAGGCGGGCCACATTCGTGTCGAGCACCGGCGCGTCTCGATGGTGGGCGAAGTTCATCACCGCCCCGGCCGTATAGCGTCCCACCCCCGGCAGCCGGCGAAGCTCGTCGATCGTCTCCGGAAAGACCCCACCACGGTCGGCCACGTGCAGCGCCGCCCCATGGAGCCAGTCACCGCGGATCTTGTAGCCCAGCGGATCCGTGATCGCCTTGACATCCGCGAGCGGCGCCCCGGCCATCGCCCGCACCGTGGGGTAGCGGTGGAGTAGCCGCCGGTAGACTGGCAAAACGCGCGCAATCTGGGTCTGGTGCGAGAGGATCTCGGAGACCAGGATGGCGTACGGATCGCGGGTTTGCCGCCGGCCAAAAGAGCGGCGGCGGCCCCGGGAAATCGTTGCGGCCGCGGGTGCACCCGCGCGCGTTAGACGGTCCGGACCCTTTCCGAAAAGTGGCAGGCGGCGAAACGGCCCGGCGCCTTCTGCTCCAGCGGCGGCTCGGTGTCGGCACAGGGCGTGGGGACCTTGGCGATGGGACAGCGGGTATGGAAGCGACAGCCTGACGGTGGGTTGAGGGGGGACGGGATTTCGCCGGAGAGCTCGATCAGGCGCCGTTGCGACTCGACCCGCGGATTCGGCACCGGGATCGCCGAAAGCAGCGCCTTAGTGTACGGATGCTCCTGGGAATCGTAGAGCTCCTGGCTGGGAGAGATCTCGACGATCTTGCCGAGGTACATCACCATCACGCGATTGCTGATGTGGCGGACCACGGAAAGATCATGCGCGATGAAGATGTAGGTGAGCTTGAACTCTCGCTGCAGGTCCTCGAGCAGATTGATGATCTGAGCCTGGATTGAGACGTCGAGCGCGGATACGGGTTCGTCGCAGACGATCAGCTTTGGGTTGAGACCAAGCGAGCGAGCGATGCCGATGCGCTGCCGCTGACCGCCGCTAAACTCGTGGGGGTAGCGATTGTTGAAGTAGGGATTCAAGCCCACCACGCGCAGCAACTCCTGGACCCGCGCGTCTTTCTGCCTGCCGGTGACGAGGCCGAAGTTCTCCAGCGGCTCGGCGATGATGTCGCCGACCGTCATCCGTGGATCGAGGGAGGCAAACGGATCCTGGAAGATCATCTGGAGCTGCTTGCGTTGCTGCCGCAGCTTCTCGCCCCTCAACTTGGTGATGTCGACGCCGTCGAAGACCACCTGCCCGGAGGTCGCCGGAATCAGCTGGGTGATCAATCGGCCCAGGGTCGACTTGCCGCATCCGGACTCCCCCACCAGCCCGACGGTCTCGCCCGGCCGGATGTCGAAGCTGACGCCGTCGACCGCCTTGACGCTGCCGATCACGCCGGCGTGGAAGTGCTTGACGACCTCGACCACGCGCAGCAGCGGCTCCTCGGTTCCGAGCCGCTGTCGTTCGGCGTCGAGCGTCGCGCTACTCATCGAACCGGCCCCTCGGCGGCGTCGATCGTGCGCGCGTCGACCACCTTGGCCGCCACCCCCTTGGGCGGCCGTACCCCGCTGGCCGCGCCGGGCCGGGTGTCGGTGATGGTGGCGGCGCCCATCTCCGCATAGGCCCGCTTCATCGTCACCCAGCACGCCGCTTCCTGGCTCGGGGCGACCTCCTTCAGCTGGGGGTCGTCCCTGAAGCAGCGTTCGATTCGGTAGGGACAGCGGGGGCTGAACTTGCACCCGGGCGGGAGCTGGATCAGGTCTGGGGGCAGCCCTTCGATTGACCGGAGCCGTTCGCGGCGGTCGGCATCAATCCGTGGTATGGAGCGCAGGAGCGACCAGGTGTAGGGGTGCTGCGGCGATTCGAAAATCTGCTCCACGGGTCCCTGCTCCACGATCTCGCCGGCGTACATCACGATCACACGCTTGCACAGTCCGGCGACCACGCCGAGGTTGTGCGTGATCAGCATGATGGAGGTGCCGGTCGCCTCGTTGAGATCGCGCAGCAGCTCGAGGATCTGCGCCTGGACGGTGACGTCGAGCGCCGTGGTCGGCTCGTCGGCGATCAGGATCTCAGGTCGGTTGGAGAGGCCCATCGCAATCATGGCGCGCTGGCGCATTCCGCCGCTGAACTGGTGCGGGTAGTCGTTCGCCCGTCGCGCCGCATCTGGCACTCGGACCTCTTTGAGCAGGTCGACGCCCCGCCTTTCGATCTGATCTTTGGGAATCTTGTCGTGCGCCTGCATCGCCTCGTCGATTTGAAACCCAACCTTGAGCACCGGATTGAGCGAGCTCAGCGGATCCTGGAAGATCATCGCGATGTCCCGCCCGCGGATGTCGCGCAACTCGTCGACGGGCATCCGTACCAGGTCCTCGCCTTTAAAGAGAATCTTGCCGCCCACGATCCGTCCCGGGCGCTGCACCAGGCCGAGGATGGATAGCGCCGTCACGCTCTTGCCGCAGCCCGACTCGCCGACCAGGCCGAGCGTCTCGCCAGGCATCAAGTCGAAGCTGACATTGCGAACCGCCCTGACTTCCCCGTCGTCAGTGAAGAATGACGTGCTCAGGCCTTCAACCTGAAGGATTGGTTTAGTCAGACGGCCTCCCTAGCCATCCCCGATTTCGCATGGCATGGCCTTCAGCGCTTCTGGCGAGGATCAAACGCGTCACGCAGCCCATCTCCGAAGAAGTTAAAGGCTAGCAGGGTGATGGACAGCGCCAGCGCAGGCCAGAGCAGGATGTAGGGGTCGAACCCGCCCTGGAGCGAGGGCAGGCCCTCGTTCGCCATGCCACCCCAGTCGGCCCTGGGCGGCGGGACGCCAAAGCCGAGAAAGCTGAGGAAGGCGGCGGTCAGGATGGCGACCGGGATGACGAAGGTAGCCTGGACGATGATCGGGCCGAGCGCGTTCGGCAGGATGTGGCCGAAGACGATCTTGCCGGCGCGCGCTCCGCCGGCTCGGGCCGCCTCGATAAACTCGCGCTCCCGGATGCTCAGGGCCTGGCCTCGGGTGAGCCTCGCCATGTCCATCCAGACGGTCGCCGAGATGGCGATGATGATGTTGACCAGGCCGGCGCCCAGCAGCACGTAAAGCGCGACGGCGACCAGCAACGGCGGCACGCCGTAGAAGATGTTGATCAGCAGGCTGAATGCGGCGTCGACCGGCCCGCGAAAGTAGCCCGCGACCAGGCCGACGACGACTCCCACCAGCAGAACGATGACGCTCGTCGCTACGCCGACGGCCAGCGAGACCTGGGTGCCAACCATCAGCCGGCTCAGCGAATCGCGTCCAAGGTCGTCGCATCCCAGCGGATGCCCGCCGCCAGGCAGTGCGTAGGTTTCGCAGGTCCCGATTCGGTTGGGGTTGTAGGGCGTCCATACCAGGGAAATCAGGCCCACCACCACCAGCAAGATCAGGTAGATGCCGGCAGTCAGGGCGAGCCGGTTGCGGCGCAAACGGCGGAGGCCGTCACGCCAGAGGCTGACCTGCTCGCGGGCAACCGTGCCGCCTGCGTACTCGAACTCGGTGGGGTTCGTGATCGCGGTGGCCATCAGTAGCGGATCCTCGGATCGATCACGGTGTAGATCAAGTCGACCCCCAGGTTGGCGACCCCGATAAGGACGGCGTAGATCGTGAAGACGCCAACCGTGACGTTGTAGTCGTGCTGGAAGATGCTCTCCACGAACTCCTTGCCGAGGCCGGGGATGCCGAAGATGTTCTCAATGACAACGCTGCCGACGATAATGCTGATCACGGTCGGGCCGAGGATACTGGTCACCGGAACCAGGGCGTTGCGCAACGCGTGCCGCAGGACGACGACCCGATCGACCAGGCCCTTGGCCCGCGCGGTGCGGATGTAGTCCTGCTGGATGACATCGAGCATCGCGGCGCGGGTGATGCGAGTGATCTGGCCCGACGTGTAAAAGCCCAGCGCGATTGCGGGCACCGAAAGCTCGGCGAGGGTGCCGTAGGTCCCCGTCCAGGGCTCCGGGTAATAGATGACACCGTTGGTCAGGTTGTTCAGCCACTGGCCAAAGATCAGGATGCCGAGGGAGGCGATCACAAAGCTCGGCACGCTGTAGCCAATCACGGCGATCGTGGTCAACAGGTAGTCGACCCAGGAGTTCTGGCGGACAGCGGCCAGGACCCCGAAGGTGACGCCCAGCCCAATAGTAATGATCAAGGCGGCGCCGCCCAGCATGGCGCTCACGCTCAGCTCGCGCAGCACGAGCGGGGTGATGGGAAGCCCCCGGATGTAGAGGGAGACGCCCAGGCTTCCGTGGAGGACAATGCCCGTCAGCCAGTTCCAGTACTGGACCGGGATCGGCTGGTCGAGGCCGTACTCGTGCAGCAGGATCTGGAGTGCCTGGCCGTGCACCCGATCGCTGACGAAAGCGTTGCCGGGAAGGAGATGCACGATAAAGAAGACCCCGAATGACACCACGAGCACGGTGAATACGATCAGTACCAAGCGCTGCCCGATATAGATCAGGGTCCCTCGCATTGCCTCTCCCTCGTCAGCTTACGCGAACAAGGGCGCTCCGCTCGGCGGGGCGCCCTTGCTTTCAGCCTGTTGTCAACTCTCTTTAGTGCTGTGCGATCGAGATCTCGTCCCAGTAGAAGTCGGCCTGGGTGTTCGAGCCCGCCCCCTTGGCATAGGAGTGGATAGCGAAGTTGGCGACCGAGTAGTAGAGCGGGATGTAGACGACATTGTCCGACAGCAGCTTGGCCAGCTGCTTGTACTGAGGCAGAGCCTGGTCGATCGGCTGCTGGTCAGCCTGCTTCAGCAAGGCGTTGTAGGCCGGATCGTTGTAGCCACTGGTATTGGCCCCGGCGTCGGTGGCCAGGCTACCCCACAGGTTGTCGAACCAGTCCTGCGGATGGTTGTAGTCGAACTGCCATCCGTCGCGCGCCATCACGTACTTCCCGGACAGCCGGTTGGAGATGAACTGCGAGGCATCGCTGCTGGGGTCGAGGTTGACCTTGACCCCCAGGTTGGTCTGCCAGGCACTCTGCAGATAGGAGGCGACCGGGTCGTTCAGCCCACCGGTGTTGTAGGAGTACTTGAGGTTCTTCGTCAGGTTGCCGCTCGGGTCGTACTGCTGGAGCAGCTGCTTGGCCTTGGTCGCATCGAATTGCGCCAGCGGGTCCTGATTATCTCCCAGGTACCCGACCAGGCCCTTGGTGATCAGCCCGCCGGTTGCTGCCTGGCATTGGGTGTTATGGCAGACGGTGGTCGCCAGGTCTTGCTTGTTGACCGCAAGCGCGAACGCCATCCGCAGTCCCTTGGCGGCTGCCGAGGAACCGAGGAAGGGACCGCCAGTTCCCGTATTGCCAACGTTGAAGCTGACCCAGGTGGTGCGGCCCTTGGGCTGAGTGATCAGCTCCTTGGCGAAGCGGGCGTTGCCCTTGATGCCCTGGATCAGCGGGTAGGTCAGGTTGCTGCTGTTGCCGCCGTAGCCGATGAGGTCGTAGCTCCCCTGCTCCCAGGCCGTGACGTCGCCGGCAATGGCCGAGGGATCATGGATCGCGATGTCGATTTCCTTCAATGTCGGCTTGGGGGTGCCCCACCAATTCGACACGCTCTTGAACGTCATCGACTGCTTGGCGGTGAACGCCGACAGGTAGAAGGCGCCGGTTCCCACCATGCCGCCTTCTGACCCGGGGGTGACCGGCTTCGACCACCAGTTCTCGGGGTCGGTTTGGACCGTCTTCTGGTTCACGATCGAGCCGGTGCTGCCCTGCAGCGACCATGCGGTCAGACACCAGCCACAGGCGCTCGCCAGGGTGATCTTCACCGTGTTCGCGTCCGGCGCCGTCAGCCCTTTCATTTGCAGACTGGGATCATTGGCCGCCAGCTTGTCCTCGATCGTCTTGCGGAAGCTGGTGGTGCCGGCGCTGCTCTTGCTTGAAGGGGGCGAGCCGGCGGCTTTCTTCACGGCGCTAAAGCCATCGATCGCACTCAGGTTCGAGGCGTACGCGCCTTGCAAAGCAACGGCCCGATTGAAGGAGTAGACAACGTCCTTCGAGGAGAACGAATCGCCGTTGTTGAACTTGACATTGGACTTCAGGTGGATGGTGTAGGTCAGGCCGTCTGAGGAAATGCCGCCGTTCGACGAGGACGGCACCTCGGTGGCGAGATCGGGGATCAGGTTGAGCTTGTCATCGAACCGCCAGAGGTTGTCGAAGACGTTCTGGCTGATCTCCGTGTCAACCTCGGCGTCGGCTTCACCCGGATCAAACGTCCCCGCGCTCTGATAGACGGGAAATTTCAAGACCTGGCTGGCGGCGAGGCTACCCTGGTTGTTGCTGGTCGTCCCACCTCCGCAGGCCGCCACCACCAGGGAGAGCGCTCCCATCAAGGCCAGGGGCTGCCAAAAACGAAGCTTGCCAATCAAGCGATCACTCATAGACCCTCCCTTTCCATTTCAGTCGTTAGTACCCGAAAAGCAATCAAACAGTAGCAAATACCAATACGCCTCAATTGTTAGAGGCCTGTTAGACCCTGCGGGCCGACCGGCTGGGGGCCGTCAGACGCCCGCCACGACGGCGCTCTTCTGCTCGGTATAGAAGTCGAGCACCTCGACCCCGTGCTCCTTGCCGAACCCGCTGTGCTTGGTGCCGCCGAAGGGCAGCTCGTCGTAGGCGACCTGGATGGTATTGACCCATGTATAGCCGGCGTCCAGCCGGTCGATGCCGACCTGCGCCCTTTTCAGGTCGCGGGTAAAGATCGAGGAGCCCAGCCCGAACTCCGAGTCGTTGGCTTTCTCGAGCGCCTCCTCCAGGTCCTTTACCCGAGCGATCGGCAGCAGCGGACCGAAGGTCTCCTCTCGCCAGACCCGGGCTTCCCACGGGACATCGGTGATGATGGTGGGTTCGAAGAAGAAGCCGCCGTCGAAGGGCTCGCCCCGCAGCCGCTTCCCGCCCGCCAGGATCCGCGCCCCGCGGTCGACAGCATCCTTCAATTGGGCTTCGATCGTCTCCCGGCCGCCGGCTGTGTGCATCGGGCCCATCTGCGACGAAGCGTCGCTGCCGGGGGCGACTTTCAACTTCTTGGCCCGGGCGGTCAGCTTCTCGATCAGCTGGTCTGCGACCGAGTCGAACACATAGACCCGCTTGACGGCGAGGCAGGCCTGTCCGGCATTGAAGAAACGACCGATGGCGATCGCCTTGCTGGCCTGCTCCAGGTCCGCGTCGTCACAAACGATGGCCGGATCGCTGCCGCCCAGCTCGAGGGTGATGTGTTTCAGGTCGGAGGCCGCCTCCGCCATCACCTGCTTACCGGTCTGGGTTTCGCCCGTGAAGCCGATCTTGCGCACCTTCGGATTCTTGATCAGTTCCTGGCCCACCACCGCACC